>Ga0187892_10006785_pt1 | contig 16755 bp, 20 predicted proteins | sample MA1701073metaG_FD_139345 | JGI IMG/M metagenome (GOLD analysis project Ga0187892, IMG submission 139345) | Bio-ooze microbial communities from a basaltic lava cave in the Kipuka Kanohina Cave System on the Island of Hawaii, USA - MA170107-3 metaG ... | reverse complement strand
CGACTCGCCGTTCTGATCGATTGCCTCACCCACAGGGCCCGGCACGCGCTGCGTTCTGCGTGTCGGCACGCGGGCCACCGGCAAATCCGCGCCCATCCCCAAAATGACGCGCTTCTGTAACCGGGCCAACATTGGTTCCACTACCGGCCCGTTTGGTGCTCCATAGCGGCAGTTGGCGAGCTTCAGCAGGCAGGGCCAGCCATGCGATCGCCAGCCGCGGGTGCCGTTCTAACCGTGGATCTCCACCATCGCGGAGTGCATGGCTAGTCTTCCGTGATGGTCACCCCTGGGGCGCCGGTCTCGCGTTTGACGCCCGGAGCCTGTGCTGGCACGGCGGTCCTCTTCATGAATCCCTCAATGAAGTCCGTTCCCGCGTAGCCTGCCCCGAGAGTGGCAAGCATCTGCTGCTGGTCGACCAGCTCCGCGTCCAGACCTGCTATTCCGATGAAGGCAAGTACCCCGGCAACGAAGCCGATGATCAAGCTCACGATGAGCGTGCTCGGTGAGAACTCCTCCGCGAAGGACGTCCTCTTCTTCCCGGCTTCCTCGTATACCTTCTTGAGGCCCACGATCACGCGGGCGCCCTGACCGGTCATACCGAGGATTCCTCCCAGCAACAACTGCATGACTACGACTGTCGGGTCCACTTCAGTCCTCCTTGTCGCATACGCTTACTGATCATCGCTTCCGCTATCGTCCGTGTCTTCCTCTTCCTCGTCGATCGGGATGTTGAGCCACTGATCCAGCGGCAGCCACTCCGTTGTCCCCCGGACGCCGCAACTCGCAATCGACCTGAATCGACAAACTTCGATCTGGTACACGGGGTGGATCTCCCATATAGAGATCCGCTTCGGGTTGTGAACCTTGCCCGGCTCGCAAGGCTTGTGGGAAGCATCAAAGAACAGGTGCCCTGTGAAGCGGACAGGATGTACGACCTGCCTGAGCTGGTCCACCTCCCAGGCGCGGGGCCGGAAGTGAGGAATGATTTCGGCCGTGACGCTCCGACAGGCGGGCTCGTCTCTCGTTCGCACGATGTCGACATGGATGTCGTTGTTTGCTTGCCCGCCGCGCTTGCAGTTGACGCTCTCACCGCTCGCCGTGTTCGAGTAGCGCGGGTTATGCAGAAAGCCGACGTATCGCACGACATCACCTTCCCCTACCCTTCTGTTGCCGATCTTGACGATGTCTTCCAGCTCCGTACGGTCCTCGGGCAAGCTCTTGCTGGAACCGAACCTGATCCCCTTGTCCTTGACAGCCTTCTGCAGGGCCTTGAACGCCGCGAAGGTGAGCGGAACCGGCTGCCCCTGAGCGCAGAGGTTGTTCTTCGCCCTGTTCTGGGCCTTGTGATCGTCATTGGCCGCGGCGCCATCGGCACCGCAGGTTGCGTCGATGTCGAGTCCGGCCGTGGCGATGTGCCGGTAAGGGATCTCGCACGGCGGACTGAACGCGTTCTGGGAGCGCACAGGGGTCGCGATGCAAGCGCCGATCAGAAGCAACAGCACCGGTCCGATGGCGAAAGGCGAGCGCGAGCCTGTCATCACAGTCTCCGGCTCAGTCATCGCACGCGCACTCCTCGCCGCAATAGCCAGGCAGGTGCTCTGCTTGGTCGAGCGTGCGAGACGTGCGGCGACTCTTGACGGCTTTCTTCCAACCTTTCTTCGTTCGCTCGATGGGGACACTCGGCCGGAAGTACTCGGCCCAGGCAGGCTCGGCAAACAGAGTGGTGGATTTCTGGTATCCATAGCCGTCCCGGACGAAAGTTGCCAGCACCCGACGGGAATCGACGCAGTATATGTGCATCGCATAGCTCTGGGGCATATAGCCATCAGCATATGCCTCCAGCCCACGCTCTGGCGCTTGCTCGTTCGGAGGTCAAACACAATGCCGCTAACCTCATCGCATCCATGCCGGCGTCTCTTGCGAGGGGGCTGCGGTGCACGCAGGCTTCGCGCCGCCTTGGCACCGTTCACTGTGTCAGGCCTTCGATGGCAATCGCGTCGGCTCGCTCAACGCGCCGTTTCGGGTGCTCGGTTGGCTACCGCGTAACCCGAAAAACACGGTCAAGGCCACGCAACGCGATTGGCCGCCGAGGCCGTAGAACCACGAGATGCAGCCCCCCAAGGATCAAGATCTCCCCCCGGCGACGATAGTATCCACTAATCAATATGTTGCGTTCGCAGGTCCGAATGGCTCGCGGACGGGAACTGGCGCCGTTTCGTAGCATTTGCTACACTGCTTGTAGCACAGCTGGAGAGGCGCCATGGATGGCGTAATCCTCGAAGCAGCACGAGTCCCAGTAAATCTGCAGAGTCGGGAGGGGCGTCAACGCCTCGCCCGGATGGTGCTCGCGCTGTTCGACCACTGGGGGCTGTCGAGCGCGGAGCAGGCGGCCCTGCTCGGGCTCTCGCCCGACAACCGCGCCACCATCGCGCGTTATCGACGCGGGGAGCCCTTCGGCGAGAGCCGCGATCTCCTCGAGCGCGCCGGCCATCTGCTCGGAATCCACAAGTCGCTGCGCATTCTCTTCCCGCACGACCGTGACCTCGCGTATGCCTGGATCAAGGCGCACAACCAGCGACTGGGGGCAAGTCCGCTCGAGATCATGATCGCCCGCGGCTTCGAGGGGCTGCTCGCGGTGCGCCGCTATCTTGACTTCGAGCGCGGGCGCTAGTGCTCGCCGAGCTGTGCACGCGGCAGGTCGCCTTCGCCGACGACCTCGTGCGCAACATCCCGGGCGTTCGCGTCTCCCAGGCCCTGTTCGACGATCTCGCGCGGGACCCGGAAGATGAATCCGTGGCGGCCGCGGCCGAGGCGCTCGGCCGCACGCCCGCGCCGGCCCCGGTGATCACGCGCCCCTTCGATTACGCGACGGTGATCGCGTACTCGTTCGATGCGTCGAACTGGCAGGCCACCCGGTTTGGCGACGGTCGCAGCTTCGCGGTGTGGTATGGCTCCCTGGAACTGGAGACCACAGTCTACGAGACCGTGTTTCACGCTCACCGCTTCATCGTCGACAGTTTCCCTGGACTTGACCGGGACGTGGTCGGCGAGCGCCGGGTGTTCGACGTGCGCTGCGAGGCGCTCCTGGTCGACCTGCGCGGACGCGAATCCACTCATCCGGACCTGGTCAGCCGAACCAGCTACAGCTTCACCCAGGCGCTGGGGCGCTACCTGCAGGAGCAGGGGCAGAACGGCCTGCTGGTGAAATCCGCGCGATGCCGGGGCACCAATGCTGCAATCTTCAACGGGCAGCGGTTGTCCAACGTTCGCGACAAGCTCTTCCTCACCTACCGCATCAACCCGGCACGCGACCGTGCCATTGTCGAACGGGAGGTCGGCGTGCCGTGGCTGACCATCGCGCCGAGCACGCTCGCGTGAACGTTCTCGGGCACACAGGCGTTATGCGTCCCTGTCATTGCACAGGCTTGAGCTGCGCGACTGACCTCGTAATGTGGAGCCTGAGCCGGGCGCCGTCGCGTGCCGCGGCCGCTGGAGGCACCGGCCTCACGGGGCGCGGTCCGTCACCCGTTGGTAGCAAGGCACCGAACGAGACCAGATCCCTGTTCGAGTCGATCGCGTAGTCTTCGATGAGCTGCTGTTCCACCAGGACATCAAGTGCCTGGCGCAGCGTGCGGCGGAAGCCGAACAGCGTCTTCGCCTTGCTGCCGGATAGCTCCCGAACCTTCCTCGCGCGCAGAGCGCAGGCGCCGTCAGGCTGCACGGTCAGGTAGGCATAGAGCCACTTCGCGAGCTCGTGGTTACGAAGCAGACGCCGCGCGCGGAGGTGCACGAGCGAATAGCTGGACTCGTCGAAGATCCGGATGAGGTGCGGGTCGAAGCGGATCGTCCACTCGCGCAGCGTGCGGCCGATCGCTTCATCCTTCCAGGCGAAAGCAGCGATGAGCGACCCAGCGAACGCCAGGCGCTTGTCGCGCCCGGCCGTCCACTCGCACTGGACGGCGCTCGCCTTCAGCTTCAGGACGGAATCGCGCAGGCGCACGTAGCCGCGGGAGTTGGTGTCCCAGCCCAGATCGAGAAGCAGGGAACGCGCCGTGAAGGGTACGGGCTGGCCGAGCGGTACCGCGTTCGCACGCGCGAGCAGGTGGAGGAACACGTCCGCGTCGCGCTGGCTCAGCCGCTGGCCGGTATAGCGGATCTGGATGCCCGCGAGGGCCGCGACCGGAAGGCTGTTCAGATGCTCCACCGGCTCGTCGCGCGCCACTGTAGAGAAGAGCGAGGAGCAGGCGAACGGAGTGGGATAGCCGGCGGTGCCACTGGGCCACCTTGGCAGCTGCGGCGGACCATCGCTCGCAGGTCGCTGCAGGGACCTGGCTGCGGGGGGCCGCTCGACGGGGACCTGTCCTCCAGTGAAGGCCGCCGAGCAGAATGCAGGTCCCACGGGCCGGGCGGCTAGGCGACGACGTCGGCTCGACGAACTCCGGACGTTCGGGCGTTCGAGCATGCCGGCATCTTTGCCGCCCGTGCCGGATGAGGGCGAGGGCGAATTCCGGCCGTTGCCCGCCTTGTTTGCCTGCGACTTGGCTCCTGTTCCGTGAAACGGACCCAAAGCCTGAACCGCTATCGAACAGGCCAAATATCGAACAGGCCAAAGACCCTTTCCGGCAAGGCGAAGCCGAGCTGAGCGCGATGCAGTCATTGCAGCGCAGACCGCTCCGGGTTCGATAGCTCGCAATGAGCGCGGTGCTCTTGGGGTCAACAAGTGCAGGGCTATCGGACGACTGCGTTGGAGGCGTGAGAACTAGAGGCGCTTAACAATGGCTGCCGAACCCGATGTTGTGGAGCTTACGAAACCGCTGCTGTTGGAGTTCGCAAAGGCGGTCTACATATGCCAATGCTTTGAGTCGAGCCTGTGCCTCCTGCTGTCGTTGATGGCACAGGAGACAACCCCCGGCGTGTTCGAGGCGTCGTGGGATTTCCATTCGAAGAAAACGCTTGGCCAGCTCGTGCACCGCCTACGTGAACAGATTGAGATTCCAGAGAAGCTGGACGAATATCTGGGAGTTGCCGTGGACAAGCGCAATCAGATCATTCATGGATGCCTTACCAAGAATGCTCTACGCCTCGCCCATCCGAAGGAACGATTGGAGATCGAAGCGGAACTTCTGCAAATGAAGGTGGAAATCAAGAAACGCGACATCGTAGTGCACAAGCTGATTGACGCTTTATTGGCGAAGTACGGCACTTCCAATGAAGCGCTCAAGAAGGGGGCCGACCGGTACTGGCAACACGTAAATCCTGGCGAAGGCGACGACGTACCCCATTGAACGGATGGGCTTATGAGCCGGGATGTCCGCAGTTCTACGGCTTGCTGCGCGTCCAGGGCTCGTCTCGCCAACCCTTGGCGGAATAGTCGGAATGCAAGCCTTGATAACCGAGCGCTAGAAAAACTAGCCGATAGAGTAGGACAAGGACAGCTCTGCAGTCCTGATAGAGCTGCTCGATCTGCGCCTGACTCACGCTGCCACCGGTCGTCGCGTGCGCCGCTCTGTTCCGCAAGCTCGACCAAACTTTTTCCGATCCGGCGGGCAAGCTGTTCGCCCCTTCTAAGACTAGTAGCACATCACGTGGGCTGGTACCGCGAAGGTTGCCGATGATCCCTGGTGCCCGCTTTTTGAAATCAGCACAGTAGTTGCCATCCTGAATCAGCTTCGTGACCGCGTCGATATCGTTGTTCATATCAGCCGCCACAGCCCGCTTTATGGTCGGGAGTTCACTCCGAACAAGCCCCTCAACCGAGACGCTCAATACCAGCGCCATCAGGTCTAGTGGTCCCTCCATGGAGGCTGTCGCCGTGCGGGTGTGAATCACCAGCGGCGACCAATCTGGCTTGGGGTCGGCTGCCAAGCGGTCCAGAAACAGCCTGAATAGCTGAAGCGAATCACCAACGGTGCCCGGGGCGCGCTCGTTTACTGGCGGGTACGAGTTTTGGAACGCGCGAATGTATGAGGAATGGAGCGTGATTGTCCGCTTATCTCCATCTGCTAAGACCTCGTACACCGGTTCCAAGTGCTGCCCAAGCCAAAGCTCCAGAGCGCGAACAACTTTGTCGGCAAAGCCATTCGCGATATCGCTCGGAGTGCACTCCGTGTGACTGGAGAACCATGCTTCGTCGGCAGCAAGCACGAGCTTCCAGCCATTTCCGTTTATCTTTAGCCCCCTCTTGGCCGCCTGCTCGTGCGGATGCTTCAGGGTCTCCGCTGCGAACGAACTCCACGGTACAGCCCAAAAGGACGGATTTCGCTTGAAGAATGATGTGGCTGTTGAACTCTGGCGCAAGTGTTCCGGAGCAACTTGACGTATCGTCGATAGACTTCCGAACGTAGCGGTAGCGATTGATCCACCGGGGCCGGACGAAAAATGGGGAATGAACTCTTCGCAGACCCAGCGACGCCCGTCCGTCTCCACGCCTTCGAAGCGAAACATCATGCTCTTGGGAATCAGTTCGCCCGGCTCTACCTCAAGAATCGGAAAAGTCTGATGAATGGAGAGGTTCGTCTGCGTCAGAAATTGAAGGCGGAGCCGCCCTCTTTCGTCCAAACTGACGTGTCCAGTCCCGGTATAGACCTCCAATGGCTGTCCCTTGCGTTGCTCTAGCTGAGTGAGCGTGACATTCGGGAACGCCATGGATAGCTTTCCCGCCAGCATCTCGTTCAACATTGGTGACATTGGTAGTGCTCCGGATGCGACGGGTCTGGGTGCACTTTTCGGCGAAAGAAACCCCAGTAGGGCACGCCATGCACGTCGCACGAGTTTTCGCAGGCTTGCTAAGACCGAATCAGGCACGTCGTTTCTTAACTCGTTCGCCCTGGTAAGGACGAACGGAGCTACTGAAGTCGAATACTTGGGCGGCGAACTTTACGCTTCGCCGCTACAGTACACCAGACGGTGTACACTCTACTCGTCGGGCAGTTGATAAGCGTTTGTTTTATCGGAGCACGTGAGATGTGGACGGACGGCCTCCTCCACTCCACCAAAGCTCCTCCTGCACTACCATTGCGCGCATGCAACCGCTGCGCCTGGTCGCGGCCCTGCTGCAGCGCTTGGTCGACAAGATCGCCCCCACGGAGGGGCTCTTTCGCATGCTGTTCGAGCGCAGCCCGCTGCCGATGTGAGTGGTGGACACCGAGACGCTGCGCTTCCTGGCCGTGAACGACGCCGCGCTGCGGCTCTACGAGTACCCGCGCGAGGAGTTCCTCGCGATGCGCGCCGCCGACATCCGCCGCGCCGAGGATGACGAACCGTTCAGCGAGTTCCTGCGCGGCGAATCCGGCGCGGTGCAGTACGGCGTGTTCCGCCACCTCAAGCGCACTGGCGAGCCGATCGACATCGACGGCGTCGGCCACCGCGTCGCCTGGCGCGGCCGCCCGGCGCGCCTGGCGAGGACGATGACCTGGGCCCCGGCCAGCTTGGCGAACTGCAGCCCGAACAGCGACACGCCGCCCGTTCCCTGCACCACTACCACTTCCCCTGGCTTCACATCGCCCTCTTCCAACGCTGACCAAGCGGTCAGGGCAGCGATTGGCAGGGCGGCAGCCTCCACGTCGTTGAGATGGGGCGGCGTCGCGACGGCGTCCTCGGCCGGGACGACGACGTACTCCTGCAGCACGCCGGACAGGGGCGCACCGAGCGTTCGCTTCGTCCGTTGCTCGGGCGTAGGCTACCCGTCATGCCAGCCCTGCGTATAGATCGGCGTCACGCGGTCGCCAACCTTGAACCGCGTGACCTCCTCTCCCACCTCTACCACCTCCGCCGACGCACCAGAGGCCGGCACGTAAGGCAGGCCAAGCGTCGGTAGATACTTCTCGACCAGGATGGCAAGGTCGCGGCAGTTGAGCGTCGCCGCGCGCACCCGGACCAGTATCTCCCCGCGCCGGGGCTTGGGGATCGGCCGGTTTACGAGCTTCAGCGCATCGATCGAGAAGTCCTGGGCTTCGACTGCTCGCATGGTGTCTTGGGATGCGATGTCTATCTGCCTCCTGTTTGGCTGACTGCACGCACCGTGTCGATAATGGTGCCGTCTCGATACTCCACCGGGACCACGGGCTCGCCGTGCGCCTTACATCTTGCAGGATTGGTGCAGGCTGCAGCCCCTGTGCACGCAGATGGGGGCGGGTGCTTCGACTCCGGAAGGGCCGTCTGCCAGTCCGAGAAAAAAGCCCGCAGGCTGTATATACTCCCAGCCATGGCCGATCACTTCCGCCCGACCGCCTTCGGTTTTCGCTGTCCCCTGTGCGGCTCGAGCGCCTACGACCACATCTTCCTGAAGCGGCCGGACGGGTCGATCCGGCAGCTCCAGGCATTCCAGTGCGCAGGCTGCTCCGTGGTCTTCAAGGACCCCGTCAAGTTCACGCAGCGGCAAGCCGTGGAGGGGCTGGAGCGGCTCAACGGGCCGCCGCGGCCGAAGGGTGCAGCTTGATGGACAAGCGCCACAGCCCGGATTGATGCCGGCCGGTGCCTTGGGGTTCAGTGACTAGCGAGCCCCGCTTCAGCGTCTTGATCGCCGCCGGTCGCGTGCACCGCTGCGCGCACGCCGGGACGAACCGGCAGCTGCTCTCTAGCGCTTGCGGCGATTGTAGGGCGATTGGTTCGTGGGCCTCAGAGAGATCCCTTCGGAACTCGCCTTCTGCTGCACCGCTGCGGGCGTGCGTCCCGTCTTCAAGCCGATCACCCGCGTCGGGGTGTTTTCCCGGGCGAGCTGCCGGAGCTGCTTCACGTCAGCGCGCGTCCATTCCTTGCCGTGGTTCGAAGGTTTCCTGGCCATGCGTAGCCTCCTTGAAAGCCGCTCCCATGCGGCACCGATCGCGCATGGTAACGTCCTTTGATCACGCCAGCTTGCATGGCTGTCCGACGAGCCTCAGCGGCGCTGGTCGAGCCGCGCCTTGAGCTCCATCGGCTCGTACGAGGCGCGCAGCGCGTCGGAGGCGACGATCTTGCGCGTGGTCGCGAGCTCAAGCAGCACGTCGTTGAGCGCGCGCGAGACCTTGTCCTCGCCGCGCTTGATCTGCTCGCGCAGCACCATGGTGCGCGAGGGATCCTCGATCGCCTTGGCCACCGGCGGGCTGTTGGCGAGGATCTCGGCAGCGAGCACGAAGCCGTCGTAGGCGGCCTTGGGTAGCAGCACCTGGTAGACCACGCCGATCAGCGTGTTGGCGAGCGTGTAGCGGCGCTGCTGCTGCTCGGCCTCTTGCGCGCCGGTCATCACCGAGAGCTTGGCGATCGCCCCGATGGCGCTGGTGGCGTGAAGTGTGGCGAGCACCAGGTGGCCGGACTCGGCCGCCTGCAGCATCACGTCGGCGGTCTGCGTATCGCGCACCTCCCCGATCATGATCACGTTCGGGCTCTGGCGCAGCGCGTCCTGCAGCCCGTCGAGAAAGCTCTTCGTGTCGCCGCCCACTTCCTTCTGGGAGATGATCCCCTGCTTCGGCCTTAACACGTACTCGATCGGATCCTCGATCGTGATGATGTGATCGGGCCGGCTCTCGTTGATCGCGCGCAGCATCGCGGCGAGCGTGGTGGTCTTGCCGGAGCGGGTGGCACCGGTGACCAGGATCAGGCCCTTGCCGCGCTCCAGCATCTCCTTGACGGTGGGCGGCAGTCCCGCATCCTTGAGCGTCATCGGCTCCTGTGGCAGCCGGCGCAGCGAGATGTTGAGGTGCTTGCCGCTGTCGGTGGAAAAGGCGTTCATGCGAAGGCGCATCGTGGGCAGGTCGACCGCGCGCGAGACCGCCCGGCCCGTCTTGAGCGGCTCGCGCCAGTCGCGCTCGATCCCGTCCAGGAACGCCTCCATGTCCGCGCGCGAGACCTCGCCCTCCTCGTCCGCCACCCAGGAGCGGGGCGTGAGGAGCTGCGGCGCCGCCCCTTCGCGCAGGTGAAGGTCGGTGAATGGCATATCGGCGTGCATCAGATCGACGATGCGCTCGGTGAGGGAGCTAGGCATGATGTGCACCCGGGGTGACTGCTGAATTATTGAGCGGACCGGAGGTCGTGGTGCGCAAGGTCACCAGGCGAGGCGGGATGCGCCCAGGCAACGCACCGTTGGTCCACAAGGTTCTCCACAGATTCTGGGGATAACTGGTCGCATTTCATGCGGGTGGCGTCGCGCGCTGCTCCGCTCCGCGGTTGGCCGCAAGCAGCGCCTGCGCATCGTCCAGCGCAAGGGCCCGGGAAACATGTGGCCCCTGGGCGCGCTCGCAGGAGAGCTCGAAGAGCCGCGAGACATCGCCGCGCGAGGCCGCCCCCTGTGCGGTCATCGCCACGCCCTCGATGCGGCCGCGGGCAAGCAGTTCGCGCAGGTACTCCATGCCAAACCGGCTGCTCGTGGCGTCGGCGGTCAGTCGCGGGTGGAGCTTCGCCGCGCGCACGCCGGCCGAGCGCAGCCCCTCCACCGGCAGCAGGCCGCGGTAGCCCTCCACCAGCGGCGCAACGCCCAGCCCGACAAGGGCCGCGGCGCGCGTCTCGAAGCGCTCGGCATCGCGCCACAGCAGCTCCACGGGCACGATCAGCGAGAGCTGGCCCGCCCTGCACCGGTGCCGGCGCATCGCACGCCGCAGCATGTCCAGGAGGGCGGCCGAGAAGAACTGCGCGGCCCCCATGCGCAGCTCAAAGGTCACCCCGTGTGCTGCGTGCATGCGCCGGCAGATCGGCAGGGTCTGTTCGAGCAACCACTTGGTGACCACATCCGCCTCCTCGTCGCGATCGAGGTAGTCGAGCGGGGAGCGCACCAGGTCGGTGAGCCCGATCAGGCGGCGCAGCTGCACGCTCACGTCGAAGGCGGCGATCGTTCCGCTCGGCACGTCGATCACCGGAGTGAGCTGCAGGCGCGGCGTGCCCTGGCGGATCGTCTCGACGATCATCTCCCTGGTGCCCTCGCGGCGTTCCTCGACGCCGGGGTCGTGCTCGAGCCGGGCGGTGGGCGCAAGCTCCGCGCTGCGCTGGACCGCGGGCAGGACCGCTTCCAGCGCGTCGAGCAGCGCCGGGAGCGTCCGCCCGTTGAGCGGGCGCCGCGCACTGGCCACCACCGGCGCGAGCTTGATGCGCATGCCCTGCACGCTCAGCGGCGAGCACAGCGCGGCGAGCAGCGCGGCGGCCACGCGCTCGGTGTCGGCTGCCGCGGGCACGTAGACGAGAAGCTGCGTGGACGCGACGCGCGCCGCATGCATCGGTGGCACCACGGCGCCGATCTGGTCGGCCGCGGCGCGCACCAGCGCGTCCAGGGTCTCGCGCGGCCGGGTCATCTCGCGGATGGCGGCGGCCGCGCCGAGGCTCACCAGGCACAGACCGAACTCGCCATGCGCGCCGGCGAGCAGTCCGGTCTCGTAGATCAGTGCCGTGAGCTGCTCGCGCGACGCGAGCCCGGTCTCGAGATCGGTCTGCGACAGCGGCGCGGGTGGGAGCGGCGCAGGCCGGGGTTCGCGCCGCACCGCCACCGTCGAGAGGAACTCCTCGCCGCCCGCGCGCAGGACGCGAAACTCCATCCGTGCTCGCTGGCGCGCTCCGCGCACATCGCGCAGCTCGGCGAGCAGGTCGAACTGATCCTGCTTCTCCTTGCGGCGGCTGAGCTCGGCGCGGAAGGCGGCGGGATCGGCGGCCCACGCCTGCAGCGTGCCCGGGGCGGTGCCGAAGCTCGCCTCGAGAAAGGCACGCAGGGCTTCGCTCGCGCGCAGCACGCTGCCGCCGGGCGTCACCACGGCAAAGCCGATCAGGGGGTCTCGTTCCAACAGATTTCGATCCGGTGAGCTCGGCACTAGGCTCCTCTTATCCGTCGAACGGCGTCCAGTATGGGTACTCGCAGTACACCCGTCGCGGGCAATTATCGCCACCAACGCGCGTTATTTCCAGCAGCAACGCGGAAGCTGTTGGCCTACGGTGACGGTGGCGAGCGTGCCTGACCCTCGCAGCGACGTGCCGCGACTTGCCGCTTGTCAGCATTGAGGATGCGCCCGGTGCAGAAGCCCAGCGTTCGAATCGGGGAGCGTGCCATGACAAGGGAATGGCTCGACGCTCACCCCGAGGCAGCGCAGTCGCTCCTGCGCGCGGCGTGGAGTGCGCGCACGCCGGTGCGCTGCTGCTGCCGCGGCGAGGGCGTGCCCATGCACATCGCGCGCGGGTATGTCTTCGTGCTCAAGCGAAATCCCGGCTCGGGGGCGCTGCATGACCCGAGCTGTCCGTCCTACGCCGCCGAGGGCGAGCTCGACCCCGCCGCCAGGGCGGACTGGCGCGAGCCGGGCAGCGACGGGCGCGTGCGGGTGCCTCTCGCCACCCCGCTCTACCGCCTGGATGGCAGCGGCGAGGCCTCGCCAGGCGCAAACGATGTGCCCAGATTCGGCTCCGCGAAGCAGCACGTGCCGCGCGAGCAGGTCGATCTCGCGGAGTTGCTCCACTACCTGTGGCAGGAGGCGGGATTGAATCTCTGGCGGCCGGCGATGGCGGGCCACCGCGACTGGTACGTGGTGCGCAAGTACATCCTGCAGGCGGCCGCACCGATGCTGGTGCGCGCCGGCGTGGCGCTCACCGACGTGCTGTTTGTGCCGGAGCGTTTCCAGCGGGCCGACGGGGTCGAGCAGGCGGCGCGTGCGGCGGCCGAGTTCGAGGTGCGCTGCCGGCACGAGCGCGGCCGGCGGCGGCTGGCGCTGGTGCTGGCCGAGGCGAAGAGCTGCACGCCGTCGCGCTTCAGCCATCTGCTGCGGCTCAGGCATGCTGCCGGACTCGCGTTCTGGGTGGAGTCGCGCCTGTGGGCAGCTGCGCTCAAGCGCTGCCCGCCGGCGGCGGCGACGCTGGCCGGCGAGGCCTCCGGCCGGGTCGTCGTGCTGATGAGCGTGGAGCGCACCACGAGCGGGAATCTGAACGCGGTGGACGTGGCGCTCATGGCCACCAGCCCGCAGTGGATCCCGATCCTGGAGGCCAGCGAGGGTGCATTGATCCAGCGGTTGATCACGGAGCGCCGCGCATTCGTGCGGCCCCTGGCGGCCTCGAAGGCGAAGCACGCGCCCAGCGCGGTGCTGATCGATACCGGGACGCCGCATCCGCTGTTCGTCCTCGGGAGCTCCGAGCCGGCGCGGCTGCCGGCCGGCGCCTGGGTCTGGCGCGGCGGTCCCGCCCCGGCGCTCCCCTCGCCGCACTCTCCACCCGCGGCTCAGGCCGCCACGGCCGTCTCGCCCCCGGCTGCGGACGCCGGCTGAGGCGGCGATCCGGCCTCGAGCTGCGCAAGCGCACGGGGCCTGGCGCGGACCCGATCGCCCGCAGATCCACGGAGGTCCGTCGTGTCGGTCTGCCCGCTGTGCCCGGTGGGGGCAAGGACCAGATCTTCGTACTCGAGGGCATCCTCGTCGGTCTCCTCGAAGGCCCCGTTGCGCAGGCAGCTCCTGGCGGCGGCCTCCAGCGCTTCGAGGTCGAAGCCCGCCTCCTTCAGCGTGGCCACGTGCGCGTCACGCTCCTTGACCGCCTGTGCGATGCCTGCCGGGGTGGCGTCGCGGAAGACGAGATCAAGGAAGAAGAAGGGCGTGTTGAGCGACTGGCGCGAGCTCTTGGCGCGCATCACCAGCAGCAGGGGCAGCCCGGCGAGCTTGCCGCCAAGCGCTGCCCTCAGGTATTCGAGCTTGGTGCGCAGCGTGCGGATCGAGTTCCAGCCGCGCGTGCGGAAGATGAAGGTGGAAAGTGGATCCTCCTGCCCCTCGATCTGCACGTTGAGCCGGCCGAAGGGCTGGCAGCGGTAGGCGGCTGCGAACGGACAGTTGTCCGGGCCGGGGCAGGCGAGCTCCTCGATGCGCCCGTCCACGCGCCGGCGCGCCTTTTCCCCGTCCCCGACGCACAGCTGGCGCGAGTCGTAGAAGGCCTCGTACTGCTCGCGGAAGCTCAGGTCCGGATCGTTGAACATGAGCCGCACCGGGATCTGGCGCAGCTTGGCGCTGGCGGACTCCGGCTTCTGCTCTTTCACGCAGTGCTCGTGCAGCGGGTGAGCGATCCACTCGCCGTCGCGCTTCACCTGCGAGGTGATGGCGATGAAGTCCTCCTTTTTCGGCAGGTTCTTGCCGCCGTGCTCGACGGTACGGCCGATGGAAATGCGCCCCTGGGTAGGGGTGGTGTAGGCGAAGCCCTTCAGCATGTGCGCTCCTCTGGATGCGAAGGCTGCGCATGCAGCCCTCCGATCCATGATCGCAGATGCCGACTGGAAAGCTAGAGGGAAAATGCGCGCCGAGACCTGCGGTGCTCACCTGGATCGCACGCAGCCGCGCCGCGGCTTCTTGTCGAGGCTGCCCATCACCGAGGCCCCAACCGCCAGGTCCTGATCCACGATGACCGAGACACAACGGGGATCGGGTAGCAGCCCGAGGACCGGGGGAAAAAGCGGGCGGTCCGCAGACCGCCCGAAGGGCACGTTCTCCAAGAGGGGGAGGAGAACGCGGGAGGATGCCGGTAGGAGAGAGCCGTTGTGAGCCCGATGCCGCCGGGCGTGCTGCGGCGATGGTCCTCTCGCGATGGCTGTGTTGCGGGTGCCATTGTTCCGGGGCATGGCTTGCGGCGCTACGACGAGAACCGCGGGTTGCGCGCCTTATTCGGTATGGCAAACTCGAAATCACCCTCAAATTCCCTCTAGAAATCCGGCCCGCTTATGGGATGCTGTGAGAGGGGCTCACTCGCACAGGCATCATGGACGCCGAACACACCGTCATCGCGGGACACGCCGAGGGCTGCTATGCCCTTCGCAACAGCAACGCCGCCTACCACGCCGACACCGAGCACGTTTCCACCTCGTCGCTGAAGGAGATCCTGCGCTCGCCCGCGCACTACCGGGCGCGCCTGGCCGACCCGCCCGATTCCAGGGCGATGCAGATCGGCGTTGCGCTACACGCGGCGGTGCTCGAACCGCAGACCCTCGACACCGCGTTCGCGGTCTGGGAAGGCGGCGCTCGGCGCGGAAAGGAGTACGACGCCTTCTTGAAGGCCAATGCGGGCAGGACCGTGCTCACTCCCGAGGAGATGGCCAACGTGCTGGGCATGCGCGAGGCGATCTTCGCCTATGAGCTGGCGGACCTGCCCAGCCTGCTCTGCCGCGGCGAGCGCGAGCTGTCGATCTACTGGCGCGATGAAGAGAGCGGTGTCAAGTGCCGGGCGCGGCCCGACTGCTTCCTGGAAGGCGTGGTGTTCGACCTCAAGAAGACGCAGGACGCGCGCCCGGACGAGTTCGCAAAGTCAGTGGCGCGGTACGGTTACGATTTCCAGGCGGCCTTCTACCTGGAGGGCCTGCGGCGCTTCACCGGGCGGGAGGACTTCACATTCGTCCTGATCGCCGTGGAGGAAGCCTCTCCCCATGGCGTGTGGCTGCATGAACTGACGCCCGAGCTGCTCACTGGCGCACAGCGCGATGTGCAGCGAGCGCTGGCGCTTCACGCGCGCTGCACCAGGAGCGGCGTTTGGCCCGTCTATCTCCAGGCGTACAGCGAACTGGGTCAGCTGCCCAGATGGGCGCGCTCGAACACGCGCGCTCTGGTGCGCGGCACGGGCTGACTGTGGGCGCCGGGCTTGAAGGCGCTTCGGTCCTCGAACTGACTCCCACTGCGCACCGCGCGATGCCACGGGATCGAGCAAGGGGGAGCCGGATGCACGCCACCCACATCAGTGCACCGATCCACCGCCGTCGTGGGAGGCCTCCTCCCGCAGCGCCCCGAGCACCCCAATCAGCGTCTCGAGCCCACTCGAGAGCAGTGTGGCGTCCCCGTCGTTGAGGGTCTCCACGCGCAGCAGTCTGAGCGACTCCTCGACCGGGATCTCGCCGAACTTTGTTTGATAGTGCGCAACCATCAGCGCCAGGACCCTGGCCGTCTCGGCCACGAGGTCTTTGCTCGACTGCTCGATGAGCTCGTCGGAGAGCTTCAGGTATCGCATGAAGGTCTGGTAGGGATCGTCCATGGCCGGCTCCACTCCCGTGTCTACTGCACTATTCTGCGGTAGGCTCGCATCGATGCAAGTGCGCCTGCTCGTTCTGGCCCTGACGCTCATCCTCTGCAGCCGTACGACGGCTGCGGAGATTGTCGGACGAGTGGTCAGCGTTGCCGATGGCGATACCCTGACCCTTCTGGACACCAAACGGACGCAGCACAAGATCCGTCTGGCCTTCATTGACGCGCCCGAAAAAGGGCAGCCCCACGGGAGGCGCTCCAGGCAGAACCTCTCGGAACACGCCTTCGGCAAGGACGCGCGGGCGCATTGCTACAAGACAGACCGGTACGAGCGGCTCATCTGCACCGTCCTCGTCGATGGCAAGGATGTGGGCCTCGCACAGCTCGAGGCTGGACTGGCCTGGTGGTACCGCAAATACGCGCGCGAGCAGCTGCCACGGCAGCGGGTCATCTACGAGTCGGCCGAGGACCGCGCGGCGGCGGATCGGATCGGGCTGTGGGCAGACAAGGACCCGGTGCCACCGTGGCGATGGAGGAGGAAGAACTGAAAGGGAGAGGGAGGTATTGCCGCGGCTCGCCGTGCTTCTTAGTATTGCGACCAGCAACCCGAGGAGAAACCGATGCCACGAGTACTGATCGTCTATTTCTCCCGGACCGGTTACACGCGCAGGATCGCCGAGGAGATCGCTGCCGCGTGCGGGGCCGACATCGAACCTATTCAAGACGTTCGCGCTCGCTCCGGGATCTGGGGATACCTGCGGTCGGGACGAGAAGCCTGGAGGAAACGCCTGATCGACATTCAGCCGCCGACCAAGCGCCCGTCTGACTACGACCTGGT
>Ga0187892_10006784_pt1 | contig 16755 bp, 14 predicted proteins | sample MA1701073metaG_FD_139345 | JGI IMG/M metagenome (GOLD analysis project Ga0187892, IMG submission 139345) | Bio-ooze microbial communities from a basaltic lava cave in the Kipuka Kanohina Cave System on the Island of Hawaii, USA - MA170107-3 metaG ... | reverse complement strand
TGTCGAAACTCGCCGACATCGCACCGCGCATAGGTTGGCTTGTCAACATCAGTGCGGAGTGAGAAACCAGTTTCGTCTTCGCGGTGCGAACGGTCGCACGAAACGACCCAATGACCACGGGAACGGAGTTCCTTGACCAACCCCGCCCCAACGGTTCCGTTGCCACCTGTAACAAGTATTCTCTTATTCATAAATGATTTTCGGGTTGAAAGCCTCCTCTTTCGTTGTCGGCTATAAGACACGACCGAAGAGATAGAAGATGCGAGAGCCCCGAAAGTGCTCTCTTGCTAGGCGATGGAAGTTCTTAACAGGCCGTAACAGCCTTTTCCAGAGTGGCCCCGTTGACCGGTGGCCATACAAGAGGCCCTGTCGGATAACCCCTTGCGCAGCGAGCTTCAGCAGGGCTTGGATGTAGGGCCCATATACGGCGCGCAAAACGTCACGATCGGCACTGATGCCGTACATGCCCAGTCCCGTGGCGTAAGAGATGCGATTGATCTGTTTGAAACCGTTGAAATGGAAAAAAACCAGTGGCTGCCCGTCAACTGTAGCCCGACCGTTACCGGCGGCAATCCGATAATTGGAGATATTCCATGGAGCGAGGTTCGCCCCTTTGTGTTCAAGCACCACAACGTTCTGAAATCTCGTTGGGAAGAAGTCCAAATACTTCTGGTCTGCGTATCGGTCTTTCTCAATCCGAGTACAACACCACTCAATGCACCGCTCGCACCACCACCGCAGGCAGGCAAGGCCGGCAGCGTCGCGGCGAAAGCTCACCCAACCCACGTTATAGATGCCATACTGCTCCACGATGGCTAGTTCAGGACCCACTCGGTGACGGATGATGCCCACGGAGCCCGCTCCAATTTCTAAAAACACCAACTCCGGATCCCCGTAGAAATAGAGGTCCGAATCCAGGTAGGTGATTAGGTCCACGTCCGGAGCAGAACTCAGGACAAACAGCGGCAAAGCAGGTGTGCATGTGAAATAAAACTCGACCTGCGACCGATTCGTCCGGGCCTCGGCAAGCCCGGGCGTAGCTTGCTCCAGTTCGGCAAGCGAAACGAGTTTCAATCCGGGCAGGTTCCGCCCGACCAGATTATCGTAAGAGGTTTGGTCGAGACAGAGCACCCACAGCGTGAAGACAGGACAATGCTGGCGCAGTGATTCGTACAGCGCCATGCCTCGCGTAAAGTAGTCATAGTCGAAGTACGTGCAGAAGTAACGCATCAGCGCGCTGCGGCAACGAGGGCGTTAGACACACGAGTCACTTCTTTGTCGCTCAACTGCGGATGCATGGGCAAACAAAGGATTTCGCCGCAAACGCGCTCGCTGTGCTCAAGTCCGCCAATGCCCGCCTTCAACCGTCCCTGATAAGCGGGCTGGAGATGGGCTGGTTTTGGATAGAGAATCGCCGTGCCGATGCCCGCTCGCTTCAATCCAGCTTGCAACTGGTCCCGCCGCTCGCTTCGCACGGCATACTGGTGATACACATGGCTGGCCTGCGGTTTTGCGCGCGGCAGCAGCAGACCAGTTGACAATAACGCCGCGTTGTAAGAGGACGCGATTTGCCTGCGACGCGCGTTTTCGGCGTCGAGATAACGAAGTTTGACGCGCAGGATGGCGGCCTGCATTTCATCCAAACGGGTGTTCATTCCAGCAAGCTCGCTGACGTATCGCTCACGCCAGCCGTACTCGCGCATCAATCGCGCGCGCTCGCCAATTTCCACGTTGCACGAGGCAACCGCCCCACCATCCCCCAGGGCGCCAAGATTTTTGGTTGGATAAAAGCTGAACGCTGCAACGTCGCCGAAAGCCCCGGTCTTGCGCCCATCCAGCAGCGCGCCGTGGGATTGCGCACAGTCTTCAATCACGATGAGCTTATTTTTCCGTGCAATCTCCATTAACGCCGACATATTGGCGGGATGACCGTAGAGATGCACGACGACAATTGCTTTGAGTTTGTTGGATCGCCGCACCGCGATGGTTTCCGCCAAACGCTCTGCGTCCATTGTGAACGTGCCGGGATCAATATCCACCAACACCGGCGTCGCGCCGGAAAGTTCTATCGCGGCAACGGTGGCAATCGCAGTGTGTGAAACAGTGATGACTTCGTCGCCGACTCCGATGCCGCACGCGCGCAACGCCAAATGGATCGCGTCAGTGCCGCTGCCGACACCGATGACATCGGAAACGCCGACATAAGCGGCAAACTCACGTTCAAAGGCGGTGACTTCCTTGCCAAGAATGTACCAGCCGCCTTCCAGCACGCGCCGCACGGCGGAGTCTATCTCTTCCTTGTGCGCCAAGTAATTAGCGTGCGGGTTTGCGGGAACGAGCAGGTCTTGTGGCGGTTGGCTCACAGATAATGTGTCAGGTTCTGCCGATAAAAGACGAGCGTCTGTTGCAACGCCGTGGCCAACGGGACTTTCGGCTCCCATCCCAGCACGGACCGGATGCGGCTGGAGTCAGCGTAATAATCGCCGATGTCTATCGCCTTCCGGTCCGCTGGATATTGGCGAACTGTGTAGCTACCCGCGTCGTTGACATGGACAAGCAGTTCCGCAAAATCCTTCAGGCTGATGACCCCGTTGCCTCCCAGATTAAAGACCTGTCCATTAGCCTCGTCCTTCGCCGCTCCGAGGAGAAAGGCATTCACCGCATCCTCAACGTAGGTGAAATCACGCAACTGCTCGCCGCCCCAAACTTCAAACGGTTTGTTTTCGACCAACAGTCGCACCCAGATGCCAACGAATGTCTGCCGCGCATCCTTCACGCGCATTCGCGGGCCAATGGTATTCGTGAGCCGCAGCGCGCACGCGCGGATGCCATAGACATTGTTGTAGAGGATGTGAAACCATTCCCCAGCCATTTTATTTACGCCATTCACGTCCACGGGCCGGAGCAAGTGCTTCTCGTCCACCGGAAGGTAGTCAGGCTTGCCATAAATCTGACGAGTGCTCGCAAAAATGATTTTGACGCCTGGATTGTATTTACGGGCAGCTTCAAGGATTGAAAGCTGGGCGCGGCAGTTAATGTCCAAGTCCGTGTAAGGGTTCTGCATCGAATCCATATGGCTTGTCTGCCCCGCCAAATTGAATAAGTAGTCCTGACCTTGCACGAGATAACGCATGCTGTGTTCGTCGCGGACATCGGAGATATTGAGATGCACCTTGTCCTCGATGCCGGAAACGTTGAACTGATTGCCGCCGTATTCCGGTATCAGGCTGTCCACCAACCAGCGTAACGCGGGCGCCAAGTTCGACGAGTCGACGCGCGAGGTTTGACCCGATGAAACCTAGACCGCCGGTGATAACCACGTTCTTTCGGCTGAATGCGTCGTTCATCATTCTTTCAATTTGAACATAAACCCTTTGTAGTCGGCTTCCCGGCCGTCGAACTGTATGGAGCCAGGCGCCGGAAAACTGGCGAGCAAGTCATACCAGTGGTTGAAACATGCTAGAAACCGCTCTTCCAGCAAGAACCAAGCAGGGTAGCTTGCCTGGTAAATCCACGCCGGCACGTGTTGAACGGTGAGATGGTCGCCCCCATCCCGCATAAACGCGGTGCGATCGACAATGACATGATCAAATTTGTACCGCAGCGAATCTGCGAGAAACTTGTATGGCTCGCGCAGATATTGAACGACGCCCGAAAGCAACAGCACGTTCGGCCGCTCCGAGACCAAACATTCGTCAATTGTCCCGTAGAAGTGGAGTTCATCGTTGGCAAATTCAGCCTGCCCACACGCGACATGCGCCGGCTGTTCAACAACGCTCCATCGCAGTTGTTTGGCAACTGACAAAAATTGACGGCATTGAAAGTAGGAGCTGCCGAGTGCACCACCAAAATCCAACACACTCAATCGGCTTTCATTCGCCGTCGCAACACGAAGCAATCCAGCCAGCAGCGGGAACGAATGCTGTGTCTCATCAAAGATGATCGAATCCCGCTCGTAAACCGCCTCGCCGTCTCTTACTTTCCGCATAGCCGTGCGAGTCTTCTCCAGAATCTCCGACGCCGCGTAGCCTGTTGACGCAGCCGAGGCGTCAGCCCAGCTGGCGAAGTCACCGACAAATCGGATCACCTCACTATCTATTTGCGCCGTTAGCAGACCACCCAAACGCCGCAGTCCAGAGACAATAATGGGCGGGAACAGAGACTTGGCCATCTGGCGCATCTTCATGACCTGCCTCAAATCAGCCACAACACACCTTCCGAATCCTTGGCAGAAGGCGCGATTGATCTGCCGCTTGAGGCCATTGAGAGTCTCCCCTGTGTGGAAACGAACCCAACGACCCGCCAAGCGTGGCGTTTAGAATGAGCGAGCATCGAACCTTTGCAGCGTTTCATAATGCCTTGCATTGCCGCTACCGCGTGCCATACTTCTAAGAAACTTGGCCGTGGCGGTAATGGCTTTGGACGGACCCAGGCCAGCCTTCAGCCGACGGAAGAAGGCACCCAGGGCGCTTTGACTGTCTTTCAGACTTTGAGCCGCCATCCGCAACACATCGGCGGCGCGGTTGAGCACGGGCCGGGTCCGGTTGTGGAGCACTTGTCCCCCACTGATGCGGTGGTCCGGGCACAATCCCAGCCAGAGGCAAAATGCTTGTCGCTGGGCCAGCGGTGCATGTTAAGCCCAATCTCAGAGATCAACGCTTGAACGCAGAATTTCCGGATGGGTAATCCCGGATGTCGCGGAGGCCAGCACTTCGATGTTGGGGTACTGCTCCGAGTAGAGGGAGGGCGCGCAATTCCGGACTCGTGTCGCAGATCGCGCGCAACGCGCCAAGTTCGGCGAAATTACGAATGAGGTTTTTGCCCCAGCACAATCAATCACAGCTATCTGGCATGCTCTGTTTGCCATTAGAAGTCTACTTTTTTAGGGGGGTTGACAATCGTCCTTCGGGATGGCCCTTGATCGCCGAAGTCGTTCAGCGCAAAACGGCCTTGTAGTCCTCCAGCCGGCGGTGAGCAATTGACGTCCAACTGAATTCGCGAGCCATCTTGACAGCACCGAAATCTCCGAGTTGTGCCCTCGCGCCGACGTCTCGCAAGCTCAGCAATGCTCGACTCAGATCTCCCGGGTCGCTTTCCTGATATTTAATCCCATTCCCTTGGACGCGTTCAATTGCGGCGACATGGTCGCTGATAACAAGTGGAATTCCGCACGCAGCGGCGTCAAGCATGCTGGTCGATTCCTGTGTGGGCCAGACCGCGATATCAGCCGCCCGATAGAATGGGGGCAGGTCTCTCGCGGACACAAATGGATGCACGACAGATCCGGGACACGCTCGGATGGCGCTTTCCTGCGGGCCGCCGCCCAGAAATAGCCCCCGGAAACTCTCCGCTTGGCTCACCAGGCGTTCGATGGCTTGAGCCAGGCACAGCGGGTTTTTGTCTTGCGAAAAACGCCCAGTATGGATGCACACAATGTCCGTTGGCGCGAACCCAAGTTGCCGGCGTAATTCCAAGCGCGCGTTGCGCGCAGCCTCGTTCGCAACCGGACTGAACGACTGGGTATCCACCCCCAGAGGACAGACGCTAATCTTCCGCTCTTGGACTCCTAGGAATCGGAGCGCAATATCGGCACAGTCGACAGTGGCTGGATAACACTTTTCCGTAAGATAACTCACCAAGCGACCCGGACGGCTGACTGTCGCAAACCACTTTACGCGCGCCCGCTTTCCCATAACCGCTGTTCCATTCGCAAGAGGAAATACGGAGGCGCAAATATGATTTCCCGTGAAGAGCTTGTACCTAAGCACTGGCTTTGCTAACGCTGCCTCATAAGTGGTTACGCTCCATGCATCAAACGTTTGAACAATTTGGGGCCGCAGTGATCGAAGCTTAGCCAGGAGCCCTTGGATACGCAACCGCCCTCTCCATCGTGTATATGGCAATCGGTGAAGCGTATAGCCATCCAGTTGCTTGGTCTCACAAGGTACCACCGGCGGGCCGATGAACGGCTCATAGATCTCCTTGTAATTCGGCGAATCAAAATAGACTTGAACGTTTGACGTAACAAGATGGACCTCGTGTCCCAAAGAGGCAAGTGCCTTAGGCAGACAGTTTTCTGCATACCCCATCTTCTCTGCAAACCAGTCTGAAATAATTACGATTCGCATTGCTCCAGATTTATACTGAATCTCCTCTCTGGCTTTTGGTCCTACAATCTTGCGAAGACGCTCGCGGCCTGTGGCGAATTGGCAGGAGCAAGCATCTCGCGTTGGCAATCACTTTCGACTGATGATCGCAAAGAGGTCAGCGTTCTCCCCAACAGGGCCGGTCTCTGCGTCGAATCCGTCACAATTGCTCTTGACGAATACTCGCCAACTCTCGGGACTCCAATAGTTGATGTGTCCGAGGAAAGTATCCTTTCGCCCATCCGGTACCGTGATGAGCAGAGTTCCATGCGCATTTAACATGCTCAAGAGGTTTTTGAAAGCTCTTTGGGGATATAGGAGATGTTCAAGGACCTCCAAGCAAAAGACGATATCAAATTGCTTTTCTACTCCCTCATAAATATCGAACAAATGAAACTCCGCATCGGGTACAGTCTTGAGTGCAATTTCAATTGCTGAATCAACATATTCCATGCCCGTCAATGCTGATGGATTAAATCTATTGCGGATGCTGAGAAGAAGATGCCCAGTGCCGCAGCCAGCGTCCGCTATAGACTTTCCGTTATAGTCAATTCCCTTCTTAGGCAGAATTTCAATCACGTCGTTGAAGAATTGTAACTGCGACGAGGTTAAACACCGCTTAACCAACTTGGGGTCGGAATAAAATGTGGCCATATTTGCCTGCGAATTGTGTTCAACCGGCGATTGAACACGCAGTTCTTGCAAAGAATCTTCAGCGACGGCTTTTATCCTATGAATTTCAATTCCGAAGAGTTTAGAGGTTCGTTTTAGTAACCTCTTTGATTGCCTGATGAACACGGGATCACTCACAATTGGTTGTTTCCTCTAGGTTGTTGATGTTGCAAGCCCGCCAACTTTGCTCGATCAAAACACCTCCATGGGATGGGGGCGTCAGTCTACCGGTCCCAAAGAAATCGCCGCTTTCGACCTTCATAACCGCGGCCTCTTGAATCCAGTCTTGCATGGTGTCCTTGTGACGTACAGCCAAGTTTATGACGTACTGGCCAGGTGTCAGCGGCAGCTTTCTGAGCCTGCAAGCCACGAATCCCCGCTGACCTATTCTCTCAAACGGCCCGGATGCAATTTCATTGCTGAGCATTGTTACAAAGCCACTCGCGGCGCCATAGATCCCAATAGCGAAATGCATGTTGCGACTTCCTTCGGCGTTGGTGCATTCGTACGAAATGCGAAATTCCACTTCTTGCCCGGTCAGGAAGGAGTCCCGCCGGGCTGCCGTACTGTCCAGTATGCCAAAGTCAACCAAGCGAATCATACCTTCACCTTGACGGTCGTTCCTACTTCGGAGTGGACACCTTCGCAACCTGCGCTAGGTAGTGGGAAATGGCCTCGGTTCCAGGCCCCAGAGGGAAATCGACTACACCATTTTTCAGTACCAAGGCCTTCGAACACAAGGTCGAAATAGTCGCCATGTTGTGACTTACAAAGAGCACGGTACGCCCACGTTGGGCCACATCTTCCATTTTGCCGAGGCACTTCTTTTGGAATTCTGTGTCGCCCACAGCCAGAACCTCGTCAATGATCAGGATCTCGGGCTCCAAATGCGCGGCGACCGCGAAAGCCAAACGCACATACATGCCGCTGCTGTAACGCTTCACCGGTGTATCGAGAAATTGTTCCACTTCAGCGAAGGCGACAATCTCATCGAGCTTGCGCACAATTTCTGCGCGGGTCATCCCTAGGATTGCACCATTCAGGAAAATGTTTTCCCGCCCCGTCAGTTCCGGATGAAAACCTGTCCCCACTTCCAACAAACTCGCCACGCGCCCTTTGATCCGGACCCGCCCTTCCGTCGGTTCGGTAATCCGGCTCAGAATCTTGAGCAGCGTGCTTTTCCCCGCCCCGTTGCGGCCAATGATGCCCACCACTTCGCCTTGGCGGACCTCGAAGGAAACGTCTTTGAGGGCCCAGAAGTCTTCCTGCGCCGGAGGCGCAGAAGTCTGAGGCCTGAGGTCAGAGGTCTGGCCAGAGATCGGAGGTCGGACGTCAGAGGTCAGCCAGCGCAAAGGGGCTGCGAATTTGTGGGCAATCACGTCGCGCAGGGCGGTGTAGCGCTCCCGCTGCTGGTGGCGGATGCGATACTTCTTACCCAGGTTTTCGACGGAGATGACGGTATCGGACATACAGAGATCAGAGGTCAGCGGTCAGAGATCAGAAATGGATTGGGGTTGTTGATCATGCTGCCGACCATCTTGCCAATTTCCTGACCTAAGGCGGTTAATTCTGCGTGTTGTTCCGGAGTAATGTAACCACAGTCTTTGGCCAAATCGAGAGACGAATTGGTCTCCGAGTTTTCGCCGTCACAATCGGTTAACTTCGGCGGCCCAAGCCTCCCGCAAGTTGAGGCAAACGGAGCGTGACGAACGGCGAATCTGGCTTGTCATCGAGTATCTCTCTTCTGGCGGAAACCTCTTGCTCAACTCGAACACCTTCATCGCCAGCACGTAGGCCTTTTGATAGGCTGCCAGGTCTTTTGCCGAGTTGATCCTCATGGCATTTCTGATCTCTGGCCTCTGACTTCTGATCTCTTCCCCTTCAGATCACATCGGCAAAGGTCTTTTCTGTCTTGCGGAAGTACCAGATGCCAAGGATCAGCATGGCGCTAATCACAGCTAGAGACATTGCGAAAGCGGTTCCGTCCAGATGAGTCTTTCCACCCAAAAGGGCCCAACGGAAGCCGTCGATGACTCCCACCATCGGATTCAGCGAATACAACAGGCACCACTTCTCGGGAACGACGCTGCTGCTGAATCCCACTGGAGAGATGTACATGCCGAATTGAACAATGAACGGGACGATATAGCGGAAATCGCGATATTCAACATTCAGCGCTGCTAGAAACAGGCCGCTACCCAATGCCGCCGCAAACGCCAGCAGGATAAACAGAGGCAAAGTAGCAACTCGCCAGTCCGGGACAAAACGATACCAGGCCATCAGGGCGACCAGGAATGCTCCCGAAATCAGGAAATCAACAAAGCTAGTGATCACAGAGCCTACGGGCACGATCAGCCGCGGAAAATAGATCTTCGAGATCAAGTTGGAGTTGCCAATCAGGCTGTTGGAAGCTTCGCCGAGGGCTGTGGCAAAAAACTGCCAGGGAAGCATGGCCGCAAACACGAGGAGCGGATAGGGCACGCCTTCTGAGGGCAGCTTCGCTATCTTCCCAAACACGATCGTGAAAACGACCATGGTGAGCAACGGCCGGATCAGCGCCCAGGCAATGCCAATGACGGTCTGTTTGTAGCGGACAAGAATATCGCGCCAAGCCAGTAAGTAGAACAGTTCCCGGTAACGCCACAAGTCCCGCCAGTACTGCGCTTCGATTCGTCCAGCTTCAAGGACGATTTCCTGAGAGGCTCCGTTGCTCATCGTGCCTTCACCACATAGTAGAAAAACTTCACGACTTCATTCTGAAACTCGATCAGGGGCAGGTGCGAGGTGTCAGGTCTTAGGTCTTAGAACCAACCCCCTACATTTCTTAAGGGGGGAATGGACGCGAACAGCTAAATGACCCCTGCTGCGGCGATCTTTCTTGGACCCAAACGATTCCGCGTGAAGGCGATTACCTCATCCAGATGGCTCAACGGATCTTCCGGCAGATCAATGTTCAAATCGCTTTTTGCGCGGTTCATATCAGCGACAAATCCCATAACTTCGGCTGGGTTCCGCGGGACATATTGGAGTGGAACCTGGGTACTCGTTTGCTTCAGAACCCTGGTCGCCAGTTCATGAATGGTTGTTCCTTTTCCGCTGGCAACGTTCACTGGACCCTTGATGTGTTCTCCAAAGCCCGCCCGAACCAGCGCATCAACCACCATTTCTATCCAAACGACATCCACAACCTGGTCGCCACCGTTGATCGTCAATGGTTTCCCCTCGAGCGCGTTTTCGATAAATAGAGGGATGACCCGGTCCTGGTCGCGTGGTCCGTATACATTGGCCAGGCGCAGAATGACGGTCTCAAGTCCGTCGTTGCCAAACGCCTGGCAATAGGCTTCGCCGGCACCTTTGCTGGCACCGTAGGCGTTCTTCGGACGCAGCGGGGCTGACTCTTGCACAGGCAATTGATCAGCGTCGCCATAGACCTCGCGCGATGAAGTGAAGACCATCCTCCTTGCTCCGGCGTCGCGGGCTGCATGGAGTAGATTGAAGGTTCCTATGACATTCGTTGAGAAAGAATATTCGATGTCGTGCACGGCACCCAGCACGTTGGATTGGGCTGCCAGGTGGAAGACCACTTCAACGTCTTTCATGGCACCCCTCAGGAATTGCAAATCCCGAATATCGCCCTGCAGAAACTCTATGCGGTCCCAGCATGAAGCCAGGTTTTCCTTGCGGCCTCGGTGGAAGTTGTCAAGGACGCGAACGGGTCCGTGACCGCTCGCGATGAGTCGTTCAACGAGATGACTGCCGATGAAACCGGCGCCGCCGGTGACTAGGATTCTCATAACAGATGTCTGGTGTCGGGTGCCAGAAGAATTGGCGATTGTCGAAAGAGAAGCAGGTGACAGGCTTCAGGTGCCAGGTTTTAGGAATTGGCGAATAGCGATGAAAAGTTAAATCACCGCGGAGGACGACCCCCTATAGTCCGTCCACCTAGGCAAGGGGGACAGGAAGCAGGACAACCCCCAGGTTGGCTCGCCCTACCTCGTTTGAGGAGCTGGAGAGAATCTCTCAAGTTCCTGGCGCTTCTCCTCACGCCTGCTAAGGGGGACCACGGCAGACCCTCGGGAACCTCACCAAGGCGGTTCCTCTGCGTGGGCTTCTGGCAGGTTAACACCATCACCATCTGCACTAAGCCTGTTAACGGGGCTGTATCAAGCCTGGGGGATTGCGGTCTCCCTTGCGGCCGACGTGATTGCCTGTGTACGCTTCACCTATTTCGTTCGGCTCTGGTTCGAACCTCCTCGATAGCTGCAACACTCGGTATGAATGGGTGGTTACTCCTTACTCAGCAGGGACTCTCACCCTGCCTGAAGCGTCAAGCTTCGCTTGACGCGAGCTTCGCTTGACGCACTAACGGCATCAAGCTCAGCCGCCGGCCTTCCTGAGCGAACGAGGCAAGGCCGGTCGGCTGGAGCGCTTTGGGCAGTCCCGTTCTACCGCTTTAGTCTTGCCAACAGCCCGACACCGACGATTGGTTCACCATTGACCGGGAACATCCCGCTCGGGTCATCGAAGGTCATGACTACGTCATAGCTCTTGCTTATTGCATCATAAAACGTGGATTCTCTCAGGAAGACAAACGGATACCGAACTTTTCGATCTTGAATGCCGCTAGGCGTAGCGAGCGACCTCATACGCCAAGACGCAAGTTTGTAGTACCGCCTTCAGGCGGGGCCGGCTTAAGCCGGGACTACAAACTTGACCGAATTGTGAACTTCGTCGCCGCCTAGTGAGAATAGCGCCAGGACCGTTCCAACTGAGCCATGATTCGTGAATGGTGATGACATCATGGGAACCATTTGTCAGACCGAGTCTGTTGAATAGAATGTGAGATGCACGCATTGAGACAAGAGTGCTTAGGTATTCACACGGATTGTTGACGCATTGAAGAGTTCCAGATGTATGGAGTAAGTCTATGCGTTTCATGGAATCGGCGGCATCACTCAAGTTGGACAAGAAACTCAATTCGTCGGTAGAAAGGACGGCCTGGGCTCTTTGTGCCATTTCAGGCGTCTCAACGACAAGCCATCTCAGCTTGCAGGAAGAAGAAAGTACTGCACGTGCCAAAAAATAGTGGGCACCGCAGGCACCGCCGAAGTCGATAACGTTAATTTCTCTGGATTCGATAGATGCAAGGAGGGAACAGAGGCTATACGCACTTGTAGTACTAAGATGCAGAGGCTCCCCCTTGTGAAATACACTATCTCGATACTGTGTTGTCTTTTTAAGAACCACATTGACGATATCGACGTTCTCATAGCCACGCTCGGTACAGTTAGCCAACGTTTCCCCATAGGTTGCATATTGCTTCCGTCCCGAGCGGGAGAAAAGCTTGCGGCCAACGGTCATCGCAATTGGCGGGACAAAATCACGTATCCTCATTAACTCGTATCCCTTCCTAGTCTGCCCAACTAGGTTCTAATCCACAGCGGAAACGCGCGCGGAACGCACGTTCCACCTGGGTGGAGCGGGCGCTCCTGCGCACGCTTTTTGCCTGGAAGAACCAACTTTCAATTTTTTCACAGCTCCAGGAAAAAGCGGGATAACACCCCTGGCCTGCCCCCTTTTTTAGGTGGATCCTTTTACTAGGCGCTTTTGCCCTTGGCTTTGGGTTTGGCAGTGTGCTCGTAGTAGTAGTTGTTGTCGTAGTGGTCGTGGGCGGGGTTCCTTTTCGGATTCCAATGATTCAGGATTGTGCCCAGCACCGGGGTGTGGTCCTCCCGGAAGAGCTCAACCGCGGTCAGAGCAGCCTCGCGGGAGGTAGACCGGGCGAAAAAGACTAGAATGACGCCGTCTGACATCCGGCCCAGAACGCGCGCGTCGGAAAGGTTTAGCATGGGCGGAGTATCGATCAAAACCGTGTCGAACTCTCTCTTGAATCGCTCCAGGAGTTGCGGCAGCCTCGTGGAAAAAAGCAAATTGGAAATGCTATGGGTTGAAGTCCCGCTGCCGAGGACGTGCAAGCCAGGGATCTCCGTCCGTTGGGTCAATGACTCTAGTGGATATTCTTCCACTGGATCCTGTTCCAGAAGGAGATCCCTGAGTCCTCGCGGGTTTTGCAGGTGAAAGACCTGATGAAGACGGGGTTTACGGAGGTCACCGTCAATTAGTAGCACCCGCCGATTGATCTCTGCCAGTGCGATACCCAGATTGCTGGTGACTGTGGTCTTCCCGGCCAAGGGACTGCAACTGGTCACCACAATGACCTTCGGGCTATGGCCGTTCTCAGTAGAAAACAGGATGGAGGCGAGTGTTGTACGGAAAGACTCGGCGAGCCTGGAGGGATTCTGTTGCCAGGTGACAAGCTCCACACATTCTGACAGGTGACCATTCCGTCCGTTCTGGCCGTTGGCCGGCTTCCCGCCTCCAGAAGCGCTTTGCAAACCTAGAAGCGGCTGGCGGCGTCCGTAAATTCGGTGTTTTCGTTGGCAGTGGGCTGAGGGAATGACTCCAAACTCACGCGCATTGAGATAGAGAGGCGCTTCTCCCGGGGCTTGCAGCGTGCGATCGGCCCGCTCTCGGATGAAGGCAAACACGACGCCCAAAAAAGCTCCAGCCAAAAGACCCAATTTAGCGCTCCCCACCAGATCGGGCTTATAGGGAGAAGTGGGAACCTTGGCTGCGTCGACGATGCGAATGTTGCTGGTCTGCATTGCAGAAGCGATGCCGTACTCTTTGACCTTCTGCAGCAGGTTCTCGTACAAGCTGCGGTTTGTGTCGACCTCACGTTTGAGGATGTTGTACTGAACGGCTTTGACCGCCTGTTCGGACACCAGCTTCGACTGGTCGGTGTAGGCTTTCTGCAGCAACTTTTCATGGCGCAAGGCAGCCTCGTATTGGTTGCGCATGCGTCGATAGATGTTGCTGCGTTCTTTGGCCAGAGCGGTTTCCAGTTCTTTGATCTGGGCTTCAACCGCCTTCACTTTGTAGTGTCCCGGGGCAAACGCCGACCGGAGCTCTGCATTCTGGCGACGCAAGTCGGTGATTTTGTCCTGGCTACTCTTCAGGCTATCGCTGTCGAGCACTTCCGGCAGCGCCTCCGTTGCGCTGGAGACTGTACTCCCAAACTGAGATTGCTTCGTAAAGCGTTCCGCCTGGGCTTTGGAAAGCCCTTCCTGAACTTGCCGAAGCTTCTCTTCATCCACGCTATCTTTTTTTTCTCCGGTGAACATCAAACCAGTCGAGTAGGCGTAGGACTGAAGCTGATCTTCCGATTTCTGCAGCTTGATTCTGACGTCTTCCAGTTGGCGGGTGAGCCAATCGCTGGTGCGCTGGGTGCTCTTCCAACGCACTTCAATGCTGTGCTCGATGTATTCGTTGGCCAGTGTGTTAGCAAAGTTGGCGGCGACTCGAGGGTCGATGGAGTCGCTGGAAATAGCCACGATACGCGTCTGCGGCAGAATGCGAACGCTTAGGCTGCCACTGGCCATGCCTACAGCCTTTTCTTGGTCGGAAACGGCTGGGGGTTCGGGCAGGCCCAACGCTCTGCGCCACACGGAAATGCGACCCGGTTGCTCCAGGACCTCCGGATTCCGGTCGAGCTCTAGTTTTGTCAGAACTCGCGAGAGCAGGGTGTCGCTCTGAAGGATCTTGATTTGAGTCGGCAGGTTGGTTTCCGCAGAGTAATAGTCTGCTGACGAAGCAGAGGGGTCCACGTCCCGGGTGTTTAACAAGTTTTCATTGAAAGGTTGAATCTCCAGAGTCGTCTGGGAGCGATAGACTTTTGTTTGTGGCAGGGCAACCAGCAATCCAGTGACGGCACCAAGGAAGGCCATCAGCAGGATCGTCCATTTGTGTCGTCGCACCAGCTTCCAGTACTCCAGCAGAAGACTTGGCGATTCCTGTTGGTTAGCGTCCCGTCGATTAGCGAAGGGTGGGCGCTCAGCCTGAGGGATGTATTGGATCTCAGGAAGGGAAGGCTGAGGAAAGGTTTCACCCGTCAGATACTGGCGCTCACTCATTGGGGACTCCTGACGTTAGACATTGTCGATTGCCGATTGGCGATTTGCGATTGAAGATTGGCCGCTAGGGAGTGAAAGGAACAAGGGGAGGCCGGTAAGAAGGCCAAACCCCCTATAGTCCCCCTTTTCCAAGAGGGACAAATTTCCCCAAGCTCGCGGCGTGCCCCTTGCCAAGGGGGACAATTTTTGCAACGAGCGAGGCGTGAAGGGCCCATGCGACATCTGTTTGGCTTCCTGACTCCATCATGACAAACCCCGCAGGCTGCGCCTGCCGCCCCCTTTTTCAAAGGGGGATTTTCATTGGGCTAACGCCAAATGTAGGCCCCACTCACTCCGATCGAGGTGATAGCACTTAGGGTTTGCAGGAAAGCACCTCGAGCCTTGCTTCCGGGAACGAAGAGAATGTCATTGGTTTGCAGCGCCACATCGCTCGCTTGGCCAGTCAGCACCTTTTTCAAGTCCACTGCGATTTCAGATCGCGTGGAGCTTCCATTCACAGGGCGCAAGATTTTGGCGTTTTCCGGCTTGGCGGTCTTTTCCAGTCCCTCCGCCAGGGACAAGGCTTGGAGCACCGTGACGGTTTCTTGTTCGCTGAGAATGAATCCTCCGGACTTGCGAACATCGCCAATCACATAGACCAGTTCGCCTTTGGGCACCGAAATGACGTCAAAAGGGCAAACGAGGATGTTTTCCTCCGGATTGCGAGCCTCCATCACGGACTTGAGGTTGACGGTAGCAACGCTGTAGCGCCCGCTTGGGTCAGGGGCCGCATTTGGAAGAGGAATGTCCCCAAATTCGCTGCGCCGCGTGATCTTTACGCTGTAACCCGCGTCCTGCTTGAGGCCGCCAGCCATCGAAAGCGCCTCAAACAAGGTTTTGCGGCCCTCCAGCTGGAGCACTCCCGGAGTGTTCACCGAACCCATGATGGAGACCGGCTGACTGCGGTAATCGGTGATAGCGACGGCGACATCAGGTTCGTTCACAGAGTCTTTCAGGCGGGAGGCGATCTCGGCTTCGAGTTGCTCGAGGGTCATCCCCGCCGCTTTGATACGCCCGATCATGGGAAATTTGATGATGCCGGAGGTGCCAATCCGCACGGGCTTTTCACTGATTTCTTCGACATTCAAGGCCCGGATGGTGATGGTATCTCCGGGGCCGAGGATATAGGAGGAACGCTCTTCGACCGCTGACGGGGTTGCTGGTGAGCTGGGCGGAGTTGGAGTTTGAGTTTGCCCCTGCGAATGAAGGAGAAGGGTCATTGTCAACAGACAGATGATTACGGAAGAGAGTCTAGGCAGCATGGGTCTTTCTCCTTTCATTACTACTGAGGGTGCTGAGGGATGAGTACTGACGGATGAGTACTGAGTGCTGAGGGATGAGTACTGAGTACTTACTGATGAGTGATGAGGCGAATCAGAGCTAGGTCTTTGACTGCTGGATCAGCGCTCTGCGCTCAACCGGCTCTGTGGTGAGTATGCTGTGGGTCGCGACGACGGAACAAGGGGAGTGGCCCAGTCTTGGTCGAGTTCAACAGCAACCGAACGCTGCAGCAAAGTGACCGAAACTATCAAACGGTAAGGTTTTTTGACGGCGAGCAGAATACCTTCCACACCCTCCAGAGACCCGCGCTCGATGCGAACTCTCTGCCCCACCCTCAGAAATGGCCAGGGCTCGGCCTGGAGACCGGATTTGACAATCGATCGTATAGCCTCAATTTCACTGTCGTTCACTGGAAGCGGCATCTTGCCGACTCCTACCACGTGCAGAACACCAGGCGTTACCAAGATGGGAAGTCGATAATTCACATCAAAGCGGCAGAACACGTACCCCGGGAAGAGAGGCAGTGCGAGTTGTTTGATCCGGTCGGACCAGCGGCGACTGACGCTGTAGAAAGGCAAAAGCTGTTCGTACCCTTTGCCGTGGAGAGCCGAAGCAACACTCTTTTCGTGTTGCGATTTGACGAG
>Ga0187892_10006783_pt1 | contig 16762 bp, 3 predicted proteins | sample MA1701073metaG_FD_139345 | JGI IMG/M metagenome (GOLD analysis project Ga0187892, IMG submission 139345) | Bio-ooze microbial communities from a basaltic lava cave in the Kipuka Kanohina Cave System on the Island of Hawaii, USA - MA170107-3 metaG ... | reverse complement strand
CGTCCAGCAGGCCGGCTTCGAGGAGCGCGTGCACGGCCGTGCCCGCCGCGAGCGCAACGCTGCGCTCGGCACCCGCGAGCGCCAAGCTGCGCTCGCCCCCCTCGCCCGCGGGCGGGCGGCGCGGCCCGCCCTCCCCGCCCAGGGCCTCGGCGCTCGCCTCCTTGGCATGCGCCTCAGCGCTCGCCGTCGCCCCGAACGGGCGCTTGGCGCGGCGAGCCGCTTCGCCTCGGAGCGCGCGGAGCCGCTCGTCGTCGCGCGCCACCTCGGCGGCGTCGGGGAGCGCGAGCGGAGCGTGCGGACGCCGGCCTCGCGCGGCCTCGGGCGCCTCCGCCACGACGAAGCGCACGCCCTCCGACACCTCGCCGGCCGCGCCCGCCGCCGCCGTGCGCTCCCAGTCCGAGTGCCGCTCCGCGAGCAGCTCGGCGAAGCTCCTCGCGCGCCGCCAGTCCTTGGGCTTCGCGATGCGCGACCCGATCACGAGCCGCTGCTTCGCGCGTGTGGTGGCGACGTAGAGGAGGCGCACACGCTCGGCCGCCTCGACGTCGACGCGCTCGGCTGCGAGGACCGGGAGCCCCGGCTCCGGCCAGCCGAAGAGCACGAAGCCGAGATCGCTCCCCCTTCGCACCACGGCCGTCCGCTTCGTGTCCTCGCCGCGCTGGCCGCGGTCCATGCCGAGCAGATAGACGTGCTCCCAGTCGAGCCCCTTCGCGCGGTGGATCGTGAGCACGTGCACGGCGCCGCCGCTCGCCGCGCGCGGCCGGCCCTCGTTGTGCTCGCGCGCGACCGAGCCCGCGCGGCGCAGGAAGGCGACCAGCGAGGCCGCCGAGCCCGCCGCCTCGTCGAGCGCGAGCACGAGGTCGCGGAAGAAGCGGTCGAGGTTCGCGGCGCGGTGCTCACCCAGGTGGCGACTCGCCTCGCTCGCCTCGAGCAGCACGCGCTCGCGGAGGCGCTCGACGAAGCGCTCGGGCGTGTCGTGCTCGTAGGCGCCACGCAGCTCGTGGAGGGCGCCGAGGAAATCGGCAAGCGCCGCGGGCCAGCCGGCGAGCTCGTGCGCCTCGGGCACGTCGGGCGGCAGCTCTGCCGCCGCGGCGCGGACGGCCTCGCACGCGGCCGCGAGCGGGGCGTCGCTCCGTCCGTCGATCGCGCCCGCGAGCGCCGGGAAGTCGCGCCGCCAGAGAGGCAGCCACGCCGCGTCGGGGACGCCCGCGAGCGACGAGCGCAGCGCCGCCACGAGCGCGAGGTGGTCGTGCGGATCGAGGAGGCAGCGCACGAGCGCCACCGCGTCGACGATCTCGCGGCGCTGGTAGAAGTCCGTCTCGCGCTCCACGAGGTACGGGATGCCCGCCTCCCGGAGCGCCTCGAGCACGGGCTCGAACGCCGCGGTGACGCGGAGCAGGATCGCGATCTGATCGAGCGGGACGTCGGCGGCGCGGAGCTCCGCGATGTCGCGCGCCACGGCGCGCGCCTCGTGCTCCGCGAGGGGCTCGCGCCCCTCCGGGACCTCGAAGCTGCCGCTCGGGCCCCGGCGCCCGGGCAGCCAATGCTCGACCGCCGCGCGTCCGCCCGCCACGTAGCCCCCGAGCGCGCGCGTGGCCTCGCTCGGGACGAGCGCCTCGAAGGGCGGCTGGAGGCCGTGCACCGCCTCCATCACGGGCGCGACGAGGCGCCCGACCTCGTCGAGAATCGCCGGCGCGGAGCGGAAGTTCACCACGAGCTTCGCGACGCCGCCCGCCCGTTCGAGCGCGTCGCGAAGCTCCTGGTAGGCGCGGAGGTCCGCGTTCCGCCAGCCGTAGATCGACTGCTTCGGGTCGCCGACGAGGAACAGCACCGGGCGCGGCGCAGCCGGCGCGTCGAGCGCGAGCGCCCGCAGGATCTCGCACTGGAGCGCGTCGGTGTCCTGGAACTCGTCGACGAGGAGCTGCTGGATCTCGCCGCGCACGCGCTGGCGGACGGAGGCGTCGCGCAGCAGGTCACGCGCGCCCGAGAGGAGCGCGCCGAAGGTCGCGACGCCGCGCTGGCGGAGCCGCGCGTGGACGCGCCTAGCGAGCTCGGCGAGGACGCTCCGTGCGATCGCGAACTTCTCGACGTCGAGTTCCGCGAGATGCTCGAGGAGGGGGAGCAGCCTGGCGGCAGACTCCGCGAGGACCGCCTCTGCACCCTCGATCGCGTCCCCGCCGCGCTTGCCGAAGTCTCCAGCAGCGAACTCGGCGAGCTTGCCGGAGACGTCCGCGAAGCCCGGGAGCCCCGCGAGCTCCGCCGCGAGCGTCTCGAGCTCCGTCGCGCGCGCGGCGGGCGCTCCCGCCTCGCGGAGTGCGCGCGCCGTCGCCGCGACCTTCGCCGCCCCCTTCACGGCCTCGAGGCGCCCGCCCTCCGCGGCGGTGAAGCGCGCGAGCGCGTCGGCGAGCCGCGTCACGAGCTCGCGCGCGCGGCGCGAGGCAGGGCCCGCGTCGGCCAGATCGCCGGGCGTCACGCCGTCCCCGAGGAGCGCGGCGAGCGCCGCCTCGAACTCGCGCGGCCCGACGCCGTCGTCGGCGAGCGCGAGCCAGCGCGGGTCGGGCTCGGCGCCGAAGGCGCGCGGCAGCTCCTCCTCGAGCACCTCGCGCACCGCGGCGGCGACCGCCTGGCCGTCGGCGTCGACCGCGAGGCGCGGGTGCACGCCGGCCTCGAGCGGATGCGCGAGCAGGAGCCGGAGACAGAAGGCGTGGATCGTGTGCACGCGCAGCTGGTCGAGCGCGAGCCGGAAGGCGGCGGCGCGCGCTTCGCGGAGCCTTGCTGGCGGCAGCGCCGCTTCGAGCACGCCGACGGGCAGCTTGCCGAGGCGGATGTCGTCGAAGGCCGTCGCGATGCGGTGCGCCATCTCGGCCGTGGCGGCGTCGGTGAACGTGATCGCGACGACGCCGCGGAGCACGCGCGCCGCGCGCCGCGGGTCCGGCCGGGTGGCCTCCGGCTCGGGCGGGCCCGCGCGCTCCCAGCCCGGGCCGAGGCACCAGGCCACGATGCGCGCGACGAGCACCGCCGTCTTGCCCGTGCCCGCGCCCGCCTCGAGCAGGAGCGGCGCCTCGAACTCCGTCTGCGCGCGGCGGCGCGCGGCGGCGTCGGCGCGGGCCGCGCTCATTTCTCCTCCGTGCGCACGAGGAGCGCGTACGCCGCGCCGGCGGCTCCGCGCAGCCGCTCGGGGGCGGCGTCGTGGTGCCGGAGCCAGGCGGCGAGGTGGCGGCGGCTCCCGGTCTCGCCCTGGAGGCACGCCTCGGACACGTCGCACGTCGCGCAGGCGCGCGCGCTCCCCGCCCGCTTTCCGCCGAGGAGCCGCGGCGGGAACGCGCCGAGCTCGAAGGCCGCGAGCAGATCCGACGCCGCGCCCTCGAAGGCCGCGCGCGCCCCCCCGTCGTCCTGCGCGATCGCGACCCGGGCGTTCCCGTCCTCGAGCTCCGGCTTCGCGAAGAGGTAGCCGCCCACGCGGACGGGCGGGCCGGCGAACGCGTAGGCCGGGCCCTGGAGGCGCCGGCCGTTCGCGATCTGGCGCAGCAGGTGCTCGCGGCGCGTGCCCTCACCCTTCGCCGTCGGATGGACGGGAGCGCCCGTCTTGTAGTCGACGAGCGCGACGCCGCCATCCACCGGGTCCGCCCGGTCGGCGCGGAAGCTGACGCGGCGCGCGCGGCCGCCCGCGCGCGCGAGCTCGAACGAGCCCTCGAGCTCGGCGCCGAGCACCTCGCGGCCGCCGCCCGCGAAGTCGAGCGCGCGGATGCGCTCGAGGAGCGGGAGCGCGCGCCGCACGAGGAGCCGCGCGAACCCCTGCTGCACGATCCCCTCGGCGCGCGCCGCCTCCTCCGCGGCCGCGTGGGCGAGCGCGGCGAGCTGGCTCGGCTCCGGCCAGGCGACGCGCACCGGCCCACGCGCGAGCGCATCGGCGAGAGGGATCTTGGCCGCGCCACCCGCTTCGACGATGAGGCCCTCGAGCACGGCGTGCACCACGTTGCCCACGAGGAGCGGCGTCGCGTCGGGGAGCTCGGCGAGCGCGTCGGGCGGCGGCTCGAGCCGGAGCACGCGCTCGAGGAACGTCCGCCACGCGCAGTACGCCATCCCCTCGAGGCGCGTGACTGCGAGCTCGCCCATGCGCGGATCGCCGCGCCCTGGAGCGCCCACGAAGCCGAAGAAGGGCCCGAGCCGCTCGGCCCACTCGCCGACGTCGAGCTTCTCCGCGGCCTCGGCGCGCGCGCGAGCGAGGGGCTCGCTCCCGAGCGCCAGCGCGAGTGCCTCACGCGCGCGGCCGCGCTCGTGCGCGATGCCGGCCTGGAGCGCGTGCTCGAAGGCCGGGCGCGGCCCGGGCACGGGGCCCAGGAGCAGGGGCGCGGGCTTCGTCACGAACCGCCCGCGGAGCGCCTCGACGAGCGGCGAGGCCGGTCGCTCCTTCCCGTCGTCGCTCGTCACCAGCCACGAGAGCGTGACCGCGGGCGCCGCGCAAGAGAGCGCGGCGAAGAGGTACCGCTCCTCGTCCTCGGCGCGCTGCTTCACCGGCACGTCGGGGAGCACCGACTCGAGCGCGCGGCGCAGCGCGTCGGGCAGGAGCGGATCCTCGCGCACGAGGCGCGGGAACACGTCGCGGTTCATGCCCATCACGAAGAGACGCGCGAAGGTGCGGCCACGCGCCTCGACCGCCGAGAGGAGGGCGACGCCGCCGCCGTTGCCGCCGAGCGGAACGCGCCCGAGCTCGGCGAACGCGCGGCGGAGCACGACGAGGAGCTCGTCGGCGGAGAGCGCGGTCTGGCCGCCGAGCTCGTTCTCGAGCGCGGCGAGCGCGCCGTAGAGCTCGCGCGCGTCTTCATCGCCCTCCCGGGGCCGCCAGCCGAGCGCGTGGAGGAGCGCGCGGAGAGCCGCGAGCTGCGCCCCGAGCTGCGGCGCGGCGCGAAGCGCGGCGATCTCGCCGAGCGCACGCTTTCCCCGGGCGGCGGCGCGCGCGAGCGCCCGCCGCGAGACCGTGCGGCGCGTCACGTGCGTACTCAGCTCGGGCTCGGGCTCCGCGCCCGCTTCGCCTTCGCCCTCGCGGACGGGTTCGGCGGAGGTCGTCCGGATCCCGCGCCGCACCCGGAGCGGGTACGCGTGCGCTTCGCCGAGTAGCTCCGCCAGGTCGAGCTTCGCCACGTCGCCGAGCCGCCCGACCCCGATGCCGTGGAAGGCGAGGCGCAGGTCGGCGTCGCTCTCGTGGGCGCTCGTCCGCTGGGCGTCGAGCCAGCGGTCGGCGGGACACGCCTCGTCGAGCTCGACGAGCGCAAGCAGCGCCGCGACGCGCCGGCCGAGCGGGCCGAGCGAGCCGGCGCTCCCCGAGAACGGGACGCCGAGGCGTCCGAGCTGCGCGTGGAGCGCGTGCCGGTACGGCGCGGGCTCGCGCAGCACGATGCCGATCGACTCGGGCGCGAGGCCCGCGTCGAGGAGCGCGCGGATCGCGAGCGCGACCGCGCGCGCCTCGGCGTGCGTGCCGGGGGCCTCGACGCCCGCGAGAGTGGGCTCCGGGCCGGTGGGAGCTAGCGCCTGCTCCGGCCCGCCGAGCCGCACGCGCAGGCGCTCGGTCCAGCGCGGACCGGGCCCGGGGTCTCCGGGATCCGCCGGATCGGCGGGATGGTCGAGCACGGTGCGCGCGCCGTGCGCGCGCACGAGCGTCTCCACCAGATCGAGCTGCACGCCGGTCACGTCGGCCCAGCCGTGGAGGAAGAGCGCGCGCGCAGGCAGCCGCTCGGGCGCGCGCTCGAGCGCCTCCTGCGCGCGCCGGAAGAAGCCCGCGCGCGGCTCGAGGCCCTGGCGCGCGAGCTCGGCACGCACGCGCTCGGCCACGCGGAGGAGCGCCTCCGCGCGGGCCGCGACCGCCGGCGAAGCGCCGGCAGCCGCCTCGGCGAGGCAGTCGAGGGCGCCCTCCGCGAGCGAGGCGTCGAGGCCGGCGTCGAGGAGGTCGTTCACCGTCGCGAGCGCGACGGAGAAGCCGTCGTCGAAGGGCGAGAGCGCGGCCGCGAGCGCGGGCTCCTGGGCCGCGAAGCGCCGCACCAGCACGGGGAGGAGCGTCTGCCCGCCGCGTGCGCCCTCGCCCGCGCGCTCGAGGATCTCGTAGGCGAGCGCATGCAGCGTCTGGATCGCGATCCCGGCCGCGCCGCCGCCGAGCTCCGCGACGAGCCGCGCGGCGAGGTGATCGCGCAGGCTCCGCGAGGGCACGACCACGCGCACCGGGCGCGCGAGCAGCGACCAGTCGGCGCGCGCCGCGTCGGAGAGCGCGCGGAGCTCGCCCAGCAGGAAGGCCTCCGCCGCGAGCGCGCCCCTCGCGATCAGGATGCGAGCCTCGGTCACCCCGGCCATCGGTGCGGAGCCTACCCCGGCCGCGTGACGGATGCGGTCGCGCGCTCCCCGGTCAGGCTCCTAGGACGTGGCCGGGCGCCTCTCGCGGGGCCCCGATCCCGCGAAGCGACGACCGGCCACGTACCCGGGACCCTGGCCTCAGGGCTTCGCGGTCACGGGCTTCGCCGCCGCGGCGGCTGCCGCCGCGGCCGGCAGACCCGGGGCGATGCTTCCGAACGAAGACGGGTGCGTCGCGAAGTCCGGGTACGCCGACATCCCGTGCTCGCCGACGTCGAGCCCCTCGAACTCCTCGTCGGCCGACACGCGCACGCCCAGCACGAGCTTGATCGCGTACCACACCACGAACGAGGCGCCGAAGGTGAACGCGCCCACGTAGACGACGCCTTTGAGCTGGACCATGAGCTGCGCGAAGGGCGAGAGCCCGGTCGCGAGCGCGGCGATGTTGGTGGCCACGTCGTTGTCGTAGAAGACGCCGAGCGCGAGCGTGCCCCAGACTCCGTTCACGAGGTGCACGGAGAGTGCGCCCACCGGGTCGTCGACCTTCACCTTGTCGAAGCCGATGACCGCGAGCACCACGAGCACGCCACCGATCAGCCCGATCAAGGCGCCGGCCTCGATCGTCACGAAGGCGCAGGGTGCGGTGATCGCGACGAGGCCGGCGAGGCAGCCGTTCAGGATCATCGAGAGGTCGGGCTTGCCGAGCATCAGCCACGCCGTCGCCGTCGCGCCGAGCGCACCCATCGCCGCGGCGACGTTCGTGTTCACGAGGATGTGCGCGATCGCGGTGCCGTTCATGGCCGCCATCGTCGAGCCGGGGTTGAAGCCGAACCAGCCGAGCCAGAGGATCAGCACGCCGAGCGCGGCCGAGGTCATGCTGTGGCCGGGGATCGGCGTCACGCGGCCGTCCTTGCCGTACTTCCCGAGCCGCGGGCCGAGCACGAGGATGCCGGCGAGCGCCGCCCAGCCGCCGACCGAGTGAACGACGGTCGAGCCGGCGAAGTCACGGAAGTTGTTGGCGCCGAGCAGGCCGCCGCCCCAGATCCAGTGGCCGGTGATCGGATACAGCAGGGCCACGAGCACGAAGCTGAAGACGATGAACGAGCCGAACTTGATGCGTTCGGCCACGGCCCCCGACACGATCGTGGCCGCGGTGCCCGCGAACACGAGCTGGAAGAAGAACTTCGCCCAGAGCGGCACCGGGGTCCAGTTGATCGAGCTGTAGACGCCCTCGTACACCGCCGTCGAGAACGGGTTCATCGCCAGGTATGCCTCGCCGAGCGCGGGCGAATTGTCGGCGCCGGCGACGAAGAAGAGGCCCGAGAGGCCCAGGAAGCCGTTGCCGTCACCGAACATGAGGCCCCAACCGAGCACCCAGAACGAGAGCGTGGAGATCGCGAACACGATGAAGTTCTTGGCCAGGATGTTGGTCGTGTTCTTCGCGCGGCAGAGCCCGCTCTCGACGAGCGCGAAGCCCGCGTTCATGAAGAACACGAGCATGGCGGCGACCAGCACCCAGACCGTGTCGATGCCGATGCGGAGGTCGCTGCTCGCGGTGGTGAGCCTCGCGAGCGCCTCCTGGGTGGCGGCGTCCTGCGCGTGCGCGGAGCCCGCGGCGGCGAGCGCCGCGAGAAGTGCGAGGACGAGGGTGCGGACGCGGGGTCTCGGCGCGGTCATGGCTCCTCCCGGGATCTGACCCGGGCAAAGCAAGCCGTGTGCCGCGTTCGGATCCGGGCAAGGTGCGGCCCGGCTCGGCCGACGCCTGCTCGCGATGGCACGTCCGGCGCGGGCGCAGCTGCCTCGCGCGCGGGCAGTGCTGCCTCGCGACGCGGCGCGGAGGGTTACCGCGGTCGCGCAGGTGGCTACGTCGGCAAGGCGACGTCTCCGCGAGCTGGCGCCCTCACCCGAACATCACCCCTCGCATGCGGCGGGGCTGCGAGTCGCGACCTATCCGGTCCGTCTCCAACCTGTCGAGAGGGACAGGGCGGCCAGGCCCAGGCCCACGAGCCAGGCGGTGGACGGTTCGGGCACGTCCGCGGTGAACTGCACGTCGCGGAAGTAGCTGGATCCACCATTCGAGGGGGGGAAATTGGTGGTGGGAAAGGCGCCTGTTGTCGTATTGAAGACGCCGCCGGTCGCGGTCAGCGGCGGGTTGACGAACCCTCCGCCCCCGAAGAAGCCGACGCCGCCCGCGCTGTTGAACGCATACGACCCCGTTCCGGTCGTCCCCGCGTTGGTGTTGGCTGAAACGACGTAGGTCGTGCTCGCAGCGATGGAAACCGGCGTGGACAGGATCACTTCGTTCCAGCCCAGCACGATGCTGCCGTAGGTCGCCGACCCCAGCACGTTCCCCGCGGAATCCCACAGCGTGCCGGTGATCGTGCCCGGATTGACGGCCTCGACCGGGCCCACGTACACGCGCAGGGCAGTGACCTCACCGGCAACCGAGGACATGAAGACGGTGCCGAGCTCGTAGTTGGTCGGGTCGAACACCGGGACGTCCGCGGCCTCGGTCTGGGCGCCGGTCCCGAAGATCGTGAGGGCCCAGGCTGACTCGCTGCCGGCCAGCCCGACCAGTAACAGCAACGCTACGAGCAAGGATCTGAAACCGCGACCGAGACGCAAGAATCTCATCCAGCCTCCACTGGCACCCAGGCACCCACGAGCAAGATGTGTGCCGCTACGTGATTTCGCGGACTTAGCTTGCCTAGTTGCGAGCGGCAAGGGAAGCGCAGTTCCCAGGCAGGGCAAGGTCTTTCCCGTCGCGCTCGGGCGACCGGGCAGGCATGATGCGTGCCCGATGCGGACTCCCCCCGCTGCCGCTCTCCTGCTCGCGCTCGCCTCGGTCGCGGCGGCGGCCTCCGCCCAGAACGAGATCGCCCTCGAGAACGCGCTCGCGGGCGACCCGCCGAGCGAGTGGGAGGTCGCGGGCGCAGGCGATCCCGACCTCCAGGGCTTCGCGACCGAGCTGAGCGTCGACCTGGGCGAGAGCGTCGAGTTCAAGATCGCGAGCGACGCGAGCGACTACCGCCTCGACATCTACCGGCTCGGCTACTACGCCGGGCTCGGCGCGCGGAAGGTCGCGACGGTGGAGCCGTCGGTCGCGCTGCCGCAGAGCCAGCCCGCTTGTCTCACGGAGCCCGCGAGCGGGCTCGTCGACTGCGGCAACTGGGCCGTGTCGGCTTCGTGGGCCGTGCCCGCGAACGCGACCTCGGGGATCTACCTGGCGCGGCTCGTGCGCGAGAGCCCGGAGGACGGCCGCGCTTCGCACGTCGTGTTCGTGGTGCGCGACGACGACGGCGAGTCCGCGCTCCTGTTCCAGACCTCCGACACCACCTGGCAGGCCTACAACACGTACGGCGGGAACAGCCTCTACGCCGGCGCGCCGGCCGGGCGCGCCTTCAAGGTGAGCTACAACCGGCCGTTCACGACGCGCTGCTGCGACTTCCCAGGCGGCTCGATCCACAGCTGGCTCTTCAGCGCCGAGTACCCGATGCTGCGCTGGCTCGAGGCCAACGGCTACGACGTCAGCTACACGACGGGCGTCGACAGCGACCTCCGCGGCGCAGAGCTCCTCGAGCACGACGTCTTCCTCTCGGTCGGCCACGACGAGTACTGGTCCGCGGCGCAGCGGACGAACGTCGAGGCCGCGCGTGCCGCCGGCAAACACCTCGCGTTCTTCTCCGGCAACGAGGTGTTCTGGAAGACGCGCTTCGAGCCGAGCATCGACGGCACGGCCACGCCGCACCGCACCCTCGTCACCTACAAGGAGACGCACGCCGGGGCGAAGATCGATCCCACGCCGGCCTGGACCGGCACCTGGCGCGACCCGCGCTTCAGCCCGCCGGCCGATGGCGGCCGACCCGAGAACGCGCTCACCGGCACGATCTTCACGGTGAACGGCGTCCGGAACGACGCGCTCGAGGTGCCGGCGGCCGACGGCACGCTCCGCTTCTGGCGGAACACGCCCGTCGCCACGCTCGGCGTGGGCCAGGTGGCCGTGCTCCCGACCGGCACGCTCGGCTTCGAGTGGGACGAGGACCTCGACAACGGCGCGCGTCCGGCCGGGCTGATGCGGCTCTCGACGGCGACGGTGAGCGGGGTGCCCCTGCTCCAGGACTTCGGCTCGAGCTACGCGCCGGGGACCGCGACGCACCACGCCACGCTCTACCGGCATTCGAGCGGCGCGCTCGTGTTCGGGGCCGGGACGGTGCAGTGGTCGTGGGGGCTCGATGCCGTGCACGACAACCCGGGCACGCCGACCGATCCCGCCATGCAGCAGGCGACGGTGAACCTGTTCGCGGACATGGGCGTCCAGCCGGGCTCGCTCCAGCCGGGCCTCGTCGGCGCGAGCCTCTCCACGGACGCGACTCCGCCCGTCGCGGGCATCACCTCACCGCTCCCCGGTGCCACGGTGCCGAGCCCGGTCGTCGTGACGGGCAGCGCTGCCGACGCGGGCGGCGGCGTGGTGGGCGGCGTCGAGGTCTCGAGCGACGGGGGCGCAACGTGGCACCCGGCCGAGGGCCGCGAGAGCTGGAGCTACGCGTTCACGCCGGCGAGCCCCGGCGCGCATGGGCTCCGCGTCCGCGCCGTCGACGACAGTGGGAACCTCGAGACGCCGGGCCCCGGGATCACGATCGAGGTCGAGACCCCGGCGTGTCCGTGCAGCCTCTGGGACGACGCGGTCGTCCCGGCGAGCGACCCGAACCAGAACGACAGCCAGCCGCTCGAGATCGGCGTCAAGTTCCGCGCCGCGGCGGACGGCTTCGTGACAGCGCTCCGCTTCTACAAGGGGAGCTCGAACACGGGCACGCACGTCGGGCACCTCTGGACGAGCGGCGGCGCGCTCCTCGCCGAGGCCACCTTCACGGGCGAGAGCGCCTCGGGCTGGCAGCAGGTCGCGCTCCCCGTCCCCGTCGCCGTGACGGCGGGCACGACGTACGTCGCGTCCTACCATTCGAGCGCGGGCTTCTACGCCGCGGACGTCGGCTACTTCAGCAGCGCGCTCGAACGCCCGCCGCTCCGCGCGCTCGCGGACGGCGAGGACGGCCCGAACGGCGTCTACAAGTACGGGGCCGCCGGCTTCCCGACCGAGACCTTCTCGGCCAGCAACTACTGGGTGGACGTGGTGTTCGAGTCGGACCCCGGGGAGTTCTCGGCCTGGGACGACACGGCGACGCCGGCGCAGGCGGCGGTAACGGACGGCCAGCCCATCGAGGTGGGCGTGAAGCTCCGCGCGAGCGTGGCGGGGAGCGTGACCGGCCTCCGCTTCTACAAGGGCGCCGCGAACGGGGGCACGCACGTCGGGCACCTCTGGACGGGCGGCGGCGCGCTCCTCGCCGAGGCCACCTTCACGGGCGAGAGCGCCTCGGGCTGGCAGACGGTGAGCTTCGCGTCGCCCGTCCCGCTCACGCCCGGCGTCACCTACGTCGCGTCCTACCACTCGTCGTCCGGCTTCTTCGCGCTCGACGCGGGCTACTTCGGGAGCGCGCACCTCGCGGGCCCGCTCGAACTCCTCGCGGACGGCGCCGACGGCCCGAACGGCGTGTTCCGCTACGGCGCGAGCGGCTTCCCGGATCAGGACGGGAACGGCGGGAACTACTGGGTGGACGTGAGCTTCGTGCCCGATGCGCCCTTCGACGGTGAGCCGCCGGGCGTCGAGAGCGTGTCGCCCGCTCCAGGCGCGAGCGGCGTCGCGTTCGGCCAGAACGTGACCGCGCGCTTCGACGAGGCGATGGAAGCGGCGAGCCTCGACGGCGCGAGCTTCGAGCTGCGCGACGGTGCCGCTGCGCTCGTGCCTGCGAGTGTGAGCTTTGCTCCCTCGACCCGCACCGCGACGCTCGACCCGGCGGCCGATCTCGCGCCGTCCACGACCTACACCGCGACCGTGAAGGGCGGCGCGAGCGGAGCGCGTGACCTCGCAGGCAACGCACTGCCCGCCGACTTCGTCTGGTCCTTCACCACGGCGGCACCGCCGCCGCCGCCGCCCGACGAGGGCCCGGGTGGCCCGATCCTGGTCGTCGCGAACGCGGCGAACCCGTTCGGCCGCTACCTGGCCGAGATCCTGCGGACGGAGGGTCTCAACGCCTTCGGCGTGACGGACGTGTCGAACCTCACCGCGCCGCTCCTCACCGCGCACGAGGTCGTGATCCTCGGCGAGCAGCCGCTCGACGCCGCGCAGGTGGCGCTGCTCACCGCCTGGGTGGACGGCGGCGGGAAGCTCATCGCGATGCGGCCCGACCCGGACCTCGCGGGGCTCCTCGGCCTGGCGCCCGCCGCGGGCACGCTCTCCGACGCGTACCTCGCGATCGACACGGGCGCCCCGCCCGGCGCGGGCCTCGCCAGCGAGACGCTCCAGTTCCACGGCACGGCGGACCTCTGGACGCTCTCCGGCGCAAGCGCGCTCGCCACCCTCCATTCCGACGCGACGACCGCGACGCCGCATCCCGCCGTGACGCTTCGAAGTGTCGGATCGAACGGCGGCTTCGCGGCGGCCTTCAGCTACGACCTCGCGCGCTCGGTCGTCTACACGCGCCAGGGCAACCCGGCCTGGGCGGGCGAGGAGCGCGACGGCGAGATCCCGCCCCTCCTCCGGTCCGACGACCTGTTCTTCCCCGACTGGGTCGACTTCGACAAGATCGCGATCCCGCAGGCGGACGAGCAGCAGCGCCTGCTCGCGAAGCTGATCGAGCACGTCGCGGAGCCGCCGCTGCCGCGCTTCTGGTACTTCCCGAGCGGGCACCGCGCGGTCGTGGTGATGACCGGCGACCAGCACGGCTGCTGCGGCGCCACCCAGGACCGCTTCGACGCCGAGCTCGCCACCGACCCGCCCGGCTGCTCCGTCGCCGACTGGGAGTGCGTGCGCAGCAGCTCGTACATCTACCCGGGCGGGGGCTGGGAGGACGACGACGGCCTGATCTACCACGTCCAAGGCTTCGAGCTCGGCGTGCACGTGAACACGGGCTGCGCGAACTGGACGCCGAGCTCGCTCGACGCGTTCTTTACCTCGCAGCTCGCGAGCTTCGCGACGCAGTTCGAGAGCCTGCCCGGCATGGACAGCCACCGCACGCACTGCATCGCCTGGAGCGACTGGGCGAGCGCGGCCGAGGTGGAGCTGGCGCACGGGGTCCGCCTCGACACGAACTACTACTACTGGCCGCCCGGCTGGGTGCAGGATCAACCGGGCCTCTTCACGGGCTCCGGCATGCCGATGCGCTTCGCGCGCACGGACGGCTCGCTGATCGACGTCTACCAGGCGACGACGCAGATGACCGACGAGTCGGGCCAGACGTATCCGTTCACGATCGACGCGCTGCTCGACCGCGCGCTCGGACCGCTCGGCTATTACGGCGCCTTCACCGCGAACATGCACACGGACGGCGCGAGCCACTCGATCGCGGGCCACGCCGCGATCGTGGCCTCGGCGCAGGCGCGAGGCGTGCCCGTGGTATCGGGCCGCCAGCTCCTCGAGTGGCTCGACGCGAGGAACGGCTCCAGCTGGACGCTGGAAAGCTGGGACGGCGACGCGCTCCTGTTCTCGATCACGCCGGGCGCGGGCGCACAGAACCTGCGCGCGCTCCTGCCGCTCGAGGCGGACGCGGGCCCGCTGACCTCCCTTACCCGCGGCGGCACGCCGGTCGCCTTCACGACCGAGCTGATCAAGGGCACGACGTACGCGGTCTTCCCGGCCGAGGCGGGGAGCTACGTGGCGAGCTTCGTGGAGGACGAGCTCCCGCCCGCGATCACGGACGTCGCGGCGCTCCCCGCGGCCGACGGCAACGCGCTCGTCGAGTGGAGCACGGACGAGGCCGCGACCTCGCGCGTCGACTACGGGACCGCGCCGGACGCCCTCACCTCGTTCGTCACCCAGCCCGGCTTCGTGAGCACGCATGCCGTCTCGCTGGGCGGCCTCGCGCCCGCGACCACCTACTACTACCGGGTCTCCTCCGCCGACGCGTTCGGCAACGCGGCGACGGACCCGGCGCCGCCGGCCGCGCCGCGGAGCTTCGCCACGCCGGCGGGGCCATGCCTCACGGACACGACGGCCGCCGACTTCGCCGCGGGCGCGCCCGACGCCGGCGCGCGCGTCTCTTCGGTCAGCGGCGGCGAGCTGATTCTCGCGCCCACCGAGGGGAGCGACTTCGACGGCACCGCTCTACCGGCCGGCTGGTCCGCCACGGCGTGGGCCGGCGGCGGCACCGCGGGTGTGAGCGGCGGCGTCCTCATGGCCGACGGCGCGCGCGCGGGAACCGACGCCAGCTTCGGCCCCGGCCGCTCGCTCGAGTTCGTCGCCACCTTCGCGGGCGCGCCCTTCCAGCATGCCGGCTTCGGCGTCAGCTACGAGGGCCCGCCCTGGGCGATGTTCAGCACCGGCGCGGCCGGCACGGGTGTCCTCGCGCGGAGCCACGACGGCGCCACGGCGACGGACACTCCGCTCGGAGCGGGCCTCCTCGGCGCACCCCACCGCTTCCGCATCGACTGGGGAGCGAGCGCGATCGACTTCTTCGTGGACGGCGCCCTCGTCGCCTCGCACCCCGTCGCGATCGGCGCCGGGCTCCGTCCCCTCGCGAGCGACCTCAGCGTGGGCGGGCCCGTTCTCGCGCTCGACTGGCTGCGGCTGACCCCGTTCTCGCCAGCCGGGAGCTTCCTCTCGCGGGTGGCGGACGCCGGGCTCCCCGCGAACTGGGGCGCGGTCAGCTTCCACCTTGGGCTCCCGGCCGCGACGAGCGTCGCCGTGCTCGCGCGGACCGGCCCGACCGCCGCGCCCGACGCCTTCTGGTCGCCCTTCGCGCCGATCGCGACCTCCGGTGCCGCGCTCGGACAGCTGGGCCGCTACGCGCAGTACCGGCTCGACCTCGCGAGCGCCGATCCCGCGGAGACACCCGCGGTGCGCGACGTGATGCTCGCCTGCACGCCGGCTCCCGAGACCGATACCGACGGCGACGGCATCGCGGACGTCCACGAGACGGGCACCGGCGTGTACGTGTCGCCGACCGACACGGGCACGGATCCGCTCGACCCCGACTCCGACGCCGACGGCTTCGCGGACGGCCTCGAGGTGGCGGCCGGCGCCGACCCGAATGACCCCGCCGCGTTCCCTGCACCGGGCGGCGGCGCGCGGCTCCTCGCACTCGCGGCGCTGCCGGGCGGCGCGGCGCCGGCACGGGCGCTGGCGGTCAGCGCCGACGGCCGCTCGGTCGCGGGCGCGCTGACGACACCGGGCGGTGTCGAGGCCTTCCGCTGGACGGCGGCGGGAGGCATGCAGCCGCTCGGCGACCTGCCGGGCGGCGCCGTGGACGGCGTCGCGAACGGGGTCGCCGCGGGCGGCGCGAGCGTGGTCGGCGGGAGCGCGTCCACGGCCGGGCCCGAGGCGTTCCGCTGGACCGCGGGCGGCGGCACGCAAGGCCTCGGCGACCTCGCAGGCGGCGCCTTCGCGAGCGAGGCCTTCGACGCCTCCGCGGACGGCGCGGTCGTGGTCGGTGCGGCCGCGAGTGCTTCGGGGAGCGAGGCCTTCCGCTGGACCGCCGGCGGCGGCCTCGTCGGCCTCGGTGATCTCCCGGGCGGTGCCTTCGCGAGCCAGGCGCGCGGGGTCTCCGCCGACGGCACGGTCGTGGTCGGCGCGGGCAGCTCGAGCTCGGGGCCGCAGGCCTTCCGCTGGACCGCGGCCGGCCTCGTTGCTCTCGGCGATCTCGCGGGCGGCGCATTCGCGAGCGCCGCGAACGACGTCAGCGCGAACGGCGCGGTGAGCGTCGGCGTCGGCACGACGGCGGCGGGGCCGACCGCCTTCCGCCGCGTCCAGCCCTCGACGCTCCGCCCGCTCGGCGACCTCCCGGGTGGCCTCCATGCGAGCGAGGCGCTCGCGACGAGCGCAGACGGCGCCGTGGTGGTCGGCACGAGCGAGGGCCCCGCCGGAGCCGAAGCGTTCGTGTGGACCGCGGGGAACGGGCTCCGCCGGCTCCAGGCCGTGCTCGAAGCGGACCTCGGCCTCGACCTCGCGGGCTGGGAGCGCCTCGTCGCGGCAGAGGATGTGTCGGACGACGGACGCACCGTCGTGGGCCACGGGCTCCGCGGCGGCGAGGAGCACGCCTTCGTCGCGTACCTCGACACCGCGTGCAACGACGGCGCGAACAACGACGGCGACGGCGCCGCGGACTACCCGCTCGACGCCGGCTGCTCGAGCCCGCTCGACGTCTCGGAGCTCCCCGACTGCGCCGACGGCCTCGACAACGACGGCGACGGGCTCGTCGACTCCGGCGCGGACCCGAGCTGCGCGAGCGCGGCGCCGGCCGCCCGCGAGCTCACCGCGTGCTCGAACGGGCTCGACGACGACGGCGACGGCGCGAGCGACTTCCCGGCCGACGCGCTCTGCCAGAATGCGGCGGACGACGACGAGGCGGCGAATCCGTCGTCCGGCGGGGGCTGCGGG
>Ga0187892_10006782_pt1 | contig 16766 bp, 14 predicted proteins | sample MA1701073metaG_FD_139345 | JGI IMG/M metagenome (GOLD analysis project Ga0187892, IMG submission 139345) | Bio-ooze microbial communities from a basaltic lava cave in the Kipuka Kanohina Cave System on the Island of Hawaii, USA - MA170107-3 metaG ... | reverse complement strand
TGTCACTACTGTTTACATGGAAACGAAACTATGTGTGAAAAATATTCTGAAACAAACCTCTTACCATGTGGCCTTGCAGAAGAATTTGTTGTGCCAGAGTGGAATGTAAACCATGGCGGGGTAATAAAAATACCAGACTCGATGAGCTTTGATGAGGCTGCCATGATAGAGCCACTTGCTTGTTGCATAAGAGTATGGAATAAAATTCAAGTCAAAGGTGGTGATTTCGTAGCCATTTTTGGTGTTGGTCCAACAGGTATAATGCATGTAATGTTAAGCAAAATTCATGGGGTGCAAGACATTTTCTGTTTTGATGTTAATGACTTCAGATTAGATTTTGCAAAAAAAATCGGAATAACAGAATCTATAAAGTCAACTGATCCAAAGGCTCAAGAAAAGATCCTTAAAAAAACTCAAAACAGAGGAGTCGATGTGGCAGTTGTTGCCACAGGAAATCTCAATGCAATAACTCAAGCAATTGAATTTGTAAGAAGAGGTGGAACCATCATATTATTTGGTGTTCCATCAAGAGATGCCAAGATTTCCTTGGATGTAAGCAAGATTTACTCTAAAGAAATTACAATTACCCCAAGCTATGCGGCCTCTGACACTGATACAATGAATGCATTCAAATTAATACAAGATAACAAAATAGATGTCAGAAAATTAATAACCCATAAATTTGATCTTTCCGAGTCGCATAAGGCATTAGAGTATGCTCACAAAGGAAATGACTCGATGAAAATAATTATCACCAATTCAGAAACGCTTAACTAAGGCAAACTTTCTTTTTGAAATTTAAGGGTAAACCATGGACTGGGGAATGAAGAATCGTTTGGCAAGGATAATCAGGCCAGAGACAGGACGAGGAGTCATGTTAGCAGTAGATCACGGTTACTTCTTAGGTCCTACAGAAAGGCTTGAGGTACCACGTAAAACAATTCAGCCACTTTTGCCCTATGCTGATTCACTTATGCTTACACGAGGTGTTCTACGCACGTCTGTAGATGCAAACTTTCCAATACCGGTGGTTCTGAGGGTTTCAGGAGGCTCCAGTATTGTTGGGAAAGATCTTTCTAATGAGAAAATTACCACGTCTATCAAGGATGCAATAAGACTTAATGTGACTGCACTTGCCCTTTCAATCTTTGTAGGAGCACAATATGAACACGAATCTCTTGTCAATCTGGCAAAACTTGTAAACGAAGGTGAGGAGTATGGCATACCAGTCCTTGCGGTAACTGCAGTTGGAAAAGAGCTTGAAAAACGTGATGAAAGATATCTTTCTCTTTCTTGCAGAATAGCTGCTGAGTTTGGAGCACATCTTGTAAAAACATATTATTGTGAAAATTTTGAAAAGGTGGTAAACAAATGCCCCGTGCCAGTAATTATAGCTGGTGGTCCTAAGCTAGCAAACGAACGCGATGCATTACAATTAACATATGACGCAATACAATCAGGGGCTGTTGGAGTCGATATGGGAAGGAACATCTGGCAATCAGACCATCCTGTTTCAATGATAAAGGCAGTGCGTGCAATCGTTCATGAAAATCACACAGTTAAGGAAGCGCATGACTTGTTTAGCAAACTCAAAACCACGGAACAATCTACAAAGACAGCTACGTCTGTCTAGTCTGGAATCTTTGACATGTGTATGTGTACAATCTTCCATTTAGGGGATTTTATTAAAACAAAAGTTACTCTGCTTTCCATTGAAAGGTGTTGACCCCTGAAGCTGTAGTTATCTACAATTACACCTGTCTGTTTTAGTTGAAATGTTACAACTGCACTATTACCAAAAATATCCACCCTTGGGTTTTTGATCTCATATTCATAGTCAGATATGCTCACAAACCGCAGCTGTTGTAGTGCCATTGTTGTTGCATAGTCCTTAAGTTCAAACGGTGGAACGTCGCTGTAGCTTGAAAATCTCGGATCGTCTAACTCTATTGCTCTAAGGGGAGCAAGGTTCTTTGTCTTTCCAGCATCAAAAAAAACTTTGATTATTTCAAGTATCTCTGATGTGTCTGACAAAATTGTTCTTGCTTGTGGCACTTGATGTTTAAGTTTTGTGAAAACTAAGGATAAATCAAGAGTTTATAATTATGTGAAAACATAATTTTGAAATTATTATGGTGTATTACATGTGTTTTTAATAATTTTAGATATTTTTTCTCGAAATATTTATAAATTATATCAGGTGGAGAACAGTAGACTGAAATGAAGTTAGGAGGATCGACAAGCATTTCTGGTATTTTACTGCTAGTCGACCTGATGCTGTAAACCCTTTACAGTTTTAACTATCTGGTGAAAATTTATGGAAAAAATGTCAGGTGCTAGATCATTAATGGTTGCCCTTGAAAAGGAGGGGGTTGAGCTAGTCTTTGGACTCCCCGGTGGCGCAAACTTACCAATCTACGATGAGCTTTACAAAAGTAATATTCGCCACATACTAGTAAGACATGAACAATCTGCAGCTCACATGGCAGATGGTTTTGGTAGAGTAAGCCGAAGACCAGGAGTTTGTTTTGCAACATCGGGACCTGGTGCCACAAATCTTGTAACTGGCATTGCAACTGCACAAGCCGATTCAGCCCCAATGATTGCAGTAACTGGGCAAGTTCCACTAAAGATGATAGGCAAAGATGCTTTTCAGGAAAGTGACATCATAGGAATTTCTAACCCAATTGTAAAATATGCTTTTCAACCAACAAGCCCTGCTGAAATTCCAGAAGTAGTAAAAAAAGCATTTTACATTTCATCTACTGGCAGACCCGGTCCAGTTTTAATAGACATACCAAAAGACGTACAGCAAAACGAAACTGAGGTGAAGTTTCCAGATGACATCAAGATAAAGGGATATCATCCGTGGGTTGATCCAGATATCACAGAAATTGAAAGAGCGATTGACATGTTACTTTCAGCTGAAAGGCCCATTATTCTTGCAGGAGGTGGAGTGATAATTTCAGGTGCATTTGCAGAATTACAATCAATAGCAGAACTTCTTATGATTCCCGTTGTTACTACCTTTAAAGGCAAGGGTTCTTTCCCAGAAAACCATCCTCTTTCACTTGGCCCCATAGGCATGCATGGACATGCTGAAGCTAACAAGATGATGGTAGAAGCTGATTGTGTTCTTGCTGCAGGTTCTAGGTTTTCAGATAGATCAGTTGGAACCTTTGAGGAGTTTGAAAAGAGATTAAAGATAATACATATGGATGTAGACCCAGCAGAGATTGGCAAGAACCAGACGACCAGTGTTGCTGTGGTAGGTGATGTAAAAACTTCACTAAGAATAATGGTAAAGATGCTAATCCAAAAAACAGTCAAGCGAAGTGACGATTATCCGTGGTTAAAACGAGTAAAGGAAACAAAAGAGTACTATAAACAAAATTTGAAGATTCACAGCCATCCACTTGGCGCTGCCAAAGTTTTACGTAAGCTAAGAGAAGTTCTTCCACACCAATCAATTGTAACTACAGAAGTTGGCCAACATCAAATGTGGGCATCGTTATTTTTTGATGTAATACAGCCTGGAACGTTCTTTAGTTCAACTGGTCTTGGTACCATGGGGTGGGGATTTCCAGCTGCAATTGGTGCAAAGGCAGCAAAACCTGGAGTTCCAGTTTTGGACATAGCAGGTGAGGGTAGCTTTAACATGACAGAAAATTCTCTTGCCGTTTCAGTTTTGGATAATTTGCCAGTTATTGTGTTTGTAATGAATAACTTTTCACTTGGAATGGTAGCACAGTGGCAAAGGACGTTTTATAACAGAAGAATGATTGGAATTGATCTCAAAAACTGTCCTGACTATGTAAAAATAGCACAGGCATACGGTGCGCAAGGAATTAGAGCAGAGTCACTTGATGAGGTTGGCAATGCAGTAAAAGCCGCACTAAAAAGTGACGTAGCCACAGTAATTGATATTCCAATGGACCCAGAAGAGGACGTATTACCATTTGTAGCGCCAGGTACTCCTCTTAAGGACATGATACTACCGTCGTAGGGATATTAATGTGGGCCATAATTTCCGTACTTGTCGAGAATAAACCAGGAGTCTTGTTTAAGGTGACAAATCTTTTCAGATCAAGGAATTTCAACATAGATAGCATCTCTGTAGGCGTAACTGAAAACCCAGAATACTCTAGGATGACTATCACTACCATCGGTGATGAAAAACAAGTAGCTCAGATAATAAAACAGCTGGATAAGATGATTGATACGGTTGAGGTAAAGCGTCTAGATGAAAAGATGAGTGTGTACAGAGAACTTGTCCTTATGAAGATAAAAGTAAGCAAACCTTCAGATAGCATGGAAATAATGAACCTAGCAAATGCTTTTGGATGTAAAGTCCATGATGTGAGGAAGACATCAATCGTAATAGAGATAACTGCAACACCAGACAGAATTAATGCGCTTGAGGATCTGGTAAAAGGATATGGAATTTTAGAGATTGCCAGAACAGGAATATGCGCATTACCAAGAGGCGGGCTCAGTGAAAGTTAGAATTTTTGATACGACGTTAAGGGATGGGGAACAAACTCCAGGAGTTGCACTGGCTCCAGAACAGAAACTAAACATAGCAAAAAAACTTGATGAGCTTGGTGTAGACGCAATAGAAGCAGGATTTCCAATTGTTTCAGATGGTGAGAGGCAAGGAATTAAAATGGTAGTCAACTCAAATCTACGTGCTGAAATTTGTGGTTTGGCAAGGACTGATAAAAAAGACATCGACGCGGCAATAGATTGTGGTCTTAAATATATTCACACCTTTATTGCTACTTCTGACATTCACCTAAAATACAAACTAAAACTCACAAGAGGACAGGCCCTTGAAAAAGCTATTGAAGCTGTAGAGTATGGTAAATCACGTGGATTACAGGTAGAATTTTCTGCAGAAGATGCGACAAGAACAGACAGAGAATTTTTAAAGAAAGTTTTTAGTCAGGTAGCTAAAGCAGGTGCAGACAGGATAGATATTCCAGATACGGTTGGATATTCAACGCCAGCATATATTGCAGAAATAACAAAGGATGCAATTCAAGCTTCAAAGCTTCCAGTAAGTGTACATTGCCATAATGACTTTGGACTTGCTGTTGCAAATTCAATTTCTGGAATTCAAGCTGGTGCCCAGTGTGCTCATGTTACCATAAACGGCATAGGCGAGCGTGCAGGCAATGCATCTCTTGAGGAACTAGTCATGGCTTTACAGTGCTTACAGTTTGATAAAAAATTTGAAACTAACATTAACACAAAACTTCTTTACGAAACATCAAGGTATGTATCTAGTGTGGTTGGAGTACACGTACAACCAAACAAAGCAATAGTTGGCGAGAATGCTTTTGGCCATGAATCTGGAATACACACTCATGGCGTCTTGAGCAATCCTTTGACCTATGAACCAATTAGCCCTGAGCTTGTTGGCAGAACAAGATGGTTTCAAGTTGGAAAACATGCAGGAGCCCATGGGGTTTCTGCAATGCTTGAAGAGTATGGGATACAACCAACAAAGGAACAGACTCATGAAATTTTAGAGAGAGTGAAGAAACTTGGGGATCAAGGAAAGCATGTTACCGATGTTGAGTTGCTTGCTATTGCAGGCGAAGTCATGCAGCAACCCAGTCTTAAGAGGCTAGTTCATCTCACAGGATTTTCTGTCTCGACTGGCATTGGAAATATGCCCTATGCCTTTGTCAAGTTAAACATAGAAGGAAAGGACTTTATCGGTACTGACTATGGGGTAGGTCCTGTAGATGCATCTATAAACGCAATTCAAAAGATCACTGGAGAGATAGTTAAAGTCAGAATCAAGGATTACAGGTTGGATTCAATTTCAGGTGGTTCCGATGCACTTTGTGAAGTTACTATAAAGGTAGAAGATGCATATGGAAACCTTGCTTCTGCTAAATCAATTGGAGAAGACATTGTAATTACAAGCGTTCAGGCAATGATTGATGGAATAAACAGAATAATGCTAAAAAAGATTCTAAAACAAAAAAACTTGGGAAATTAAATGTATCAAATTTCTCTCATAACAGGAGATGGTATAGGACCAGAGCTCTCAGAATCTGTGATCAAGGTTTTAGAAATAATCAATGACAAACTCGATTTAAAATTAAAGGTAGAAAAACTTGAAGCCGGCGACAGCACTTTAGCAAAAACTGGCAAAGCCTTACCAGAGTCTACGTTGGAGGCTCTCAAAAGATCAAGCGCATGTTTGAAGGCGCCCGTAGGTGAAAGTGCTGCTGATGTCATTGTAGTTTTAAGAAGGATGTTAAACCTATACGCGAACATAAGGCCTGCCAAATCATACCCAAACATGCCTGCACTAAAAGACAATATTGATTTGGTTATAGTTAGAGAAAATACTGAGGACCTCTACACCGGAATGGAATTTGAGGTAGGAAATTCTGCTGTTGCCTTACGTACTATCTCAGAGTATGCATCTAAAAGAATTGCCAAGTATGCGTTTTTGACTGCCAATCAGAGAAACCAGAAAAGGAAAGTCACATGTGTTCATAAATCAAATGTGATGAGAAAGACAGATGGTCTTTTTGTAAAGGCGTGTGGTGAAGTAGCAAAGGAGTTTCCAAATATCAAATTTGAGCAAATGTATGTTGATGCCTGTGCCATGAATCTCATAAGGGAACCAGAATCATTTGATGTAATAGTGACAACAAATTTGTTTGGTGATATCTTATCTGATGAATCTGCCCAGGTAGTAGGCGGACTTGGTATGGCTCCAGCTGCAAATATTGGAGAAAACTTTGCATTGTTTGAACCAGTTCATGGAGCTGCATTTGACATTGCAGGAAAACAGGCCGCAAATCCCTCGTCTTTTATCCTTTCTGCAAAAATGATGTTTGAATGGCTTGGAATGAAAAATGGCGACCAAAAGTGTTTTAGTGTAGCAAAAAAACTCGAGTCTGCCGTTTATGGAGTTGTAAAAGATGGAATAAAGACAAAAGACATTGGTGGTAACAAAACAACCATGGAATTTACACAACATGTAATTTCCAAGCTTGCTTAAACATCAGAAGCTGGCGGATTTCTAGACCAAAAAAAGATCATAAAACCTACTGGTATCATGAACAACATTGCCGCAGCAAAGGTAATCCAGTAAAATGTTGGATCCAATCCTGGAATCAACGGAATTGGAAATACAGCGTATGCCCATACAAATGCGATGAAACCAAGCAAGACTTTGTTTCTTTTGAATATCTTCCATCCAAGCTTTTTCTTATTGATATAACATCGCTTGCAGCGGCTTTTATCATCTGTCATGCAAGAGGTGCAACAGTTTTTTTCACAAAAGTAACACTTGCGTTCTCCAAACTGCGAACCACAAAAATCGCATTTTTGCACTTTGTATTTTAAGTGAATTTTTAGATTTATCTTTTTATGGAGAAAGCCTTTCTGGGTCGCGTGGATACAAAACTACTTCCCTGACATTATCAATTTTTGTGAGAACAGACATCAATCTATCAAGACCTAATCCCCATCCTGAGTGGGGTGGCATACCCCAGTCAAATGCCCTTAGGTGATCAACAAATTGATTTGGATCAAGACCTTGCTCTTTTAGTCTTGATCTGAGCTTTGCAGGATCATGAAGACGTGTCCCACCTGAAGCAAGCTCAAGATACCCATGCTGAAGATCAAACGAACGTGATAGTGTTGGATCGTCATCTTTTTCGTGGATATAAAATGGTTTTAGCTTCATGGGCCAATCAATAATGAAATAAAATCCAGTGTGCCTTTCTCCAAGCTTACGAAGGTGTGCGTCCTGCAAGTCGTCACCCATCTCAAGTTTTATGCCGTCACGTCCAAGTTCTTCAATTGCTTTTTTGTAGGTGATGCGTTCAAATGGTGTTGATGGCTTTTTGATTTCTATTTCAAGTGCTTTTTTCTCAGGTGTGCAGTTTGCAGTATATTCAAAAACATGTGCTACCACAGACTCCAATACATCCATTACATCAGAATAATCCATAAAGGCAGCCTCTATATCGACACTTGTGAATTCTGTCAGGTGTCTTACTGTGTGTGATTTCTCTGCTCTATAATATGAGGCAATTTCAAAAACCCGTTCGAGCCCCATTGTAAGTTGCTCTTTGTATAGCTGGGGACTTTGTGCAAGGTAAGCTTGTTTTTCAAAATATTTAAATGAAAAAAGGTTTGCACCACCCTCGCTTGCACTACCTATTATTTTTGGCGTGTTAACTTCGATGAAGCTTTTTTCTATCAAAGTTTTTCTGATCGATTGCAGTGCATGGTGCCGTAGTTTGAAAATTGCTGCAGTCTTTTGGTTACGCAGATCAAGTGCACGTGCGTTTAGCCTGTTGTCAATGTTGCTTTCAAGTCTGCCTATTGGATCAATTGGAAGTGGTTGTACTGCTACTGTAAGTATGTCTAATTTGTCTGATTTTATTTCAAAAGCAAAATCTCGTGCCTTTGATTTTTGAATGGTGCCTGTAACCTTGATCACGCTTTGCCTAGTAAGTCCTTTTATTTGTTTTAGGGTATCGTCTCCAACTAAAACTATCTGTGCAACTCCTGTCACATCACGTACCGTCAAAAATGTAAGCTTGCCAAGTTCACGTATATCCTCAACCCAACCCCCTATCACTACTCTCTTTCCTTCCATTGAGGGGTCTAGGTTTCCTATGTAATGCGTTTTTTTGAAATCCATAAAATTACACTAGTGTTTAATCTCAAGTAAATAGGTTTTTTGACTCATTTTCTTCCAAAACCCACATTTACGGCATTGATCTAAAACGATCGATGTCTCATATTTCAGTACAGAATCTAACAACACATTACAAAACCCAAAGCGGAACTGTACACGCGTTAGATGATGTGAGCTTTTCCCTAGAAAAGGGCGAGTCTGTTGGAATTGCAGGAGAGAGTGCTTGTGGAAAAAGTACCTTAGGTCTTTCTTTGATGAGATCACTCCAAGGCGGCAAGATAGTGTCTGGAGATATTCTGCTAGATGATACGTCCGTACTGAAAATGTCGGAAGCAGAATTTGCAAAAAAGTGTAGGTGGAAAGAGATTGCTATGGTTTTTCAAGGGGCCATGAATTCTTTAGACCCTGTATTTACCATTGAGGAACAGTTTATCGAAGTGCTCAAACAGCATCACTACGATGGGGATTTTAATAAAAGAATATCTGAGATAGTAACTTCGGTAGGACTTGATCAAAAGGTTCTCAAAAAATATCCTCATGAATTAAGCGGCGGAATGAAACAGAGAATTGTTATTGCCATGGCACTTTTATTAAAACCAAAATTTGTCATAGCTGACGAGCCAACAACTGCTTTAGATGTTCTTGTACAGGCACAGATAATCAATCTGCTTAAAAAACTAAAAAAAGATGGCATGTCAATCATGCTGATTACGCATGATCTTTCTATAATTTCTGAAATTGCAGAAAAAATTGGAGTGATGTATGCAGGAAAGATGGTTGAGTTTGGGAGTTCGTCTGATATTTACAAGAATCCAAAACACCCATACACGCAAGGTCTTCTTGAATCAATTCCATCTTTACGTAAAGAAAAAAAGATAAAATACATCAAAGGGAATCCCCCAAATCTGATAAAACCGCCTGAGGGATGTAGGTTTTATGACAGATGCCCACATGCCATGGAAAAATGCAAGAAAGATCCGCCTGCATTTAAAACCGATTCTGGGTACGTTCTCTGTTGGCTCTACGAATAAATTTCATTAACTACGTGAAAAATAAAGAAAAGAAGATATTCTATTTTTTCCCATTTTTTGCATGTTCAAGGTTTTTCAAAGCTTCGGCAGTTTTCTGTGCTATCTGATCTTTTATCATCTTGTCGTAAGTCGGGTTACCCAAGACAAAACCTCTACAGTCAAATTCTACTTTATCTAGATAGGCAAAATCTGTTTTTGCATTATAGGTTTCTTCCTTGTCATATTCTGTGTAAACATTGTAGTTTTTTATTTGACAGTCAGTGTAGGTAAATTGTCTGTATGGTTGTTCTCCGCGTTGGAATATTACGTCTACATCAAATTCAGCATAGTTGTGTTGTACATTCTTTCCTAGATTGAACGTTGTGTCTATAGCCTTGTAGAGTATTGGTCTATCCAAATCTATTATCCCCTCCAGTTTGAAAGTAAGTGGTTTTGTTCGGTCAAAGCCACTAGACATGGTATCAAAGACTTTGAAGGTGTTTACAGTTTCAGTGCCTTCTCTGAAATGAAAGACTGCTTGTAGACTAACCTCATTTACACTGCCTGTATCTAATTTTGGTTCATCTGCAAATGTTTCTGATGTTTGTCCTACAGGTGCCAAAAAAATTGATGCGATTATAATTAGAACAGCAATTGCTTGAAAATATGTTTTCATCACTGTGGCATATTGAAATTAAACAGTACTTAGCAAACACCCGTATAGTTCATGTAGTAATCTATAATCTACTTTAACTATATAGTTAGGGTTTTTAATAGTACGGGGTAGAAACTTTCTCCAGCAAATACTTGATCGTAAGATTTCTTGATATAGTTTGTATTTCAAATACTTGTATTGGAAGAAATACTTGTAGTTCAAAATCTGACAAAGCACTTTACCAAAAAAGGGCTTTTCTCCTCTTCAAAAACTGTTATTCAGGCAGTTGACGATGTCTCCTTTTCTTTAAAAAAAGGCGAGGTACTTGTCCTAGCTGGTGAATCAGGATCTGGTAAAACCACCACAGCTAGGCTTATTTTGAGAGCAATCGAGCCAGATTCTGGAAAGGTTTTCTTTGATGGTATTGAGATGGGTCAGGATAGTAAGAGCCTTGAAAAACTTAGAATGCAGTGCCAGATGGTACATCAAGATCCTTACGCTTCGATTAATCCACGCATGAAGATATCAGACATCATAATGGAGCCACTTGAGATCCACAAGATTGGAACAAAGAAGGAGAGGAAGAAAATGGTTCTTGATGCATTACGTGAAGTAAGGCTTGAACCTGCTGAGGAAATTTTTAGAAAATTTCCTCATACACTTTCTGGAGGTCAAAGACAGAGAGTGGTTCTTGCAAGAGCACTTGTTCTAAAACCAAAACTGATCATTGCAGACGAACCAGTCTCTATGCTTGATGTTTCAGTTAGAGCCGAAGTACTGGAACTTATGCGTGATCTACAAGAAAAACGTGGAATCTCCTACATTTACATAACACATGATCTATCCACAGCAAGATACCTTGGACAAAAAATCGCCATCATGTATCTAGGAAAGATTGTGGAGAGCGGACCTATTGATGATGTTTTGTTACATCCAAAACATCCATACACCCAAGCACTAATTGATGCCATCTCCGAGCCAGACCCAGACAACCTTTTACGTGAAAAAAAGATCAGAATCAATGAGCCGCTAGATATTGATGTCTACCAGGGATGCCGCTTTCGTGCAAGATGCCCATATGCAATTGAAAAATGCAAGGAAGAGCCACCACTTGAAGAAGCAGGGACTGACAGACTTGCTGCGTGTTTTGTTAAATTGGACTAGTTAGAAACGGTTTTGGTTAGGTGAAATTAAGAGTATTGATTCTAAAATTATGAATAATTCTATGCCTATTTCTATGAATTATTTTAAGAAAGATACCATTTAATCCACATCAGCATTTTCACGACCTGTTTTTTTCCTATGACAAGCAGGACATAGGGCCTGAACAGTTGCCGATGGAATTATTGGAGTTATCACCATCAATATGGTCGAAATCAGGTGAAGTCATCAATGCACCGCAGTCATTACAATTATTATCTTGTCTTCTTAGAATTTCTCTTTTAACCTCATCGGGAAAATCTCTTCTTGTTTGGGTAGACGGTCTTGTTTGAGAATTATCTTCAAAATAATATCGGGAAACTAGACTATGTCTTATTGCATAATCTTGTATTTGTTCGTATGTCATTTCATTCTTCTTAACATATTTCCAGATAAAATCCTCAAATTCCCATCTCTCAGGCGGAAGTGTTTCTTCATACGTCTTCCCATCTTTTTCAAATTCCCTCTTGTGCCACCATTCAGGCTCCTTTCCTATAATACTCTGACAAATCTTCTGCAAGTCGCTTATCTCAAACTTTTTCAATAGATTCTTTACGTTTTTCTCAAGTTCCTTTCTCTGTTCCTTTTCTTCCTTTGAACCAAACAAACCAGTCAAATCTGTCTCATGATCTCAATACTAGAAAATTAACTTTCCAACAAATCATAACCTACGACATTATCTAGTCATAACGAAAAGCCTTCAGTTTTCCTTCGTGGGAGGGGGGCTTTGCCTTTTTAATTAGACTAGTTTGCTACAGGGGACACATTGGATTGTTTGTATGTAACGACTTGAGAGAGACCATTCTTTGGATACACTCCATAGACAAGCTGAGCCTTTTGTACCGTAGAGTCCTTTAGTGTCACCATTATAATCTGACTTCCAGCAGAACGTTCTACAAGTATTTTTGATAGTCTTTCTGTGTTCAAGGCATCAAGGTGTGCATCCACTTCGTCAAGCAAGTAAAATGGAGAGGGTTTTAGCTTCTGTAAAGCTAACAAAAATGTAATTGCCGCAAGAGTTTTTTCGCCACCACTAAGTGAGGATGATTCTCTTTTCTGCTTGTCTGGTAACTGCACAAGATATGATAATCCTGAGGAAAAGATGTCATCTTCGTTTTGAATTTCAAGCCAGGCGTTTCCTCCCATCATCTTGCTGAATACTTCACGTATGTCTTTGTCTACTTTATCATATGATTCCAGAAATGTTTGTCGTTTATCTTTGTCAATTTCTTCAATGAACTTTACTATTGAGTTTCTTTCTTCTTCAAGCTCATTTTTGCGTGTTGACATTGAGCGATAGCCATTTGAAATTTCAATATATGTTTCTGGAGCTTTTGTGTTAAGGTTTCCAATCAATGATTTTTTTTCTGATTCCAGCGCAGCTAAGATTTGGTCAACATCAAAGGTTTCCAAAAGCTCTTCATATCCATATGCAGCAAGTGCACCTCGTATCTTAGTTTCATTTTCGGCAAGGTCTTTTATATCACGTGAAAGAGAATCTAACTGTCTTTCAAAATTATTAATTTCTTTTGTGATAGATTTTTCTGTGTCATATAATCCCTTTATCTTTGCGTCATATTCTTTGAGTGTGGTTACTGATGTTCCTGATGTTGATATAAGCTGCTGTTCTTTTTCTCTCAGTAAAACCAGAGCGGCATCTGTCTTTTCCTTTTCTTTTGTCATTGCACGCAACTCTACCTCAAGGTCATGCTTTTCATGGTTTAGAGAGGATTGTTCTTGCGAAAGTAGTCTTGTGCTTGATTTGAGTGCGCTTTCATCGTTTGTCAGCACAGTAAGCTGAGTAGTCTGTTCGCGAAATTGTGTGGCAATTGAGCTTTGTGTGCTCAAAAGAGCGGATTTTTTTTCATTCAGGGTTGCAAGCAAGTTGGCTATTCGTGTCTGTTCTTCGTCAGCATAGTTTTCTTGTGTCATCGATATGCGCTCTTCCAGAGAGCTTATGTATGATTCAAGCTTAGCCGCGTTTGTTCTGAGGCTTTCTCCTCGTCTTTTAAGCTGTGAAATTCTAGAAGAGATCTGGTTTTCTGCCAATGAAATTGATTTTAATTTTGCCTTCAGATCTGTGAAGCTTAGGTCTACATTTGCAAGACCAGTCTCCGATGCGTGGTATCTATCATCATAGCTACTTGTGATTCTTTCAATTTTTTTAAGCTGAGTCTTTTTGTTTTGTACAAATTTTTTCAACATGTCTAATGATTGAATAAGACCGTCAACAGAAGCGCTAAGAAGAATTACTTTTGTGAGGTTTGATATTTTTGAGTTAATGTCCACTACAACTGCGTTTGCCTGTGCTTCAAAGAATTGTCCGTTTGTAGTTACTGCACTGTACCCTTTTTTTGAAAGATTATAAGCAGATTCTTTGGAATCGACAAGAACTATGCTGCCAAAGATAAAGTTCTTGAGTGCAACCAACCTTTCCTCGCATTTTACGTAATCTGACAACACGCCTATGACCCCAGCTTCTTGTGGCAATGAGACTTTGGAATTTGGAATTGCGTCAAGGGGAATGATTCTAATCTTTGGTAGTTTCTTTTCCTGCGCAAATTCTGCCAGACCAAGCAGCGTACCAAAGTCGTTTACAACAAGTGCCTTTAGCCAATCTGAGCCTACTGCAAGGATTGGTCTTTCATACTGCTTGTCCCATGAAAGCATCTCATAGACAAGACCCTGTATTCCTAATCTTTTAGAGTCTTCTTTAAGTTTGGCAATTGAATAATCTTCATGCATGACTTCTTTTACTACGCGGATCTTTGCCTCATACTGAGCTGCTGCCTTGGCTGCCTTTTCCAAAATAAGTGAGGTGTCCTCTATGTCTTTTTCAATTTTTAAGCGCCTTTCAGCCATGTTTGCAAACCGTGATTTGATCTCCTTAATTGTGGCTTCATGGCCTGCTCTAACTATCTGCAGTTTTTGTTCAAGATCAAGTAGCTTTTCTTTTTCTTCTGAAAGTGATTTAATTTTTGCAGAGTTTTGTCCTATCTTACTTTCAATGTCATTTATTTCTGCTTCAGCTTTTGAAAGTAAAAGTTTGGCATCATTTAGAGATCGTGTAAGAGTTTTTATTTTTTCATCAACTCTGAGCCTGTTTGTTGCTATCTGTGATTGTTGCTTTAGTACTTGATTAATTTCAGAGTCAATGACAGAGAGTTCTGCATTTGTGGTCTTTTTTGTTTCATTTATTGAATTTATTGAATTTTTTAACTGTAGAATTTGTGATTCTAAAAGTGATCTCTTTTCGTGCAGAACAGCAAGCTCTGATTCGATCTCAGGCAGCCTTGAATCGATTTGCCCAATTCTCCTACTGTTTGTCGCTATCTTGCTATTTGCTTGTTCTGATTGCTGCAGTACCACACTAAGTTCTGAATCTATGGCGGCTTTTGCTATGTTGTAGGCGTGGACCTCTTCCATGAATTTGTGCTTTTCTTCTTCAAGCTTTTTTATTTCCTCCTTTATCTGGTCGCGCTGTTCTTCAAGTTTTTTTGATTCAGAAAGAATGGCGTTCAAGTTCCGTTCCTTTGATATCTTTTGCACTTCTATATCACGTATCTTGTTTGAGGCCTGGATAGCGTGTAACCTGTCAAGTTCACGTTGCAAAAGTTCGTATCGCAGCTGGTAATTTCTTTCCTCCTCAAGCTCGTCTATACGCTTTTTTATCTCATCCATCCTAGCAAGTGCAATTTCAAGGCGCCTGTCTGCCTCATCAAGCTGCTTTAGTGACTCGATCTTTTTCTCGTCAAAATACGCAAGTCCTATTATGTCCTCAATTATCTTCCTCCTCTCTTCGGGGTTAAACTCGGAAATCCTTGTAATTGTACCCTGCTGGACTATGTTCAGCTTGTGTATGCCTGCATTTGCGACCTCAAGGAGGTCAAGTATGTGGTTTCGTTGCATCTTTTTTTGGTTTAAATAGTAAATGTTTTCTCCAGACTCATCCATCTCTCTTGTTATGGTCACTACGTTAGAGTCAACTGGGATCTTTCTGTCAGCATTATCAAAGTGGCAGCTTACGCGTGCTATCTTTGCTCCGTGGTGCTTGTTGTCAACATCGTGAAGGAGGGCACGAAGCCTGTCAACCCTCATTGTTTTGGTCGAGTTTTCGCCTAGTGCAAAAGTTATGGCGTCAAGTATGTTGCTCTTTCCAGAGCCGTTTGGTCCTGAAATGGCCACCAGGCCAGGTTCAAGGTTTACTATAGTATTTTTGTAACCAAATGATTTGAAGCCAAAAATCTCTATCTTACGAATATGAACCAATAGACTCGATTCTCAAAAAGGCGAGATAACCGAATATTGACAAGTTTCATTGACTAGGCTAACAATAATTACAATGTGAAAACAGATGTTGTAAGACGTTTTATTTACTAGTTTCAAGATTTACGATAAGTTCTTTTACCTTTTTTTCAATTTCATCCCTAATAACTCGTACCGTATCTAATGACTTGTCTTTAGGATCAGGTATTGCCCAATTAATAGGGTTATTAAGAAATAGTGCAGGGCATGATTCTTTATCCATACATCCCATGTTCACAACTTTACTAGCTTGCTTTATCATGTCTTCAGAAAGTAACTTAGAAGATTGTTTGCTAATATCTATGCCAACCTCTCTCATGGCCTCTATTACTAATGGATTTATTTTTCCTACTGGTTGTGTGCCTGCACTAATTGGCATGTATCTACCGGGGGCATATTTTCTAAAGTAGCCTTCTGCAATCTGGCTTCTTCCTGCATTTTCTACGCACACAAACAATATTTTTCTAGTTTCAGGCAATAAAAATCAAGATTAGAAATCCTATCTATCTCTTTTTCCTTCTACAAACTCAAGGAATGCCTTTTTTGCTTCAGAATATGGCATTTGTATTGGCGGATGCTTAAAGCAATATGAGGAGATGCTAGTCATCGGACCAGCAAGCTTTCTGTCAAGGCTAATCTGTAGACCTCTAATTGCATCTATCATTATTCCAGCACTGTTGTACGCATCTATGACTTTTAGTTTCAGATCAAGCTTGACTGGAATTTTGCCAAAATACTTTCCTTCAATATTTATGTAACAAATTTTTTCATTATCAATAAAATCAACATAGTCACTTGGGCCTATTCTCATTGGAATGTCATAGTCTGCCATTGCCTTTACTGCACTTGTCTTACTAATCCTCTTGTCTTCAAGCCTTTCCTCGTCAAGCATGTTGTAAAAGTCCATGTCTCC
>Ga0187892_10006781_pt1 | contig 16768 bp, 12 predicted proteins | sample MA1701073metaG_FD_139345 | JGI IMG/M metagenome (GOLD analysis project Ga0187892, IMG submission 139345) | Bio-ooze microbial communities from a basaltic lava cave in the Kipuka Kanohina Cave System on the Island of Hawaii, USA - MA170107-3 metaG ... | reverse complement strand
GTTCCCCGCTCTATGCCGACGGCGTCGCGGTCGCGATGTCCGGGTTTCACGGAAACGCGCTGGGGGTCAAGCTCGGAGGCGCGGGAGACATCACGAAAGACCGCCTGTGGCACCACACGAAGAACAACCCTCAGCGGATCGGCACGGGCGTGGTCGTTGGGGATCACGTCTACATCATGGAAGACAGCGGCGTTCCTCACTGCTTCGAGCTGAAGACCGGCGAAGAGGTCTGGAAGGTCGAGCAGCGGCCGGGAGGCGGCGGGGCCTGGGGCTCCATGGTCCACGCCGACGGAAAGCTGTACATTACCAGCCGCGGGGGGACCACTCAGGTGTTCGCCGCCAGCCCGAAGTACGAGCTGCTCGCCTCGAACCGCCTGAACGAGCACACCGACGCGTCGATCGCGATCTCCAACGGGGAGATCTTCATCCGCACGTACAAGCACCTGTGGTGCATCGCGGAGAAGAAGTGAGAATGTTGCAAAAGACCCCGGGGTCTTTTGCAACATCTTCCACTAAAGACGGCGTTCAGTAGAGAGATGCTTTCCCTCGTCGCCTTCCTTTGCCTTCCGCAGGATGGCCTCGACTGGCCGCAGTGGCGGGGCGCCCAGCGCGACGGCGTCTGGCGCGAGACCGGAATCGCCGAGAAGTTCGCGGGGGACCGACTCACCCCCCGCTGGACCGCCCCGATCGGGGCGGGTTACTCCGGCCCCACCGTGGCCGCCGGGCGCGTCTACGTCACGGACCGCCAGAAAGACCCGACTTCCACCGAACGGATCCACTGCTTCAAGTGGGATACGGGCGCCCTTGTCTGGACCCACTCCTACGCCTGCTCCTACGAAGACTTCTCGTACACGGCCGGGCCCCGCGCCTCCGTCACCGTGAACGAGGGCCGCGCCTACGCCCTGGGCGCGGCAGGCCATCTCCACTGCCTCGACGCCGCGGACGGGCGGGTGATCTGGAAGCGCGACCTTCAAAAGGAGTACAGGATCCGGATGCCGCGGTGGGGGATCGCCGCCTCGCCCCTCGTGGAGGGCGACCTCGTCATCACTCAGATCAGCGGCGAAGGCGAGGCGTGCGTCATCGCCCTCGACCGGAAAACAGGCGAAGACCGGTGGAAGGCCCTGTCGGACGAAGCTTCCTACTCCGCGCCGATCGCGATCGATCAGGCGGGCAAGCGGGTCGTCGTCGTCTGCGTCGCCGACCGGGTCGTGGGACTCGATCCCGCGAAGGGCACGCTCCTCTGGAGCTACGAGATGCCGGGGAGCTCCTGGCCGATCACGATCGCCACGCCGGTCGTCGAAGGCGACCTTCTCTTCGTCACGACCGAGCACGTGGGGGCCGTGGTCCTCCGGCTCCGTTCCGATCGTCCCGCCGTCGACGAGGTGTGGCGTCGGAACGGCCGGAAGGCGCGGAGCCCGGACTCCCTGCACAGCCTGATCCCCACGCCGCTCGTGATGAACGGACACGTCTACGGCGCGCACGGACGGGGCGAGCTGCGGTGCCTCGAGCTGATGACCGGAAAGCGCTTGTGGGAAGACACGCGCGCCCAGCCTGCCGGGACGTTCGCGACGCTGCACCTGGTGCGCCACCGCGAGCGCGGCGACCGCGCGTGGATTTTCAACGAGAAGGGTGAGCTCATCCTCGCGCGGCTCGCCCCCGCCGGATACGAGGAAGTCGCGCGCGCGAAACTGATCGACCCCACGAAAGAACAGCTCCCCCGCGGCGTGACCTGGTCGCACCCGGCATTCGCCTACCGCCACGTCTTCATCCGGAACGACAAGGAGCTGGTCTGCGCCGACCTCACCGCCCGCTGATCCCCGACGTCGCATGCCGGATGCCGGGTGTCAGATGCCCTAGGAAGACTTGGCGCGGCGCACTGAATGATGCGATACGAAGATTCAGGACTTCGTCTATCGTAGATCAGACATCCGACATCGGACATCAGACATCGGAAATCCGTCTCAGGTACCACTCGACGAATTTCGCGGGCCCGTTCTCGCCCAGCGTGGCGCGGCCGTCGAGGCCCGGGGCGAAGGGCCCCGGAACGTAGCCCACCGAGGTCACTCCCTCGTGGTTGCGCGCGCAGAGTCCCCAGTCCTGATCGAGGGTCGCCTCCCAGAACTCGGACACGCCCTTCGGGTGAAAGTCCACGCCTTCGCGCGCGTCGCCGCGCACCAGCCAGTCCGCCCGGACGCGCGTCAGGCCCCAGTCCGCGGGCGTGAGCCGCCACACGAGCGCGTAATCGCAGCTCACCTCCAGCCAGTACGCCGGGAGGATCGAGCAGGCGACTACCCCGGCCTCGGGACGCGCAAGCCGCCCCAGGAGCGGCGCCTTGGGCCGGCCGTCCATCGTCTGCGTCGTCACTCCCTTCCGGAACGCGAACCGCATGGCGTGGAACTCGCGGTCGCCCATCGGGACGCCCTCGGTGGAGAGCCCCATCTCCTTCCAGAGCGAGCTCTGCGCGGCGAACTCGCGCTCGAACTGCTCCATCTGGCCCGGCGAGTCGATCGCAACGTGCGGCATGAGCTTGCACAGCTCCGGATGCGCGCAGACGCAGTGGTAGCACTCGCGGGCGTTCTCGACCACGATCTTCCAGTTCGCCCGGACCTCGTATTCCCGCGTGTGGATGATGCGGGCCTTCTCCAGCTCGTAGGGCTCCACCTGCCGGTGGATCGCCTCGACCGCGGCGTCCAGGTCCGGCGCGTCGTCGGAGAGGCACATGAAGATCATCCCGTCGCGGACCGTCGAGGCGACCCGCCCCAGGGGGAAGTCGGCCTTGTTGAAGTCCTTGGGCATCAGACGCGCCGCCAGGAGCTTTCCGTCCGTCCCGTACGTCCAGCCGTGGTAGGGACAGATGAACCGATCCGCGTTGCCGCAGGGGTCGGCGCAGACCTTCGTGCCGCGGTGGCGGCAAACGTTGAGAAAGGCGTGGACCTCGCCGCGCGCGTCCCGCGTCACGAGGATCGGGGACCCCGCGACCTCCCACGTGAAGAAATCTCCGGGCCGCGGCACCTGGCTCACATGGCCTGCGTAGAGCCACCCGCGCCGGAAGACCCGCTCCATCTCCAGCTCGAAGAGATCGCGGTCGGTGTAGAACCCGCGCTCCAGCGTCCACCCCGCCCGGTGCCTGGCCACGAGCTCGCGCACCCGGCCCGCGACGCCGTTGTCGGACATGTACGGCTTCCTCACCTGGCCAGAAAAAGGATCGAAACCACAGCGCAACCGACGCCTCCCCACTGGATCAGGGTGATCGGCTCCTTGAAGAGGAACGGAACCAGGAAGACAACGACGACCGGGAAGAGACAGGTGAGCGGCGCCACCACGGCGGCCTTCCCCCCGTGCTTCATGGCCGCGACCAGGAAGAGCGTCCCCAGGTTCGTGAGCACCCCGCCCAGCAATCCCCACACGATCCCGTTCGTCGAGTACTTCGAAATCGGCTCGGCCGGCCACACCAGGGGCAGATAGAGAAGAAACGCCAGCGACTGCCAGACGAGCGCCGACTCCGGCGAGATGCGGCTGCTGGCGATCTTCTGGAACACCCCGACCACCCCCCACGCGACGAGCACGACCATGGCGTACGCGAACCACGGAGGCGGGAACGTCGTCACCCGCATGTCTTTCAGGTCCCGGGGAAGCGACAGGATCGTGACGGCCGCCAGCGCGGCCGCGATGCCGACGACCTGCAGGAACCCGATACGCTCCCGGAGAAAGATCACCGCGAGCACGACCGTGACCATGGAGTAGAGTCCCGAGACCACCGCGATCGCCGCCGTCTCGGTCGGCCCCTTCTCGTAGGCCGTGAGGTACATCCACTGACCCAGTCCGCCCAGCGTCCCGAACGTAAGCGCCGCCGCGATTCCCTTGCCGCTCCCCTCGAGTTTGAAGCCCCGGAACCCCAGCAGGACCAGTCCTACCGGCAGCGCCCCCCAGATGAAAAGCCAGTACATCGTGCGGTCGGGAATGCCCTCGCGGCCGCCGAGCCGCGAGACGATCGCCCAGGCGGCGAAGCAGGAGAGGCAGCCGACGGACTCCCAGAACCACCGGGCGCCCAGCGCCGTAACGAACGATGCCCTGTGCTTTGCCTGCTCTTCCATCACGGCATCATGACCCGCCCGCCGTCGGCGATCCACGTCTGTCCGGTGACGTAGGAGGAATCCTCCGAAAGGAGGAAGACCGCGAGCTTCGCGATCTCCTCCGGCGTGCCGATCCGATTCATCGGAGTCTGGTCGACCAGCTGCCGCACGAGGTTGTCCGGCGACCGGTGGAGCATCTCCGTTTCCACGAGACCTGGGGCAATCGCGTTCACGCGGACGTTGTGGGGCGCGAACGCGGCCGCGCAGCCCTTCGTGAACGAGACCAGGCCCGCCTTGGACGCCGCGTAGGCCATCGCCCAGGGCCGCGCCGCCAGGGCCGAGATGGAGCTCATGTTCACGATGCGCCCGAACTTGCGCCGGATCATCGATTCCTTGATCGCCCACGTAACCAGGAAGGCGCCCGTCAGGTTGACCTCGATCGTCTTGCGCCAGAGTTCGGGAGTCAGCTCCTCGTGCGCGGCCATCTTGTAGAAGCCGGCGTTGTTGACAAGAAGATCGATCGGCCCCAGGGTGCGCTCCACCTCGCGGACCATGCGGGCCACATCCGCCTCGCTCGTGACGTCGGCGCGAACCGCGAGGCCCTTCGCGGCCAGCGCCTGGACGGTCTCCTGCGCCTCCTTTTCGCCCGTCAGGTAGTTGACCGCCACGCGCGCGCCGCGCTCCGCGATCGCCCGGCTCACGGCGCGGCCGATCCCCTTGGCGCCGCCCGTCACCAGCGCCACCCGCCCCTGAAACTCCCCGGTCATCCGATCACCGCCAGCTCCCGCGGCGCGTCGGAGATGACCTCGTAGCCGTCGGGACGCACCACGACGTTCTCCTCCACGTGGAACGTGCCGTACTCCGTGGCGACGCCCGGCTCGACCGTGATCACCATTCCGGGCTCGAGGACCGTGTCGTCCTCCTCGGAGATATGGGGGTATTCGGTGATATTCAGCCCCACCCCGTGTCCCACCCGCGAGGCCACGCCGGAAATGTCCTCTACGATCGGGAACTTGAGCTCGCGGACCTTCCGGTTGCAGACCCGCGCGATCTCGGACGCTTTCACGCCGGGGCGGATCATCCGGACCCCTTCCCACGTGATCCGGTGGATCTCTTCCTGGGCCGCCGCCTGAGCTTCCGAAGCCCCCCCGACGACGCCGCCTCGCGAGAAATCCGACCAGTAGCCGCCGACGGTGCAGCCGGCGTCGAACCACACCATGTCGCCCTTCTCGATGCGTCGGTTCCCCACCGGCTTGTTGGGCGTTTCGTAGTTCCCCTTCCCGGACACGACATGCAGGAACCGGTCGCCTCCGCCCGAGCGCTCGAAGTGCGCGTACATCAAACCGGCGATCTGGCGGTCCGTCATTCCCTCCCGCGCGCTCGAGAAGGTGGTCGCATACGCTTCCTTCAGGATCCGGCAGGCGGCGCGCAGGCAGGAGATTTCGGATTCGGACTTGACCCGCCGGAGTCGCCACAGGAGATCTCCAGCGTCGACGAGCCGCGTACCCGACAGTCCTTCCTCGAGGCGGCGGAGTTCCAGCGGCGGCACTTCGAACGACTGCTCGACGCCCAGCTCCAGGCCCACCGCCTTGCCCAGCCCCCCGCGCTCGCGAAGCGCATCCCGGATCATCGCCACGGGAGCCCGCGAAAGCTCCTCGTAAAAGCGGACGTCCCGGACGCAGGAAAACCGCGCGGCCTCCACGCGGCGCCCGTTCTGGGCAATGAAGATCGGCTCGCCGGCGAGCGGCAGAACGAGAAAGTATGGCCGCGACCCGCTCTTCGACGGCGAAGGGTACCCGCTGAAATAGCCCAGGTTCGGCCCCGTCCCGAGAAGGACCGCGGCCATTCCCTTCTCCCGCATCAGCGCCCGCAGGCCCTCGAGACGCTCCGCGTACTCGGACGTCGGGATGCCGGGGAGCGCCGCGGGATCGTTCATAGGTCGTACATGAAGGGGACAGTCCGGTCGGTGAACCCGCCGGCCGCCAGCTCGCCGCCGTCGACCGTCACGACCGACCCGGTGACGAAGCTCGACGCTTTCGAGGCGAGGAAGACGACCGCGCCCACGATTTCCTCGGGCTCCGCCATGCGCGCAAGCGGGGCCTTGTCGATGATCGGTTTCACGTACCCCGCCTTGGCGAGCGTTCCCGCGTTCATGGGCGTCCGGAAGAACCCCGGCGCGATCGCGTTCACGCGGATGTTGTACTTGGCCCACTCGATGGCAAGTGTCCGGACGAGCTGCACCACCGCGCCCTTCGACGCGCAGTACGAGAGTGCGGTCGGGTGGCCGATGAAGCTCAGCACGGAAGCGGTCGCGATGATGTTCCCCCCGCCTTGCCGGATCATCTTCTTCGCCGCCGCCGAGGCGCACAGGAAGACGCCCTTGGCGTTCGCGGACATCACGCGGTCCCAGCCTTCCTCGGTCTCACGCTCGGCCGCCGCGCCGTCGCCGCGAGCGGCGTTCGCGACCATGAGGTCGATCCGGCCGAATCGGCGGCACGCCTCCTCCACGAGAGCGTCGACATCCGCCTTCTTCGAGACGTCCGCCTTCCGGAACGCGATCTCGGGACCGGGAGGCTCGACCGGATCCAGAATGTCGGAGGCCAGTACCCGCGCGCCGGCCCCCGCCAAGCCCTTGGCCATGGCCGCGCCCAACCCTCGGGCGGCGCCGGTGACGACAGCCGCCTGACCCGTCAGGTCGAAGAGCTCGAGGGTCTTCATCGAGGGGATTTCACTTCAAGGTCGCCAGCAGGGTGTAACTCCAGATCGTCGGTCGGCGCTGCCGTGTCAGAATGAAAGGAGATAAGAGGGATAGTGGGAGATCCCGTCATGGCCTGTTCTTCCCATCACGGTATCTCCAGGTAATCTCGGAATCTCCTTTCGTTTCCGCAAAAAAAGACCGAAGATTCGGCGCTAGACCCTCGCCAGCTCGGCCCAGAGGTGGGCGCACGCGCGCGTGCTCTTGTGGAATTCGTCGAGCCAGAGGTTCTCGTTCGGCGAATGGACCTGCGCGTCGGGCACCCCCCAGCCCAGCAGGAGGCTGTCGGCGCCCAGGACCGATTTGAACCAGTTGACGATCGGGACCGAGCCGCCCTCGCGGATGAAGACCGGCCGGACGCCGAAACCGGCCTCGACGGCGCGGGCGCCCGCCCGGATCGCCGGGTGGTCTCGCCCGTAGACGATCGCGCCCTTCGCGTTCCATTCCTTGAACTCCATCCCGATCCCGGGGGGAAGACGGTCCCCTAGGAAGTTCCGGAGCGCCGGTCCGATCCTTTCGGGGATTTGGTTCGGCACCAGGCGAAAGCTGATCTTGGCCCCCGCCGCGGCGGGGACGATCGTCTTGGTCCCCTCCCCCTGATAGCCGCCCCAGATCCCGTTCACGTCGCAGGTGGGCCGGACCCAGCGGCGCTCGAGAGTCGAATACCCCTTTTCCCCGAACGGGGCCGATACGCCGAGCCCCGCCAGGTAGACCTTCTCGTCGAACGGGAGCCGAGCATACTCCTCGCGCTCCCACGCCTCCAGAGGAGCGACGTCGTCGTAGAACCCCGGGACCTGCACGCGGCCGTCCCCGTCGACGAGGGCGCTCAGGAGCTTCGCCAGGGCCTGCGCCGGGTTGGAGACCGAGCCCCCGAAGACCCCCGAGTGGAGGTCCTGCGAAGGCCCGTGGAGGACGACCTCGTAGAGGGCAACCCCGCGCATGCCGCACGTAATGGCGGGCGCGCCCTTGGCGAACTGAAAGCCGTCGCTCACGACCACGATGTCGCACGCGAGGCGCTCCCGGTGTTCCTGGACGAAGGCCGGCGCGTTGCGGCTGCCGAACTCTTCTTCCCCCTCGATGTAGAACTTGACGTTGAGAGGGAGACGTCCGGCCGCCTTGAGCCAGGCCTCCACCGACTTGATGTGGGCGAGGATCTGGCCCTTGTCGTCGGACGCCCCACGGGCCCAGAGCCGTCCGTCGCGCACGGTCGGCTCGAAGGGACCGGTCTTCCATTGATCCAGCGGATCCACGGGCTGGACGTCGTGGTGGCCGTAGACGAGGACCGTGGGGGCGCCCGGGACTTTGAGCCATTCGCCCACGACCGAGGGGTGACCCGCGGTCTCCTCCACGGTCGCCTGGACTCCGATCGCGTTCAGGTGTCTCGCGGTCCACTCGGCGCACCGCCGCACGTCGGCGGCGTATTTGGGCACGGCGCTTATCGAAGAAAACCGGCAGAACTCCACGAGCTCCGACACGAAGCGCTCGCGGTTCTCGTCGAGGTACGCCAGGACGTCGCGCGGCGTTCCCGGCACGGTCCCGCGACTCTAGGTCTTCTGCTCGATCCCGTCAACCGTAACCGAATCGCCCTGGCGGCGGTACAATTCCTCGGATGGGCGACGACCCGCGGCTCCTCCGGCTGGCCCTCGAGCGCGGCTGGATCACGCGCGAAGAGGCGCAATCCGGCCGCTCGCCGACGAGCCTCCTCTCCCCAAAGCAGATCGACGAGCTCCAGACCGGGCGCGCGATGGCCGACCGGCTCCTCGCGGACGGCGGGCTCAAGGGCGCGGATCTCGCCGAGGCCCCGCCGACGCGTTTCGGCCGCTACGTCATCGTGCGAGAGCTCGGCCTGGGCGGCGGCGGCCGGGTCTACCTGGCCAAGGATCCGGAGCTCGGCCGGCAGGTCGCCATCAAGATCCTCGACCGCGGCATCGCCGCCGACCTCGAGCGCTTTCGCCGCGAGATGGAGATCCTGGCCGCGCTGCGCCACCCCAACATCGTCACCATTCACGACGCGGGCACCGAGGACGGTCGGCCCTACTACGCGATGGAGTACGCCGAAGGTCGCTCGCTCGCCGAGGCGAAGCCCCCGCTCCCCGAAGGGGCCGCGATCCTGGAAGCGGTCGCCCTCGCCTGCCACGCCGCCCACGAGAAAGGGATCGTGCACCGCGACCTCAAGCCGGCGAACATCCTCCTGGCCGAGCGTCCGGTCGTGGCGGACTTCGGAATCGCCAAGGTCAAAGACGCCGGGCTTACCGAGACCGGTCAGACGCTCGGGACGCCCTACTACATGTCGCCCGAGCAGGCCGACGGCCGGGACGTCGACCCGCGCAGCGACGTCTATTCCCTGGGCGTCATCCTGTACGAGCTCATGACCGGGCGAAGGCCGTTCACGGGCACGGGCGCCTTCGAGATCGCCCGCAAGGTCCTGAACGAGGACCCGCCCGCGCCCCGCTCCGTCGACCCGCGACTGCCTCGAGATCTGGAGATCGTCGCCCTGCGGGCGATGGCCAAGCGGCCGGGCGACCGCTACCCCACGGCCCGCGAGTTCGCCGAGGATCTCCGCGCATGGCGGGAAGGCCGACCCATCTCCGCCCGAGCCCCGACGCTGCGCGAGAAAATCGTGTCCGCCGCCCGGCGTCGCCCGCGCCTCGCCGCCGCGCTTGCGGTAGCCCTGCCCCTCCTCGTGCTCGTGGCCGTCGTGGCGAATGTGAAGGGGGCGCCCGCGTTGAACCGCCGTCGGCTCGAAGCAGCCCAGCAGGTCATCCTGCGGGAGGTCGACCGCATCCGGGCCTGGGAAGTGAACCTCTACAAGCCGGTCGAAGAAATGGAGACCTCCTTCGCCGGCCTGGAGGAGGCCGTGGCAAACCTGCACGACGTCCTCTCGGGACCCGGCCTCACGCCGGTCCTCCGCCACCGGGGGCACGCCGCGGCGGCGCGCGCCTACCTGTTCATGTGCCGTACCGACGATGCCCGCCGGGAGCTCGACCGCGCCATCGGCGCCGGCTTCGAGGGAAGGATCGGGGAGGATTACTTCGAGCGCGCCCGCCTCACGTGGGAGGAGCTCGTCCGGGAGGCCCTGGCGAAGAATGAGGGGGAGGCGCAGCGGCTCATCGACCGGCTGCGCGACGATTTCAGGGCGGCCCTCGACGTCGGCTTCGAGGACGAGTGGAACGCGGAGGTCGCCCGGGCGCTCCTGCGCCTCGCCGAGGAAAGGGAGAAGGCCGTGGATGAGACGCTCGCCGAGTTCGAGCGCCTGGGCAAGCGCCGGGAGCAGCGTCCGGAGGAAATCGCCAAATGGCGCGGGGATCTCTTTTTGCTCCTCAAGAAGCCCGACGAGGCGATCGATCAATACAAACGCGCCATCCGCACGCGCCAAGGGTACGTCCAGGCCTACAACGGCCTCGCCCTGGCGCACCATCTCAAGGGCCGCGGAGAAAACCCCGAACAGGTGCGCGAGGCCTTCCGCGCCGCCGCGCAGGCGATCGACATCAATCCGCGGTACGAAGGGTCGTACTTCCTGTTCGCGCTGCTCTGCCGGAACATCCTTCGGACTTCGCCCCGTGAGCTGTCCAAGCTTCCCCACGAAGCCCAGACGCTCATCGAGTCGGCGATCGAGAAGCTGAGGGTCGGGAGCCGCCTGCGTCCCGACTCGTACGCGATCCGGCTGGCGCACGGAACGGCGTGCGTGGTCTGGGGGTTCGGCAACGCCGGCATCCAGAAGGATCCGGGGCCCGCGGTGACGGAGGCGCTCCTCGCGCTCCGGGGCGCCCTCGAGCGCGAACCGGAGCGTCAGGAAGCCTGGCTGGCGACCGGAGTGGCGTATCTTTTGCAGGCCTCGGCGGACCGCACCAAGGGAGAAATCCTTCGGGCCGCTCTCCACCATCTGGAAGAAGCCCGCCGCCGTCCTCCGGAGAACTCGACCGTTCACCGCTGGGTCGGGTACGGACACTTCATGGCCGCGAGCTATTCCAACGCGGCGGCAGCCTGGAAGCGGGCGGTTGAGCTGGACCCCGGTCTGGGCGAAGAGCTGTCGGACGACATCGCCGACGCGGAGCGCCGAAAGTGACGGAGTTCCAGAGCACCCTTTGGACCTTGATCCGGGGCGCCGACCGCGGCGACGAGGCGGCCCTTCGCGAGTTCGCGCTCAAGTACCGGGCGCCCGTCGTGGCCTACATCACCCGTCGAGGGCTCGCCAACGATGCCGAGGACCTCGCTCAGGAGGTCTTTCTACGGCTGTTTCAGGACCGGGTGCTCTCGAAGGCCGATCCCGCGCAGGGCCGCTTCCGCAATCTCGTCCTGGCGGTGACGCGCCACGTGATCGGCCACCACGTCGAGCGCCGGGCCGCCCAGAAGCGCGGCGGGGGCCAGGTCCAGTCGCTCGAGGGACACGACGTCGCGCTCCCGGAGGCCGACGAGGGGTTCGACCGCGAGTGGGTGGCGCATCTTCTGGAGATCGCCCTGGCCCGCCTGGCCCGCGAGCACTCGAACTACCACGACGCCCTCCGCCGGTTCCTCCTCGAAGGCCAGTCCTGCGCCGAGATCGCCTCCGCGCTGGGCAAGTCCGAGGGGGACATCCACAACTACGTCCGCCGCGGGAAAGCCAAGCTCGCCGACTACCTCCGCGACGAGGTCCGAGACTACTCGGCCTCGCGCGCCGAGTACGTGGAGGAACTCCGCGCCCTCTCCCGATTTTTTCCGGGGTGAGGCGATCGTAGGCGGCACCGATCCCTGACTAGTTCAGCCTCGGAATGATCCTCTTCATGAACCCGTCGAACAGCGGGACCGTGAAGGCCGTATCCCCGTGGGCGGGACTGTAGATCATACCTTTTGAGATAAGGGTGTTACGCATCGGCGCGACGGTCGTGACTTTCTTGTTAAGGAGGTGGGCGATGTCTCCAGACCGATGCGGGCCGGGTCCCAACTCGGCCATCGCACGCATGTACTTCTTTTCAGCCGGCGTCAATCTATCGAAGCGGACACGGAAAAAGCTGTTATCAAGCTCGGCCAGCGCCGTTCGCGTTGCATGGAGCGCGTCCTCTCGCTCGATCGGCGATGCGTCTGCGATATCCCAACTGTGCTTTCCCCATTCTTGAAGGAAATACGGATAGCCCTTCGTCTGATCCAGAATGGCTTCGATGGCGGCCTCCTCGAATTTCACGCCTTCCTTTTCGGCGGGGACGCATAGCGCGGCCCGTGCGTCATTCTTCTCCAGGCTGTCGATTTTCACGAACTCGAACAGCCGCTCGGCATAGGACTTGGCGCGGCCCGTCTGTCCTACGAGCTGCGGCAATCCGGCGGCCACCATTGTGACAGGAAGTTGATTCTGGTTCGCGCGATGTAGAGACGTGATGAGCGCCGCAAGCTGTTCCTCCTTCACATACTGCAACTCGTCGATGAGCAGAATGACGGCCGTCTTGCGTTCGGCTGCTGCTTCTCCGATCGTTGCCAGAAGGTCGGCCAAGTCCGTTTCCAAATCGCCGCTGTCCGCTACCCCTTTGGGGGGTTTCAGGTCGAGGCCGAATTGAATGTCCTGGTATTTCATTTTCATGGCGTTCACAAAACCGGCCAGAGCCTTGAGCGCCTTCTGCGCCCCGGCACGCAAAGCCTGACCGGCGCTGAGTTTGATCAATGACGCACGAAGTGGCGGAGCCAGGAGAGCCGGAAGAGAGCGTTCTTCGGGTGCTTCCATCCAAACGCAGGTGAATCCGCGGGCTTCCGCATCTTGTCGCACCTTGTTGACCAGAACCGTCTTCCCAACTCCGCGAAGTCCATAGAAGACAAAACTGCGCGCCGAACGACCGGCTCGAATCCGGTCGAGTGCGATCGCCGCCCTTTCTATCAGCGTGTCTCGACCGGCGAGTTCTGGCGGCGGGGTTCCGGCGCCAGGGGCATAGGGGTTCTTCCTCGGGTCCATCTATACCCTTCTTAGGATATCTTATCTCAACAGCATAATATCGCCTAAACTCTATATAAGTCAATGGACCCCTCGTCGACGACAGAGCAGTTCCGATTGTGTTCACCCCCCCCGGTGACAGATCCCGAACCGCATTCCGTATTCTCGGGTAGCGATGGAGGGACTTTTGATGCGCTTCGCCCTGCTGGCCCTGCCTTGGCTTCTGGTTTCCCCCCAGGAAGACCTGGACCGGCGGATCGACGAGTTCGCCGGGAAGATCCAGGCCGGGAGCGACGAGACCCTGGCCCGGTTCCAGAAGGCGATCCGGACGCGAGCAGGGAAAATCGTGCTCCGAGACCGGACCGAGAAGATCGCCGAAGGGCTTCGGCGCCAGGCGGAGCGGGACGCCGTGCCCGACTACATCCGGACTCGCTTTGAGGAGGTGGACGGGACCTACCGGCTTCGCGCCGGACAGGATGACTTCCGCCGGCGCCTGGTCGACGACTACAAGGCCTGCAAGGCCGACCTCGAGAAGATCCGGCCCGTCGTGAAGGAGCTCGCGGACAACCTCCTGGACGCGCCGGAAGTGAACGCGCGCCTGAAGAAGTTCCTCTCGCACTCGGCATCGCTCGACGCGGCCTACTATGGCGATTTCCGGCAAAAGTCCCGCCCCGACATCTACGTCATCCTGAAAAAGCTGGGCGAGCTCTTCGCCCAGACGGAGGACGGCAAGTTCTACATCCCCGACGGAAAGCGCGAGACGGCCCAGGTCTTCACGCGCCTCGGGAAGCCCCTCCTGGAGACGGTCCAGAGCACGAGCGCCTACCTCAAGAAGTTCTTCGAAGGCGTCGCCGCCTTCGACGACCTGCACAAGCGCCTGAAGGCCGCCGCGGAGGACCCGCTTTTCGCGGGCGTGGTCCTCAAGAAGTCGCTCGGCGAAGTCGACCCCACCGACGTCGACGCCGCCGTCAAGCGCTTCAAGGACGGGGCCGACGAGCTCACGCGCCAGCTCCCCGAGGTGTTCGAGACGACGCCCAAGGGAAAGGTCCTCACCGAGAAGGCCTACGGCGAGATCGGCAAGGTCCTCGACCCCTACGACCAGGCCAAGCTGAAAGTCCGGGTGCTGCGGCCCGCCGCGTCGGACCTGGCGGGACGCCTCCGCGGCACGGACGAGATGCACCAGACGTTCCGCTCGATGCTCCAGTCCGACTTCATCATCAACCTTCTCGACATCGACGTGAATGAGGACACGGCCGATCCGGTCAAGATGATCACCGCGCAGATCCAGCGTCACGTGCAGAAGAGGCCGGACGGCAAGTACGAAGTCCGCCCGGAGTCGGCCGAGGAGGTGGGCGGCGAACTGAAGGACCCCGCCGGCTTCGCGCAGAAGGAGGAGCGCGCGCTCCGCATCGTCACGATGTACGGCGAAAAGATGCAGGACAAGGACCTCAAGGAGATCTACACCTCGCCCTACGGCCGGTTCGAGATCGAGAGGGAGGCCCGGAACGCGCTCTCGGTCCGCTTGTACGACGGCCTCGGGGCGTGGATCGAGAAGCACTTCGAAAAGGCGTCCGCGGCCCTGAAGCTGCGTCCCGGCTCAAAGGGCGAGATCGAGGCGATCGTCGCCGAGGCCGCCAAGCTCGAGAAAGAGGCGGGGAAGAATGATCTCAAGGATTAGTGTTCTGGTCCTCGCGGCGGTCGGCGCCACCGCCGACCCCACCATCGATACCCTGCTCGCGGAGGCGTGGGGAGAGCGCGGCGTGAAGCCCGCCCCCCTGTGCGACGACGCCGAGTTCCTCAGGCGAGCGAGCCTGGACCTGATCGGCCGCGTGCCCACTCTGGACGAACATCGCGCCTTCCTCAAGAAACCTGACCGCGCGGCGAAGGTGGACGAGCTGCTGGTCCGCCCGGAGTTCCCCCGCTTCTGGTCCGAACTCTGGACGGCGATGCTGAACGGCTACCCCGCGGCGTTCGAATCCAACCGCGACGCCCTCCGGTTCTGGCTGGAGAAGCAGTTCCGCGAGAACGCGCCCTTCGACCGGATCGCCGACCAGCTCATCGTCGCCTCGGGCCTCTCCACCGTGGACGGTCCGGTCAACTTCCTCCTTCACAACTCGGTCGACCCGGCCATCAAGGTGTCTCGAACTTTCCTGGGCATGCGCCTCGACTGCGCGAAGTGCCACGACCACCCGTTCGATCGCTGGACGCAGAAGGACTACGAAGACGTGGCCCGGTTCTTCGCCCTCATGCGGCGCGAGCAGACCGGCGCCGGGAACGTCCGGCTCCTGGACCAGCCCCAGGCCAACGGCGCCGCGAAGCCCAGATTCCTGACCGGCGCCCAGCCGGTGACCGCCCGCTGGAGGGAGGAGCTGTCGTTCTTCATCACCCGGAGCAAGCCGTTCGCGCGCGCCTTCGCCAACCGCCTGTGGTACCACTTCATGGGCCGCGGCATCGTCGACCCTCCCGACGACTTCACCCAGAAGAACAAGCCGTCCGTCCCCAAGCTTCTCGACTTTCTCGCCGCGGAGGCGGAGCGGACCCGCTTCGACGTCAAGGCCATGATTCGGACCGTCTGCGCGTCCGACGCCTACCGCCGCTCATCCCGGCGGGAGAAGCCCGATCGGTCGCTCGAGGCCACATTCGCCTACCGAGTGCTGAAGCCCCTCACGCCGGAGCAGGTGTTCGATTCGATCGTATCGTCCCTCGACGCCCGCGATCTCCAAGGCCGCCGCGCGAATTTCATCAAGACCTTCGTGGGCCGCTCCCTGGGCGAGGACTTCTCGAACGCCTGGCGGTACCGGGAGACGGTCCAGGACGTGATGACGAAGCTGTCGCTGGACCTCAAGGCGCCGGCTGGGTCGCTCGATGAGCTGTACCTCCGGCTTCTGGGCCGGGCGCCGAGCGTCCGCGAGCGCGAACGGTGTCGGGGGCGCGAGCCCGCCGACGTGGTCTACGCCCTCGCCAACTCCAACGAATTCTTTTTCAATCATTGACCTATGTGCCAGAACCATTCGCGCCGGAAATTCCTGGTCGGGGCCGCGGGCGGCTTCTTCGCCTACGCCCTGAAAAATCACGGCAACCCGCTATTTGCGCAGACGTCCACGGGCCGCGCGCGCCGCTGCCTGGTCCTCTGGATGGACGGCGGGCCGAGCCAGCTAGACACCTTCGACCCCAAGCCCGGCGTCGAGACGGGCGGCCCCGTCAAGGCGATCGAGACGGCCCAGAAGGGCGTCCAGATCAGCGGGCACCTTCCTCGGATCGCGCAGCGGATGAAGCGGCTCTCGATCGTGCGGTCGATCAACTCCAAGGAAGGCGACCACCTGCGCGGTCAGTACCTGCTGCACACGGGGTTCCCGCTGGTCGAAGGCTTCGGCCGCCCGCCGCTCGGGGCGGTCGTTTCGAAGGAAACGCCGGAGGCGAAGTTCCCCAAGTACGTCACCCTGGGCTCCCAGGGCTTCGGCCCGGCCTACCTGGGCGCCGGCCACGCGCCGTTCGCGATCGAGGATACGCGGCAGGCCCTCGAGACGCTGCGGGCGATCGGAAAGCGCCGCGAGCGGATCAAGCTCCTCCGCGAGCTCGACTCCGAGTTCGACGCCACTCACTCCTCCGACGTGCTCGAACGGCGGGACGAAGTCGTCCGGCGGATCGAGGAGCTGGTCGACACCCCCTTCGTGCGCGCGCTCGACCTGGAGCGTGAACCCGCCAAGAACGCCGAGAAATACGGCACCGGAACCTTCGCCCAGCGCTGCGTGACCGCCCGCCGGCTGCTTGAGGCCGGCGTCAATTTCGTGGAGGTCCACCAGGGCGGGTGGGACACGCACGTGGACAACTTCGACCGCGTCAAGGAGCAGTGCGAGGCGGTCGACGCCCCGTGGGCCGCGCTGATGGACGACCTCGACGCGAAGGGCCTGTTGGACGAGACGCTCGTCGTCTGGATGGGCGAGTTCGGCCGGACGCCCGCCCTCAACGCCCAGAGGGGCCGCGACCACTACCCGAAGGTGACCTGCGCCGTTCTGGGCGGCGGCGGGATTCAGGGCGGCCGCGTCG
>Ga0187892_10006780_pt1 | contig 16768 bp, 15 predicted proteins | sample MA1701073metaG_FD_139345 | JGI IMG/M metagenome (GOLD analysis project Ga0187892, IMG submission 139345) | Bio-ooze microbial communities from a basaltic lava cave in the Kipuka Kanohina Cave System on the Island of Hawaii, USA - MA170107-3 metaG ... | reverse complement strand
CGGAGGAAGGCCGAACACTAGTGAGGCCAACCCCCGAGTTTGGGATGATCGCCCAAAACCGTCGCTAATCCGGAATCAGTGGCTAGGGAGGGAATTGAACCCCCGACACGCGGATTTTCAGTCGCAGGTAATGCTGTCCCGACTAGTCCCCTACAGCTCCAGCCAACCACTTTCGTCCCCGCGAGTACAACGAAACGGGCTGCGAGTCGCCCTGAATTCCTCTCAGTGCCGTACCAGAAACCGCCCCAACACGTGATGCGAATCCCCGGATCGAGATCGCCATCTTCCGGACAAAGACCGTCGGCCTTATCCTGAGGACCCTGGTGCATTTTCGCAGGACGGACGATCTGGTTAAGCGTTGCCCTCCGTCCGCGGGAAAGCAGCGCACCGTTGTACCGAAGGGTGTGGAGCGGCTAACCATAGCTTCCATTGTTGCACTTGGTGTTCGAGAGGACGAGGAACAGGTGCCGACAATCCTCTTCCTAGGAATCGTCCGATGACCGGAGGTCGTGGGGGATCGTCCGGGAACGATAGGCTATCGAAACAGGCAAGCTTGACCGGTGAACGGGTCGTGACGACCCCACTCGCCTGAGGCTTTCAGAGTGAGGAGAACCGGGCACAGGCCAGCTGGCGAAGGTGACGCCATCGGAACGATCTGGTTCGACATTCGCTGCGCTCTCAGAACCCTCCGGCGGTCACCCGGGTTCACCGGAACCGTGGTCATCGCGCTGGCGATCGGGGTCGCCTTGCCGGCGACTCTGATGACGCTGCTCCGGGTGACGATCCTCCAACGCCCGCCCTACGCCGATGCGAATCAGGTCATCACGATTCTCGCGGCGGAGAACGAGAGCTGCGCGGAGGACTGCCCCGATCTGTTCACCTGGCCGACGTTTCGCGCCGTGGAGAACGCGGGCCGCGGCCTCACAGCCATTGCTCCTTTCTCGTCCACGAGGGTTCGCACCGACGTGGCCGACAGTACCGCGGAGCTGGCAGCCGTCGCAACGAGCAGCCGGCTGTTCGAGGTGCTCGGTGCCCCTCCGACGATCGGACGACCACTCCTGCGTGATGACGATGAGCCAGGAGCGCCGCCGATCGTAGTCCTCGGATTTGGCGCCTGGCGGCGTCACTTCCAAGGGGCCCGCGAGGTGGTTGGACGGCAACTCCTACTCGATGGGGAAAGCCATACCGTGGTCGGCGTGATGCCGGCCGGGTTCGACTACCCTCGTGGTACCGACCTATGGACCAACCTCCGCTCCAAGGGTGCCGGGTACGGCGACGCGGTAGCCGCCTTCACCGCGGTCGCTCGGCTTGACGTGGGAACGACAATCCAGGGTTTCCGTAGCCAACTCCAGGTGCTGGCCCGCCAGCTCCAGTCAGCGGAGCTGCTGAGGGCCGACCGAAGAGGATTCGCCGTCCGCTCCATCCTCGACGAGGATCGGTCGGCCTCGCGTTCGTCATTGTGGCTCTTTGCGACGGTGACGGGTTTCGTGCTGTTTCTCGCCTGCGTCAACATCCAGATCCTCATCCTCGCGCGGAGCCTCGCTCGCGGCCCCGAAATGGGCGTCCGGGCCGCGATCGGAGGAAGTCGCTGGCGTATCGCCAGGCAGTTGGCGGCTGAACACGTCGCGATCGGACTGTTGGCCGGCCTTTTCGCGGCGCTTCTGGCGAGCCTTGGTCTGGCAACCGCCACGAGCGTGCTCTATAGCCGATTCGGCATCTCGACCCCAATCAGTTTCGATGTAGCGGCCTTTGCCACAGCCCTGGGGCTCGCGGTGGTCCTGAGCCTCGCTGCGGGACTGTCGGCCCAACTGCACCTGGGACGACTGAACGTGGCAGCCGTGCTGAAGAAGGGGACCGCCGCCGTAACGACGAGCCGGGGGCACAAAAGGCTTCGATTGGCTCTCGTGGGACTCGAGGCGATCACGGCTCTCCTGCTCCTGTGTGCCGCTGGCGTCCTGTTCAAGTCGTTCCTGTTCGTTCAGCGGATCGAGCTCGGGTTCGATGACCGAACGCAAATCGCCCGAATTGACGTCGACGCCGCGAAACGATGGGACGCCGAGAAGGTTCGCGGAATCGCCGATCGAATCGTGGCCCAACTGAGCGACCTGCCGGGCGTCACCGCGGCAACGGCGTGGAGTACCCTGGGTCCCAGCATGATGGTGAAGCCCGGAGAGCCGTTCGTGACGATCGAAACGAATCAAAGGGAACTTCGGCCGTGTTCGTCTTCGTACGCCACCTGTCCGTGGCCCTCGTCATTTCAGGGCGTCGATAGTTCGTTCTTTGTGGCACTTCGAATCCCTATCGTTCGCGGTCGCGGCTTCAACGCCGGCGATCGAATCGGGACCGAGGCCGTCGCGATCGTGAACGAGCGGGCCGCCGAGCTTTGGTGGCCGGGTGGGGAGCCGATCGGCAAACGGTTCAAGATCGGCCCGGCATCCTCCGGAAATCCGTGGCTGTCAGTGGTGGGGGTCGCCATGAACACCCACCCCGTCAGTGAAGTGGGCTCGGATTGGGGAGCGCGGTTTGCCGGGCGTCACTTCGCAATGATCTTCGTTCCACTCTCCCAGATGCCTCTGCTCGGCCCCGGTCGCCCTGAATGGGCGGCGTTGCTGTTGGTCGCCGTCCGGCCTCAGGCACCCGGCGCGGTCCCGGCTCCCCTTGTTGGCCGGGAAATCAGAGCGAGCGCACCCGAAGTGCAGATCGGACGCGTCACGGATTTCCGCTCGCTCCTCAACGATGACTGGTCCATCGGTCACATGCGGGCTTACCTCCTAGTTATCGGCTCTATCGCCCTCGTAGGAGTAGCCCTGGCCATCCTTGGCCTCGTGGCCATCATCACCCATTCGGTCCGATCGAGAAGTCGGGAAATCGGGATTCGGATGGCTCTCGGTGCGCCTTCCAGGGCCGTACTTCACTTAGTGAGCCGCGAGGCTGTCGCGGTGGCCTTGGTTGGCGTCCTCGTGGCGAGCGCTCTGCTGGTCCTGTTCAGGCCACTCTGGTCCCGCTTGTTCTTCGGTGGCCGCGGGAAGTGGCCAGGATTCATCTTCGGAACCGATCTCCTAGATCCAGGCGTGATTGGGCTCGCCCTCGCCATTTTCGTCGGTACCGTGGTAGTGGCCAGCTGGCTTCCGGCGAGAGCGGCGTGCCGAGTCGATGCCGCGATCTCGTTGCGGTCAGAGTGAGGGCGGTTACACGAGCCGCCACCGCTACGCTCATTGTGTCTTGGTACAGCCTACCGCGCCCGGCGAATTGATGCGGTCTAGTCTGGTGAGGATGGGCTGTTGACCATCTACACCCATGGCTATAGGTTATCTACACCCACGTCTGCGGATCGAGCATGGCAAGGCCTCCGCGTTATCGCGATCCTATCGAGCTGCGGCAGGGCACGCTCGACCTCCTCATTCTACAAACACTCCAATGGGGACCGCAGCACGGCTACGGTATTGCGAACCACATCCGGGTGAACTCGCGGCAGGCGCTGGAGATTGAAACCGGGACGCTCTACCCCGCGCTCCACCGGCTGGAGCGGGACCGCTGGATCGCTGCGGAGTGGACGGTTTCGGACAACAAACAGCGTGTCCGGCTTTATCGACTCACTCCGGCCGGCAAGCGCCAATTGGCAGCCGAGCGCTCACGATGGGAGCGACTCACGGAGGCCGTCGGGGGCGTGCTCGCCCCCCCGCGTGGCAGCGAAGCATGAAGTGGCCGCGGAGGTGGCGGCACCGCAATGCCGAGTTGATGGAAGAGATCCAGACCCATTTCCGAATGGCGGTCGCCGATCGGATCGCGCGCGGCGAGGCTCCTGAGGACGCCGAAGCCGCTGCGCGGCGCGAGTTTGGGAATCGCACCCAAGTTCAAGAAACAACGCGTTCTATGTGGCGGGGGGCGGGCCTCGATGCGGCTGGCCGCTACGTTCGACACGCCAGTCGTGGATTACTGCGAAGCCCTGGGTTTACGATCGCGGCTACCCTCACCCTTGGCCTCGGCATCGGCGGTCTCACGGCGATTGCTACAGTGGTCCACGCGGTCCTCCTGCAGCCACTTCCCTATCCAGAGTCGGACCGCCTCTTCAGCGTTCCCATCGCCTTCATGAAGGCGGGCGGTCTCGAAACGGAACAGTCGGATGCGAGTTTTCTCGCCCTCCAGCGCTTGAACCGGAGCGCCGAGGTCCTGGGAGCTTCGTTAGTCACGGAGGTGAATCTCAGCGATGATCGCGAGCCGGAACGGGTTCCCGCGGCGAAGGTGACGGTGGGGTTTTTCCAAGTGCTCAAGCCCGTGCCCATCCTTGGCCGCGCATTCGTTGAAAGTGAGGACAGTCCGGGCGGCGTGCCGGTCGTTGTCCTGAGCGAGGGCCTCTGGAAGCGGCGGTTCGGTGCCGCACGCGACGTCATCGGTCGCACTCTCTCGGTCGAGGGGAGCCCGCACGAGGTAATCGGGGTAATGCCGTCCTGGGTGAACCTTCCCAACGAAGACGTGCAGCTTTGGATGCCGCTCCGGCTGGATCCGTCGAATACGTTCGCGGCTTCGAGCGCCTACGGCGTGATTGCTCGCTTGAGACCGCGCGTTGATCCGAAAACGGCGCAGCGCGACTTCCAAAGCGCCCTGGCCCGTCTGCCCGACCTTTACCCCAGCGCAGGTTTCGGGATTTCCACCCGAGACATGATGGCGATGGCCGACCCCGTAATGGTCGTACGGCCGCTCCGCGATCAGGTCGTTGGGGACATAGGGAGCGTGCTCTGGGTGCTTTTCGGGACGGGCGCGTTTGTCCTACTCGTCGCCTGCGCGAACGTCGCGACGTTGTTCCTGGTGCGAGCCGACGGCCGGCAACGTGAGATGGCGGTTCGCGCAGCGCTCGGCGCCAGTCGGGTCGGGTTGTTGGGTCAATTCGTCGCCGAAGGTATGGTCCTCGCTACGGCTGGCGCCGCGCTAGGGCTCGCGCTGACCGTTGCCGGAATCCGAGCCCTGAGCCGAGGCGGGACTGCTGGTATCCCTCGACTGGGTGAGCTGGCGGTCAACGGGTTCACGATTGGGTTGGTGCTGATCCTCACGGTTCTGGTCGGCCTGGGCTGCAGCATCTTGGCCCTGGCCCGGATCCGGAGGCGAAACGTAGCGGCCGCCCTCCGATCCGGGGGGCGCGCGGCCACCGCTGATCGCCAACGCCAACGAGCGCGCCATAGTCTGGTCGTCGCGCAGGTGACACTCGCGTTTGCCCTGCTCGCCGGGTCCGGCCTCCTGGCCCGAAGCTTCTGGCAGCTGCGCGCGGTCGATCCAGGTTTCGCGGGGGTGAATTCACTTGCCTTCCGCGTGGCGCTTCCGGAAGCCACGTATCCCCGCATCGAGGACGTCGCCCGCCAGCATCAGCAAATCCAGGACCGGTTGGCGCACCTCCCCGGCGTTCGCGCTGCCGGCCTCACGTCGAAGCTACCCCTCCGGCCAGGAGGCGAGTCGAATAACTCCGTCTGGGTCGAGGATCGACCGGATCTCGACCCCGCCCGAAGCATCACTGCTCTCGTGACGGTGGAAGGCCGTTATTTCGAGGCCATCGGCATCCCCGTGGTGGCTGGTCGGACGTTTGATCAGGTGGATCCCAATCGGTCGTCGGATCAGGCGGTCGTGAGCCTCGCATTTGCCAAACGAACCTGGGGTGATTCGACGGGTCGTGCGGCGCTCGGTCGGCGCATTCGATTTGGAGGACCGACTTGGCTGACCATCGTTGGAGTCGTGGGTGACGCGAGAACGGTGTCGTTAGCGCAGCCCCCTAAGCCAACGGCCTACTTGCCGACCACCAGCCCCTGGCTATTTCCTGCGGACGATGCCCCGGCGGAACACAAGCGCCTCGCCGCGATGGCCGCCCCGAGGGCTTTGACCGGAGTGGTCGAGGTCTCAGGGGATCCGGCCGCGATTACCAGTGCCGTGCGAGCCGCGATTCGTGACCTCGATCCGACCATACCGGTCTTCGACCTGATGCCGATGTCTCGGGTCCTCGCCGCCTCGTTGGCGCGAACAACGTTCTCTGCCGCGCTCCTAGGGTTGGCGGCAGCCCTGGCGCTCTTCCTCGGCGTCATTGGCATCTACGGCGTCGTAGCTTACACAGTCAGCCTTCGCACCCGGGAGATCGGGCTCCGTCTGGCTCTGGGGGCGCGCCCCGGCCAGATGGCAACCATGTTGGTGCGGCAGGGGATGACGCTCGTCGCTGCCGGTATTGCCGGCGGCATCCTCCTGACGCTGTTCCTGAGTCGGGCACTTCGAGCCCTGTTGTTTGGAATCAGTCCAAGTGATCCACTGACCCTCAGCCTGGTGGCCGCACTACTGATTGCCGCTGCGCTCATTGCGTCATGGTTACCGGCCTACCGCGCCCGGCGAATCGATCCGGCCTCAGTCCTGGTGGGGGAGTAGCTTGGACCTTGGCCCGGCCACAGCCACCAATCGAAACCCCGCTAGTCACGACGGCGGTGAGTTTCCCTCTCCCGCGCTGAAAACGGTTGGCTTCGGAGCCTGGTCGGATGCTTTCGACCCACGGCTCACCGAAGGATCTACGAAGGACGCCTGAAGGAAGCCTGGAAGAAGTCCTGCAAGAAGCCAAGGGTGTCCCAGGTGCCGCGACTAGGCGTTGCGGGGCCCGCATCCCGCAGAGAGGCCAGCCCATCTTCGGCCACAGGACTTTCGATTGAGCAAGCAGGCATCGGTAGTGTCTTCCGAAATCGCCGGGGTCCGACGTACCCGGTGGCGCCTTGACAGGGCGTGATCGGCGGGCCGCCGAGCATCAACTCAGTACCAGAACCTGTACCACCGACGCGAAGAACTCCCGCAGCCTGTAGGTTCCACTCCAGCCGAACCATCGACCTCCAACATCTTTCGCAGTGGCTAGGGAGGGAATTGAACCCCGACACGCGGATTTTCAGTGGCAGCCATAGGTCTCCCTGCTGGTTCCGCAGGGTTCCCCCCCGTCACGCGGGGTCCCCAAGGGCCTGGCCAGCGTCCCCCGAAAGCTCTCCCTTTCGCCCTGAGTCCCGTACCAAAACCTGCCCCACCAATCCCGGCTCATGAACCGGCCCAATGGTCGGCGCTCAGCCCGCACCTATCCCGACAGCAGCGCGGCCTAATACGGAACTAGGAAGGTTGTACCAGAACCGTGCTGGCGAGCCGCAACTTCTTCTTCACGGCGTCGGTCTTTCTTCCAACGACCTCGGCATGGGCGGGATTCTTGGGGAGTGGCCTTCGAACCAAATGTTGACCACAGTCATGACGGGCCACGCGAGCAGGAAAGGACGCGACGCCGTAGCCCTCGTGCCCGTCCAATAAGACGTCGACGCCCACGGCCTCCTCCGCAATCGTCACCGACATCGAGCTGCCGTCTGGGTGATCCTCAAAGGCGGCGCTGGTAACTCTATGCGTTCCGAGCTTCGCATCGAACGTCCACCACAACGGACTAATACGACGCCAAAGCGTCATTTCATCTGTGATCGAGCCGTCGTCATCCGGTTCCTGCTCGTTCGGTCCTGCCACGGGACCGGGTGGGTCAACCAGTCACGCGCGACAAGAAGTCGCGGATCATCGGCGTCTGACTTGGTCCGACGGCGCTTTCCGATTGTTCCTCGGCTCCACTATCGTCCGAGAAGTACAACGCAACGCGATTGTCGGGCCTGATTAGCAGCTCCAAATCGCGCGCCCCCTCGTGCCACTCAAGTTGAAGCCCACCGTCTGATCGCGGCACGATCCAAGGACTGGGCGTTTGGTCTTCCATGACCGCACCAAGCACATGGAGGCTCGTGACGATGGCGTCGCCAGAGATTCGCCGACCGCCATGGGAATCCCAATTCGCCTGTAGGCTTCCCAAGTGCTGGAGTCTCGCAAGAACTGGGTAGATCCATGCGACCTCGGGGCGCCGAATGCTGAGCTCCAACCAGCCATCTGGAAGGGCGAGCGTCGCACGAATCGGATCCGTTAGGAGTACACGCTCGCGGGAGACCATCGGACCAGGCTGGAGCAAAGTCTCTGCAAGCGTGTGGCTCCCATCGCGCAGCATCCCATCAGCGGTGAGACTCATCGAGTGCGCTCCCATCGTGTGTGCATTTCTGGCGTCGTGATTTCCGTGAACATCCTGACAATCCAGGTGTGCGCCGCATCGAGCCCTTGAAACCATCCCTCGATCGGTGAATCGGCCGGAAGACGATAACGGGCAGTCATGCGGAGAACCACAACGGGCGTTCTCTCGTCAGCCATGACACGAGGCTCGACACCGATGTAGAGTCTACCGATCGGCTTTTGGCCTGCATCCTTGGCCATCACATAGCGCGCATCGAGACTGACCCGCTCCGAATCAGCAAACTCAATGGAAGCCGGAGGGCCGGGCCACAAGCGGACAATGTGCGCGAGGGGTAGAGGTAATCCGCTGTCTAGGCCCGGGATGTGGTTAACGTAAATGAGTTCTACGTGATCGGCCTGAATGGCTGGCAGTGACTCTCGCGACAGGAACGCCTGCACTTTGGCAACTTCGCTTCGGAAGCTGGCCGCCAGTTGTCGGTATCTGGGATAGACAGCATCTGTATTCAACTTCCGCCAGTTCAGTGCAATGCGGTCGTGTTGAACTTGGAGCAGCCGCGTTTGATCTCCGCTCAGGAACCACGCGCGTGGCCGGGGGAACTCGTGGCCCATCGAGAAGTTGACATTCAAGGTGAACGGATCTGAGGGCTCGGGACCGCCGAATCTAGCGAGAGGTGCGTGATACTCCGTTCGCGGGTAATCGCCGCGGAACTCCGCCCAAAGCAAGCCGAGACGAGCGGCATCCAGAGCACCGATTGGAGCAAACTGAATCGACGACGCAACTTCGATGACCGGCGGCCTGGAAAACTCCGGGAGGTCACGGTCGGCAACTTCAGCGGGTGTCGTCGGGCTCGGCTCGATTGGGCACCTCTTTGTTGACCCATCACCTGAGCAACCTTTGCGCCTGCGCACCAACCACCCGTCAGGACACTGGGCGCAGGCCACAACGGGGCCGCCCCGGCGCCAAGAGCTTGGATGACTACTGCGACTGAGTCGTTGCTACTGGGCACAACGAACAAGGCGCCAACATCCACCCGTAGCACGATTTAGACCCGCTAGGCGGCATCCACTCCACCACGACGAGAGGCGAAGTCACGGACGGCCGCGTTGACCGGGCAAAGGGACGGCCAACGTTGTAAAGTAAAACAGAACAAAGGGTTAAGCAATCAGCTTACACAAGCCATCAGCACCATGTGTCGGACCGCTGATTGCAGAGGACTGGGCTCGCGGCGGCCCCAAATGGCAGGGCGTGACACCGCGTTACCTATGTGGTAACATAGTGGTATCATGGACCGACGGCTGCGGGATATCCGTTTTCTCTGGGCGCAGGGCGCCGACAAACTGGAACTCGGCGGGGAGATTGTTCGGCGTCAGCGGGGTTCCCTGTATTCGCGGCCGGTCGCACCGGATGACGAATTGACCACCACTGAAGCAGCGGCCGCGGCGGGCGTCAGTCGCATGACGATTCATCGATGGATTCTGAACTCCGAGTTGAAGGCGTCGGTCCGTCACGGCGAACGGCGAGTAAAGGTTGGCGACATTCGTTTGGCAGCACTCGCCCACGGCGGTTTGCCCAAGACGCCGGTCCCAAGCACCGACACTGCCGACCTGATCCGGCGCGAGTTGGCTGCGATCAAGGGACGCGTTCCGGCGAAGCTCGCGTTCAGACACGTCGAGCTCGAAATCTTCGGAGACTCAACCGGCGAGACCAATTCGCTCGGATGAACTGAAAGGAGAAGGCGACTTGGTGTTAGAGCACCAAGCCGCCGGATGCATGAAACGTCGCCCCTGGAAGAGCTTCGTCTATGCACGCGCAACCTAGCGCGCGGCCGGCCGTGGATCAAGGCGCCACGGCAGCTACCGGGAATCACCTGCTTGACGCCGCGCTGACGTACGCCGGCCGCGGGTGGGCCGTAATTCCACTGCACAGCCCTGCCGGTGGCGCTTGCTCGTGTCGGAACCCGTCGTGCACTAGTCCCGGAAAGCACCCACGTACCCCGCACGGCCTCAAGGACGCCTCGACCAGTCCCGAGCAAATCCGAAGTTGGTGGCGTGTTTGGCCCGACGCCAACGTCGGCGTCGTAACCGGGGTGTTGAGCGGTATCGTCGTCCTCGATATCGACGGGGCCGCCGGTGATCAAGGCATCGAGTCCGAGGGTTGGAATCGCCCAACGCCTACGGCCCTGACGGGCCGGGGACGACATCTCTTCTTCGGTCACCCGATGGGGGGGCCGGTGAAGAACAGCACGGCCCTTCGTATCGGCGTCGATGTCCGAGGAGATGGGGGGTACGTTGTCGCCCCACCCTCACGCCACGCCAGCGGCCGGACCTACGCCTGGGATGACGAGAACCATCTTGGAGCCGACCTCTCGCTCGCTCCGCTGCCGACGCCTCTGCTCGAGGAGCTCAGGTCCGACTCTCGGGCGCGGGGCCCGCTGATCGCCGACGTGGTGCTCGAAGGCGAGCGCAACAACCGCCTGACCAAGCACGTCGGGGCTCTGTTCGCACGAGGCTGGACAGACGACGAGGTGCTGCACGACGCACTTCAAACGAACGCGGACCAATTCCTTCCACCATTGCCAGAGTCCGAGGTCCACCGAATCGTCGAGAGCATCGCCTCGCGTGAGCAACACCGAAGCGAGCAAGGTGCCGGTCGGCGCGAACTGAGAATCGCTCAGTGGCCGTCACCTCTCGCTCCCGCGGCTTTCCTCGGTCTCCCCGGGGAGTTCGTCCGCACCGTTCTGCCCCACACCGAGGCTGATCCCGCGGCTCTACTCGTTCAGTTCCTGGTAGCGTTTGGAATCGTGATCGGGCGCGGTCCACACTTCTGCGTTGAAGGTGACCAACACGGTCTCAATCTCTTCTCTCTAATCTTGGGCAACACATCCAAGGGCAGAAAGGGATCGTCGTGGGGCCAGGTTCGCCGCGTCTTCGCGCTCGCCGTACCCGACTGGACGAAGGCGAACGTCAAGAGTGGCCTGACCTCGGGTGAGGGTGTGATATACCACGTTCGCGACGAGAGCCGGCGAGAGAAGCTGGTGAAGCAGCCCAGTGGCCGGATCGTCCCCGAAGAGGTGGTAGAGGATACCGGCGTCCGCGACAAGAGGATTCTGGTAATCGAGTCGGAGTTCGTATCGGCCCTTCGAGTAATGCGTCGCGAGAGCAACATCCTCTCATCCGTGATCCGCCAAGCCTGGGACTCCGGCGACTTGAGGACCCTCGCGAAGAACTCCCCCCTCACGGCCACAGGCGCCCATCTCGGCATCGTTGGGCACATCACCGCGGCTGAGCTGCGCCGACAGCTCGATCAGACCGAGATCGCGAACGGATTCTTGAACCGCTTCCTCCTCGTCTGCGCGACCCGGTCCCAGTTGCTCCCTGAAGGCGGCGCCCTCGATCCGAGCGACGTCACTCGGCTCGCCACCGAACTTGAGACAGCGATCGCTATCGCGACGAAGGTCGGCGAGCTGAAGCGCGACGAGAAGGCAACGCTCCTGTGGCGAGCCGTGTACCCAGAGCTTTCCTCCGGGCAACCCGGCCTCGTCGGGGCCGCGACCTCCCGTTCCGAGGCCCAGGTAGTGCGATTGGCCTGCCTGTTCGCCCTCTCAGAGGGAAGCCATGTGGTCGCCGAGCGCCATCTCCAGGCCGGGCTGGCCGTCTGGAAATACTGCGAGGAGTCTGCCGGGTTCGTCTTTGGCGGAACGGTGGGCGATCCGATCGCCGATGAGCTCCTGGTGGCCCTCAAGCGGAATGGCGACGGTCTGACTCGGACCGAGATTCGGGGTCTGTTCAGCAACCATCGTCAGGGCGACGTCGATCGGGCGCTTCAGATGCTCGCCGAGTCGGGACAGGCAAAACGAGCAAGAGACCCACCAAAGGGTGGGCGGCCAGCGGTACGGTGGATGGCGACGGAAGCGACAGAAGTGGAGCCAGAGGTAGACGTTCAGTCGCTTCGGTCGCCGTTTGCGGCGATCGAAACGGGTGACGCATGGGAGGAGCCAAATGGTGACTGAGCGGGGCACGCTTCACCTGATGGACGGAGACGGAGGCGACGAGCCTTCGGTGAATCTTTTGACCGCCGAAGAGGTGGCACGGATTCTCAGGGTGCCGACGAAAAAGGTCTACGCGCTCCCGATCCGACAGTGCCGGCTGAGCGAAAGAAGGATCCGCTGGGACGAGAAGGACGTGTACGCTTACATCGCGCGAAGCAAGAGGTGCTCATGAGCGAGCGAGGTACGCCATCAAAGCGATCGGGCTCCCCGTTCTTCTACATCCGCCGCCAGATCCGCGGTATCGGCCTGTTGAAGCTGTCGACGGGGACGCGGAGTCCGTCGGTGGCCCGGCGGCTGGATCAGTTGGTACTGGACCTGAAGGACCTCGGTCGCCTCGACGCGTTGCACGCGCTCAAAGACGGGCGAGTGACGATTCAGGAGCTTTACGCCAATCGGCTCCCGGAACAGCTCAACGCTGTCTTGGCCCGTGGGACGTCGCCTGTTCTTCTTCCCCTCGTCGACGAATTCTTGAAGGTCGGCGGGCAGGATACTGGCATTCGGGACCGCTCCCTCCAACGTTACCGCGTCAGCTGGCAGCGAATCCGCGAATTGCTTCCTCAACAAGCGAAGATCGGCGACCTGACCCAGGGGTTCATCGCCGAGTTCAAACGGCACCGACGGAGCCAGCTGACCCCGACCGGGAAGCCCGTGTCACCCGCAACGTTGAATCGGGACCTCGCCGCCATCGGGGCCTTCTTGAGCTGGTGCGAGCGCGAGAAGGGGATTCGAGTTGACCGCCCCGAACTCCGCTATCAGCGCGAAAGCAAAGGGCGCCTGCGGTGGCTGACCCCGCAGGAGCTCGCCGCGTTCAAACGCGCCTGCCCTGACAAGTGGTGGCCGTTGTTCGGCCTCCTGTTTACGACCGGCATCACGGTTTCGGAGGCGCTTGGTTTGTGCCGAAGCGATCTCGACTTGGCCAGCCGCCGACTTTGGATTCACGAGCAGCACGGCCGTCAGCTCAAGAGAGAGAGTCGAGCTCGCGAGCTGGTCGTTCCCGAGGCCGTCGTCGCAACTCTCAAGGGGCACCTCGAGGCTCTGTCAGAGCCTCGGCTCGGGACTGCCCGAATCTTCGCGCTCACCTACTGGCCCGTTCGCAAGGCGTGGCATCGGGTCTGCTCTGCGGCCGGGATTCAGGGAGCGACGATTCACGATGCTCGCCATACGTTCGCCGTTCACGCGGTGCAGGATGGAATCCCCGAGGCGCGACTCCAGCGGCTGCTCGGCCATGCGCATCCGGCGACGACGCGCCGTTATGCGATGCACGCGCCCGAACAGTTTCTCAACTCCGACGCTGACCGCGTCGCACGTCACATGGGGGTCGACGTTGCGTCCGCGAGTCAGCTTCGGCTGGCGTGACATGAGGAGTGGTAACGCCCCGAATCTCGGAACTTCCTAGGAATTCGTCTTAGGAACGTGATAGGAAGTTCGCTCGGAGGAGCTACGGAAGAATCCGGAGGAATCCCCCGCCGTTCGCACGACGGTGCCAAGTCAACCGGAGGGCGGTCATGAAGTGACCGCGGACAAGGGACCTGAGGTTGGCTATACACCAGCTGCCATCGCACGATCGTGCCGAAGGGCGGGCGCGTTGGCGCCTGCTCGGAACGATTGACCAGTATCTCCCACCTGCCAGGCGGGGCCGGGCGCCCCGCCTCAGGTCGTATCAGACGCCAGCGACTCTGATCCGTGCCGGAGCGACGAAAAGGCTCGACGTTCTGTTGGAGCGGAGCTCGGACTCCCTCTTCATGGCGGTTCACGCCATTGTGACCGACACGGCGGGGTCAGTGGTCCTGTTCCGACCGTTCGAGATTGAACTTGCCTACCGAGGGGGCAGTACGAAGGTCTCGCTGGTTCGCAGCCAACTCGACGAACTTGCGGGAGTGACCGGAGAACTCCGGGCGCTCGACTACCCTTTTCTGGTGCCCGCTGGGAGCCGGCTCGAAGCCAGCCTCACGAACCTCGGCGCTCTTCCGAGGTCGGTACATCTCGACTTCGCGGGGGCGGCGATCGACCCCTAGCCTGCCCTGGCCGGTAACATTCCGATGCCGAAGCTTCCGTCAGAGTCACTATCGGATGCACGGACGAAAGTACTACGGAAGACCACGAAGGTATCCCCATGGCCCATTGGCGCAGGTTCTGAGGCTCGTTCTGGCTGGACGTGTCCGTGGGCGGCCTCACTAAGGGCCGGCCGATGGAAGGCCCGGAGGCCGTTTCAACCGTCGTTCGAGCAGGTCGGGTCTGGCGGCGTGATGGGTTGCCTGACCTCCTCATGACGAGTCCCGGATCTGTAACGACGCTCAGAGTGCGTGGCGAAACCTCAACCCTGAGGACAGACAGGGATAGACGGAGGACGCTCAGAAGTGCTTTGAAGGTACCGGGAACCGCTGAGCCCTAATGGACCCGAGCGGACCGGACGGCACGCCGACTAAAGGCCGTTCCGCAGGCCTGCAATCCGTTCGGCGAGCGCCGTTGGGTCGTCGAGCAGCGCGGTGTACTCAGACAGCGACACAACACGGGCCGCGTGACCGGCGGCATCGGCGGCGCGACGGAACCGACGGTCATTCGTTACCAGGAGTATCGGCACGCCCGCCACCGCCGCGCCGGGTGAAGCGTGAAACGCGATCTTAACATCCCATACAGAGTTGCGGTTCCAGTCCTCCCCCGGGAGATTGTTCGCGGCGAGCAAGTCGACCAATAGGTCCCGGAGAAAGTGAATCGCGATCGGGAAGCTGGCCAGCACTCGATCGGAGGCAGAGGCGACGAGACGCTCATCGACGTTCAGCTCCAACTGGGCGGCCAGAGTCAAGACGCGCGTTCTCGCGACAACCTGGAGACCGTCCTGGGATCGGAGCGCTTCAAGAACTCCCCCAACATCGTCTCCGCTCAGGGATGACCGTAGGTTGGCAAGCGATCTGCCGAACCGTGCCTCTCCTGCCTGGACTCGTGCCGACACTGCGGCCAGCTCAGCCGCCCTCGCTGTCGCGAATGTCCACGATTCGGCAAGCACCGCGTCTCGGATCAGCCCGGCGACAAAGCCATGTTCGAGAAACTCATCCTCAATCTGGCGGCCGAACAGACCCCTGACTAACATCGAATCCGAATCAGCGATCATCCGAACACGAGGGCCGTCCGAGCCTTCTATCCGGCGTGCTGCCAAATCCGGGGCAATGCGGCGAGCGCCCGCCCGTGAGCTAGGTCCGCAGGATTGGCGCAATGACTGAGGAGCTCAAGGCAGGGCCAAACCGATGACAACGATTCGATGCCACAGTCTTGCTCTGTCGCGGCGATGGATGCCAGCGACTGGCCACTTAGTCCGATGTAGACGTTCGTATCGACAACTGTATGTAGGTTAGGCATGAATGCTAACCGGTCTCGTCCCCCTTGATCTGCGGAAGGCAACGCGACGGGGCCCCGACGCTCGTCCTTGCGCTCGGTGTGCGGTATCGGCGCCAATTCCTACAGCACCGTGTCGATTTCGTGCATCGCCATCATCGTGTATTGAACGAGACGACGCCCATCCTCCCACGTCAGAGGGTCAGACTCTTTGAAGGCACCATGCTCCTGCCTTTGGCCGAGGTCAACAACGGCCTTCCAGAGTGCGAGTAACGCAGTGACGAACTGCATCCGGCGCTCACCAAGCTGAGCGTGGGTTCGAACAACAGACTCAATTCTGCTCTTTGTCGCTGCCACGTTCTCGGCAGCACCCTCGGTGGGATAGTGGGCCAACAGGGATGTGCCGAATGACTGCATGGCTTCCCTGCAGAGGTGTCCGATCGTGCTGTAATGATTCTCGGAATCCGAGTCCCACAAGAGGGCCTCCGCCTGGCGCCACTTAGCATCGGCTTCGGGATGGCGGTCGCTAAACCGCTTGCCAGCAAGGTATTGGCGTGTCGGCTGCTCGATTCGATTCAAAGCCTCGCCGCGGCGCTGCTGAATCGCACTGTATGTATCGAAGGCAAGTTGCGTGAGGTCGAAAGACCAGTAACCATCGCTTTGGGAATGAATGACGAACATTCCCTCGTTGGCAAGCTCCTTCAGGTCGGCAGGGTACACTTGGAGCTCGCGACCGGGCAGCCCCGGATGAAGAATTGAGAGGTAGTCGTCCGTCTCGGGTCGGATGGCAGCGAATGGCTCACGCCGCCCACCCGGTAAGCCGCGGGATGCCTCCACCAAGGCTACGAGAGTGGCTTCGTGCTCAGCAGTCATTCAAAGACTTTCAGATTCGCCCGCAGCCATTCCTCTGGATTACTCGTCTTGAAGTTGACCGGTCCGCCGCCATTCTCTTCCCACATGACCTTGAAAGCCGAATGAAGGATTCGCCTCGCGAAATTGGCGTGCGTTTCGCGTTCGTCGTCGGAGGACGGCCAACCCGTATGGATCTGGATCGTGTCATCCGCCAGGAGCTCGAGATCTTTACGTTCGGCGGGAGACGGCAGCACCGGGGTTCCGCCGCGAGCAACCGTACCAGAACCTGTACCAGCAAGCCAAAGTGCTCGGCTTCAAGGCCGAGCATTCGGAGGCCTACCCTTCGACCGGTTAACAGTTTACCGCAATGGCTAGGGAGGGAATTGAACCCCCGACACGCGGATTTTCAGTCCGCTGCTCTACCAACTGAGCTACCTAGCCCAATATCGGGGCCGAGAATATAACCCCTTCCCACGCAACACCGTACCCGG
>Ga0187892_10006779_pt1 | contig 16774 bp, 18 predicted proteins | sample MA1701073metaG_FD_139345 | JGI IMG/M metagenome (GOLD analysis project Ga0187892, IMG submission 139345) | Bio-ooze microbial communities from a basaltic lava cave in the Kipuka Kanohina Cave System on the Island of Hawaii, USA - MA170107-3 metaG ... | reverse complement strand
GTCTCGGGAAGCGCTTTACCCCCGAGAGTAACCAGCGCTGCAACTAGGGAATGCCTCAGTAACCGCATGAGTTGCCTCTTCGCGTATCGATCACGCCGATGACGCGCCCAAAATTGGGCCTACATCGGGGCGACAGAGTTCCATCGCCTTAGTAATATTAGCAAAGCACATACCACTGCTGAAGGGAAAAACGTGTTTGCGACTAACGTGCCTGGTGGCGGTGGCCCCCTGAGTGCTCGCGCCGAACGCGAGTCTGCCAACCTGCTGATAAAATAACCCCCAGGACCCATCCCCCTGGTAACACGAAGGAGAACTCATGTCTCAGCAAGCCGATTCGGTGAAATCCATCCTCTATGCCCTTGGCGCTAACGCCGCTATCGCACTGGCCAAGCTCTATGCCGCGGTCTCCACGGGCTCCAGCGCGATGTTGGCGGAAGCCATACACTCCTGTGCGGATTGCGCGAATCAGGGACTGTTGCTGCTCGGAATAAAATGGGCCAAGCGGCCTGCGTCTGTCGAGCACCCGCTGGGTCACGGTAAGGCGGTTTATTTCTGGTCATTCATCGTGGCTTTGATGTTATTTAGCATGGGCGGCTTGTTCTCGGTCAGGGAAGGAGCGCACAAACTGCATGCGCAAGAGCCGCTGAGTGCACCATGGTTAGCCATAGGGGTTCTCCTCTTTAGCATCGGGGCGGAGATCGTTTCCCTGAACGGGTGCCTGCGGGAGGTGAACAAGGCGCGAGGGAAGCGAAATCTATGGCGTTGGTTTCGCGAATCGCGTCAGAGTGAGTTGATCGTGGTGCTGGGAGAAGACATCGCGGCGCTTTTCGGCTTGGTGTTGGCGCTGGGGGCTATCGGGTTGACCTTGGTCACCGGCGATCCACTATTCGACGCGCTGGGTAGCATCGCCATCGGCGTGTTGCTCATCCTCATCGCTCTTGCCTTAGCCATTGAGATCAAGGGCTTGCTAATTGGACAAAGCGTAGAACCCGACCTTCAGCACGCGATTCAAGAGACGATCAGAGGGCGCGAGGAAGTCGAGCACGTGCTGAACCTGATCACCTTGCAATTGGGCGCCGACGTAATGGTAGCGGTAAAGGCCAAGATGCGGGAGGTCGGCTCGGCCCCCGAGTTGGCAGAGGCGATCAATCACTGCGAAAGCGCGCTGCGTGAGGCGTTTCCACAGGTGAAATGGGTGTTTTTTGAGCCCGATCTTCGCTCCTGATCCTCTGTATCGCTCGCCGCCGCTTGCCGGCCGTACTATAGTGAACAAGGGAACGGCTAATACGCCGTATGCAATGCAACCCCCTTGGCTTAAGCGAGCGCATACTCCTTATACCCGAATACGGTGTTCGCATAGCCGTCAAAACCCAACTCGTCCTTGAAACCTTTTGTCGGCAGTTCGTTGGCCACGTGTGCCCATGCTGCTAAGCTTAGACGTAACAAAATCCACATACCAAGGGATCAAGCGGAGATCGAACCTATGGCAACCATCGACGAAGTGAAGATGGTGTTGGGAGACGCTTTGCAACTGGGGGAGCGAGCCCAGCGTTTGGAGGCGAACACCCGATTACTCGGAAATCTTCCAGAACTCGACTCCATGGCGGTGGTCACTGTGCTAACCAGCCTCGAAGAGCACTTCGGATTCATCATCAACGATGACGAAATCAGCGCCGACACTTTTGCCACGCTCGCGAGCCTGAGCGAATTCGTAGGGCAAAAATTGCGCTCATGAGGCAGGGCGTAGGCAGCGCCCCCCCGGCGGAGCCCGCATTTTTGCAAAGTGCGGCGGGCGCCATTTTTACGTTGTTCTACCCCCCGCGCGCGGATCATGCTAAAGGACGAGCGGTGCTCATCGTTCCTCCGTTCGCCGAAGAGATGAACAAATCCCGACGTATGTTCGCCTTGCTGGCACGGGATCTGTCGTGCCTTGGTTACGGCGTGATGCTGATCGATCCGTACGGTACTGGTGACAGCGAAGGGGAATTCGTCGAAGCGCGCTGGGCGATGTGGAAGGAGGATATCGCTCGCAGCGCCGAATGGCTGCAGGGGCAGGGAGCCGAATCTTTGTATCTGCTGGGTCTGCGGCTGGGCGCGCCACTCGCTTTGGACGTGGCTCGGAATTTTGCCTTTCCGCTACAACGGATCGTGTTGTGGCAACCTGTGACCAGTGGTTCGGCTACGTTGACGCAGTTTCTGCGTCTAAGACTTGCCGCCAGCCTGATGGACAGCATCAAAGAGAAAGAAACCACAGAGCAGTTGCGCCGGGTCCTGTTTCAGGAGCGCCTCCCCTTGGAGGTGGGGGGATACGAGCTTGCACCGGGGCTCGCATCCGCTATTGAAGCCTTGAACCTGGCTGCCTTGGGCGCAGCAGGCTTGCCGCCCATCAATTGGTTTGAAGTGGTGTCGGCAGAAGGTCGGCCTCTGCCACCCGCCAGCCAGCGGGTTACAGAGCTCTGGCAGGGAAAAGATCTTGAGGTTCACACTCAAACGATAGCCGGCGAACCGTTTTGGAGCGCGCCCGAGGTGACCGTAGTGCCAGCCTTGCTTTCAGCGACAGCAGCGGTTTTCCAGAGCCAGTTAAGCGATGCCCGTTGAGAAGCCCCTGTGCTTCCGCTGCGAGGAAGCATGGCTGTATGGGATCGCCCACTTGCCGGATGCGCCCCAGCGACGAGGTGTGCTCATCGTAGTGGGCGGGCCGCAGTATCGAGTCGGCAGCCATCGGCAGTTTTTGCTCCTCGCCCGCCACCTGGCTGGGTCGGGGATCCCGACCCTGCGCTTCGACTACCGCGGTATGGGAGATAGCGACGGGGAGACCCGCTCGTTTGAACACACGGATCTGGATATTGGCGCCGCTGTAGACGAGCTGTTTTCCTTAGCGCCAAACCTGGAGGAAGCGGTGATCTGGGGCTTGTGCGATGCGGCTTCGGCTGCCTTGTTCTACGCCCCGCGGGATCCCCGGGTAGCGGGTTTGGTCTTACTGAACCCTTGGGTGCGCACCGAGGCAGGGATGGCTAAAGTGTATTTGAAAAATTATTACCCGGCTCGCTTATTTGATCCGAACCTATGGCGCAAAATCATCCGCGGTAAATTCGATTTCTCGCTCGCCATGCGTTCATTTCTTGGCCTGGCGGCAGCGGGTCTGGGTACGACTCAAGCGGTGGACTCACCGAGCAGCGGGGTAAAGCAGGAAGCAGGATCCCTTCCGGACCGCATGCTCGATGGCTTGCGGCGGTATCAAGGCAGGGTATTGTTGATATTGAGCGGTCAAGATCTGACCGCACAGGAGTTCAGAGACCTAAGCTCGGCGTGCCCTCAGTGGCGCGAGCAACTCGCTTTCCCACGCCTCACCCGACATGAGCTTGCGGAGGCCAACCACACCTTTTCAAAGCGTCAATGGAGAGATCAGGTCGCAGCGTGGACCGCGGAATGGGTACAGGAGATGTGAAGCGGGTGCCTATGTCAGCCGCTCCAGTATCGTGTTCGATAAGATAAAGGTGTTAAAGGTGTTTAACTGTTACGGCTTCCGACCTCACGCCGTCGTAACGCGTATACGGAAAACGTCAGTCCGCACGGGGCCTCCATAACCTTGGCGGCCACGGCGCCATGGCGTCCCCCAAAAAAAACCCCGCCGTCGGCGAGGTAAGGGAGGAGGCGAAACAGACACGCGGAGGTCTGGCATGCCTGTTTCGTACTGATGTCTAAGTATAGCAAGTCAAATGCCATAGGCTAGGGATTAGCAGGTAAGTCTATGATGACTCAACGGGTATTCTAGATTTGTGATGGACTAACGGAAGCGCGGCGGGGGCTTCCCCTTAGGTTTTAGTGAGCAGGATGGTGCGTTACAGGCGGCTAGAGCACTATTTTGGCGCGCCGCTTGGAGCTAAAGACGCTCTAGGACGAGAAAACTTAACGGATAGGCATTTTTGTCATCAGCGCGACGCTCTCGGCGCTCGATTTCCCGCCACTCGGCCCGGTCGATGTCGGGGAAATACACGTCTCCTTCTATATCCGCATGCACCTCGGTGAGATAAAGCCGCCTCGCCCGGGGCAACGCTTCTTGATAAAGCCTCGCGCCACCGATGAGCATCACCTCTTCGGCTGAGTTAGCGAAAACCAGCGCCGCAGCGAGCGAGGGCATGACGGCGCAGCCTCGGGCGATCCGCTCTGGATGCGTCGAGATAACGATATTTTGCCGACCTGGCAAGGGGCGGCCGATGGATTCATGGGTTTTTCGGCCCATCACGATAGGTTTCCCCAGGGTGATAGCCCGAAAATGATTCAGATCCGCCGGCAGATGCCAGGGAAGCTGGCCAGCCTTGCCAATGACACCGCCGCGCGCGACGGCCACGACGATGGCACAATTCGATTCCGCGTTTAGACGGCGATCGGCGCTGGGATCGCCGGGTGGCATTGATAGTTCTCGAGCTCGAAGTCCGTGTAGCGAAACGCGAACAGCGAACGAACCTGTGGGTTGATTCGCATGCGTGGAAGCGGGTAAGGGCTGCGCCTGAGTTGTGTTTCCACTTGTTCGCGGTGGTTCAGATAGACATGGGCGTCTCCTAAGGTGTGGATAAACTCCCCTGGCGAGAAGCCTGCCACCTGCGCCACCATCAGCGTGAGCAGGGCGTAGGAGGCGATATTAAAAGGCACGCCGAGAAAGAGATCTGCGCTGCGCTGATACAGTTGGCAGGAGAGCCGTCCCTGGGCGATGTAGAACTGGAACAGCACATGGCAAGGCGCAAGTGCCATACGTTCCAACTCCCCGACATTCCATGCGCTGATGAGCAGCCGCCGGGAATCTGGATCGCGCTTGATGCGTTCGAGCAGCCCGCGATTTGGTCAATGGTTCCGCCTTCGCCCGTACGCCAGCTGCGCCACTGGGCGCCGTAGACGGGTCCTAGCTCACCCGCGCTATCGGCCCACTCGTCCCAGATGGTGACCCCCGACTCTCGTAGTGAGCGCACATTGGTCTCGCCGCGCAGAAACCAGAGCAGCTCGTGGATGATGGATTTGATATGCAGGCGCTTAGTGGTGACCGCTGGGAAGCCCTCGGCTAGGTCAAAGCGCATCTGATAGCCAAACACACTCAAGGTCCCGGTTCCGGTCCGATCCGTCTTTTGCACGCCGTGCTCCAGGACGTATCTCAGCAAGTCCAGGTACTGTTTCACGATGCCTTTTTGCGCTGAGCCCAGGCGAGCAAGCACGCGCCGGCTAAGATCATGGGAAAACTCAGGGCTTGGCCCATGGTCAGCCAGCCGAAGGCGAGGTAACCCAAAGGCTGGTCAGGCTCGCGCACGAATTCCACCGCGAAACGAAACACGCCATAGCCCAACAAGAACCAGCCGGAAACCGAGCCCGGCGGCCGCGGCCGGCGCGAGTAGATCCACAAGGCCACAAACAGTACGGCGCCTTCCAGAAAAGCCTCGTAGAGCTGGGAGGGATGGCGCGGGATCCCCCCTGCTCGCGGATCTGGGAACACCATCCCCCACGGCAGCTTGGTCGCCGTTCCCCACAATTCCCCGTTGACAAAATTCGCCATACGCCCCAAAAACAGGCTGATGGGGCCTGCCGCCGAGAGGAAATCCGCCGCCACCCAGAAGCGCTTGCCCCGTTTGCGCCCAAACAGCCAGGTGCCCAGGAACAGCCCCAGCAAGCCCCCGTGAAAGGACATCCCGCCGTGCCAGACCTTGAATACTTCCAACGGGTTCTGCAGATAATAGGGCAGGTCGTAGAACAGCACGTGACCGAGTCGCCCACCCAGCACAACACCCAAGGCCACGTAGAACATCAGATCATCCACCTGTTCGGCGCTCCAGCCCGAATCCGGGCGCTTCGCGCGCCCGCGCAGCAGCCCCCACACCAGACCGATCCCAGCGACATACGCCAGCCCATACCAGCGGATCGCCAACGGGCCTATTTGGAGCGCGATGGGATCGATGTCTGGATACGGGATCATGCTGCGGGGTATGTTAACGTTAACCTCAGAAAATGCCAGGTCCGAAAAAACCGCTGATTCTGATGGGCACTCCGAATTAATCGAAATGCCCTGATCTGGGAGCCTGCTCGCGTTACACTAAACAGGCCACGTAAACCATCAGCAACTCTAAAATGGCACGAATGAAAAACGCCCTCGCAAACGAGACCAGTCCTTACCTGTTACAACACGCGGAGAACCCTGTCGCTTGGTACCCCTGGGGGGCGGAGGCATTGGAACACGCGCGGCTTGAAGACAAGCCCATCTTGCTCTCTATCGGTTACTCGGCTTGCCATTGGTGTCACGTGATGGCGCACGAGTCATTCGAGGACGAGGAGACCGCGGCCCTGATGAACACGCATTTCATCAGTATCAAGGTGGATCGCGAAGAGCGGCCCGATCTGGACAAGATCTACCAGACGGCCCAGCATTTGATCACCGAGCGTGGTGGTGGCTGGCCGCTGACCATGTTCCTTTCCCCGCGCGATCAAACGCCGTTTTTCGGGGGGACTTATTTTCCCCGCGAATCCCGCTATGGGTTGCCGGGGTTTAAAGAGATCCTAGCTCATATTGCCGAGGCGTACCGCTCCGATCCCGAGGGCGTGAGCAAGCACGGTAGGGCCGTGCAGGAAGCCTTGCAGCGACAGGCGGCACAAGAGAAAGCGCATGCTGGGCCGGGCGAACTAAGCGCTACCCCGCTGGTCCTCGCCCGGCGGCAGATCGGCGACAGCTTTGAGTCCAGGTTTGGCGGATTCAGCGGCGCGCCCAAGTTCCCTCACCCGACGACCCTAGAACGGCTGTTTCGTCATTACTGCGCGAGTGTCGAAAGCGGGGCGCCGGATGCTGCGGCGTTGCACATGGCCTTGTTCACCCTGGAGCGCATGGCGGCAGGCGGGATCTACGACCACTTAGGAGGCGGATTTTGCCGCTATTCCGTAGACCCTTCCTGGATGATCCCCCATTTCGAAAAGATGCTTTACGACAATGGCTTGCTACTGCCCTTGTATTGTGTGGCCTGGCAGCTCTGCGGCCAACCGCGATACCGGGAAGTGGCGGCAGAAACCGCCGAATGGGCAATACGAGACATGCAATCCCCCGAAGGCGGATATTACTCCAGCTTGGATGCGGATTCGGAAGGAGAGGAAGGCAAGTTTTACGTTTGGACCCGCGACGAGCTTGCAGCGGTGCTCGATGAGCGCGATTATGCGATGTTTTCCCGGCGCTACGGCCTCGATAAGCCCGCTAATTTCGAGGGTAAATGGCACTTGCGGATCTGTGCCGAAATACCGCAGTTGGTTGCGGCATCGGGGCTAACAGAAGAAGAGCTGAGACAAAGGCTCGATAGGGCGCGGCGCAGATTGCTTCTGCTGCGCAACGGGCGGGTATGGCCCGGACGCGATGAGAAGCGACTGACCTCATGGAATGCACTGATGATCAAGGGCATGGCTGTAGCCGGCTGGGTGTTGCAGCGGGACGATTACCTGCTTTCCGCGCAACGCGCAGTGGATTTCATCCACCACAGGATGTGGCGCGACGGACGGCTGCTCGCCACCTACAAAGACGGTACAGCACATCTCAATGCCTACTTAGACGATTATGCGTTTCTCATCGATGCCCTGCTGGCGTTGCTGCAAGCGCAATGGCGGCAGGCCGATTTGGATTTTGCCGTCGAGCTTGCGGATGCCTTACTACAGCGTTTCGAGGATGCGCACGCGGGCGGCTTTTACTTCACTTCCCATGATCACGAGCAGCTGATCCAGCGCAGCAAGTCCTTGCAGGACGATGCGGTGCCTTCTGGGGCCGGGATCGCGGCCCATGTGCTCACTCGCTTGGGTTACCTATTGGGCGAAACGCGGTTTTTGGACGCAGCGACGCGCGCCATCCAAGGGGGCTGGACGGCCATCGAGCGCTACCCCTCGGCCTATAACGCCATATTGCTTGCTCTAGAGGAGCAGCTATCGCCTCCAGAAACCATCGTGATCCGCGGGGATGCGGAGGCGATCAAGAGGTGGCACGCGCGTTGTGTCGAGCGTTATTCACCACGCCGCTTGGTATTAGCGATCCCGAGCTCCGCTCAAGAGCTGCCGCGAGGGCTGCGTGAAAAAAAGCCTGGCGAGAGGACCGTAGCCTACGTTTGCCAGGGGCATCGATGCGGCCCCCCCATTACCGAATGGTCCGCATTGGATGCGATCCTGGACAAGCGATGACTCATTGATCTTAACCGTTATCCTTCGAGGACGACTCGAAGGTAAGGTTTTTCGCCAATAGGGCGCAACGGCTCACCCCTGCCGCAAGCAGATCTTGGCCGAGGGGCTTAGCTCCGTACTTAAGGTCCGCCTGGCGCAGATACGACCACGCTGGAGCTGCGCACGATCCGCGCCGCTATTGTCTCGTCGAGGAGATGGAGAGAGAAGCGCAGGGGGTCTCCTTGCGCAGAAGGTCGCGATCCGCCCAAGGCTATTTGGACAGCAGACCTGCCCGCTCGACCTTTGGGGGCAATCGGCAAGCGCATGATATCGAGCAAAGCGCCGCTTCAGGGGCGCGCCCCAGAATCGGTCGTTACCTGTGAGACCGGACACGCGGTGACGGCGAAGGAAGCCCTTTCGAATACGGTAATATAGGGCTTCCTTACGCATAAAAAGAACAAACAGAGGGAAACATGATAGAGATGACGCTAGAGTTAGCAGAGCGTATCGTGGAGGCGGCGCATGCCAAGTCGAAGACCTTCGGTGTGCCCATGGGAGTCGCCGTCGTGGACGAAGCAGGCCGGGTGGTGCTGTCCTCGCGTGCCGATGGCGCGAGCTTTTACACCTTTAACACGTCTATAGCCAAGGCCAAGACGGCGGTCGCCTACAAGCGCTCGACCAAAGAGCTGGTGGACCACCGCGACATCAATCAGCATTTCTATGACGCCTTACCGAGCGTGATCCCGGGCGAAGTCCTGCCCACCTCGGGCGGGGTTCCAATCATCAAAGACGGGCGCGTGATCGGGGGTATCGGCATAGGTGGAGGAAATCCCGAGCAAGATCATGAGTGCGCGCTCGCCGGATCCTTAGTCGTCACGCGCTGCCGTGAGGCTTAGTGCTTTGATCCAAGGCAAAGGGGTGTGCGATCTCCATGCCGGCAGCGCGAGCCTGTCGGCACCCGTACCGATCCGCCTTTCCGAGCCCACCAGAGCTCGGGAGCGGGGTAACCGGGGATGCGGCTCACCCCAAAAGCTTATGGCGGGATCCGTATCGAACCATACGTCGTGTTGTCGTTCTCGTCCGAGTCGCCGCCTGTATCGGACCACGGGCCCTTCGGATCGCGTGGGCTCGCATCGAGCAGTGTAATATTCCCAATCCCTTCTGGAGAAGCGGGATTGGGGGACGTATCGTTTAAGAAACCAGGAGACACAAGATCAAACCCACCTTTGGGCTTAAACAGATCCGACATTTCTACCTTTCACCCCTGAGAAGTAACCAGAGTTTCAACAAAGCGCCATATGAGGCGTTGGCAAATAACATTGTAGTATGCTGCGGCACGATTCGTACCATAACGTTTACAACCAGAGCGAGTTTTAGCTAGAGAGGCGGCAGGAACTGGCTAAGCGTGATGTGTATTTGCCTCGAATGCCCTCCGCGGGACTTGTCCAAGCGCATAGTAAAAACGTGATTATTTCTTTGTATGATGTTTCAAACAGTTATCTATTTGAAACATATTGGCCTATCCCTGGGCCACCGGTCACCACGAATTAAACGAAGCGCCCTTTAGACCTTTTCCGAATCCATGAGAGAATGAGCGATGCTTTCGCGCACGCGTCTTCAAGCGTGGATCTGGGAGAGTATAAAGCATTTTTTTGATTATCTACACATTCTGTCCAGAGATACTGGACAGCGGCGACCTTGGAGAGCGGATTGAGGACGAGCATTCTGAATAAATGACTTATAAATCAATCGCTATGTCCCTATGGCATGGGGGGTGCTTTAAATAGGATGTCTCGATTCAACGAGATATCACAGAGTGTAAAACTTAGTTTAATTTTTTAACTTAAAGAGGAGATAGAAAATGGGAGCAGCAGTAGGTGGTAGCAACTTTGCCGGTAATGTCAGCGATCAGTACGCACAAACCGACGCGGCGCAGCAAGCGATTTCTCAGGCCGAAGGCATCTTGAATCAGTCCGGGCCTGTGAAGGCCGATCTAGACCTTAAGACAACGCAGGACTCCGATCAAAATATCTTTCAGGAGGCCGGCGACGCCGACAACACAGACAGAAACGTTTTCAACGTCGGGTAAGCATTGGGCGCAAGTCCAAGCGTATCGGGGGGCTTCGCCCCCCGATTTTTTTCTGCAAAAGCCCGGCGCTAAGCCGAGAAGTGCCCATTCGCTGTTCCTACGGGGTCTGACGTTCTGACACACTGTCATTGGGAGGAGAAGCATCTGTTTCGTATCAAGCGCACCAAGCCGGAGGATCGTTCGGCTATCGGCCTCAACGCCATCACGCTCGCCGGGATTATGGCCGCGAATCAGCCGCGACAGCCGTGAGCGAAGAACTCGGTTCTAGTTCTACATCGATGAGAATTGGCCTTTTCTGCCCTCCCAAAGACAGGATGACAGCGGCCTTGCACCGGTGTCTGGAGGCAACTCACCCAAGTGCCAGCCGGATCTTCGAACTCCCGGTTCAAGGCACGCCTAAGGTGGTGATCGATGAGACCGGTGTTTATTGGGACAACGTGGATGTCACTGGACTTGATGTGGCCTTCCTCCAAGGGATCTCTTATGAGAATCCGGTGGTTCCTCCTGAGCTGGGGGACATCGATTGGTCGGTGTGGCGGGCGGACTACATCGCCGAGCAGGAGCGATCGAGCTTCATCTACAGCGCCCTTTGCGTAATGGAGCGCAAGGGCGTCAAACTGATAAACCCGCCTGCGGTACTAGTGCAAAGCTTCATGAAGTTCGATCTCCTCGAGGACTTACGTCAGGCCGGATTTAATGTGCCGCAGATGATCTGCACAAACGACCCCGAAGACGCCCGTGCTTTCAGTCAAGGCCGTACGGCGCTATGGCGCCCGACAACCGGTCGTGCCGCCTGGCAGCCTTTTCGCGACAAGCAGCGGGAAGCATTGATATCCGCGAGAAGGCCGCCTGTGTTGCTCGCCGAGCCCATCGAGGGTCCCTTGATCCGAGCTTATGTCTTCGACGGCCCCACACTCCTGTTTCTCGAATACTCACCCTCCGACGTTGTGCCTGTTGAAAGACTCGAGCTATTCCGAGCGATCGAATGTCCCCAAGCCCATGTCGAGCTCCAACGCTTGGCGGCAGCCGCAGGCTTTCGCTGGGCGCAAGTGCTGTTTGTACTGCGCGAGGACCGCGTGTGGATCTACGATGTGGACGCCAGTCCCGTCTTTGACTGGCTGCCTGAAGTATTTCACGAACAGCTTATCTCAAGTCTCTCCAAGGCTCTTTTAGGGCGCGAAGCTAACCTGCCCAAGGCCCTACTCGGCGAGTTTTATCCCCGCCCGATGCCCTTCCTCCGAAGGATGCTCTGGGACCTCTTCACCTTAGAATATCGAAAGTATCACAACTAGCTCGGCCGCCAAGGCCTCACCGCCAGCGCCGCCTCGGAAACAGAGCGCGTGTGCGCATACGCGATCATGTATCTTGTGAGCTCCCGGAGCACGATGGCCGCGTTCTCTTCCCCTATCCACATGAAGTAAGGCCCGGGGTTGCAATCGAGAGAAACATACCGCCCGTCCGGGGTGGCTAGGATATCCCAGGCCGCGTAATGCAGGCCCAAAGCGCGGTTCGCCTTCACCAGAAGTTCTTCCTCGGCGTCCGGAAGCTTGAAAAATTCGACCCCCTTAACGGCGGTACGGGAATCCACCTGGTCTTCGGAGATCACTTTCAAAGCCAGAACCACGCTATCGGCGACAATGTGCACGCGCAGGGTATCGCCGATGATAAGTTCCTGCAGAAGCACCGGACAGGCCCTGAATTCATGCAGCCGTTCTAGATCGGCTTCTAATACCCTTCGGGTCGAGCCTACGCCTATGCCCGGCTTGGCGACCGTCTGCCCCACTTCGTTCAGAAAGCTCAAAGCGCGCTCGGGATCGTTGGTCGTGAGCGTGCGTGGAACGGCAAGCCCTAGGGCACGGAACTTTTGATTACGCTGCGCCTTGGCTTCGTGATCCAGATGGGCGGCGCTAGTGAATAGATCGATGACCAGCTTTCCTCGCCGCACCAGTTGTTCGAGAAAGCTAGAGGTCACAGACTGATACTCCTGCTCCCGCAAGAATCGGCAGCGTAGCTCCGAGTAGCTCGCGCTGCCTAGGAGCGGCGTTACGGCAGGTGGGGTATTAAACGCCACACAACGGACGTGAACGGCAGCGATCTCGGCAAAATCCACGCCGTCCCACCGCAGCCGCTCGGGAGCGAGGGTGACCGAGGGTAACGATTCGCCACCGAGCCGGATATCGAAGACGAGTGGTTGCGCTCCCTCGTCCTGAACGATATCGCGCAGCTTTTCGATCTGAGGACTATTTTTGGCTGCGAAAAGAGCGATCTTGGGCGAACTCACGGTGCTTCCGTCAAGGGGTGGGCCTTAAAGTATGATACCGGAAGTTGTTCTTATGCCAAAGGCTTATAGTGTGGTGCGTATCGACCCTACGCCGTGCTTAATAAATAGAATTGTAGTAATGCTTGGTACGGTGCGCCTATCTAAGATAGACATTCTGTCCAGAAATATTGGACAGCGGCGACCTTGGAGAGCGGATTGAGGACGAGCATTCTGAATAAATGACTTATAAATCAATCGCTATGTCCCTATGGCATGGAGGGTGCTTTAAATAGGATGTCTCGGTTCAACGAGATATCACAGAGTGTAAAACTTAGTTTAATTTTTTAACTTAAAGAGGAGATAGAAAATGGGAGCAGCAGTAGGTGGTAGCAACTTTGGAGCTAATGTCAGCGATCAGTACGCACAAACCGACGCGGCGCAGCAAGCGATTTCTCAGTCCCAGGGCATCTTGAATCAGTCCGGGCCTGTGAAGGCCGATCTAGACGTTAAGACAACGCAGGACTCCGATCAAGATATCTTTCAGAAGGCCGGCGACGCCGACAACACAGACAGAAACGTTTTCAACGCCAGCTAAGCATTGGGCGCAAGTCCAAGCGCATCGGGGGGCTTCGCCCCCCGATTTTTTTATCTCTTCCCAGGATGCGCTGGACCGTCTTATTGTAGAGCCCTTAGAATAGGCACTGCGGGCTATACCGAAAGCAGCAAAGCCCTCCATTGCCGTCGTGAATATCAGTTAAGCCTTGTATTCCACCCAAGTCCGGAAGCGCGAACGGTTTTCAAGTTCCTGCTGCGCGCCGCTTCTGGGTGCTGTTGGTGGCAAAGGATGGTTTATGCGCGGAGCATTTGCGGGTGGAATGATCAAAGAGTTTCCCGCGGTTAGAGGCGGGTTTACGGAGATTGTCGTTTAAGTACATCCTTCCAGCGGTTTAAAAGACGCAGATCATGTTCATCGACTTCCATCACCATGCGCTGAAAATAGGTGTAGGTCACCGACAACGGCAGGTGATTTTCTTTCTTGTGTCTGACCAGCTCGTCTTTTAAGATCTGCATCTCACGCATGTAGTAGGGGGCCGGTTTTTCAAGCTCGGGTTTGGCCGGATCAGGGAATCTTTGTCTGAACTGTTTGAATTTGACGATGACCACCGCCAATTCAAGCAGATCAGAGACCTCTTCTACGCCATTTCTCTCGTCGCCCCTTGATGTATCCCTCCCAGATAAAGCGGGAAGCTTCGCTTTCGTATCCTCTACCAGCTCGAATGCGTCCTGCACCCTTCCCTCGATGAGTAAGGCCCGAAGCTTGCGCTCAAAGGCGAGGAACAGGAGTCTGGTCTGAAGCTCCTTTAGTTGCAGGCTGGCGGGATGCTGCCCTGTAGCAAGATCAACCCTAGCTGCAATATTCCTGACCGCATCCAGTTCTTCCTCCTGCGACTGTTTGGAAAACGGAAGGCCCTCTCCTTCGTAACTATCTAGAAACTTGCGTATCGCGGCACTGTATTCTGCCACCAGCGCTTCGATTTCTCGCTCGTTGATGTACCCGCTGTAGAGATAGCCGCCGCCCGCTAGACCTGCGACCAACAACACAACGAGAAGATACCGCAGGGGAAAGACCTTTTTCCTTAAAGCTGGTGCCGTGTTCGCCTCGGACTCGCGAGGAGATGGGCGCGGCGGGGCCTGTCGCAGAACATCGTCCGACTTCTCCTGCGGGGTAAGGAAGGCCGCTACCGCAGGGTGGCCGGCATACAGCGTACCACCCGCTCCTAAGGGAGAGTCCGCGTGCGAAGTGGGAGCTTCCTCTAAGGCATAACGGAACGAGAGGGGGCCAATTCGGACGATATCACCATGTGTGAGCGGGGTGGCACGGGTAATTCTCTCGTCGTTGACGTATACCCCATTGGTGCTTTTCAGATCCTCGATCTCCCATACTCCCCGCCTGGCTAGAATTCGGGCATGGCGTCGCGAGATCTTACTGTACTCGATACTAGTGCTGTTTTCGGAGTCCCGTCCAATGGTCTGTTCTGTGTCAACGAGAGGGATCCGTAAGCTTTTGAAGCGCTCGTCAGGCGTCTCAAGACATACAAGCTCCGCTTTGGGAAGTTGCTTCTGTACATCTAGGGGGTCTGTGTAGACAACCGTCGCGTCGTCCCGGGCGACTCTGCTCTCATCGGGCTTTTCGGGGTATTCCGCCATTTTTTGCGTGGTTATAGAAGTTGATCCATAGCAGGGACTTGCCCTTCCTTATCGTCAAATTAAAGGATCGGCCGGGAGAGATCCAAAATGCCGCTAACGACCAAGGCCGAAAGCGCCTTCGTTCCGCGAGTAATCCATGTCCCCCCTCCCTAGCCGCCTTCCCCTGACTGGGCCTAATAGGCTAGCAGGTTTTCGTTTTCGGTCAATTTCTCTCGCTCGCGGGCGTGTTGTGGGACACAGCAGTGCCGGCACAGGTGCCGCTGACTCGGCGTTTTACCATGGCTTAGCCGGTGATCGCCTATTTGGGGAGTCTCCCGCTACATCGCTTGAGGTTTTTCGGCATATAATCCACTGACCCTAAATGGAGCCGGATAGCAGGTGCTTTGCAGGCGGAATGAACCGGATAGTGGAGATAGCATCCTCCCGCAGGACTTTCGACGCTCGGAATCCACTGCGGTCAGTCATCTCGCGCGGTGAAACAATTGATACATAAATGCTCCTTCCATGAAATCGGCGTAAAACACTCGTTTGCTATGTTGTGTGTCTTCGCTATGAGCCCGAGCGTCGCAAATTGGCCCTGAGGGGCGGAGGCGCTGTAGAATGGGAATATTTCACAATTATTGTATGAGGGATTTCACAGTTCGGATCGAATAACCGTGTGACAATTGCCAGGCTCGTTCCTGTGCCAGGGGTTGCAAAAATGAATCGAATACTTAAGTTAAAGGCACCCTCCGATAGGAGTTTTTCTATGGAAATGCAGGACGTATTGACCACGGTAAACAGCGCGCCCATCACCGTTGACGACGTAACGGTGCATCTAAAAGTGAATGGCACTTTCCGAAACGCCATTTAACAACTGATCGAAGCCCGCGTCATTGCTGCTAAGTGTCAAGAGCTCAAAATCCAAATTAGCGAAAGGGAATTCTATGAATATGCTGATACAAAACGCCGTTTGTTCGGCCTGGTCAACGCAATCGACATGAATCGGTATTGCAAGTGGCACGGCATCCTCATGGATCAATGGAACGACGCGGTGCGGCTAGAACTTTTCCGCAAGAAATTAAAGGAAAAAATCATCACAGGTGCCAATATTATTGAATTTTTTGGAGAACATAAGAGCGATTTCGTCATGGCTTATGTCTCCCGCATCGTGTGCGCCGAGCAGATGGAGGTCTACAAGGCCAAAGAACGAATCGTTGCCCACCAGGAGGACTTTGCGGCCGTTGCACGGAGAATATCTATGGAAAAAAACACCCGCATAGCGGGTGGGTATCTCGGCGGGATCAAGCCCGGCACTCTTCCTAAGCTCATTGAACAAGAGATATTTTCCGCGCAGCCGGATAGCGTACTCGGACCCTACGAGCAAAGCGGTTATTGGGTCCTCTACAGGGTCGAAGAGCTAAGTAGCCCCACCCTGAACGCAACCCTCAAGCAACAGATCTGTGACCATTTGTTCGGGAAGTGGCTCCAAAAAGAAGTATTAAGCGCTAGGGTCTAATGATTGTCCCGTCGATGAGGACATAATCCTCGGGTGGGTGCCGCCGACGATCGCCCTGTCGCGATTGACCTCCCCTGGATGCCCCGGGGTCGGGAGTCCCGCCGGCCCGCGATTTGGTTGAGTGCATGGGCATGCGCTGCTCTGATCCTCGCCGTGTCGGTAAAAAACGGGCTTCAGATGACCTGGTCCTTATTCTACATAGCGCAAATGGTCACCAGGTCTGCCCCACTTCTCGAGTTTATCGTTATTGAAGAACAACCAATAGGACTCATCCAAGTCGCCCCACCATAGCCCTCCGCGACGATACTCCAACACCTCTACCGTCCTCCCATCGATGTTTCTCGATCCAATCACATGGGTGGGGCGCCCAGCGTTTTGCGCCACTTCCGCCTTACTCATCCCGAGCTTCACATTTTCAAAGTCAGCGCCCCTAAAAGCGTATATATGGACTCCACCCGGTTTGCAAGGAGAAAAACACTGATGGGCGCAAGGAATGACTGCATGTATATATCCGGCCTGTTGGTGAGCACGGTATCGGCTCTGGCCATGATGGAAT
>Ga0187892_10006778_pt1 | contig 16777 bp, 13 predicted proteins | sample MA1701073metaG_FD_139345 | JGI IMG/M metagenome (GOLD analysis project Ga0187892, IMG submission 139345) | Bio-ooze microbial communities from a basaltic lava cave in the Kipuka Kanohina Cave System on the Island of Hawaii, USA - MA170107-3 metaG ... | reverse complement strand
TTTCGTTCCACATAACCCCCGAAAGCGGATATACTATAGGCGTCAACCGGATAAATAACCCTTTTTGAAAGAAAGTTGACAAACGCTATATACAGCAAGACCATGCTAGAATCGCTAGCGATATTGGGTGTGGACTTGGGCTTCAACCCAGGCAGTAATTCGGGTGATTTCTGCGAAAGCCGCCGCTCTTGCACCTTTACCTCCTAACTTTTTTTCTTCTTGGTGACGAAAGCGACGCGCTCGTCGCCGACAAATTCCATTCTCCACACAAGGTCATCACCGAATTCTAAGCCTAGAAACGCCACTATGCCCGCGGGCACAGTAGCCCGGAGCGATCCACTTCTAGGCAGGCTTCTGTTTACCCTTGACTCCAAGCTCACGCCGCACCTATCGAATTTATGTTATTTATGTCCACGGTAATTAAAGAAGTTAGAACGGAAGATGGGCGAGCCCAGTGCTGCAGTACTTTACTATTTGGTGTTCCCCTAGCGCAAACTAGATTTTGCTGATAATTACGACGCGCTGATCACCTATTCTTTCCATTCTCCATTCTATCGTGTCGTCGTGTTGGAGTTGAAGATACGAGATTATGCCTTCCGGCACGCGTGTAACCATGCCATTTCTTCCCTTCTGTGGATTCCTCACGCTTGACTTCAGATGCATTGCGTCACTTAGGGTGAGGTCGGTATTAATGTGTGAATCTGATCACTGAGTCGCGTTAACCGTCTGTTTTCTTTTTGGTGACGAAAGCGACGCGCTCGTCGCCGACAAATTCCATTCTCCACAGGAGTTCATCATGCTCTTCCACGCCTAGAAACGCCACAATGCCCGCGGGCACAGTAGCCCGGAGCGACTGCGAATCTCCTCCGTAAATGTTTCTGTTTAACTTTGACTTTAAGTTCATATCGTGACTATTGAATTTATGTTATTTATGTCCACGGTAATTAATGACAACAGAAAGGGAGAAGGCGCGTACGCCGCAAACTAGATTTTACTGACAATCACGACGCGCTGATCACCCATTCTTTCCATTCTCCATTCTATCTTGTCGCCGTGTTGGAGCTCAAGATACGCGATTATGCCTCGCGGCAAAGGTGCAATCAAACCATTTAGTTCGCTTTTTAGCTTCCTCACTCTTGACTTCAGGTGCATTGCCTAATTTAGGATGAGGTCGGTATTAATGTGTGAATCGGATCACTGTCTACAAAACTGATCCTGTATCAAGGCGCAAAATAAACAACCACTTGGATAGGCTATCACTTTACCTCTTGGAGCAATTCTTCCAAGCACTCCAATCTATCGTCATTTTCTTCGATCCTCCGTTCCAAAAGATCAATGTTATCCTCTAACCGGGCGCGTTCTTCCCACCTGTCGCTTACTTTTTCTTCAACCTCTAGAGTAAGAGCCAGCTTGCGTCTTTCCGATCGGTCCTCGTTCCCAATGTCTTGGTATCTGGAAATTAGGTTCTTGATGTTTTCATCTTTCGCGACCAAGGGATCATTCAGCAGTTGGACCTTCTTGGATTCATATTCGTCTAGCATTCGTGAGAAATGGTCTTCGTCTTCCATCCAGCTGCTTGAGCCTCTCGTTCTTTCAGCGTAACTTGCTTGGATTCTCTTGACTTCTGTAATCCTTTTGTTGATAGAACTGACCTCTCGCGCTATGGAGAGCATCTTTACCCGCCGCGTTACCTGTGAATCTAGAGGTTCGACGATGTATGTATCGACCATGCCTTTGAATTTCTGCTCGTCTGCGCGCGAATATGCAATGTAGACGTACATTCCACTGACTTTTGGATAAATGACCAAGACGTGATCACCTTTCTCTAGTAGCGGCAAGGAAGATAATGCATAGAGAATGTCAGGCCCGTCCTCATCATGGCCCACTGGGAGCTTTTTTCCAAGTCGCGAGAGAACAATCGAATAGGCGTGGTTGCGCACAGGAACTATTCCGTCCTTTTGATTCACCTCCAAAAAAGAGAGGAGGATGCCGCATTCTTCGTGAGACAATGTTCTTAGTCGGTGGGTTTGCGGGATTGCGGCTTGTAGCTTTTCAGGATTGGCGAACATCAGGTGCCAGGTCAGTCATGCTCATCTCCAGGCAAAACGAGGGAGGAGCTGACCTTTGATCCCTCGGGGTACTTGGTTGCTTGTTCGTTGATTCTTTGGATCGTTTCGATTCCATACAATTTGCTTCATGTTCTTTATTGGGTGATTGCTAAAGACAATTGCTGCGCCAAATATGCACAATTACATATCAACAGAAGTCTTATGAAACCCGTAGGGTCGGAGGGGTTCAATATCTGGCAGACCGTATGAAGAACGCTTTATTGCGTTTTCCACAAGATCGTACGACGTAATAATTCCGACTAGGGCCTCATTCTCTACTACCAGGACTGCAGGAACCGCTTGGAGAAAGTGGGCAAGGACAGGCAATGTAGTTTTCTTGCCCACTATTGGAAAAGGGTCGCTCATTACATCACCGACCTTCTTCTCAATAAACTTGTCAATGTCTGATTCTGGAAGTGGGGCATACACAAAGCCGCCCACAACATGCTTCCTACTAGTCACTACCGGCAGTTGTGATAACTCGTGCTCTTTCATTGTTGCCCAGGCCTCTACAACCCAGTCCTCGGGGGTTACGGTATATACATTTGGGTTCATCAGTTCTCCAGCAGAAGGAATGAAAATCGGAGTCCTTTCAGGATCGGACTCGATGGCATGTAGTGTAGTGAATATTGTTTTCATTACGCCGTACGACGGTTCAAGAATTCTACCAGCCTCGATCCGGGAAATTATGGCTTGAGCTACCCCAGACCGTTTGGCCAATTCGCTTTGCGTTAGCCCCAATCGAATGCGTTTCTGCTTTATGAGAGATGCATCAGGCCAATCCTGCATGTGTTGTGATACGAAAGGCTGGCTTATATTCTTTATGCATATAGATATATTACATGTAATACTATTCATATAATCATATGCCGTGTTAGAAGCGTGGGTAATCAGATAGATCGGCGCAAAGCAGAGTGTGAAGAGAAAATGGCAGCAATGCGCTCACAGGCGAGTAAAATGCTGAAAGTCATATTGGATGGTTACGCAGCACTAAAGACATGTCGGGATGCCGATAGGCAGGGCATGCGAGCGCCAGACCTGCCCGGCGAAGGTAACGGAGAGTGGGAAAAGATTGTTTCATCTGAGAGTTTTGAAGAGATTGTCAGATTCTGGGGATTTGAGAGCGTGGAGCAGCTGTTTTCGATGCCCGAAGAGCAGAGGATCGGATACTATGACAAAGCAGTAGAATTCATTGAAAGTATATTCGGACCTGAGGCAATAGGCCTTGACATATTGTTAAAAGATGTGGCGACTGCAGCTACTGTACAAGAACAGCTGCTATTGCAGTTGAAGGCGGAAGATATAGAGAAAGAGGTTGCCGCAGCGTTTGGAGCAATGGCTCAGAGGCATAGAAGCAGCATTGACTAACTTTCATGTTGATTGTCGGTGCGACCTTAGTAGTATCGTGAAATCAAGCATGATATCATGAGATAGACCGCGTCAAAACATCTCTCCTCTCCTACAGCTTTCCTGAAATGCGACATGTGTGTTATGGCTGAGTTCAAAAAGGTCGGGTCTTTTTTTCACTTCTTTGTCCAAGATATCACCTAGTACTGGATCTGAAAGTATTTCGTAACTTATCCGGTTAGCCGTGATCCACATGTCCAACAGGTCCTTCTCGCTGATCAGACCGGCGAAATACACGTTTCGCAGACTCTGCCCGTTTATTCCGTCCTTCTTATGGTAATCAATTACAGAAGGGATAAGCGAATCTGAAGGAGGCCGTATATCATGAACTTCTGGGACCTTCATGTTTGGATCAAATTCCTTTGCAATATGCAGCATTGATGGAGTAGCAGCCTCCGGGTGCTTTTCTACCAAGGAAGTTATTCCTCGACGGATCATGTCCATGAGAAAATCACTCATCACAAAACTGTCTCCACTGGATTTTGCCCTATCCTCCAACTCTAACACGCAATTCTGTACATCGAGATTCTTGCGAGATGGATTTATCTGCAGTCTCTTGACCATCACGCGGTATTTGTTTAAATCGTCATAACGTTGCCGTCGCCCTCCCGATTCAAACATGGACATACCCGCAGCCCACAGATAAACACGCGTCCTGTAAAAACACTGCCAAGCCACGTTTTTATGCAATGGAGACGATCAAACAGGTTTCCAAGAAAAGTCAGCTGTCAGACTACCTCGTAGCTTTCTGCCAGCAACAGGATTCAGTTGGATGGTTTGTCAAAAATTTGCTGCAAGACGGCTGAGAAAAGCGAGCCACCCGCGTTCAACTAATGCTTGTTGGCAACCAGAACGAAGTAGACTGGCTATCGCCGGCTACTAGACGATAGGCTGCCAACAATGCTACTACGCGGTACCGGAAGCAAATCAGTGAAAGCAAATCAGTGAAAAAACGTGTATGTAGATAGAAAGATAGGTGAAATATGTACTGGGAAGTGTGTAGTACATATTTCCACAGGGTAGGGGCTAGAACCTAGCCCCTGATTTTACGCTTGAACAGGAATGAACTTGATGTCTCGTGTTTCCTGGAGTGCTCATTCGCCTGATCTTGAGCAGCATGTAGCCTTCCTTCAGGAATCCTGCTATGGTTTCCGACACTCCAAGCGGGGCCTTCCAGACTTTTCCCGCGTCGTTGGACGAATGCTCTTGATTATGTTTTCAAACTGCTTGAATTGATGTTTGATCGATAGAAATTTCAGTGAACTCTGCTTTCCTTTTTCTATCGATGAAAGTCCGTGTATAGATATTCAAGCCCATTAAGTATATTCTAGATAATCTGATTTCATCGATGATTTACTTTGCTAAATGATCGATAGAAGACGCCTGTCGGAATAGTCAGCGTTGGATTCTGCACGAATATAGCACTATATTTTCAGAATTTCCTAGCGACAGATCCACGTCGCGGAATTCGTTAATTTCAATGTTCAAGAGGCGCTCGAGATTTCTTATCCGATTTGCGTATTTCGACCTCATTTCTTCGTCGTTATTGCTATTGGCTATCTTGAATGCTCTCCAGCATCTTCGCAGGCAGCCCCAAGCGGCCGCAACAGTGATTTCAGATTCAAACCCGGGTAGTTCATCGGCAAATACTCGTTCACCATCCAGGTTCTTATATGACGAGCCAGCCAGGTATCGAGATGCCGGTCGTTTGGGTCGAGGATTATTGGTTCTGTGCGCATTATAGCACCGCCTGCAGCGACCCCTACTTTGATAACTCACCAAATTTCCACAGATCTTGCAGATGAGAATAGGTCTTCTGGAAGGCGGGTATCTCCTGTTCATGACGCTGCGCTGGTGACACCGGCGGCATCGCCTGCTCCGTCTATCGATAGAAACGCCGCAGTCGATGCAAGTTCGGTTGACATGTTGCAGAATCTGTTCGCCAACCGAGCGCAGCCTGGGCATGTTAGTAGTTATTAGCGGTAAAGTAAAAGGGGCGCGCCATCTTGGAGACACAAATGTGTACACAAAAGTCTGTTGTACATATTTTGGGCCCCCGGAGGGTTTCACAAGATTCAGGATCAAGGGGACATCTGAGATGACTATCATAATATACTGTCAGATTGCGCGGCGAGCAATCGGCGGCGATTTTACGGCCGCCTTTACCCCGCGAAAACTGCAGCACACCGTTCGCGCTGCACGTTGTCTCCCGAGCTGGCAACACATTTAGCTCATTTTCCGAAAGATGAATCTTGGGTCTACTAGAAAATTTTGATCCCGATCACTTGTTTGGTTTCAGTGTCCGTCACCAGTTGCGGAAAGCAATATTCTCGTCATCATTATGCACCATAGCATAATCCCTATTGGTTTCATTGGTTTCATTGCTTTCATCGAGTGATTGCAGGCAATCTAACCATTTGTACTTCTGGTGTATCAAGCAGTTTGCGGTTTTGAGATGAGGAATACTAGACCGCCCTTTTCACAAAGTATGACGAGAAAAATGCAAGAGATCGCACAACTTTATCTATTCTCTGTCACTAAGGGGTTCCTGATGCGGAAAGCTCAACGCTGCGTATGCCAAGAAAAGAGTGTGAAGCAAAGCAAGGAAAGAAAACACCGTTTAGATTTCAGCGATGATCAGAAAGAGATATTGGATGTTGCAAGCTTTGCTAGCATGATGACTTGGTTGTGGTAAGCCTTATGCTGCTAATTCATTGCTGAGTCATACTCTGGGTCAACCCTGGCAAGCATAGCCGAGACACTCAATATTGCCGTTTAGCGATTTAGTGTATCAATTGAATCCTCAACCCTAGTGTCAAATAATGCGTCCAGCGGACGGTGAGAAACGCTGCGCTTCACAAGCATCAGCATGGAGGATCACTCTCGATGTTTGTAATTACAAAATACAACACATACAAACTATTATACCGAAAGCATGCCGTTATCAGATTTGCTGTTCCCAGACGTGGATATGAATCAAGTGATTTCATGATATCGAAGTGGTTGAGCATTGGGAATCTCAAGGCGGCAGCCCTAGCACTGCTGCTATTCGTTTACCCAATATTGGCTCTCTCAACTGCATCGATTCGCTATCTTGAGACGATACATAGGATCACGAATCAACAGACTTTCGACCAGTCCGTGTTTGGTTCAACCTCGGGAGATAGCACTGCTGTTCTTGGATTTTTCCTGTTGTTCCTAGCTGTCGCGTTTCGCTCAAGTGTTTTGAGAATAGCGATGATTATAGTCTTTGGTGCTGGCATCGGGACCTTCTTAGCTGGATATGAACAAATTCTGCTAATCGCGGGTCTGGCCACCCTTCCAATTCTCGCTGCCCTTTTGCTTGCTAGTGCACTCTCCAGGAATCGGAGATCTTTGTCAGCAACACAGCAAACTAAGTTCAGCTTGTCGGGATTTCAGCTTGACGGCAAGCGCGTGGCAGTACTATTCCTCACAATAATTATCATTCTGGAAATTGGCGCGCTTGCCAGATGGGTCGCCTACCCGATATTCCCATCAGAAATGTATGGAGACCCATCTTGGAAGATTGCAGAGCTTGAGTCAGCCCTCTTTCACGTTTTCGGCTTGCTTTCCCCGGTCATACTCCTATTACTGGCTTTTTCCTTCCTCTACAAGGACTACATTCGTTCGTTCATTCGCAAATTAAGCACTCATCAGGAAAACGAAGAAGATGCGATCCGACGCCAAGCGAAATCAGATATCAAGAGAGCTGGCAGTCATGAATTTGAGACCGAGCATGCCTTTTCTGGAAGCAATATCAGGACAGCCCCCGAGCAGGGCACTTCAGCTCTTATAATGGGTCGGTCGGCGAAGCTATCGCAAAAGCCGGCCGTTCCTCATATGGCCATCCTCATTGGTGCAATGATAATCTCGATAGTGATCACACTCTATCCTCACTTTCCGGGAGTAAACCAGTCGGGAACCGGTGTAAGCACGGACGAGCAGGCATACATCCGCTGGCTAGCTGAGGTCAGAAACTTTCAGTCACAAGGCTTAGCCACCACTTCACCTGAGGTGATTTCTACGGTCTTTACAGATGTATCCGACAGGCCTCTGAGTATCCTTTTGATGTTGGTTGTCAGCGACCTGACAGCACAGTCTGACGCCAATGTCGTGAGGTTTCTTCCAGTCTTCCTTGCCCCCGCTCTTGTTCTTACCAGCTACTGCTTTGTCAGGTATGGATATCCTATCCACGACCATGACCATAACGGCGTGCGAAAAAAAGAGAAAATTGCTGCTATTGTCGCGGTAACGGCAGCACTCTCACCGCAAATCGTTGTCGGAGTGTACGGAGGATTCTTGGCTAATTGGTTGGCATTGATTCCGGGCTTCCTAGCATTGCTTTTCGCGGCAAGAATTTCTGACTACGCGCCAAGAGTAAGGAACAATGGGAGCGGCTGGAAATGGGCAGCGATTCATCTGCTTTGTTTCTTTGCAACTCTTACCCTCACAATGCTCTTTCATGTATACACGTGGGGATTTGTAGTTCTGGTTTCTCTGATGTTTGCATTCTTTTCGTATTATTCTATGCGAAAATCGAATGCTGCTACTCGCGGTGATGCTCTTAAGATTATGGGAGTTCTTGTAGGCGTTATAGTAGTTAGTATTGCCACGGATGTCGCAAAATCTTCATACTTTTCGGTGACTTCAGGTTTTGCCAGAGATACCTTCTTGGCAGAAAGCAGCTTCCGTCTTGAGAACTTTAATTCCAAGTGGGAAACTATTGATTTTACTCTGACGAGCTACGTTGGGGGATATCTCTCGCATCCGGGCCTATTGCTGCTTGCTCTAATCTGGGTTTCCAAAGCAAATTATTTCAGAGCGTTTGACCGTCTGATTTTCTCGATTCTCTTCGTTCTCACCATACCGATACTCTTCGGGACGAGTGAAATTCAGGCAAGACTATTCTATCTTGTTCCTCTGTTCGTTCCGGCGGTCCTTGCTCTCTATGAACTTCAAGGGGAGAAAAGTACTGTCCTTAAGTTCGCGGTTGTGGCAATTGTTGCATCAATGGCAGTATACATTCTTAGAGCTATGGCAAATCTGTATCTTGTCTTACCTGAAGGTTACGAGCTCGATAAGCCGTTCCTCGCCCCATAGATTTTTGCAAGCCGGATTTCATGCACGCGACCTACTGGGTGAACCAATGACAGATTGCTAGATCATGGCAAATCATGTTACAAGAGTAATCAGGTGTAAATCCCTAACGGCCCGACTTTGTGGTCTCGTAAAGAAGCGCCATACTGTCAATAACATGCGATAATTCATACTTCGTACTAAACTCATCGAAGGCGTTTCCAGACATCTTACGTCGTTTGTCATTATCGGTGAATAGCTGGACAATCCTTTCTGCCCAGGCGGTGGCATCGAACGCAGGGATTACGAATCCAGAATAGTCGTTTTTCACTATGTCGGAAGGTGGTCTGACGTCTGATACCAAGACCGGCTTTTTGAGGGCAAAGCCTTCTATTATCGCAATGCCAAAGCCTTCTATAAGACTCGGAAATACCATAAAGTACGAACTCGCGATTAGTCTGACTTTTTCCGCTTCAGAGACTCTGCCAACAAACTCGATTGAATCTTTGATGTCCTCGGCTTCTTGCAGCAGGCTGCTTCTGTATGGACCATCACCTATTATGATCAATTTCGCGTTAGGAACAGACTTTATCACATTTCTAAACGCCTTTATCACAGTGTCGACATTCTTGTAATGAACAAGGCGTCCAACGAAGACTGCAGTGGGCTGCTGAAGTTCTTCATTATCGCTTTCTGTTGTATTTGCCATTTGTTCTATGCCATTCGGAATAACGACAATTTTTTCGGTATTTACGCCAAACGACGTAAGATCTTCTTTTGTTGTCTCGCTTACCGTATGAAAAGCTGAAACTTGTAGCTTCAGAATAAGATCTTCTACCAATTTGCTCATTAGTGGCGCATAGAACGGAAGGTTGCTTTCTTGTTTCGTCCTCCATTGCTTCCAGAAAGTCTTGTCTGACGCTTGGTAGACATCGTGGAATGTGACTATGTGTGGGACATGATACAGTCTCGAACAAGCATACCCCGCTAAAACGGGGACATATGTATTGGAATGTATGAGGTCTATGGCATTGCCTCCTTTCTTCTCCTCCGAGATTATTTGCCTACCTTTCCTGAATGCGTTCAAAAGATAGTCAAGGTTATGCCCTATAGTTGGAGGCAGTGTGCCTTTGTAGGAATACTCGGATCCCACTCTGTGAACGTGGATTCCCTCGACCTTTTCATAAGGCACCGTATCCGACAATCGCTGAGTTATGACATGAATATTATGTCCTCTTTTTGCGAACTCTCTAGCAAATAGGAAGAAAATATACTCCCCTCCTCCGAAGACATAGGGATGAAAGAGTTGAGTAAAATAAAGTAGGTTCAACGGCTTGATACGGTCACACCTCCCGTTTAATCATGATCTCGATCAAGGCTAGTGCTCAGAAATAGACCATCCGTAGCTTAGTTTATTGGTAAGTGGTCGTTTGTCTAGTTTACATACATTCTTTTTTATGCAAAGCATCATTTAGCGCCAACGTATGCAGAGCGGAAACTCGCTACTTAGCGAAAGTTGGTCGTATTACACGATTTCAGTGAAGCATTCTGTTCAAGCAATTACTCATGATGTTCAGTTTTCGGTTTGTTCAGACAGATGTAGTACAATGAGGCAAGCTTTGAGTAATATGGCAAGGTAGGAATTCACTCGATGAGCGTCATTAAAAGTGGAGTCTACGTATACTCCTCAAACTTATCGAATGTATTTCTCTCGTATCTATTCTGGGTAGTGGTGGCCGGTCTTACTGGGTCTGAAGGTCCTGGACTGATCGGCTATTTATCGAGTATAATAGCTTTCTCCACTATCGTTTCCACAGGAACACTTCTAGGTATGCCGATGAGCATCCAGAGACTTGTAGGAAAAGCGCTCGCGCAGAATGATAACTCTTTGGTTTCATCCTTATCGATAAGTGCTTTTTGCTTGGTGCTATTGTTGACGTCAGTTGCTGCCATTACTATTGTCCTACTGAATGAACCTATCATGTCAATTACAGGATTTTCGTGGGACCTACTGATCGTTTCACTAGTAATCGTTTTCGAACTCGTCACGTTTCAAATACTCTATAGTATTCTGTTGTCAATTGGTAGATCTAGATTCATTCTTCTTGGAACGCTGATGCAGGGAGTATCAAAGATAGTTATCATTATCTTTTTGCTCAATGGTTCCTACAACGTTAGCGCGCTCCTGATGAGTTTCGTTTTTTCTTATCTGATTGCGATTACCGTAATGTCCGCTCCTCTGATCAAGCAATTGCATGGGGCATTGAGGATGCGGATTCATCACGGGTGGAAAACGCTGATTCACGCAGGAATGTCTAATTGGGTTCCATCAATGGTTTCCGCGATTGGAGGTCAGTTATCTGTTCTCAGTGTATTCGGATATGTTGGTGCAGCCCAGGCCGGAGAATACTACATGGCATCTGCCATTTTCTCTGCTGTGGTAGGACTTCCGACTGCGATATTCTCTGCTGCGTTTCCCGTGATGAGTGGAATGACAGACGCAAGGAAAACGCTTAGCTGGAAAATCACGAAGTATAGTCTTCTAATATCTGCTCCTCTAGCCATATTGACAGGAGTATACGCGAATCAAATTCTAACCATGCTAAATCCTGCACTCGTGAACGCCGTGATCCCGCAACGGATTCTATTGATTGGAGTGGTTCCGGCGATAATTAATTACGGAATATACTATCTTCTTTACGCCACTGGTAATTACAAAAGTGTATTAGTGGCCGGACTCGTCGAAAATCTAAGTAGAGTCTCCCTTTATTTCATTCTTGTGCCCTCGTTGGGAGCGACAGGAGCGGCTATATCGTATATTAGCGGTTCTTTTCTTTCAATGATTTTTATGCTCCTTACCCAAAGGAAACGTTTCATATTATCTTGGAAAAGAGTCGTAGCAATCACTTCGATACCGGCTTCCAGTGGTCTTGCCATTTGGTTTCTCGCCGTAGACCCAATCATAGGAGTGCCAACTATTCTGTTAGCTTGTCTCTTTTTCTACCTTAGACTAGATGTAGCTAGGACCGATGAGATTCGTGGAATCGTTTTTTCATTAATGCCGTCCCACCTAGCGTCAAGAATCTTCCAACGATTGGAGAGGATAATATTGTTGGTTGGTAAATCTCAGCTCTTTGGTGACAACGATCGTATTTGAACCCACTGTATCGTCGATCGTCAAATTGAACTGTTGTGGAAAGAAGACTCACAAATGCATAAAAGTATCTTCGTATTATCAGCAAGAAGACATCATTTGCATATCCTACATTATGTACCAAATTTTTTAGTAGGACAGGCGGTAGGGAAATCTTCGTAGAAGGACTAACTCGTCAATTAAGTAAACTAGGTGTGGAACAAACTGTTGTAACGAATGCCACCAATATTCTTACAAGTTCTGAGGCTCCTGGTCGGATTGAACTCGTCTATAGAACAAGAATCTTTCCATCAAGCGCGTACATGATTCTCGACAGATTGAGCGGTTTGTTGTTAGACACCAAGTTTGATATTATCCATATTCACGGGTACGGAGAGTACGCTGCTGACCTTGCTTGTGTTCTCAAAAGACTTGGAAAACTCCGGACACCCATTCTACTTACAACGCACGGCGTTGCGGGCCTACGACATGCCCTAGGAGCTCTCAATTTCTCGCTCAAGTTTGGTGGAGCCGAGCGGCTCAGAAGGGCTCTACATCTTTTCTACGATGAATCCATGGGTAGGCTGGAAATGAAGACCTTTGACAAGGTTGTCGTTCTTTCCAATGAGGAAAAGACCTACTTGGGAAAGATAGGTTTGCGAGACAGCCGGACTGTAAGTATTCCTATAGCAGTAAACGATATTTTTCATAAAGCCACAACGCTTGCTCGTCAGGAGCATTTGTTGTATGTAGGGCGGATTGACAGACATAAGGGATTAAGCACACTAGTCCATGCAATAAAAGAGCTAAAGGATACCGGCCATTCAATGAAATGTGTAGTTATCGGTGAGGACTTTGGATACAAAACAGAGCTGGAGCACCTAGTAGAAACACTAGATCTCGGCGAACTCATTGAACTACGTGGGCCGGTGTCCCAAGAAGAGCTCATCCCACTTTATAGCTCTGCATTGGCTACCATCTTGCTATCTTCAGCTGAAGGCATGCCTACTAGCCTCATCGAATCCGTCGCGATGGGTATTCCATTTATTTCGACGCCAGTAGGAGGTATTTCGGAGCTTGCCTCAAACAGTAAAGCGGGGATTTTAGTCTCACCGGACGCACCTCAAGAAGTTGCCAGAGCGGTCACGAGAATCAATAATGACAAGTCGTTGTGGCATTCGATGTCATTAAGCGGCAAGGAATACGCTTCTGGTTTTGCCTGGACCAAAGTCGCAAACCAATATCTCAACCTGTATGAAGAGATGTCCGCAAAATGATGACTCGTTTGTTGATAACAAGGCGCGTCTTATCCTTAGACATAGAGTCCCCGATTTACGCTGTATGCGCCGCAGCGCTCTCTCGAACGGTCCCCCTGTTTTCCGATTCCCCGTTCTTGCAAACTTTATCATTGCTCCTCGCGCTCGTCCCAGTTCTGATTTTATCATACAAGATTGTTATTCGCCTAGAGAAGAAGAACGTTTTCTTGTTGTCATCACGCAGTGCACAACTGGCACTTTTTGGTTTGCTAGTTGTCCCAATAGTTTACATCCCCACGACACTTCTGAGTTACCTCGTCGACTATTATGTCATTGCAACTGTAGTACTGGTTATCTGTCTAAATGCATTCGGAGAAAAACTAGCGATCTCGAAGAGACTCGCAAACGCTTCAATGACATTCATTAGAAGCTCTCTCGAAGAAAGACAGGCTTACTTGCTCCTTTTACAGATCATCGTTCTAGCAATTGTTGGAACAACTTTGGACTCTACCGGCACTTGGATGACGCCGGTAGATTTTGACTATGCTAGAATCGGACTGTTGTCTACGGGGATACTGGTAACAGCATACCTTCTCGCAACTAATTCTAAGCTCAGATACGCTTCAGCAATCGTGACTGCCATGTTACTTTTTTGTCTACTCTCACTGCAAGGGGTTGTAAATTATGGAGGCGATAGTGGGATTTTTATCAGCACCACGAAGGGCCTGTTGGGGGGCAGCGATGCAGATTTTATTTCTCTTGATGATCGATGGCGCTTTGGAAGTCTTGCATTTCTCGGATATCCTAGCTTGACTGCATACTTATCACAGACCTCGCTGGTAAGCCCGGAATATGGGATATCTTTTGCAAATGCGTTGGCAATGATATATGTAACCTTAGGCGCTTTCGTTCTTAGCACACTGTTCGGAAAGAATCGTCTTGAAAGAAATATTATCTTTGGAGTTTATCTAATTGCCCTTCCTTCAACATTCTATTTCATTGCTAATAATTTTCGGTCAGTTTCTTTTCTTCTTCTTGTATTACCCCTTGTAATCCCATTGTTTCAAAATTTGCGATTCAGCAGTTCAGGTAAGGCGGCCTATCTGACTGCCATGTTTTCAGTTGCAGTCATTCACCCTTTGGCATTTGTTTTCTTTCCGGCAATGTCTGCAGTTCTATTCCGACACCTGAAATTGCCAGGAAGAATGATATTTGTCACTGTGATCGCTATTTTTGTTGCCATCGTTCTCGTTGTATCTCCTTCCTTTCTAAGAGCACTGTCTATCAGTCCTGAAGAACTCCCTGTCTTCTTGGTTTCCTTTGATGCCTTAGATGTATTTCGGGAGCCTTTTGCGTTCTTTCCTTCTGTTGATTGGCCTGCGAAGTTTACCTTCATGATTGCTTTGAGCGCGACTATCTTATTGACAATTATTGTTCTATTCAAGAAAATCGACAACGTGCCTAGGTGGCCTCTAGTTGGACTTTTGGCTACATTTTTCGCGTTGGCGATATTTGTTCATACGGAAAATTTTCCGATAATCCGATTAGGCATCGTGTTTGGTGGTATAGGAATAGCTCTCGGCTCTTGTTTGCTTGTCAGGCAGCTAACCCATCTTACAATTCGTGGGAGACTACTTACTACACGATCTGTGGTGCCAACGATCGTTTTAGGATCCGTCATAATGCTAGTGGTAACGAACGCTTATCCATGGGGCCGCCCCCTTCAATTGGATGCCATAGATGTAGACGAGTACCATTTATTGAAGAATTTCGTCGTTCAAGAACAGCCTAACTTTCAATCTTCTTTGGTTTTCGCACACATTGAAACGATGAGGTATCTTACCGGCGTTGACGGATCTATGCTTTATTATTCTGGATCGAAGCCATTTTCCTTCGATTTCACAGATCCAGCCACTGCTTCTACCTTCTATGATGCCTTTGCCAGGTCTGTAAGAGGTGACCTATCTGGAGTCTTCAAGACCAGCCTTGAAAAGGATGCTCAGAACGTCTACATTGTAGAGCTCTACAGATTCTTTCCGGCATCTAGAGACCACATTGACGAGAATGTGATAGTCAATAATGATGCCGGTCTAGTCCGTAAGGTTGAATTTGAAAAAGTGCAGCAAACTGGATGGAACCTAGACAAACATGGAGTTGATCATGCCCAAGTCTCTACTAGCCTGAACGGCATTACGACGTTGGCAGCTACATTTTCGAAGAACTATACGGCGGCCCTTTCAACAGTAATGTTCGACAAATCTGCTAAGGGAGTGGTGGTAGACGTATCATACTTCGACAGGATGACGCCAAGATTCTTTCTTGTGTCAGAAGATGGTTCTTATTTCGAAGTGAAGCATCAACCTGTCAATGGCACAAACGTCTTGATCTCTGGTACTGCGCAACCTAACAGTTCCATTCATGGGTTAAGAATATCATTGGATTCAGGAAGATGGGACCAGTTCGGGCAATCGAACGACTATCCCACCACGGCGATGATACGTATCAACAACATATACCTCACGAGATAGGATGATTCCATTGAAGGTAGCCATTATCGATTCCTATTTGAGCGTTGTTGATCTAGAGCTCTGCCGAACATTGATGAATGTTGGCATTGATGCACAGATAATCACCAGTAAGCGCTCGCATATCCAGTATAGGAATACCGGAATCCAGTTCAAAGATGACAGTCTAAGAATCACTACGTTGGATTCGCTGGAATCGCCAATCATGGGACTAAATCTCTATTTTCCGTTTCCTGTTTTGCATAACCTATTGTCTACGCTTGAAAAGGAGGCCCCTGAAGTCGTGCAGACAACTGAGCATGTTTCTTCTCCCTCTTTTTGGGTTAACGCGAAGAAGGGGAATTGGAATAGTGTCCTGATCGAGAGGGCGGGCGAATGGGACGGCATCGTCCCAAGATTCAAAATTCATAGTGCGCTAGCCAAAAAGCTCGTAATACCCAAGGTCGATGGGTTCGGTGCACTCAGTAGCTTCGCGGCCGACATCTTACGAGGGTTAGGATGCAAGAAAGAGATTGCTTCAATTCCCAATCCCGTCGATACTGACGCTTTTAATGTTCAGGTTCCTTGGTCTGAAAGGAAAAATGTAGTTCTTTATGTGGGCAGACTAACCAGAATAAAAATGGTTCACATCCTGATCGCAGCTATGCCGATTGTCCATGAAAAAGTACCCGATGCCGAACTATGGCTTATCGGAGACGGAGATGAGGAAGAAAATTACAAAAGGCTCGCCGCGGGCAAATCGTATATCAGATTTCTAGGAAGTAAAGCTCGCGGCGAATTGTCTCATTATTACAATCAGGCAAGGATGCTCGTTATGCTATCCAACAAGAAAATGACAGGCATTGGTGTTGCCACAGAGGAGGCTATGGCTTGTGGTGTGCCAATAGTTGGATCCAAGGGGATACCATTCGATGAAGATGAACATATCTTCTACTCTAGAACTGAGTTGACATCCGAGGACTTCGCAAACAACATTATCAGATGTCTGTCACAGGGCGAAAAACAATCCATAGCAGCGAGGGTCGTCGCTGAAAAGAAATACTCGTACAGTGCGGTAGGCACGAATTACAAGAAAATGCTAAATGGCATGGATCGAAACTAACTGGAGTAGGAAATGTCTAGTCTCGAATCGTTGCAAATCGACGCGCTAGATGTTGTCTGTATCTAAGATCTACCGCTTTCGCCGCTTCTACTATGCTAGTGGCACTTGAGAGTGTCTTCGATAATTCTAGAAGCATCTGACTATCCTTT
>Ga0187892_10006777_pt1 | contig 16780 bp, 12 predicted proteins | sample MA1701073metaG_FD_139345 | JGI IMG/M metagenome (GOLD analysis project Ga0187892, IMG submission 139345) | Bio-ooze microbial communities from a basaltic lava cave in the Kipuka Kanohina Cave System on the Island of Hawaii, USA - MA170107-3 metaG ... | reverse complement strand
TCTGGCCTGCAGACGACCCGCGGCGCCGGGCGCTGGTGGCGCGGCGCTGCAATAGCGCCGACGACGTAGCGCGATGGATCGTCGAGATTCATGGACAGGATGGACACTATGGACCCGAGGAGTCCATGCAGTCCATCAAGTCCATCTACGCTGCTCTCTCGGCCAACGCAGCCCTGGTCTTGATCGGTATGGCCGTGGCTCTCCTCAAGCGCCAGGTTGACGCTCAAGCCGCAGCTTTCGAAACCGACGGCGGCTTCACCGAGCGCCTGCATCGGGTGCGCACCAGCCGCCGGCGCGACCCGTGAGAACGCCTGTCGCCTTTTTCGTTCACTCGCCACACCCGTTCAAAGCGTTGTTCACCGCCGTGACGATTTCGTCGACCGTGACGGTGCCACTTCCGTCGGCGTCGCCGGCCGCACACGTCTGGATGTCGCCACCGCCCAGAGGGATGGTGATGAGATAGAGAATGTCGTCGATGGTCACGGCACCGTCGCCATCACAATCGCCGATACAAACCGGGGGCCCCGCGCACAACTGGTCGCCGGCGATGGATACTTGCTGCGGCACCCCCGTCGGGTCATTGAACAATGCGCTGCCGCTGAAGGCTGCCGGCGTGCCGCCGGTGACGAGGGTGTACTGAATGTCCATATCCCCGTCATTGACCGCGCCACCATAGAACACCCAGCGCAACTCGCGTGTGATCTGGTTGTAACGCCCAGGCGGCGGAGTCGCCGATTGCAGCGTCGAACCTGCCGGAAGTGTCTCCGCGACAATCACCCCGTTGGGAACAGCGCCGACGACGTGCAGATCGAGATTGACGACAGCCTCCTCGCCCGAGCGACAACTCTGCGGCAGGCTACGCGTACCTTCCACCTGAGCGTGCGCGGCATGCGCGCCAGCCAGGACCGCGAGGGCAACCACGAAGTAGGTCACAGGACGCATCACCCTTCACACTCCCCTGGGTGGAACACGCGCGGCCCAACACCGCCACCGGCGCCGGCGTCGACGCAATAGCACCCGGAAGAGCCGTCTTCACACGGCGCCGCCCACAAGTCGATCGCGTTGAGCAGGTCCTGGTCACCGATCTCGAATTCTGCCCAGCGGTCGATCCACGCGAGCAACTCGCCATCGTCGATGCGCCCGTCGGCGTTGGTATCGGCTGCATGCGCCGCCTGTCCTTCGATCATCGAGCACGCCGTGGCGACACAGCGCGGTACGCCGTCGACATCGTTGTAAAGCACCGAGCCGCAAACCGTCGCCGTCGTCAGATTCAGCGCCGCTCGCGCGCGGTAGGTAATGGTCCGATCGACCACCTGATCGCCGAAGAACAACCAGCGCAGCTCTCCGGTTGCCGCATTGGCGCTGCTCTGCGGCGGTTCCGCCGATTCGAACGTCCATGCGGGCGGCAAAGTCTCGGTGATGACGGCTCCGTTGGGTACGGCGGTGTCGTTGACATCGACCGACAGACTTATCTCAAGGACGTCGCCGGCATGGAAGCTGGCGGGAGCGGAACGCGTCACATGGACAGCCCCGGTCTCGGCACACGGTATCGAGGTCGCGGGTGGAGTTGCCGTCGGCGTCGACGGCGGCGGGAGTGTAGGGGTCGCCGTGCCAGGCGGACTCGAAGTCTGCATTGGCGTCGATGTTGGCAAGACCGGCGTCGAGGTTGCCTCGGGAGAACTCGTCGCCGTCGGCAGTGAGGTGAACGTCGGTTCGCTCGTCGGCGTCGGAGTGGACATCGGCGTCGAAGTCGGCGTCCGCGTGATGGTCGGCGTCGAGGTCGGAATCGGTGTCGGCGGCGGACATTTCGAATCAGCGCTGTCGACAAAATGGTTGCCGTCGTTGTCGAGACCGTCGCTGCAGGTGGCAACCCCGTTGAGCTCGGTGACCGGAAGAGCCGCCTCTTCCGGCACGCTGTCCATGCCGAGGCCGCTCGGGACGGGCCTGGCATCCGAGGCATAGCGCCGCTCCGCAACGTCGCCCCAGCCGTCGCCGTCGGTGTCGAGTTGAGCCGACGCCCACCAGCGATAGCGGCACTCCGTGCCGAAGCGCAGAACGAGACCGCCGAGCGCTTGTTCGCGAGTCGTGTCGCCGTCGCCGTCGAAGAAGACGCCGTCGACGCTGACTTCGAGGCCGGCGAGCTCACCGGTGCCGCTGACGGAAAGGTCGCGGGCGATGAAGCGGTTGTCGACGATCGGGATGTCGACGTTGATCGCGGCGGCGCGCGGCTCGAGAGCGCCGCAGCCGATGTTGCTCGCCAGCAATCGAGTCACGCGCATCCCGTCGACAGAGCGCTCGACCGAAAACGCGCCGGCGCCCGAGTGGCGGCCGGCAAAGGCGGTGAACCGCGACGGGGTCGCCGGCTGTGAGCCGAAACAGGCGGAGTCGGCCGCATCGATGTTGCCGTCGGCGTCATTGTCGTAGCGGTCGCGGCAGGCGCCCGGGCCGAACAACGCCGTGCTCGGCAGCGCATGGTCTTCCGGCGTGCTGCGAGAGCTCATCGGCCGCGAGCCCAGCGCGCTTTCGAGCTCGTCCGACCAACCGTCCCAATCGTCGTCGTCCTCGCTGGTGGCTGCCCATTGGAAGTTGCAGCGGGCGTTGCCGAAGAGAACGGACATTCCTCCGAGCAGCTGCGTATGGGCGTCGTCGACGAAGACTCCGTCGATCTGCAGCGCACGTGTATTCGCCTGCCGGGTCTGCAAACTCGTCGAGAACCGCCCGTTGGTGATCAGCGCGGGAGGATCGAGGTCGAGGACGAACCCCGACGAGTCATTGTATGCGCACGAGAGCGACGAAGCGGCGACTTGCAGCACCTGCATGCCGTCGTTCGATAGGCGCAGACCGACGCCTCCCCCACTCGAGTGTGCGCCGATATGCGTCGGGCACGACCGGGAGCGCCAAGCGAGGTCGTAGGTCCCAGTGTTCCTACCGAGACAAGCGCCTACCAGAACGGTGAAACGCCCGGTCGTCGGCAAGTCGAAGTCGAACGTGTTACCGCAACTATGAAGGATAACAGTGCCCCTCGGATCGAAGACCCGCACCTCCAGGCCGCCACGACTTACCAGCGTGCTCTCAAAGTCGAGCGACACGGGGTCGTTCTCGGCGCCGTAGAAAGCGTACGAATCCACCTGGCCGCCGACTTCGAGCTCACCGGCAACGTCGACGCCGCAGGCCATCGGCACGGCGCAGCTGTGTACGGTGTCGGAGACGACGTTCATCGTCAGCGCGTACTCGCCCGCGTCGGCACCGATGCAGTCCCTGACCTGAACGATGTAAACACCGTCCGCCGGTGCACGCATGGGCAGACGTCCGGTGCAGGTGCTGCCTAGGTTCGTGCCGTCGGGAGCCAAGAGGCGCAGCCGTAGCAATTCGATCGTGCCGGACATGTCGACGGCGTCGAGCGTGAAGACCTCACCCGCCTGCATGACGAACTGGTAGGAATGGACGTCGCCCGATTCGAGTTGACGAACGGCCGTCTCGTGGCACGCAAGAAAGTAGGGAATACCGCCGCGCGGCAGGGGCTCGGCGGCCTCCTGTGCCGCCAACGGCGGTGACAAGCAGACAAGGAAGGCGAAGAACGCGACTCCGCTACCGATCAGCCGGCGGAATCGACGGTCGCCGTCCTGATGGTGCGGACGTGCGATCACTGCACACTCACGATGGACTCAGTCGAACGCGCGGCGCTCGATCCAACCCTGGGAGCCATCCGCCAGCGCAACGCGATACCAGTCGCCCTGCTCGCCGACGAGTACGGCGCGGTCACCGCGATTGAGCGTCATGATGACACCGGAGGTCTGGTCGCGCTCGGCGTGGACCGCGGCAGTGTCGACGGTAACGCGCGCCACCTGGCGCAGCTCAACCGCGCGGCTGAGCGCTTCGTTCGACTCGTCAGGCGTTTGCAGGCGCGGTACGACGACGATCAGTGCAAGCGCCGCGATTGCAGCGGGAACCAATACCGGCAAGCGGATCGACGCCACCAGCCAATCACGCAAACCGGCGAACGCGCCGGCACGCTCCGCCACCGCGGGACGCCGGTGCGGCCGATCATCTGCCAGGGCGCGTGCGGCAATGTCGGCAGGCACGGGAAGCGGAATTTCGCTCGCCAGGGTGAGCCGGTAGGTGGCAGCGCGGAGCTCGCCGATACAGTGGTTGCAGGTGGCGACGTGGCTGCTCAGGCGCTGCATCTCGGCGTCGCCGGTGATGGTCCGCGACCAGTCGCCGGTAAGTTCGCTGGGAAGAGCGCCGGTTGCAGCGAGAAGCGCAGCCAGCATCTCCTGAGTTGGACACTCCGTCTCGAAGCGCGCATCAGTGTGATTCATCATTGGTCACACCCTTTCCGATGAATTCCCCGAGCTTGTCGCCGGCGATGGCGGAAAGCTCTTCGCGCAGGCGCGCGATTTGCGAGCCGACGTTGCCGACGGTGGTGTTGAGCACAACCGCAATATCCTTGTAGGGCGCGGTGACCTTGCGACGCTTCGCCTGACCGACGAGCTTATCGCGTTGGCGGCCGCGCCGTTGGATCTTGCGCTCCAACTCGACCTTTTCCTCGCGCAGCTTGGCTGCCGCGCGTGACCCGGGTTGAACTGTATTGAGATCATCGGCGATCCGCCGCAGACGACGTTGGTACAACTGGATCCATGCCTGCACCGAATCCAGGTTGTCCTCTATCCCGCGCAGCGCCGATTCCCGATCGCGGATGGTGGCTCGCAATCGCTCGACTGAGGCGACGACTTCCGCCACCGAGTGGCCCGAGGACGATGCCAGATAGCGCACCTCGTCCGATGTCAGCTCACAATCCTCAGCGTGCAGGAGCTTGAAGACAACCGTCTTCGAGGGATCGAGATTGGCAAGCAGCTGATCGATGCTGCCTTCCTCCTGCCAGCGTCCGTTACCCTCATTCATCAGGTCTACCTCCGATTGTTCTCGGTCGGGCAGCTCGCCGATGTCCTCAATGGAAACCGTATCGATACGTCGTTCACCACGCTTCCACTCGAGAACCAGGTCGTCCAACACGAAACCGAGGAGGTAAGCTCGAAACGGCGCTCGCCCTTCGAACGTGCGCAGGCGTCGAAATATCCGGCCGTCCTGGAAGGCAAATACATAGAAGTCCCCAGCCTCATCCGCGGGTGTGCGATAAACGCGGATCGGGTAGCCGTAGATCAGCTCACCGTAGGTCTCCTGGAAGCTGCGGGCGGCATCGCTGTCGCCTGTGAGACAGCGCGCGATAAGCTCGCGAACCGCCTGCGCTTCGCTGAGGGCTTCCAACCCACTCCCCTTCCTGGCGCCGGTACGCCGATATGCGCCTGCATCCCATTCACGTCCTAGGGGCGGGGATGGAACGCACTGTCATTTTATTGCACCGGGGGTGGCAACGGTCCAGCAATCCTTGGTAGCCGGTACCCGGTAGCCGGTATCCAGTTTGAGACCTCCCGGTCCGACAGCACCGGTTACCGGTTACCGGCTACCGGTTACCCTTCCGATCCCGGATCCCGGGTCCCAACCGGCTACCGGTTACCGGCTACCGGCTACCGGTTACCGGTTAGGCTACCGGTTACCCTTCCGACCCGACCGCCGCAGAACGGCGATTTCCCTCATCTCTCTAACCGACGTACCAGCTTGCATCCCGCAGCGTTCCTGGGAACAATCGCGCGACCTGGGGTTTATGCGGGGTCGATCGCGACTGGTCGTCGGCGGACTCGCCGTGACGATGTTGATCCTACCGTGCGAGGTCGACCGCGCTTATCGCACCGTCCTTGCATCCCTAGATTGCCCACCCGCCGCAGCCGCTGAAGCCACCAAGGACGCCGGCAAGGAACGACCCAATCTCTGGGTCCTCACCGTCGGTGTCAGCACCTATCGGGATTCCAAGCTGAATTTGAGGTTTGCCGACGCCGATGCCAAAGCCGTGGCGGCCGCCCTGGACGAACAACAGCAACGCCGAGTCTACGGCAAGATCCACTCGCTGGTTCTCACCAACGACCGCGTGACGCGAGAAAGTATCCTCACCGGAATCCGTACCTTCATCGAGAAAGCCGAGCCCGACGACGTCGCGGCGATCTTCATGGCCGGACACGGCGTTCGCGACCTGATCACCGGCACCTATTACTTCCTGCCGCATCCGGCGACGTCCGAGGACTTCTTCACGACCGGCCTGCGCGTCGAGGAGTTCAACGACATGGTGCGCATTCTTCAGCGGCACGTACGCCACGTCGTCGTCATGCTCGACACGTGTCACGCCGGCGCGCTCGGCCTCCAGCCGGAAGACATGCAGGCCGCCGACGACCTCGCGGCGCAGGTACGCGCCGAGGGCGTCTTTCTGCTCGCAGCGACCAAGCCGGGGGACGAGTCCAAGGAGATTCCCAAGCTAGGTCATGGTGTCTTTACCTACGCCTTGCTCAACGCGCTGCACGGCAAAGCCAATACCGGCGATGACGGCTTGCTGTCGCTCGCCGAGCTGGTCGTCTACCTCGGCGCCGAAGTGCCTCGGCTGACGAGCAAGGGTCAGACCCCGTACTACTTGATCACGGGAACCGATCTGGTCTTCGCCGACGTGCGCCAGCCGAACTCGCTCGCGGTTCTGAAGTTCCTCAACAATGGGCCGCACGACACGCGCAACGACTGGATGGGCCGCTCGTTGCAAGAGTCGTTCTACTACGCCCTCGATCGCGTCCCTGTCCTGCATGTTTGCCCCTTGCCCTCGGACACCGCATCCGTGGATGAAACCGATCTGCGGGCCGAAGCTCAGCGGCTGGGTTGCGGCAAGTTCGTCATCGGCTCGTATGCGGTGGACCGCAACGACCTGTCGATCCGCGCCCGCGTGGTCGACTCGGTCACCGACTCCGACGAGGTTACCGCTGCCGTGCGCGGCAACCGCGCGGAGTTCGCGCACCTCGCACAGCAACTCGTCGACGACATTCTCGCCCGCATGCCGACGGTACGTGCATATCGATTGATGTTGGAATCGCAGGGCGGCGGCGACGACTCCAGGAATGAGCCGCGACACTCGCCGCCTACGGCGGTACCGCCCAACAGCAAGACCTCCGGGGAGCTCGAGCCGGAGATCATGGCCCGCTGGGCTGACGAGCTGGCGCGCTCACGATCGCGTTCGCCGGAGTGGAAGAACATCAAGGCTGCGAAGGAAACGTCGATCATCGGAACCGTTTGGTCGGCCGGCGCCAGCGTCGCCTACGCGGTCGAACCGGAACCGCCACCGCCGGGCTCGAACCTCGAAGCCGAAGTCCGCGCCCTGCTGGAGGAGTACCGCGAGGGCCACGAAAGAAAGCAGATCGACCGCCTGGCGAACCAATGGGTCGACTTCTCCGGCCGCCAGCGCGAAGCGTTGCGTCGCTATCTCGATCAGGCCGACGACCTGACGCTGGAGCTCAGCGATCTGGCGATCGAGCCGCATGAGAAGGACGTGACCGTCGCCTTCACGCGCGTCGTCCGCTTCGTCGACCGCGAGAGCGGCAAGCCCGTGCGGCTCGAGCTGCGACAACGCATGGTCCTCGTCCGATTCAACGACAAGTGGAAGATCGAGAGGATCGAGTCGCGATGAACGGCGCGCTGCGCAAGACTCTCCTTGCCCGCCTGGCCTTCCTGGTCGTCGCGGTCTATCTCGCCGCGCCGAATTCCGCGGCGGCCAAACCGCTTGAATCCAAGGTTCGCGGCTTGCTCGGTGGCCTGGCGACGTCGATCGATCCGAGGGGCTTCGGTGATCCGCGCAACGCCCTGCCGAAGGATCTGCAGGAGCTTTCCGCGTCGCTGGCCACGTTCCGGTCGCTGGCGCCGGTACCGTCGGCTTCCGGCGCCTTTCGCTTCGAATGGGATGAGGAGGTCGGCACTTTCAATCGACTGCGCAAAGGACCGGGATTGGCCGACACAGCACAGACGCTCGGAGCACGCTTCGGTACGCTCAGCGTGTCCTACTCGCACATCGACTTCGATAGTCTCGACGGCAGCGATCTCAATGATCTCGACTCCGATGAGCCTGCATTCTCCGACGACTATCTGGCGCAGTTGCCTTGCGATGATCCAACGGATCCGGGCCAGTGTGACCGCCTCCGTTTCGACGACGATCGCCTGATAACGCGGGTGAACTTTCAGATGAGCAACGACACCGTGTTCCTCGGAGGTGCCTACGGTGTGACCGATTCGATCGACGTCGGCGTCGCGCTGTCGATCAACTATGTAAAGATCCGGGCGCGGGCGCGGTCGGTGATCACCGACCCCGAGCACGATGGACCACCGGCCTTCGAAGACGACTTCGCCACAGCCCACCCATGTCGTGGCCAATCGCCGGACGCTCCTCGCTGCGTCGAAGACGGCTTCACCGACAGCGCTTCGGGCGCCGGCGATGTCTACTTGCGTGCCAAGTGGCGCTTCCTCGAAACCGCGTACGCCGATTTCGCCGCTTCCGGAACCCTGACGATTCCGACCGGAAACGGCGACGATCTTCTCGGTTTTCACGATCCGACATTCACGCCATTGCTGATCACGTCGAAGAATTACGGCCGCTTCACACCGCACATCAACCTCGGCTACGCTTTTCGTGACGGCAAGGACGTCAGCCAGGCGCTGTGGATCGCGGGCACTGACTTTCAAGTCATCGATCGCGTCATCGTCGCAGCCGACTTCCTCGGCTTTCACGACGACAAGCGCGACAACATCAACGACGACGTGTTGCAATCGGCCATCGGCTTGAAGCTGAACCTATTCGGCTCCGCCGTCGTCTCCGCCAACTTCCAGTTCCCGCTCAACGACGACGGCTTGCGCGCCAACGTCATTTATACCGGCCAGGTGGAGTACACCTTCTAAGGCTGCGCCATACTCTCCCGTTTGACCGAGCGGCGCCGTGCGGGCTTGTCAATGAGCATCTGACCATATATGGCATATGGCCATGGAGAAGCCCGTCAAGACCACGGTCTACCTCGACGAGGATGACTACGAGCGGCTGAAGCGCATCTCGAAGGCGAAGGGCCGCCCGACGGCCGAGCTGGTGCGCGAAGCCGTGGCCGAGTATGCCCGCCGCAACGCGCCGCGCCACAGCGCCCGCAGCATCGGCGCCGGGTCGAGCCGCCGCGGCGATTTGAGCGAGAAGGCCGAAGAGCTGCTACGAGGGATAGGGCGTTGATCGTCGCCGACACCGGCGCCGTCCTCGCCCTGCTCGACGCCAAAGACCAGCACCACGCCGTCCTCCGTGCCCTGTACGAGGAACGACCTCACGCCTGGCTGTTACCGTGGGCGATTCTACCCGAGGTCGACTACCTCACGCTGACCCATCTCGGAGCGAAGGTGGAGCAAGCCTTCCTCGAGGATCTCGCCGAGGGCGTGTTCCGTGTCGATCTCGGCGAGCCGAACGATTTCGATCGCGCCCGCGACTTGTGCGCGAAATACAAGTCGCTGCGCTTCGGCTTGGTCGACGCCATCGTCATGGCCGTCGCCGAGCGCCGCAAGGCTCTCGCCATCGCGACTCTCGACCTGCGCGACTTCGGCGCGGTGAAGCTCAAACGGAACGTGAAGCTCCTGCCGCGTGACCTGTAGGCCCATATCCAGACGAGAAAGCGCCTGAGCCTCACACCGCTTGTCGGAGGTCCGCCAATGGCGCACTCTGGTATGGGCAAACGCGGCGGGTTACGAGCGCTCTACTGACGAAGCCGCAGGCAAGGTGCGCGTGACGTATGGGAGTCTCCTCGGGGAAGGGTTTAGCGAGGGGGTCGATTGAACCCGTACACTGCCGCTGTACGATTGACGATGGCTTGCCCGTACCGCGTCTGCTAGCGTGCGGCGAATCATGGCCTATCGTATATGTCGCACCCACACTGCGTCTGGGCGGCTCGCGGCCGTAAGCGCTTTTCTGCTGGCATGGGCGCTGGTGCATTCAGCCAACGCCATGGTCGTCGTTGAACGCGACTTCCCCGATCTCGTCGAGCGCGCCGAAACTATCGTTGCCGGAACCGTCGCCGAGGTCCGCAACGCGCAGAAGGATTCCGGCGCGCCCATAACGCTGGTCACCGTCTCTGACCTCAGTGTCCTCAAAGGCGGCGCTCGTGAATCGATCACGTTGGAATTCTACGGCGGGGTCAGCGGCGAGTACGCCGTGCGCGTCCCCGATATGCCAACGTTCGCTCCTGGCGAGCGCGTCGTGCTGTTCATCGCCGGCAACGGCGAGAACGTCTGTCCTCTGGTCGGTGTCTGGCAGGGCAGCTTCCGCGTCCGTTTCGACGAAGCTCTCGGCACGGATGTCGTCACCACCAACGGCGGCACACCGATTGCCGGGATTGTCGGCAACAAGGTCCGGCGCGTCGAGAACGTTGGCGACGGCGGCGGCGCGGCAGCCGCGCTGACACTTGATGAATTCCGCCAACGGATCGCCGACGAGCTGGCGAGCCCGAGCCACTAACCGAGGTAAATACATGCTTCGAGCTCTAGTCGGACGCCTCGCCGTCCTTGTCATCCTCGCCGCCGCCTCGCCCAACGCCGGCGCGGCGTTCACCTGCGAAGTCTACGATGGCGAGAACTGCATCCGCTGGCTCGAAGGGCAAGCGACGGTGAAGTCGTTTCTGGGCAATCCCGGACAGGTCTTGATCAATGGAACCATCACCTGGGATCAGAACACGTTTCTCGCCGCCGGCGACTGGAACACGATCAGCGGCGGTTTGCGTTACAACGTGACGACCGAAGGCGAACTCCGCGACCCGTGCACGACGCCTGGCCCGTGCCCTGGAACGGGAGCGGCGGGCGAGAATCCGGTCATCTTCAGGTCATCCGTCTGTGGCGGCGGCAGCTTTGGTCCCGACGTGATTGCGCAAACCGTCAGCTGCTTCCGCCGCGACAACGGCGCCATCGTCAACGCACCGGTCTTCTTCAATCAGAACGTCGGCTGGAATGCCTACGACGGAAATCTGATCAGCGGCGCCACCGACATCCGTCGCGTCTTACTGCACGAGCTCGGCCATGTGGCCGGGCTGGGGCATCCGGACGATGCTGGTCAGAACATGTTGGCAATCATGAACCGCCGCATAAGCTCTCTCGATCGTCCGCAGCAGGACGATATCGACGGTATGCGTTCCATCTACACCGGCGGCCAGCCACCACCGCCGGTGACGACCTCGGGAGGCGGTGGCTGCAATGTGGCGCCGGCGCAGAGCTCGGGAGCGCTGGGGCTGGCGCTGCTCGCGTTGCCGTTGGCTCTGCTGGGTGGCCGACGTTGGCTGCTCGGTGATCGGTGCTTGCGGTCCGGCCGGCCGGGGTGGGTGCCCCTGCGCGGCCGAGACTGTCGATAGATGCCACTTCACCCTTCGACGGGCTCAGGGCGAACGGAAAAAGTCCTTTGAAATCAAAACGCGCTCCCGTTCGCCCTGATCTACTATCGCCAAACTTCTGCGCGCGGCGCGCGAATTTTCTTACCCATCGTCTCACCTCCGTTCGTCCTGGGCCCGTCGAAGGACGTCCGGGGCAGGGCTTTCGCTTGGGTTGCAGGCATCGCCCAGCGCTGAGCTCGTCGAAGGGCGTCCTCCGCATTTTCGACAGTCCCGGCCGGCCAGGGGATAAGTCCAATTGCACTCCGACCGAGGGCGGACCGTAGAAGCTCAAATGGTCGCTGCTCGTCGCTCGTTGCTCGTAACTCGTGGCTCGTCCATAGGTTTGCTCCGCCGAGCTACGAGCTACGAGCGACGGCGAGGCGCGCCGCGAGGCACTACACCAGGGTGCAGGGTTCAGGGTTCGTGGTCAGGAATCAGCGGACGGATGACCGACCGACGACTGACCACCGATCACTGACTACCGATTACCGACTACCGGTGGTACCGGTCCCTTCACGGTCCCACCCAATCGATCCGCCCGCTCTCGGTAAACAAGAGACCGAGACGCAACTGCCGTGCGCCGATGACACCCGCTGAACGCAGCATTTCACCGTACAGGCGTAGCTGTGCGGCGTATTCCGGGTAGACACGTGCGCCCTGCGCCTGCGGTGCCACATCGGTTTTGAAATCGATCGCCGTCATCGTCTCGTCGTCGGCCGCGAGCAGGTCGATGAAGCCGTTGAGCAGCTGGCCTTCGGCCGCGAGCATCGACAGCGGGTACTCGGTCGTCACCGTGGTGGTCGCCGACCCGGCGATCCCTTCCGCGGCGAGCGCGGCACGGGCCCGTTCGACGTCGGCGACGGCTTCGTCGGCATGCTGGTCGAACCCCAGCTCCGCCATCGCCAGCGCCACCGCAGCGCGTGTGTCGGCGGTGACTTCGCCGATCAGGAGCTCGATGCTGCGGTGCACCGTCGCGCCGAACATCCGTCCGAAGCGGCTGCCGGCAGCTTTGCGCAATCGGTCGGCGTCGGGGTCGATCTCGGCCTCGTTCTCGGCGATGCCGGCCGCCTTGGCGGTGACCGCGGTCGGAATGGCGATCGGTGCGGCGGCCGCCTGCAGCGATGCGCCAAAGCGGCGCGCGACCTCTTCGAGTCGGCCTTGCATCTCGGCGTCGCCGATCACTTGCGGGCGAGCAACTTCATGGCCGTCGCGCGCCCACTCCGGCAGGCGCTGCAGGCAGAACGGCTCGAAGCGCTGGACTCCGGCGGATTCCGCTTCGCCGATGAGCGCCTTCGAGGCGTAGTCGTCGCGCTTGCCTTTGCGATGCGGCTCGGGGATGACGAGAAGATCGCGGACCCGGGTCGCGGCGACGTAGTACATGCGCTTGCGCTCTTCCTCGCCGAAATGCTGCTCGCGCTCCAACAACCGTCCGCCGGGGCGGTTCTCTATCGCGACCGGCCCGATCCCGAGAGCCCAGGCACGGCCGTCGCGCTCGACACGCCAGCTGGCGCTGACACGATCGCTGAAGGTCTGAAAGCCGTCCCAGAGAATGGTGACCGGAAACTCCAGCCCTTTGGCGCTGTGAATCGTCATCACCCGCACGGCGTTGTCGCCGATCGGCTCGGCCGCGTCCAGAAAGACGGGATCGACCGCCCAGCTACGCGCGATCTCGGTCACGCCGTCGTAGTCGAGGCAGCCGAGCGCACTGCGTCGATCGATCTCGGCGGCGACCTGATAGAGACCCTCGAGGATCTGAGCGCCGTTGCGTCCGGTGACGACCGCGCGGCCGAGCGCGGTTCGTTCGATCAGATCGCGCGCCGTCGCTCCCGGCGGCTGCATGTGCCGCCGCGCGCGAAGATCCTTGACGATTTCGCGGGCATCCTTGACGCGGCCACGAGCCGCCTCGCTGTCACGGTCCAACACAGCACCGGCGACATCGTCGCAGTCGATCGCGAAAAACGGGGGGCGGAACAGAGCCGCCTCGGCGACGCCGTCGTTCTTGTCCGCCAGGGCGCGCAAGCCGAGCAGGTATTGGCGCACGACGGGGTGAGCCAGGAACAACGAGCCGCCGCGGGCGGTGTACTCGATGTCGAGGGCATCGAGCTGCCGCAGCAGCATGCGGACGTTCGTCGTCACGCAAGCCAGGATGGCAATGTCCCCCGGCCGCACGGCGCGCTCGCTGCCGGTATCCGCGTCCCGCACCTGGAATCCAGAACGCAGCAGCCAGCGGACGTAGCGCGCCAGCATGACCGCTTCGAGCGCACGCCCTTCCGCGGCCAGCAGACCGCTGCCCGCCGCATCCGTGTAAGGCAGGACGTGAACGCAGGGAGCCGCCACCGCCGCGCCCGTCGCCATCAGGTCCTCATAGTGGGCACGACCGCTCTCCGGATCGAACGGCTCGTTCTCGCTCCTGCCGAGAACGTCACCCAACCGGGCGTTGAAGAACTCGATCAGCTCAGGGCGGCTGCGAAAGTTCGCCTCCAGGCGTTGCCGCAGCGCGCCGTTGTCCGCCAGGCGCTGTGCGGCGCGGCTGTACATGGCGATGTCGGCGCGGCGGAAGCGGTAGATCGACTGCTTCGGGTCGCCGACGATGGTCAGCTTTCCCGGTGCAAGCGTCACGGCATCCCAGTGACGCGCCGCCGCCTCCGGTGCCGCCGGCTCTTCGCAGAGGTAGAAAACGATCTCGCACTGCAGCGGATCGGTGTCCTGAAATTCATCGACGAAGACGTGCTCGAACAAGCCTTGATAGAATCGGCGGGCTTTGGGCCTGTCGCGCAAAAGATTGCGCAACTTGATGAGCAGGTCGAGGTAGTCGACGACCTCGTGTTCCGCCTTGACGCGCTCGTACATCGCGACGCCGACCGGCAGCAGACGCACGAGGCGGGTCGCCAGCCAGCGATGCGGCGACTTGATGCGTTCGAGAACGAAGTGGTTCCGGTCGGGACGGATGGTGTCGTACACCGCCCAGGCGACGCGGTCGTTGCCGAAGTCGCGCCCGAGGTACAGCGGCCGGCCGCGCAGCGCTTCGTTCACGCTGCGAACGATCTCGGCCGGGTCGTCGATGTCGCGGATCCGGCCTAGAGCCGAAGCCATGCGGCGCAGGCGCCGGTGGCCGAAGTCGTTGCGGCGCACCTTCGTCGTCGCCAACTGGACATACTGTTCCACCGCCGCGCGTGCCTCGGTGATGCCGGGGTCGGGGCATTGCGGCAGCGGATCGATGCGCACGTCGCGGGTATCGATCATGCGCGCCAACGTGTCCTCGAGCGAGGGCGAGGGCCAGCCGCTGTTCTCGACACGTTCGATCGGCAGGCCGGAGCGGACGGCGGCACGCAACGTCTCCGCCGCCTCGTCGATCAGCGGTCCGAGGTCGCGGCCGAAGCGGCCGAGCTCGGCCGACAGCGTCCCGGACTCCGCGCTCCGCCGCAGGCGTAGCAAGGTCTCGCGCACCAGCTCGGAGGTGTCCTCGACCAGCGCGTACGCCGGGCTGAGCTCGGCTTCGACCGGTCGCAGGCGCAGAAGGCGGTCGGCAAAGCCATGGATCGTACCGATGAAGGCGGCATCGAGGCTGCCGAGGGCTTCGCGCAGGCGGTCAGCCCGCGTCTTGGATCGTCGCGCTTCGCGTTCGAGCTCGCGCAGCAGCTGCTCACGGATGCGAAAGCGCAGCTCGCCGGCGGCGCGGCGGGTGAAGGTGATCGCCGCCATCCGCGCGATCGAGATCGGCTCCTGCTTCTCGTCGGCGGGTGCCAGGAGCTCGACGGCGCGATCGATGATGGTTTTCGTCTTGCCGGTGCCGGCGCCAGCGACGACCATCACGTTGCGGCGCCGCTCGGCAACGATCGCATCGCGTGCGGCCTGGTCGGGGGCGATCATGCGAGGCCCCGCCTCCGACGTCGGGTCTGTCGGATGGCTACTGCTCTTCACCGCGGTTCTCCTTCTTCAGCTCGACGAACCGTGCCAGCGGGTGCGCCTGCGGCAACGCCTCCAGCTTTGCCTGACTCAGCTGCTGTGCTCCTTCCCCACAGGACGGCACAAAGGGGCAGAAGCGGCAGTCGTCGACGTTCGGCGTGCGTACGAACATGCCGGACTCGAGAATGGCGTGGGCTGTCCACAGCCACGCGCGGGTGTGTTCGCGCAGGCGGTCGAGCTCACCGCCGGCGAAGCCGCGCTCCTGCTCGTGAGCGGCGGACGGGTGCACGTAACACGCCTCGGTCACCTGCTCGCCGTCACCCACAGCTTCGAGCGCCAGCGTGTACACGCCGATCTGAAGATCGCGCGCCGCGTTCACCGGCTCATCGATGAGGTCGTACATCCGGCCGGTCTTGATGTCGCGCACGGCCAAAGCGCCGGCACCGACACGGTCGACCCGATCGATGGCACCGCGCACCTTCAAGGCGGTTTCGTCGGCGCCGAGGCTCACTGGAACGGGCTCGCCGAAACCGAGCTCGGTGGCGACGAACTCGCGCGGCGGCTTGTGCCACTCGTACTCCACCAGGCGCTCGATCTGCCGCAGCAGCCGCATCCGTTCGCGCTCGGTCGCGTCGGCGCCACGCAGCGGATAGACGTGACACAGCTCATCGAGCTCTTCCGCCGCAATGGAGCGCGCGCGCGCGATCCACTCAGCGAGATTCCCTTCGCGCCTGCACAACGCCGGCCCGGCTTCTCCCAGGAACCGCTCGACCGCGGCATGGAAGAGAGATCCGTACGCGATCGGATCGACGACGTCGGTTGACGGGCGCGCCGCCGGTGGCGCCAGGCGGATGAGCCGTTCGAGCATGAAGCGATGCGGGCACGAAAGCAGGACGCCGAGAGCCGACGCCGACACAGGCTTGTCACCGAAGCCGGGCGGGACGAGCCCCTTCCACGTCTGCACGATGGCACCGTCCATCGCGCCCAACTCGTCGACAGCGAGCGCGCCGGCGAGGCGTTGAACTCGATCGACGCCAATGGACAGCCGCGAGAGCCACGCAGCGGGCACTCGGATCTCACCCGGATCGACCGCGGTCACGCTCGACTGCAACGCGCGCGGGGTGAGCGGTGACGAAGCGCTCGCGGCGGCACGGGCCTCGCGGCCACGGCCGAAATAAGCGGAACGCAAGCGGCCCGACGTCGGCACGTCGCCGGCGCCGGTAGCCTCGCGGCCCAATGCCGTTGCAACCTCCAGCAGGACTCCCGAAACCTCCCGGTCGCTGCGATCGGTCCATTGCCGCGGCGCCGACAGCGCCAGACACTCCCGCGCCCCGCCGATCACGCGGAAGGCATCGTGAATCTCGTCGAGGACGTGATCGGACAGCCGCGGGACGATGACGCCGGCGTTCGTTTTTCGCGCCACCGTCTCGATGCTGAGCCGGAGGACGTCGGGTACGATCGGATCGTCGTGAGGCGTATGCGGCAGCGCCCCCTCGGCAAGACCGACGAGGCGCACGGCGGCGAAGGACAAGCCCGCGGCCTGTGCGGTCGAGCCGATGAAGACAGCCGGCTCG
>Ga0187892_10006776_pt1 | contig 16781 bp, 14 predicted proteins | sample MA1701073metaG_FD_139345 | JGI IMG/M metagenome (GOLD analysis project Ga0187892, IMG submission 139345) | Bio-ooze microbial communities from a basaltic lava cave in the Kipuka Kanohina Cave System on the Island of Hawaii, USA - MA170107-3 metaG ... | reverse complement strand
GCCGCCGCGCGGATGGGCCTGCGCGCCGGCTGGGTCTCGCGTCTCCCGGACAACCCCGTCGCCGCGATCATCCGGAACCACGCGCGGGCCGGGGGCCTCGATCTTTCGGACGTCGTCTGGGTTCCCTACGACGGCGTGGGCCGCGCGGACCGCGTGGGGCTGAACTGGACCGAGGTGGGGACGGGCGTCCGCGGGAGCGTCACGCTCTACGACCGCGGCCACTCCGCCGCCAGCCACATGACCTCGAGCGACGTGGACTGGACCCATGTGTTCGAGAAGGGCGTCCGGTGGTTCCACACGGGAGGGATCTTCGCGGCGCTGTCGCCCTCCTGCGCCAACGTCGCCTTCGACGCGCTGAAAGCGGCGCACGCGGGCGGCGTCGTCACGAGCTACGACCTCAACTACCGGAGCAAGCTCTGGAACACCAAGGACGCCCGGGCGGCCACCAAGCGGCTCATGCCCCACATCCGGGTGCTCATCGGCAACGAGGAGGATTTCGTCAAGGTGCTCGGGATGACGGTCGAGGGGGTGCACGACGACTTCCGGGGCCTCGAGGTCGAAAGCTACAAGAAGATGGCCGGGCAGGTCGCCGCCGCCTACCCGCGCGTGGAGGCCGTGGGGACGACGCTCCGCGAAGTCGTGAGCGGGCTCGTCAACCATTGGAGCGCGATCCTGTGGTTCGAGGGCAAGTTCTACCAGAGCCGGAAATACGAGTCCCTGGAGATCGAGGACCGGGTGGGCGGCGGGGACGGCTTCGCCGCCGGGGTCGTGTACTGCCTCCTTTCGGGCAAGTCGCCGCAGGAGGCGGTCGACTGGGGCGCGGCGTACGGGGCCCTCGTCCAGTCCACGCGCGGGGACACGTCGATGGTCACGCGCGAGGAAGTCGAGCACGTCGTCAAGGGCGGAAGCGCGAGGATCAAGAGATAACGCATGCCTCAATCCCGGATCGGTCTCATCGGCCTTGCGGTCATGGGCGAGAACCTGGCCCTGAACATCGAGCGGAACGGCTTCCCCATCTCCGTCTACAACCGGACCTGGCAGCGGACCGAGGAGCTCCTCGCGGACCGGGCCAAAGGGAAGAAATTCTTCGGGGCAAAAACCCTTCAGGAATTCGTCGGGTCGCTCGAACGGCCGCGGCGCGCCATCCTCATGGTGAAGGCGGGGGCGCCCGTCGACGAGGTCCTCAACCAGCTCGTCCCGCTCCTTGAGCCCGGAGACATCGTCATCGACGGCGGGAACAGCCACTTCCAGGAAACGCGTCGCCGGCACGCCGAGCTCAAGGCGAAAGGCCTTCCGTTCATCGGCTCGGGCGTCTCGGGCGGCGAGGAAGGCGCGCTCTGGGGTCCGTCCCTCATGCCCGGCGGCCCGCGCGAGGCCTACGACCGGATCCGCCCCGTCTGGGAAAAGATCGCCGCGAAGGTGGACGACGGCCCCTGCGTGACCTACATCGGCCCGGACGGCGCCGGCCATTTCGTCAAGATGGTCCACAACGGGATCGAGTACGGCGACATGCAGCTCATCGCCGAGAGCTACGACGTCTTGCGCCAGCTCCTCGGCCTGGAGGCGCCGCAGCTCGCCGAGATTTTCGAGGAATGGAACCGCGGGCTCCTTTCGTCCTTCCTCATCGAGATCACCGGCAAAGTCCTCCGCAAAAAGGACGCGGAGACCGGGAAGTGGCTCGTCGACCTCATCCTCGACAAGGCCGGCCAGAAGGGGACCGGGAAGTGGATGAGCCAGATCGCGCTCGACCTGGGGATCGCGATCCCGACGATCAACGCGGCCGTCGAGGCGCGGATCCTTTCGGCCTTCAAGAGCGACCGGGTCGACGCGAGCAAAGTCCTGCCCGGCCCCAAGCGCGAGCCCTACCGGGGCGACCGGAAGGCGCTCGTCGAGGCGGTGCGCGACGCCCTTTACGCCTCGAAGATCTGCTCCTACGCCCAGGGGATGGCGATGATGAAGGCGGCGAGCGACGAGTACAAGTGGGGCCTCGACCTGGGCGAGATCGCGCGCATCTGGAAGGGCGGCTGCATCATTCGCGCCCAGTTCCTGGACCCGATCAAGCAGGCCTTCCGCAAGAACCCGGGGCTGCCGAACCTGCTCCTCGACGAACACTTCAAGGGGTGGGTGGCCCAGGCGCAGGACCGCTGGCGCCACGTGGTCCAGACCGCGCAGGCGTCGGGCATCCCGGTCCTGGCCATGAGCTCGAGCCTCGCCTACTACGACACGGTGCGCGCCGAACGCCTCCCGCTCAACCTCACGCAGGCCCAGCGCGACTTCTTCGGCGCCCACACCTACGAGCGCGTGGACAAGCCCGGCCAGGGCCCGTTCCACACGGAGTGGGGCACGTAGGGAAGATGGACCCCCGCGCCCAGTACCCGCACCGGAAGAACGCGCCCCTTTTCGAGTGCCTTCAGAAGCGCGCCACATCCCAGCCGGTCGGCGAGCGGACGGCGTACGACATCGACGAGTACGAGGTGCACACCCACCCGGATCTGTGCGATTTCCTCTGGAGCCTCAACCCGTACCTGAAGGGGGCCGCCTACGGGTACCCGATCCTCTCGGAACCGGGAGGGGTGATCTTCGGGGTCGCGACGGGAACGTCGTTCCTCGCGTTGCGGCTGCCGGAGCCGGAGCGCGGCAAGGCTGTCCTCGCGGGAGCCCAGGCGGCGCCGGACCTCGGGCAGGACTGGGTTTTCTTCCCCGCGTGGAGGACGGATGCCGTGGCTCTCAAGGAATGGTGCCGGAAGGCGCACGCCGGGTCGCTCTCAAAAGAAGGATGACATGAGCCCGCAGAAGATCCTGATCACGACGACGTCCTTCCAGGACACGCCGGGAAAGCACCACGAACTGCTCGCCGAGGCGGGGTTCGAGATCGAGCGCGCCCGCGGACCGCTTCCGGAACCGGACATTCTCAAGCTCGTCGGCGCGCATGACGGCATCATCTGCGGCGACGACGCGTTCACGCGGCCGGTGCTCCAGAAGTGCCTGCCGCGCCTCCGGGTGCTTTCGAAGTACGGGATCGGCGTCGACAAGATCGACCTGGCGGCGGCGACGGACCTCAGGATCCCCGTGGCCTTCTGCCCCGGCGTCAACCACGTCACCGTCGCCGAGCACACGTTCGGGCTGCTGCTGTCGCTCACGCGGCTCATCCCCTGGCAGGACGCGGTCGTCAAGAAGGGCGAGTGGAAACGGTCGACCGGCCGGGAGCTGGCGGGCAAGACGCTCGGCATTCTGGGCCTGGGACGGATCGGCAAGGAGGTCGCCAAGCGCGCCCTCGCCTTCGAGATGAACGTCTGCGCCTTCGATATCTACTGGGACGAGGCCTTTGCGCAGCAGCACCGGATCGACCGAAAGCCGTCGGCCGAAGAGGTTCTGGGCGTCTCCGACGTCGTCTCGCTCCACATGAACCTGACCGACGAGAACAAGGAGTTCGTGAACGCGAGGCGCCTGGCGATCATGAAGAAAGGCGCCTACCTGCTCAACTGCTCACGGGGCGCGCTGATTCATGAAGCGGACGTGGCCGCCGCCCTGAAGAGCGGCCAGCTCGGCGGGTACGGCGCCGACGTCGTGGAGCCGGAGCCGATCGCCAAAACGAACCCCCTCCTCGACGCCCCGAACGTCGTCCTTACCCCGCACGTCGCCTCGCGCACCTACGAAAGCGTGGAACGGCAGGCGACGATGGCGGCCGACAACCTGATCCGGGTTTTGAGGGGCGAAGCGCCACTAGCCCAAGCCAACAAGCTCTAAACCCCGTGGCATTTCAAACTCTTTGAAATACCACGGGGGGGCTACCCGGCGGGCTCGTAGATCACGAAAACGACGGGGCGGTTTTTCCCTTCCTTGGCCTCCCTCGTGTAGACCCTCAGGTACTCGCGCGAGTCGCCGTAGATGAAGAACCCGTGGTTCGGGCGCTTGCCGTCGGTCCAGTATCCAACCGCTTCCGTGAAGTCCCACACGCTGACGCCCAGTCCGGCCGGGCCGTGCGCGAGGTACAGCGGCCAGAAGTCGGGGTCGTCGCCGCCGTAGAACGTGCCGCTCACGGATTTCCAGAGCTTGCCCGGCGCGTACTCGTAGCAGTGCGCCCCCTCTTCATCCCACGGCCGGTTGCACGGCTCGACCACGAACACGTTGGGCTTGTCGGCCGCCTTGTCCTCGACGCGGGTCAGGACGAGCCGGGCCGCCAGGATCCTGGAACCCGTCGGGATGGCCGACAGGTCCACCTTCGCCGCCAAGCTCCGGTGCCTCATGAAGACTTCGATGACCTCCTTCTTCCCGTGCGAGGTCATCCGGTCTTTCACCGGACCGTCGGGACCGTGGCTGTTGAGCCACGTGTCCCTCCAGCCTTCGTAGCCCGCCTCGCCGTCCCGGAATACCGCCAGGACCGCCTTCGGGCGCTCCTTCTTGACGTCGGCGTACAGCGACTCGAACGAGGAGCGGACGGCTTCCCCGGTCGCCCGCTCCGGCGCCTTCCATCGGGATTCGAGCTGCTTCCCCAGGTCGAACACATCCTTGACGACCTTGTCCGTCCCGGCGATCGCGAACTCCGAGACCCGGCGCCTGGCCAGGAAGTCGCGGTAGACATGGACCGAGAAACCGTTCATGCACATCGGCGAGAAGGAGTTGAGCGCCGTGTGCTTGGGCTCCGGCCATTCGGTCGACACGCGCACGTTGTCGACGTAAAGGACGTCCCCCTTCCCGGGTTTGTACATGCAGATCGCGAACGAGACGACGTTGCCCATCTCGGGAGGGATGGAGTAGCTGTTGTCGTGCAGGATCGTGACGATCTCGTTTCTCCCGCGGGCGAGGAAGCAGGTCCGGTTCCACCACTTGCCTTTGTCCGCGAAGCTGCGTTCCTGGGCGACCGAAAAGCCGATCAGGCAGGGCGAAGTAACGGTGACGTCCGCGCGGATCGACTGGTATTCCTTCCACGTCCCGGGGACGGGAATCCGCTTCGTGACGACGGCGGGCCATGCCCCTCCTTCGAACGTGAGTTTCAGGCTCTGCCGCCCGGAGGTGGCGTTCTCGTTCGAAACCTCGACCGCGACCGGAGGGGAAGGCTCCTTGAGCTCGGGGAGCGTCGTCAGCGTCCAGGCCGCGGCGGCGTCGGGTTCCTCGAAATCGAAGAGCATCCGCTCCCCGGCCCGGTCTTGGCCTGCGGCCGAAGAAGTCCAGGCGATCAGCGCGAAAAGAATCGTCATCGGCCCACCCCCCAAAAGAAATCGTTTACGGATGTGCTCCCGCCGGAGGCGGAATCCGCTGCAGGAAAACGTGCTACCCGAATTGCCGCTCGATGTTGATTTCATGTTGGGGTTGCGGTTTTCCGTTACGGGTATGAACGAGGGCGAAGTTCATGAAGAAGGATGCCCGGAACGATCGGGCGTTGCTGGCGGAGTTCGGTGCGACCCGCTCGGGCGCCCCGTTTGAGGAGTTGGTGCGCCGGCACTACCCGATGGTGCTGGGCGTCTGCCGGCGCAGCCTGAAAGGGCTGGAGGACGCGGAAGACGCCGCCCAAGCCGTATTCCTGACGCTGGCGCAGAAGGCCGGATCTCTGGCCGGCCGGGAATCGGTCGCGGGATGGCTTTACTGGGTGGCGGTGCACGAGTCGCAAAACGCGCGAAGACTGATCGCGCTGCGCCGCAAGCGGGAACAGGAGGCCGGCGAAGTGAAGGAAGAGTCGACGCACCGGGAGCGGGAGTGGGAGCGGCTTAAGCCGCTGTTCGATCTGGAGGTGGCCGCGCTTCCCGAGAAATACCGCCTTCCGCTGGTTCTGCACCAGGTCGAGGGACGGACGGAGCCCGAGACGGCCAAGGACTTGGGGTGTGGCGTCGGGGCCGTATCCATGAGGCTCAGCCGGGCGCGGGAAATGCTGCGGAGCCGGCTGGCGCGCCGGGGGGTGGTCGTGGGAGGCGGCCTCCTCTTCGGCCTCATCGCGGAGAAGGTGGCTTCGGCCGCGACGGCGGTCACGCCCGCGGCGATGGCCTCGGTCGTGAAGTCGGCCGCGCTGGTCGCGGCGGAGAAGTCCGTCGAAGGTCTCGTTTCGGCGCACGTGAGCGCGCTCGTCCAAGGAGGGCTGAAAGCCATGATGGTAGCCAAGATCAAGGTCGTCGCGGTAGCCGCAGCCGCGGTGAGCATGGTGGGGTTGGCGGCCGGTACGGTGGCGTACCAAACGCTGCCCGAACGTGAAGAAATCCAGGCGGCGGCGGTCGGGCCGAAACGCGAGGCGCCCCTGAGGAAAGGAAGCAAAGAGGAACTCACGCCGGAGACCTTCGAAGGGCTCCACAAGGCCATCCTACCTCAGCCGGGCGAGTGGAAGTGGGATGCGATCCCGTGGCTCACAAACGTGTGGGAGGCGCGAAAGAGGGCCATCGCCGAAGATAAGCCCATCTTCTCCGTCTACCTGGGCGGCGCGGGATTCAATGACCTTCTGGGAGGATGCTGATCGGCCGCGTACGTCCACCGGGCGTGGGCGTGGGGCAATTTCGGCGCGGAAGACATCCGGTTCATCCAGGACAAGTTCATTCCGTGGTCGTTCATTTGGGGAAACACCGGATACAAGGCGGATGACCGGTGGGCCGAGACGGCGATTTCGCAAGGGGACAAGTTGACGGCCGTGCGGGGGATGAAGGCCCATTTCATCGCTCCGAGCGGGAAGATCGTGAAGCTCGACACCGACGGGTCGGAACGTCCTCGGGCCGTGTTCGAACGGGTCCTGGAATCGTATCGGAAGTTGCCCGAATCGGACCGGAAGCCCCCGTTGGAAGACCGAGGGACCTATAAGATGGCGTGGTACGCCACCAACGTGTCCGCGCCTCCCGGAGCCCTGGTCGTGAATGTGTACAACCGTCCCCTAAAGCGCGTCGGTCCGGGAAACTATCGCGGCGCGAAAGGGAAGGACATCGATCTCACGAGCGAATTCGGCGGCCGGGGAGCGCTCGAAGGCGACGGCGAGGTCCATGGCCCCGGCCGGGATACCTTGTGGCTCACGGAGAAGGAGTGGCGGTCCTTCATCCCTCAAGATCCGAGGGAAGGGCAGCGGGTCTCCGTCGCCGAGAACGTCCGCCGGCGGATCTTCCTTCTCTACACGCAAAACCAGGTGAGCCAGACGGACAACCTTCCCTGGCGCTCGAAAAGCTTGCGCTCGGGAGAGCTCACGCTGACCGTGGAAAGGGCGACGCCCGCGCAAGTTCTCCTCCGCCTCGAAGGGTTCGCGTTTCTCGAAGACGCGGAGCAGATGGTGGATGCGCAGCGCACGGGGCAGAAGGGTCTTCCCGCCGCGCCGAGGGTGAGCTACGACGCGCGTTTTCTGGGAAAGGTGGCCTACGACCCGGCGCAGAAGAGGATCGAGCGCTTCGACGTCGTCGCGCTCGGCGATTTCAAGGGGACCTGGATGTACGCCTACAAGGCCGACCCCGCGGTCCCTCTGGGAATCGCCTTTGAGTTGGAAACGCGCGAGTGGGCCATCAAGGAGCGGCCCAGGCCCTTCGTCTACGCGTTCCGGACCGCCGACAATATCGATTACTGGACCGGGAAGTAGCTCGCTTGACGCTGCGTCACTTGTGGGGTATTAATTCTGTGCACCCCTCAAGCGACCGGGAAGAACGTCGGGAGGACCCTGTTCATGACCCCGGTCGGCGCGCCTTCCCATGGGCAAGATTGAAGGAGACCTCCCCGTCATCGGGGTCTCCAACCTGCTCCAGACCCTCTCGGAGGGAGGCGTTCGCGGCTACCTGACCGTCTCCCAGGACGGCCAAAGCAAGGTCATCGAATTCCACGACCGAGGCATCCGCCTGGTCAGCGGGATACGCCGGTCCACCCCGCTGGGCGAGATCCTCCTCCGCTCCGGAAAGATCACGCGCGATGAGCTCGATGAGCTTCTGGCCGAGCAGCGTCGGGTCCGCAGGCCGCTCGGGGAAATGGTCGCCGAGCGCGGCCTCCTCTCGGCCCAGGTCATCGACGGCGCCCTCCGCGAGCAGGCGGCGGAGGAGATCTGCGACCTTTTCACCTGGAACCGCGCGACCTTCCGCTTCGTCGACGCGGCGGCAGGCCCGGCGCCGCCCGACACGAGCCCGCTGTCCTCCGTCGTGCTCGAAATGAACATGATGTCGATCCTGCTCGAGGCCGCCCGCCGCGTCGATGAGCTGGAGCGGATTCAGTGTGTCTTTCCGGACGCGCGGCTGGTTCCCTCCCGGCTGGAGCTGCCCACCGGGCTGGACGACGCGGGGCTGGAACGGGGCGCAATCGAGGACGTCCTTCCGCTCGTGGACGGCGAGCGTTCCGTGGGCCAAATCGTGGACGACTCGCTCTACCCCAAGTTTACGGTCCTTCGGACGCTTTACGGGCTGGTCCGGCGGGGCTGCATCAAGGTGCGCGACCACGCGAATCCCGAAGGGCCGATCACCGTCTTCCAGCGCGCCGTGGCGGCGCCCGCGGACACTCAGGCCCTCGCCGGCGGGACCGTTCTGGTGCTCAGCGAAACCCCCACGTTCCGGAACGCGGTGGCGCTCACCCTGCGGAGGGCGGGCCTGGAAGTGCGCGAGGCGGAGACCTGGGACGAGGCGGCACGGGCCGGCCGGAGAGACGGCGTGAAGGCCATCGTGCTGGATACCGCCATCGACACCGACGAAGGGTTCGAGCGCTGCCACCGCCTTCGGGAAGCCGCGTCGGCGCCTTTCGTCGTGCTTGCCGGAACCGCCAGCCGAAGGGCGGTGCGGAACGCCCTCGTCTCCGGCGCCAGCTATGTCCTGCTCAAGCCGATCAAGGAGGATCTCCTCCTGGAACGGATCCAGACCGTCGTCCAAGAGGTGACGCCCGCATCTTCTTGACGACCGGTCCGGGATTGATTGTGCTATCCCGATGGCCTTCCGGGCGTGGTTCCCGACGTTCCTCTACGAGGCGCCGCTCCGGGCGAAGGGCGGCGCCGCCTTCGCGCGCGAGCTCCTCGAGGAGTGCCACCGGATCCGCGCGAACGACCGCGAGGGGCGGGCGTGGTGCCGGAAGCACTACCCGGGCGGGTTCACCTCCTACGCGTCGATGAACCGGCTCCACAAGGGCTTTTCGACGTTCATGGAGTTCGAGCGGCGGGTCGACCGGCACGTCGCCGCGTTCGTCCGCCGGCTCGAGATGGACCTCGGGAAGGGACGGCTCCGGATGACGACCTGCTGGGTGAACGTCATGGCGCGGCACTCGGCGCACAGCCTCCACCTTCACCCGCTCTCGGTCGTGAGCGGGACCTACTACGTGAAGACCCCGCGCGGCTCGTCGCGGATCCGGTTCGAAGACCCGCGCCTGGAGCGCTTCATGGCCGCCCCACCGCGGCGGCGCGAGTGCCGTCCCGAAAATCGCCACCACGTCACGTATCCCGTCGAAGCCGGGAAGGTGCTTCTTTTCGAAAGCTGGCTCCGCCACGAAGTCTCGTCCCACCCGGTCGCCGCCGAGCGCGTCAGTGTCAGCTTCAATTACGAGTGGGCCTCCGACACATGAACCTCCGCCGCGCCGGGCTGACGGCCGTCCTGCTTGCGTTCCTGACCGGATGCGGGAGCATCATCAACTTCGTCGAGGGGCCTCAGGTCTACGGCGGCACGCAATACGATTGGCACCACTTCAGGCACCCGGGGGACTTGTTCTCGATGACGTTCGCCATGTACGACCTCCCGTTCAGCTTCGCGCTCGACACCCTGCTCCTTCCCGTAACGATGCTGATCGAATTCATCCGGCGCATCACGGGTTGGCCCCCGCGACACCAATACGGTCCGCCGACGGACGGGGACCCTAACGGGAAAGAAGCCTTCCGTCCCCTGAAACGGGGTGGAGCTCGAGGCGGTGGACGAGGTAGGGAGCGGTCCAGGCGCCGAGGAAGAGCGCCTCGGACGAGGGCACGTTCCAGTCCTTGAATAGCGACGCGCGGGTATAGTTGGCCGGCCAGTCGACGATCACCTTGCCGCCGACCGTGGCGCGGAGGCGGTCCTTCCGAACCGAACAGACGACTTCCGTCGGCTTGCCATTCTCCAGGATCTTCGCGTGGTAGCCGGTCTCGGTGTCGGGGAAGGCCACCTGATCGATGAGGTCGATCCCGCTCGCCGTGTCGTGCTCGAAGGCGTCGAGAACGAAGCAGAACTGCCGCCCTCCGGCCACCAGGCCGAAGACGATCGAGTTCGACCCGCTCCTGCGCTCCACCACGGCGCGGAGGTCGTATTCGGCGGGCGGGACGTACGGGATCTGAAGTCGCGAGAAGCGGCCGGTTGCGGTCGCCAGCGCCGCGCCGTCAAATCGCCACGTCCCCTGGACCGCGTCCTTCGCGGGATCGATGAGCTTGAGAAGATCGATGTTGTTCGAAACGGGGGCGGCGCCTGCGCAGCCGGCGGCCAGGACCAGCAAACTGTTAAGAAAACGGCGACGCGGTTTTCTTAACACAGGAGTTTTGTGACGACCTTGCCGTGGACGTCCGTGAGGCGGTACTCGCGGCCCTGGAACTTGTAGGTCAGCCGCGTATGCTCGATCCCCATGAGGCGCAGGATCGTCGCGTGCAGGTCGTGGACGTGAACGGGGTCCTCCGCGATCCCGTAGCCCAGTTCGTCGGTGGCCCCGACCGTGACGCCGGGCTTGATGCCGCCGCCCGCCAGCCACATCGTGAAGGCCCGCGGGTGGTGGTCGCGGCCGATGAACTTCCCCCGGTCCTTGCCGTCCTCTTCCTTCATCGGGGTCCGGCCGAACTCGCCGCCCCAGAGGACGATCGTCTCGTCCAGCAGCCCGCGCTGCCTGAGGTCGCGCACCAGCGCCGCCGCCGCCTGGTCCGTCTGGCGGCAAAGCGCCGGAAGGTCGGTGCGAAGGTCGTTCTCCTTGGCGGAACCGTGGTGGTCCCACCCGCGGTGATAGAGCTGGACGTACCGCACGCCGCGCTCGACCAGCCGTCGGGCCATGAGACAGTTGTTCGCGAACGACACCTTCCCGGGCTCCGTGCCGTACATCTCGTGAACCCACGCCGGCTCCTTCGATACGTCGACGAGCTCCGGCACGGCCGACTGCATGCGGTAGGCCATCTCGTAGGCGGCGATCCGCGTGGCGATCTCGGGGTCGCCCGTCTCGGCCAGGCGCTTCCGGTTGAGCGCCGCGATCGTTTCGATCGTCCGCCCGCGGGCCGCCGCATCCACCCCCTCCGGGTTCGACACGGACGGCACCGGGTCGCCCTTGGAGCGGAACTCCACCCCCTGGTAGGTCGTGGGGAGGAACCCGCTCGACCAGCAGGAACTTCCCGCCCCGGGATCGATCTTCCCGGAAACCAGGACGACGAAGCCGGGAAGGTCGCTCGACTCGCTTCCCAACCCGTACGAGAGCCACGAGCCGATGCTCGGCCGCCCGACGACCGTGTGTCCCGTGTTCATGAAGACCTGCGCGGGCGCGTGGTTGAAGTGGTTCGTGTGGACGGACTTCACGAAGGCCAGGTCGTCGGCCACCGTGGCCAGGTGAGGCAGGAGCTCCGAGATCGTGGCCCCCGAGGCGCCGCACCGCCGGAACGCGAAGGGCGACCCCAGGAGTTTCGGGACGCCGCGAATGAAGGCGAACCGTTCGCCCTTGATGATCTCCTCCGGGACCTGCCGGTCGTGGTGCTTCAGGAGGACGGGCTTCTCGTCGAAAAGGTCGAGCTGGGACGGCGCGCCCATCATGAAGAGGTAGATGACGTTCTTCGCGCGCGGGGCGAAGTGCGGGCGCCGAGGGGCCATCGGGTTCAGGTCCGATTGCTTGCCCGCCGTAGCCTCGGCGAAGGCGGGAGTCCAGCCTTCGCGCTCCAGGAGGGACGACAGCGCGATCGAGCCGATGCCGAAACCGGCCTGTTGAAAGAAATGACGGCGGGTGATGTCTCGCAGCGCGTTCACGTTCATTCCTTCGTCATCGTCTCGTCGAGGTTGAGGAGGGCGTTCGCCACCATGACCCACCCGGCGTAGTCCGGGAGGTCCGAGTCGGGCGCCGCGATTCGCCAGCCCTTGAAGATCGCCCGCGCCGATCCGGGATCCGCCGCGAAGCGCGCGCGCTCCCGCTCGAAGGCGGCCGCGATGCGGGCGACCTCCTCGGCGTCCGGCCGGCGCGCCGTGCACAGTCGGAACGCCAGGACCGCGCGCTCCGAGGTCGTTGCCGCCTCGCGCACGACCCGCCGGCCGAGCCCCCGCGCCGCCTCGAAATGGGCCGGGTCGTTGAGGGCGCTCAGGGCCTGGAGCGGCGTGTTCGTCCGGACCCGCCGGACCGAGCAGCACTCGCGGCTGGGCGCGTCGAAGAGCGAGAAGGCCAGGTAGGGGGCCGTTCGCCGCCAGTGCGTGTAGAGGCCGCGGCGGTAGCGGTCTTCGCCCGGGCTCGGGGCCCACGACGTGTCCACCTTGTTGATCGCGATGACGCCGCTCGTGTCGGCCTGGAGCGGGAAGACGCTCGGGCCGCCGACCCTGCGGGAAAGAAGTCCGGCGGCGGCGAGCATCGAGTCGCGGATCATCTCCGCTTCCATCCGGTACCGCGGGCCGCGCGCCAGGAGGCGGTTCTCCGGGTCCCGCTCCAGGAGCTCGCGCGTCAGCCGCGACGACTGCCGGTAGGTGGAAGAGGTCACGATCGCGCGGTGGACGGCCTTCACGCTCCACGCGAGGCGGACGAATTCAGTGGCCAGCCAGTCCAGAAGCTCCGGGTGGTCGGGGAGCTGACCCTGCGTGCCGAAGTCCTCGGGCGTGTCGACGATCGGCCGGCCGAAGATCTCGCCCCAGAAGCGGTTCACCGCCACGCGGGCGACGAGCGGATTCTCCTCGTCGACGAGCCACCGTGCCAGTCCCAGCCGGTTCTGCGGCCAGCCCGCGCGCATCGGGTGGAGCGACGCGGGCACGCCGGCGTGCACTTTCTCGCCCCGGTTGGTGAAGCCGCCCTTGACGCGGAAGTAGGTCGACGGGGGCTCCATCGACGGCCGCTCTTCGATGACCAGGGCCGAGGCGAACCCGATCCGGTCGAGGTCCGCATGCAGCTTGAGGAGGCGGTCCGCCAGGGGTTTGAGCTCCCCGGCCGCCGTCCGGTAGAAGACCACCAGGTTGTTCCGCTCCGTGGGGGCGCGCTTTTCGTAGGGGACGTCGAGGGTCTTCAGGAGGTGCGGGGCCACGGCGGCCGGCGCCGCCTCGAGCCCCTTGAGCGCCTTCTCCTCCCGGGTGATCTCCTCGACGATCCGCCGATGCTCGGCCTTCTGCTCGGGCGTCGCCAAATCGATCTTGGGCTCCACGAACCTCTGGGTCTGCGGCTCCGGGCCGGAGCGGGCGTAGACCGTGTTGTCGAAGAAGGCCAGGAGGCCGTAAAATTCCTTCTGCGAGAACGGGTCGTACTTGTGGTTGTGGCACTGGGTGCAGGCGACGGTCGTCCCCAGCCACACGGCGCCGGTGGTGTTGACCCGGTCGATCAGGACCTCCCAGTGGGCCTCCTCGCCGTCGACGCCCCCTTCCTCGTTGAACATCGTGTTGCGATGGAATCCCGTGGCCACCTTCTGGTCGACCGTGGCGTCGGGCAGCAGGTCGCCTGCGATCTGTTCCACGCTGAACCGGTCGAAGGGCAGGTCGCGGTTGAGGACGTCGATCACCCAGTCGCGGTACTTCCACATCGTGCGGCGGCTGTCGAAGTTGAAGCCGTTCGTGTCCGCGTAGCGCGCGAGATCCAGCCAGGGCCGCGCCCACCTTTCGCCGTAGTGGGGCGACGCCAGGAGCCGCTCCACCAGGCGCTCGTAGGCGTCCGGCCCCGCGTCGCTCAGGAAGGCGTCCACCTCGTCGGGGCTCGGCGGGAGGCCGGTAAGGTCGAGGCTCACGCGGCGGAGGAGCGTCTCCTTCGAGGCCTCGGGCGAGGGGACGAGCCCCTCCTTTTCCAGGCGCGCGAGGATGAACCCGTCGATAGGGTTGCGGACCCACGCCGTATTCTTGACCTTCGGCAGCGCGGGGCGAACCGGTTTTACGTACGCCCAGTGCTTCTCGAGCCTGGCCTCTCCCGCGGCCTCGTCCGGCCAGGCGGCCCCGGCGTCGATCCACCGGCGGAGCGTGTCGATCTTCTCCCGGGCGAGCCGCGGGGCCTTTTGCGGCATGCGCGCCTCGGCATCCTCCTCGAGGAGGAGTTTGACGAGGGGACTCTCGCCGCCCTTGCCGGGCAGGATGACTTTGCCCGACACGCCGCCCTTCAGCGCTAGCAGACGCACGTCGAGCCGGAGCTGGCCCTTGGGCTTCTCGGGTCCGTGGCACTTGAGGCAATGGGCGCGGAGGATCGGCCGGACGTCGCGGACGAAATCGACGGCCTCCGCGCGCGGGTCCTGCGCGGCGAGGAAGGACGCGGGACAGACCGCGGCTGTCGACAGAGTGACGGCCGCCAATCCGACCCACCGCATGAGTGAACCCCCGCCTACTTCTACTACTATACGAACGACCCTGCCCGGAGTCACGGGACGACGGTCATGCGGCCGTCGATGACCGGCGTCACGGTGCCGAGCCGTTCGATGTGATCCGCGAAAACCTGCGCGAGAAGTTCTTGCACCGTGCCCTGTCCGTCATTCAGCATGAAGTAGCCGTCCCCGCCCGCATTCAGGAAGTTGTTCGTCGCGAGTGTGTAAGTCGTGGAGTTGTTGAGAATCGGGCTCCCGCCGTCCAGGGTCACCGACAGCACCCGCGCGCCGCCCGGGTTCGAGGCGCTGAAGGTGAACCGGAATCCCGAGACTTGGGGGAATCCGTTGTTGTTGCCCGGGTAGTTCCACACGCCGAGTTCGAGCATGGCCCAGAGCTGGCTGCCCGCGACGGTTCGCGTCACGACACGATTCCCGAAGGGCAGGATGATGTAAGCGTCGGCAAGGACGAGGTCGTAAGGGGGGCCGGGCGGGTAGCCGGACACGGGGCGCCTGAGCGTGAGGTCCGCGGGCCGGTGGCCGCTGGGGAGCGGCGCTCGAATCCCCCAGCCGTTCTGAAAGGCCAGCTGGGTTCCGTACCGGATTCGGAAGGAGTCCGCCACGAGGTTTCCCAGCGCGGTCTCCGAATTGCCCACCATCGTCAGCGAATGGGGAAAGGTCGCGGTCGCGACGCCGATGAACCGATCTATCGTGTTATCGACGGTGAAGGGACCCGACGTGCCGGCCGTTCCGGCGGCCGCGTCCGAAGGCGTGATCCGGACCCGCACTTGAGTGTTGACCGGGCCTCCGCCCGTGGCCACCCCATCATCGACCGAGTTCCAGAGGAACGTGTGGAGGGTTCCGCCGGGAGAGGTCGCGAGACCCGAAAGGCTCCCGTTTCCGAAAGCCGGCAGCGCGGGCGAGAAGGTGATCCCGCCGTCCGTCGAGAATGCCGCGGCAATCGTGACCGGGTCGCTTTCGGCATCGTAGAGCGTATAGTCGATCGCGACGGTCGAATGCTGCGGGCCGACCGGGGTCGCCACGGCGGCCACCGGGGGTCCGGGCGGCGGCGGCGGAAGCGAGCCGCCCGTCCCGCCGCCCCCGCCGCCCCCGCAGGCGGGGATGGCGGCCGCGGCGGCCAACAGAACACGCCGCCATACCTTCATGGGATTCCCCATGGGATTCTAACCTCCCCGAAGCGCCCGAGGAAGGACGGCAGCGATGGGTGTAACTCCAATTCGTGCATAGGCACGCGAGCGTTGGAACGAAAGGGGATCGGGAGATGGCTGGAGATTGGGAGATCAAGACTCCCATCTCCCCATCTCCCCATCTCCAGACATCTCCCTATCTCCTTTCACTTCGGCTCAATTGGACCCACGATTCGGCGCTACACCCGGCAGCGATCGGCAGCGACGCAAACCTTGACGCCGTTCCTAGATTAATGTAGGATTTCCTATGGAGGTATTGCAATGGCGACCAAGGCGGGCGAGATCCAGATTTCGGCCGTCGTGTCGAAGTCGACGAAGGACATGCTGGAGGCCATGGTGAAGTCGCGGGGGCTCAAGAAGGGGTACCTCGTGGAAGAGGCCTTGCGCCACCACCTTCACGCGCTCTTGGAACTTCCCGACGACATCATCATTCCCTCGACTCTGGTGCTGACGAAGGCGTCCTTTGAGAAAGTCGTCCGAGAAATCGAGTCTCCCGGCGCGCCCACGCCGGCGCTGCGCAAACTGATGTCCAAACGGCGTGGACGTTAGAGCGCTCCGCCCCGATGACGACCGAAGCCCGTTCCGCTCCGGGGACCCGGATCTGGACCGCTTCTTTCACAAGTACGCCGGTCAGAACCGGTTCCGACACCATATCGGTACGACCTATGTTGCGGTAGAGAACGGCCGCATCTTGGGCTTCGTCACCGTTTGTCCGGGACATCTCGAATCCGAGACGCTTTCGGACACGATCGGCCGGCGGCTGGCGAAATACCCGCTCCCCATCCTCCGCCTGGCGCGTCTGGCCGTGGATGAATCTTGTCGGGGAAAGGGGGTGGGCAAGGAACTCCTGGCGAGCGTCTTCGAGTTGGCCCTCAGGATGGCTTCCGACTACGGGTGCGTCGGCATCGCCGTCGACTCCAAGCCGGACGCCGTCGCGTTCTACGCGAAGTTTGGATTCGCTGCCCTGACGGCCGTCTCGGGCGAGATGCACGCCGCGCCCAAACCGACCCCGATGTGCCTGTCCGTGGCAAAGCTCAAGAAAGCCTGAGCGTTACAGCCCTTTGACCAGAGCAACGAGGGCGGCGAGCTCGCTCCTGAAGGCCGGCGTCCGCAACCGCTGGCCCTCCTGCTCCAGCATCGCGAGAAGCTGGCGCTTGTCGCGCGGGCTGAGCTTCACGGTCGGCTTGTCCACGCCGGCGACGCCG
>Ga0187892_10006775_pt1 | contig 16782 bp, 11 predicted proteins | sample MA1701073metaG_FD_139345 | JGI IMG/M metagenome (GOLD analysis project Ga0187892, IMG submission 139345) | Bio-ooze microbial communities from a basaltic lava cave in the Kipuka Kanohina Cave System on the Island of Hawaii, USA - MA170107-3 metaG ... | reverse complement strand
GTCATGACACGACCCGAGAGGCTGCCGGTAAGCCGTGTGCGGGAAAACCGCACGCACGGTTTGAAAGGGGGTCTCACGGAAACCCGCCCGCAAGGCGGGAGAAAGTAGATCTACCAATGCGAACGGCCGCATGGCTCCTCCTCCTCCTTGCCGCGTGCAGCACGCCGTCGGGCACGGAGACCTCCGGCAACGCAGCCCACGACCGCACGCCGGATGCGGACCGGAAGTACAAGGAAGCCGCGGCCCGGGGCGAGGTGAAGTACGGGATGGTCCGGGAGGAGGTCCGCAAGGCCTGGGGCGAGCCCAAGCGCAAGAGCCGGACCACGTACAAGCGCAAGCCCGTCACCAGCTGGTCCTATCCCGACCGCTACACCGACGTCTACTTCGACAACGACGGGTTCGTGGTGGGCTGGTCCAGCCTGACCGGCTAGCTGCGGATACGAACGCAGAACCTCACTGTGAAGCCTCGTTTCGTCGAGTAGCGGTGGCTATGATGCGGCGCCGGCGGCGTCCGGCCCGCATCCCTGATGAGACGAACCTGGCACGTCCTGCTCTTCGCGGCGGCGGCGTGGGCGGACGAGGGCCTCGTTGAACTCATCGGGGAGCTGGGCGCCGCGGAGCCGCTCGCGCGGTACCGCGCCGCGCACGGGCTCCGGGAACTCGGGCCGAAGGCGAAGCCCGCGCTCCCGGCGCTGGTCGAGCGGCTCAAGGACGAGCACGCCTGGGTCCGCCTCGAGGCGGGCCGCGCGATCGTCGAGATCGGGATCACCGCGGAGCACGTTCCGGCGCTCGTGGGACGCCTCGGCCCATCCGATCCGGACACGGGCCTGCTCGTCGCCGAGGCGCTCGCGGCCCTCGGGGCGCCGGCGCTCCCGCCCCTCCTCGAGCTCCTCCCCAAGAAGGACGACCGCGGCCGCCGCGGCGCGCTCGCCGCGATCGGCCTCATGGGACGCCACGGCGCCCCCGCGACCCCCCTTCTGCTCGATCTCCTGAAGAGCACGGATCCCGCGACGCAGAAGCTCGCCGGGGAGGCCCTGCGCCGCTGCGGCCCTTGGGCCTTTGAGTACGTCCCCGAGATCATCGACCGGCTCCGGTTCGGCGACGACGAGATCCGCTGGGCGGCGGCGGGCGTGCTGGGGCGGATCGGGCCCGAGGCGCGCGAGGCGATCCCGGCGCTCAAAGAGATGCGCACGGGCGAGGCCGAGAGCCTGCGAGCAGCCGCGGCCGAGGCGCTCGCGCGGATCGATCTGGAGGGGGCGCGGGGGCCGAGGCACCCGGCGCTCCTCGACCCCAAGCTCGCCACCGGGGAGGCGCCCGCGCGGTTCCGGGCGAGGTTCGAGACGACGCGCGGCGCCTTCGTGGTCGAGGTCGAGCGGGCGTGGGCGCCGGTCGGGGCGGACCGGTTCTACAACCTGGTCCGGTGCGGGTTCTTCGACGGCGTGTCGTTCTTCCGCGTCGTCCCGGGCTTCGTCGCGCAGTTCGGGCTGTCGGGCGACAGCCGCGTGAACGGCGCGTGGGCGGACGCGACGATCCCCGACGACCCGGCGAAGGAGTCCAACCGGGCGGGCACGATCGCGTTCGCGAAGACGGACGCGCCGCACTCGCGCACGACGCAGGTCTTCCTGAACCTCGCGGACAACACGCGCCTGGACGCGATGGGGTTCGCGCCGTTCGGCCGGGTCGTCGAGGGGATGGACGTGGTCCTCAAGATCTACGACGGCTACGGCGACACGGCGCCGCGCGGCAAGGGGCCGGACGCGCAGGCGCTCGCGTCGCTGGGCGACGCCTACTTGAAGCGCGAGTTCCCGCGGCTCGACTCGATCGAGAGCGCGACGGTCGTCGAGGCCGCGAAGTAGATGCGCCGCCTGCTCCCGCTGCTCGCGCTCGCGGCCTGCGCCAAGGTGGACCGGAAGGCGCTCCTCGATCCGTCGCGCGCGAACGCGACCGCCCCGGCGACCTTCCGTGTGAAGTTCGAAACGACCAGGGGGACGATCCTCGTGGACGTCTACCGCGACTGGGCGCCGCACGGCGTGGACCGCTTCTACAACCTCGTGCGGATCGGGTTCTACAACGGCTGCTCCTTCTTCCGGGTGACGCCGCAGGCCGTCCAGTTCGGCCTGTCGGGCGACAAGGACGTGAGCCGCGCGTGGCTCGAGCGGTTCGTCCCGGCCGATCCGCCGCGGCAGTCGAACCGGCGCGGGTTCGTGAGCCTCACGCAGACGACGAGGTCGCCCGACAAGAGGGCGACGCAGGTGCTCGTCAGTCGCGCGGACAACGCGGCCTTGGACCACGACTCGCCGCCGATCGGCCAGGTGGTCGGCGACGGCATGGACGTCATCGACGCGCTCTATGCCGGCTACGGCGACGGCGCGCCGACGGGGCCGGTGCAGGGCCGGATCATCACCGAGGGCGGCGCGTACCTCGAACGCGAGTTCCCGAAACTCGACTCGATCAAGCGCGCCCGGATCGTCGGACGCTAGCCTCGGCAGCTACCGGCGGAGAAACGCGGCGACCCGGTCGAAGTAGGCGTGAAGGGCCCAGTCGATCACGTCGTTGTGGCCGGCGCCCGGGACGAGCCACCACTCCTTCGGCCCCCGTGCGGCGTCGAAGAGCGCGCGGCCTCTCGCGGGGTCGATCAGCCCGTCCTTCGCCCCGTGGACGGACAGGACGGGGCACGTGACCTCGCGGATCGCCTCGGCCGCTTCGAACCGGTCCTTCATGAGCCAGCGGATCGGGAGCCACGGGTAGACCCCCTGCCCGACCCGCACGAGCGAGTCCGCGCCGCTCTGGAAGACGATCGCCTGCGGGGGCTCGCGCGCCGCGAGCGCGGCCACGACGCCGCACCCGAGCGACTCGCCGTAGTAGACGAGCTTCCCGGCCCCGCGCGCGCGCAGCCAGCGCACCGCCGCCTCGGCGTCCAGGAGCAGGCCCTCCTCCGTCGGCGAGCCCGCCGACCCCCCGTAGCCCCGGTAGTCGAGGAGGAAGACGCCAAAGCCCTTCGCGCGGAGCCCCTCCGCGATGTGCAGCCGGTGGCCGCGGTGTCCCGCGTTCCCGTGGAGGACGAGGACGGTGGTCGCCCCGGGCCAGTGCCACGCGCGCAGCGGCGTCCCGTCGCTCGCGTCGAGCCGCACGTCCTCGGCCCCTGCGGGAAGGGAAGGGGTCGCGGGGTCCGGGAAGTACTGGAGCTTTCTCTGGAAGACGTAGACGAGCACGACGACGACGAGGTACGCCGCCGCGAGGAGCCGGACGGCCCCCCAGGCCCCCCTCATGTCATCGAGGAGACGTCGAGCAGCTTGTCGAGATCGGGGATCCCCATCTCCTCCGCGACCTGCCGGACGGTCTTCCTCTGCTCGTGCGCCTCCTTCGCGAGCGCGGCGGCCTTGTCGTAGCCGATCTTCGGGGCGAGCGCCGTGCAGAGCATGAGGCTCTTCTCGATGAGCTCCGCGCACCGCTCCTCGTCCGCCTCGATGCCCTTCACGCACTGGTCGGCGAAGACGCGCGCGCCGTTGCTCATGAGCTCGATCGACTCGAGGAGCGCGTCGGCCATGACCGGGATCGCGACGTTCAGCTCGCCGAGGCCGGTCGTGCCCGCCGCGGTCACGGCGGCGTCGTTCCCGATCGCGCGCATCGCGACCTGCATGAGCATCTCGGACATCACCGGGTTCACCTTGCCGGGCATGATCGAGGAGCCGGGCTGGGTCGCGGGCAGGCTGATCTCGCCGATGCCGCAGCGCGGGCCGCAGGAGAGGAAGCGGATGTTGTTCGCGACGTGCCAGAGCGACACCGCGACGGTCTTGAGCGCCCCCGACAGCTCGACCGCGGCGTCGCGTGCCGCCTGCGCCTCGAAGTGGTCGGGCGCCTCGACGAAGGGGACGCCGGTCATCTCCGCGAGGCGCGCGACGGTCTTTTTCGCGAAGCCGGGCGGGCAGTTGATGCCCGTGCCGACCGCGGTCCCGCCGAGCGCGAGCTCGCAGAGACGGGGCAGCGCCTGCCGGACGCGCGCGATGCCGTTCCGGATCTGCTGCGCGAAGCCGCCGAAGACCTGGCCGAGGCGGACGGGCGTCGCGTCCTGGAGGTGCGTGCGGCCGATCTTCAGGACCGGGTGGAAGGCCTTCGCCTTCGCGGCGAGCGCCTCGTGGAGCTGCTCGAGCGCGGGCAGCAGGCGCCGCGTGGCCTCCTCGGCGCACGCGACGTGCAGCGCGGTCGGGATCACGTCGTTGCTGGACTGGCCGCGGTTGACGTGGTCGTTCGGGTGGACGGTGTCGCGGCTGCCGATCGGCTTCCCGAGGAGCTGGGCGGCGCGGTTCGCGATCACCTCGTTGGCGTTCATGTTGGTGGAGGTCCCGGAACCCGTCTGGTAGACGTCCACGACGAAGTGCCGGTCGAGGCTGCCCTCGGCGACTTCCGCGGCGGCCTTGCCGATCACGTCCGCCAGCTTCTTGTCGAGATCCCTGAGCTCGAGGTTCGTGGCCGCGGCCGCCTGCTTGATGAGGCCGAGCGCGCGGAGGAACGGGCGCCTTAGCCCGCGCCCGCTGATCGGGAAGTTCTCGACCGCGCGCTGCGTGGACGCGCCCCAAAGCGCATCGGCGGGAACGCGCATCTCGCCCATGGAGTCCTTTTCGATCCGCGTCTGCATGGTGGTGCAATTGTACGGAGACGCCTCAGCGATCGGTCGACGTCGGAGTGGGCCTGCGCGTGATGGCGAACCACGGGAGCCGTCCGCGGCGGCCAAGTGCGCCATGCGTAGGGGTGGCCGCCGCCCGACGGACGGTCCCCCGAGCGCCGGTCATGACCCGCGGATCCTCCGGATCGCGTCGCTGACGATCACGGTGTGCTTCCGCGCGTCGCGGAGCTTCTCGAGCGAGGGGAGCGCGTCCCTCGCGGCCGGTCCGATTTGGCCCAGCGCCCACGCGGCCTGCGGGACCACCTGCGGGTCGGGATCCTCGAGCGCAGCCACGAGGTCCGTGGTCGCCGGCGCCGCTTGCGTCCCCATCCTGCCCAGCGCCCACGCGGCGTCGAGCCGTTCGGCAGCACCCTTCGCCTGGAGCGCGTGCTTCAGCGCATCGATCGCAGGCTCGCCGATCTTCGCGAGGAGGGTTGCCGCCTCGCGCCGAGTCCTCCCGTCCTCCGCGGCGAGGAGCGCTGCCAAGGCCGGCACGGCCTCCTCGCCCATGCCCGCGAGCTCCAACCGAGCCACGTTGCGGTACGTCTCCTCGGGATGCGAGAGAAACGGCGCGAGCGCGGCAGCGCCTTTCTCCCCGACCGAGGCCAAGGCCCGCGCCGCGGCCGCGCGGTCCCCCGCGTCGGCGCTCCCGAGCAGGCGCACGAGGTCCGGGACGGCGTCCTCGGCCTTGAGCTTCCCGAGCGTCCCCGCCGCCTGACATCGCACGTGCCGGTCGGGATCCTCGAGGAGCGCGCGCAAGGCCGAGATCGCGGGGGCCGCGTCGACGCCAAGCCGGCGCAGCGCGCCCGCGGCCGTGGCCCGGACCTCCGGCTCCTTGTCCTTGAGCCCCTCGGCGAGGAAGCCGAGGGCCTCGGCCCCCGCACCCCCCAACCCGTCAAGCGCGGCGGCGCGCACGGCCGGCCGCGGGTTCGTGGCCAACGCCCCGAGCGTCGGTAGCCCGCGCGCGCCGAGCTGGACGAGAGCGTGCAGCGCGGTCGACCGCAGCCCGTCGCCCTCCGCCGCCCGCGCGAGAATCGGAACTGCCTGCTCCGCCGGGATGGCCGTGTCCAGCAGCGAGAGGGCGACGCAGGCGACGTGATCGTCCTCATCGCCGGTCGCCTTGACGATCCAGTCGGGCGGGACGCCGGAGCAGCGTCCGAGGAGCGTCACCGTGTCGCCGCGGATCCTCGGGTCGTCGTGCTGGCGCAGCGCGTCGAGGAGCGGCAGCGCGTCCTTCCCCGCAGCCACGAGCGCGTCGCCGAAGTCCACGCGCACGGGAAGCGCCGTGTCCGCGAAGTAGAAGGCGATCGTCTCGAGATCCGCGGCCGACACGATCGCGCGCACGAACGGCACCGCGGCCGTCGCGTCGGCGGGGACGGCTTCGCGGAGCGCGGGGACCGCGGCCCGCGCGGCGGGCCCGAACCCCTCGAGGACGATCGCCGCGCCAGCCCGGATGCGCGCGTCGTCGTGGCGGAGCGCCTCGGCCACCGCGGGCACGATCCGTGGCCCGAGATCGTGGATCGCCTTTCCGACCTGCTCCGCCACGTACGCGTCGAACGACCGCTCGCTCGAGGGCGGGGCGAGGAACCCGAACAGTCTCGCGTCCGGCGCGCCGAGGGGCACGACGTGCGCGGCCGGCGCGGCGGCGTGGGCCGTCTTGGGGTCGCGGAGCGCATCGAGGAGGAGCGGGAGCGCGCGAGCGGCGTCGTCCGCGGTGAAAGCCCCGCGCTTCTTCCTCGCCAGCGCGCTCCACGCGATCGATCGGACCTGCGCCTCGAGGTCGCGCGTCACCTCCAGCAGGTTCGCGACGGTCGCGACCTGGGCGAGCGTCTCGGGAAGACGTGACCGCCCGAAGCGGTCCGCGGGCTCGGCCTTGGCGGCGGCAATGAGCGAATCCACGGTAGGCGCCTTGAGGCCTGCGGCCGCGAGAAGCGCGGTCTGCCGCACCGTCGAGTCGGCATCCGTCGCCGCCGCGTCGAGCGCCTCGGCGAGCCCCGGCGGGCGCAGGTCGACCGCCATCAGGAGGTTGATCGCGGTCAAGCGGTTCGGGCCGGTCTCGTCCCGGATGAGCCTCACGACCTCGGCTTGCCCCGGCGCGCCGATCCTCACGAGGGCATCGAGGGCATCCCGGAAGTGACTGTCGTCCGGCCGCCGTGCCTCCGCGACGATCGCGGGCAGCGCAGGCTCGGCCGCGGGCCCGATCTCGCCCAGCGCCAAGAGAGCCTGCGTGATGGCCTGTTGGTCATCGCCGCGCGGCAGATCCAGCAGTCGAACGAGCGCGGGCACGGCCGCGTCCGCCCGCAGTCGGCCGAGCGCCCACGCCGCGAACCACGCCTCCTCGCCTTCGAGGTGGTCCAGCAGGCGCGGGGCCGCCTCGCGCGCAGGAGGCCCGATGATCCCGATGGCCCGTGTCGCCTCGCGCCGCACGTAGGGGTCGTCGTCCTCAAGCAGCGCGAGCGCCACGGGCAGGACCGCATCCGGATGCGCGCGCGCCAGCCGAGCGAGGGCCGCCGCCGCGAGGCGTCGGTCCGCTCCGCGGCCTTCCTTCGCGACCCGGGCAAGGACCGGGAGGCTCGCCTGCCCGATCCGCCGGAGCGCAAGTGCGGCATGCTTCCGCGCGGCGGGCGCCGGGTGGCGGAGCGCCGAGGCCAGCGCCTCAAGCGTCTCGGCGTCGTCCGGGGCAAGGCGCCCGATCGTGAACGCGGCGAAAGCGGCGGTCGCGCCGTCGCGGTCAGCGAGCCGGACGCGCAGCGCCTCGAAGTCCGGGGGGTCGGGGGGCGGCGGCAGCGTGGTGCCTCGGGCGACCGCCTGGAGCGTGAGCCGTCCGGCGTCCCCGAACTGCGGGTCCGCGTCAAAAAGCGCCGCGAGGTCGGGCGCTGCCTCCTTGGCGACGGCGCCGAGGCTGCGCAGCGTCGAGATCGCCGCCGACACGACCTGGGGCTCCTCGTCGAAGCACGCCTCGAGGAGCGAGGGGACGGCAGGCGCGGCGTGCGGCCCGAGCTGGCCCAGGGCACGGCACGCCGCGGCCCGGCAGGCAGGATGGGCTGCCGCGAGCTGAAGGGTGAGCGCGCGCGCCACGCGAACGGGGGCGAGGCGCCCCAAGGAGTGGAAGTAGAAGGAGTCGGCGAGCGCCGGGTCGCGCTCCTCGAGGACCGCGAGCAGATCTTCGAGCGCGGGCGCCGCCTCGGCCCCGAGGCTCGAAAGGGAACGGAGCACGCCGCGTCGCACCCGCATGTCGCTGTCTTTGAGTGCCTTGCGAAGGTGCGAGAGGCTCGCTGCCCCGAAGAGATGCTGCGCGGCGACCCGCCGACGCCGGACCCGCGGGTCCCCAAGCATCGCGGCGAAGGCCGGGTCCGCGGCGTGGTCGTTCACGAGGGCCCAGATCGCGCGCATCCGGACGCTCGGCTGCGGGTGGTCGATGAGCGGAATCAGCTCCTCCGCCGGTCGCCGTACCGGCGCGGGCGTGCCCCCGGACCCCCCACCTGTCGCGCGAAGGGCGCGCTCGATGATGCCCTGGAGCCGCGGGTTCGCCGCGCCGAGCTCGCTGAGACCCCGCATGGCTTCCGCCGCCGCCGGGCCGATCCGGCCGAGCGCGTCGATCGCCGCCCTCGCGACCTGGTCCTCCTCGTCGTACGCCGCGCCGACGAGGAGCGGCACCGCCGGCGCGGCGAGGGGCCCGAGCGCGCCCAGGCGGCCCGCCGCTGCGAGACGCACGTCCGGGTCGTCGTCGAGGAGTCTCTTCGACGCGTCGTCGATCGGGTCCGCGGCCGCCGCGGCGGAGAGGAGGGTGAGAGCGACCAGTCTCCGCACAGGAGAAGCGTACCCGGTATCGTCTGGGCATGGCCCTGCTCCCGAAACGCGACCGGCGGTGCTTCGTCGTGAGCGGCTATGCGCCGGTCGGCGCGACGATGGCGGAGGCGAACGACCAGTTCAACGCGTTCGTCGCGGATGGGCGGCGCGGGCCGCTCCTCTTCCACGACCACTTTGCGGACCGGCCGGGCGGGATCGCGGTTTTCGCGCCGGACACTCCCGAAGAGCTGGCGGCGCTCAAGGAGCCGGGACCGCTCGCGGCATGGGACCTCGCGGTCCACCCGCTCATCTTCGCGGAGGGTGCGACCGGCTTCCTCTTCCAGATCGACTACACGATGATCGCCTATCGCAAACGGAGGCTCGCCGACCTGTACGCGACGTACGTGGCGTCGGACGCCGGGCGGAAAAACGCTTCCCGCGCCCCCGAGCCCCCCCTGCCGTGACGAGTCTACGATCCGCCGCGGATCTTCCTGATCGCGTCGGCCACGATTCCCCGGTGCCGCCTCGCCTCGTAGAGCTTCCGGAGCGCGGGCAGCGCATCTAAGGCCGCGGGGCCGATCTGCCCGAGCGCCCAGGCGGCCTGCGCCACCACCTGGGAGTCGGTGTCGCGGAGCGTCGTAATCAGGTCGGGCACCGCGCGCCGCGCCTCCGCGCCCATCGAGCCGAGCCCCCACGCGGCGTCGCGCCGGACGCCACGGTCCTTGTCCTTCAGGCGATCGGCGAGCGCCTGGGCGGCCGGGGCGCCGATGCGCGCGAGCGTCGCGGCTGCCTCGCGGCGCGTCTCGTCGTCGCTCGCCATGAGCGCGATGATCGCCGGGACCGCCGGCTCCCCCAGCTCCGCAAGCGCCTGGCGCGCGGCGTTTCGAACGGCCTGGTCCGGCTGGGAGAGAAGGCTCCCGAGCGCCGGCGCCGTCGCGGGCCCGATCGACACCAGGGCGCGCCCCGCCGCCGCCCGGTCGTGCGCGTCGCCTCTCCTCATGAGGTCGAGGAGATCCGGCACCGCGACTTCGGCGTTCGTGCCCAGCCGCCCGAGGGCCGTGGCCGCCGCAAGCCGCACGGGCGAGTCAGGATCCTCGAGGAGCGCGCGCAACCCCGGGAGCGCCGGGGCCGCGGTTGCGCCCAGCATGCCGAGCGCGCCCGCGGCGGCCGCCCGCACGGCCGGATCGGGATCCGTCATGGCCCCGACGACGCTTGCGACGGCGGACTCGTCGAGGGCGGCGAGGAGAGGAAGCGCCGCGGCGCGGACCCTCGGCCTCGGATCGGCCGCAAGCGCGTCCAGCGCGTCCCGCGCAGCGGCGCCGTGGCTGCGCAGCGCCTTCACCGCGGCGTCGCGCAGGGCGTCGTCTCCGATCGCGCGCACGAGCACGGGAATCGCGAGCTCGGGGCGTACCGCGCGACCAAGGGATCGCAGAGCGGCGGACGCGACCGCCGGGTCCTTGTCCTCCGCGGCCTCGAGAAGCCAGGGCACCGTCTTGTCGCCGAGGCGGCCGAGGAGCTGCACGCTCTCGCGCCGCACGGTCGGGTCCGCGTGTCGCCGGAGCCTGTCGAAGTGGGGCAGCGCGTCCACGCCCGCGGCGGCGAGGGCTTCGCCGAACCGCTGGCGTTCGGGCATCCGGGGGTCGGCGAAGAGGGTGGCGCAGGCCTCGAGGTCCTTCGTCGCGAGGATCGCCCGCGCGAACTCCCCCGCCGCCGCCGGGTCGTCGAGCGCCGCCTCGACGAGCGCGGGGATCGCCGCGCGCGCCTCGGGGCCGAAGCCCGCGAGCGCGATCGCGGCGCCATCGCGCAGGTCGCGCCCGTCGCCCTGGAGCGCGGCGGCGAGCTTCGGGACGATCTCGGGCCCGAGAGCGACCAGCGCCTGGACGATGGGCCGCCGCGCGGATCCCTTGCGCCCGAGGAGCCGGAGGATCCGCGGGTCGAGGGAGGTGGGAGGGGCGTTGGGGAGGGCGCCGGCCGCCGCGGTCTCGAGGGCGCGATCGCCGCTCTCGAGCGCGTCGAGCAGGATCGGCCGCACCGACGCGCGGTCCGCGGCCGTGAACGCCGTCCGCGGCTTCAGCGCGAGGGCCTCGAGCGCCGCGAGCCTGAGGTTCGCGTCCTTCCCGTGCGCCATCGCGGCCAGTTCCGCGACCGGGGCCGCTTCCGCGAGGCCGTAGACGATCTGGGCGCGCGCCTGCGGGTCCGGTGGACCCTTCTTGAGGGCCGTGATCAGCGACTCGAGGCTCGGCTTCGACTCCGGAGCAAGCTGCCGGATGGTCATGAGCGCCATCTCCCGGGTCTGGACGTCGCCATCCTTGACCACTTCCTCGAGCGCCTCCTTGAACCCCGGCGGGTTCAAGTTAAGGCGCGCAAGCGCGCCGATCGCAAGCTGCCGTCTCGCGCCGGTCTCCTCGCGGATGACCTGCACGAGCGCCGCGTGACCCGCCGGCCCGATCTTGGCCAGCGCCTCCACAGCCGGGCTGAACAACTCGACGCCGCTCTTGGATCGCCGCGCCGCCGCGAGGATCGACGGGATCGAGGGCTCAGCCGGGACCCCGATCTCCCCGAGAGCGAGAATCGCCGCCCACACCGCCGTCGAGTCCCCGCTCGTCTCGAGGATCGCGACGAGATGCGGCACCGCGCCGGTCGCATCCGAGCGCATCCGCCCGAGCGCCCAGATCGTGACCTGCACGATTTCCTCGTCCCCGTGGGCGAGCAACGCGATGAGCGCGGGCACGGCGGCGCGGCCCGGCGACCCGGCGACGCCGAGGGAGCGGATCGCCTCGCGCTGGACGAACCGGTCGTCCGAGGCGAGCAGGTTCCGCGCGATCGGCGCCACGTCGTCGGGCGCCACGCCGGCGAAGTGGATCAGGGTCGCGGCGGCGAGCAGCCGCGCGGGGTCCGCCGCTCCTCCCGCTGCGCGCGCGATCAGCGGCAGGCTCGCGGGGCCGATGCGCTGAAGGGCGAGCGCCGCGTGCTTGCGGGCGTAGGGGGAAGGATGGGCGAGCGCCGCCGCGAGCGCCTCGAGCGTCTCCGGGTCCTTCGCCGCGAGGCGCCCGAGAGCGAACGCCGCCTGCCCCGCCGTCCTCCCGTCGGGGTCCGCGAGTGCCACGCGGAGCGCCGGAAGTTCCGCGGGATCGGGGAGCGGCGGCAGCGGCACGCCCTCGCCGATCGCGGTCAGCGCGTGCCGGGCTTGCGGGCCCAGCAAGAGGTCGGCCTCCGCAAGCTCGGCCAGGTACGGCGCGGCATCCCTTGCCGCGCGGCCGAGCGTGGCGAGCGCCCCGAGGGCGGAGACGGCGACCTCTTGGCGCTCGTCGTACGACGCGATCGCGAGCGACGTCGCCGCCGGGGCCGCGTGCTCGCCGATCCGGCCGAGCGCGAAGCACGCGGACCACCGCACGTCGCGGTCCGCGGAGGTGCAGCAACGCGCGAACGCCGGGACGGCGGGCGCGGCGTGCGCGCCGAGGGTCGCGACGAGCGTCGCGAGGGACGCGCAGAGGAGCGGGTCGCTGTCGAGGAGGGCCGCGAGCTCGACGACGAGACCCGGATCCGCCTGCACGTCCACGGACGAGAACCCCCCGACGGCCCACCGGCGCACGTTCGCGTCCGGGTCCTTGAGCGCGCGGCGCAGGCGAGGGACCGCGCCCGGGCCACGGTAGAAGCGTGCGGCGACGCGCCGGCGCTTCACGTCAGGGTCCTCGAGCATCGGCGCGAAGACACCCTCCGCGAGCGGGCTATGGGAGAGAGCAGCCCCGGCATGCACGCGCACGCAGGACGCGGGATGGTCGAGGAGGCGCGCGAGCGCCGCGACCACGTTCTTGTCCGTGCGCGCCGCCGGTCCGAGGAGCCGCGCGGCCTGCGCGGCCACGATCGCCTGCTCGTTCCGGAGCGCCTCGAGGAGCACGAATCGCAGCGCCTTGGACTCGTTCTTCGAGAGATCCTCGAGCGTGCACGGCGTCGCGGGCACGGCCCCCTTCGCGCGCAGCCAGATCAGGAGCGGCGGTTCCGGATCGGGCGGGCCGATTCGGAAGAGCGCTTGCGCGATGACGGGTTCGAAGTCGGCGCGGCCGATCCCCCGGTCGACGAGGTAGGGGCGGGCCTCGCGCGCCGCGGGACCGATCCGCCCGAGCGCGCGGATCGCCGCCTTCGACGGCGCGTCCGCCTCGTCGTGGACAAGATCGACGAGCCGCGGCACCGCGGACGCGGCGGCGGGACCGAGTTTCCCGATCTCCTCCGCCGCCGCCGCGCGGACGAGAGGGTCGTCGTCGAGGAGGCGCTTTGTGGGCTCGTCCTGCGCCGCGACGATGGCGGTAGAGAGCGCGACCAGCAGGGCTCCGCGCACGCCCCTGAGCTTACCGCGCCGGTGCGGAGGGAGTGGAAGGGGCCTCGGGGAACCTACTCCTGCACGGTAAGACCGTCGTCGGAGACGACGACGGCGCCGCCGTGCAGGCGCGTGGCGCGCTCGACGAGCGCAAGGACCGAGCCGCCCCAGCCGGCGCCTACGAGGCGGGCGCCGAGGACGCCCGGCGTGACGGCGAGGCGCTCGACGAGCGTGTCCGCCTCGTCGAACGAGCAGCGGTAGAGGTCACGCAGCGACGCGTGGCACTCGTACATCAGGTCCCCGAGCCCCTTGGAGTCGCCCCTGTCGAGGCACGTGATCGCGCGGTCGACGCGCGCGCGCTCCTCCGCGACGTGGCGCGCGGCCGGAGTGCCCGGCGTCGACGCCTCGCGCACGCGGTCGGCATAGGCCGTGTCCCCGAGCGCGCGCCGGACACCCGTGTCGAAGAGCAGCATCTCCATCTCGGGCAGGGGGAGGTGGAAGAAGGTCTCGCTCGCGCAGTCGAGCACGACCGCGTGGCGGGCGATCGCGCAGGCCGCAGCGACCTGGTCCATGAGGCCGCAGGGCACGCCGACGCGCTCGTTCTCGGCGCGGCGGCAGAGGCGCGCCACCTCGAGCGACGGCAGGTCCGGGAGGAGCGCGCCCGCGACCGCGACCTCGAGCGCCGCCGACGACGCGAGGCCCGCGCCCTCGGGGACGGCGGACGAGATCTCCAGGCGTCCGGGTTCCGCCGCCTCCCCCGCTTCCCCGATCACGGCGCGCACGTAGCGCTCCCAGGAGCCGCCGCGCTCGTGGCCTTCCGACGAGATCTCCCAGGCTTCCCCCGGCGTGTAGCGCACGGTCGTGCGCAGGTGGATCGCGACCGGGAGGACCGTGCCCTGCTGGTGGTCCACATGTTCGCCGAGGAGGTTCACGCGGCCGGGCGCCGACGAGACGCGGCTCATTGCTTGAGCTCGCGGTCGACGTGCTTCTTCAGATCGGCTTCGGCCTCCGCGTACTTCCCGAGTTCGAATGCGGGCGTCTTCTTCGTCGCCTTCGCGAGGTCGCGCGCCCACTTCACGTAGATGGTCTTGAGCGTGCCCTTGCCGAAGAGCATCAGGTGCGTGTACCCCCACGAGAGCGCGAGCGGCTCGAGGGTCTCGCCCTGCAACACGTCGGCGTACGAGTAGGCGAGCACGTCGGGGAACTTCGCGCGAGACTCGACCTCGAGCTTCGGGCGCAGCGCGAAGTGTGTCGCCTGCGGCCCCTCGCCCGTGCGGCCGGCGGCCTCCATGCACGCCGCGAGGCCCCCGAGCAGCCAAGGCGGGGCCGCGACGGCGAGGTCGCGGTGGAGCGCGGCCTCGGCGAGCACGGCGCAGAGCCGGCCGCGCCAGCGCAGGGCCTCCTCCTTGTCGGCCGGCGGCGCGACCGCCACGACCGTGCAGCGGGACCGGTCGTACGCCGCGGGCACGTCGCCGAAGCCGTTCGACGCCTCCGCGAAGGCGTTCGCGGCCGCGAGCACGACGTGGATCTGCACGCCCTTCCTCGCGGGCGCGGGCGCGATCCTCGACCAGTCCCGGTCGAACACCGTGACGGCATCGACGGTCGCGTCGGCGGCCGCGCCCTCCCCGGCCGCCGCGTGCACGACGTAGCTCTTCTTGATCTCCCGCGTGAAGGCGCCCGGCATCTGGTCCGGCACCTTGTACGGGTCGGCCAGGAAGACCAGCGAGCGCGCCATCGCATCCGCGTCCTTCTGCGTGGTCTCGAACGCCCCCTCCCGCGAGGCGAGGCGCAGGGTGAAGCCGCGCCCGCCCGCCGCGAAGGCGATCACGTAGTCGACCCAGCCCTCCTTGCGGTTCTTCACGAGGAGCGCGGGCGGCGCCGTGCCCACGCGCTCCGCGGACGACCCCGCGTAGTCGCGCTTCCACCGGCCCTGGATCGTGATCAGGATGAGGTTCGGGTTGTCCTGGTCGCCTTCCTCCACGACCCGCACGGAGGCCTGCGTGTTCAACCCCTTGAGGCCGAGGGCGAGCATTTCCCCCTCCTCGGCGGTGATCGTCTTCCACGCGACCGGGGCGACGAACGAGAACCGGCCGCCCTTGTCGAAGATGCGCCGCCCCGGTCCGGCCGACGCGTCCGCCGGGGCGCCCGGCGCCCCCGGGGCCCCCGCCGCTCTCAGGGAGCCCAGCACCGCCATCGTCTGCTTCGCGTACGCGTCGTATGCCTGAAAGCGCGACGAGACCGTCACGACGACCCCGTCCGCGCCGTCGCGGACGAAGCCGCGCAGGAGCACCCGGTTCTTCGCGGGGTCGTTCATCCGGTAGCCGAAGAACGGGTCCGCGATCTTCTGGAATTCCGCGCCCGGGTACCTGCCCGCATCGTGCGCCATGTAGCGGTCCCGTTGCTTGTCCACGTCCGTCTGGCCCGCCTCGCGTACCGCGATGAGCATGTGGCCGCCGGCATGCGGCGCGTTCACGTGGATCAGCTCGCCCTCCGCGAGGGCGGCATCCTGCCACGAATCCGGGACCGCGATCTCGATCCGCCCCGCCGCATCCTTCACGATCCGCGTGGTCACGCCCTGCGCGCCCGCGCCGAGCGCGAACGCGAGGAGGAACGCGGCCGGCCGCATGTCGGGGCCGTTGTACCAGAAGCGGAAAAAGTGCGGCCCCCGCGGGTTGGAGCTGGTGCGGGGGCCGCTAAGGGAAGGGGAAGGGTTGTTTTCGGGTTCCGCCTCGGAGGCTTTCACCGGACGTGGTAGCGAAGGGCGTGCCATCGCGCGAGCGCACGGCGCACCAGCCGCTGCGTCCTGGAATCGCGACAAGGGGGGGCTTCGGGGGCCATCGATGTCGAGCCGCCGCACCGGTAGAATCGGGCCGATGCGCCGCGCCGCCCTCCTGCTCGGCCTCGCCGCCGCGCTCCCCGCCCAGGAGACGACGGATCTCGAGCAGCCCCCCGTCTCGCTGAAGGCCAGGGACCTGCGGGCGCGGGCGCAGGCGCTCTGGACCGGCATCCAGCCGCTCTGGGATCTGATCCGGGCGAAGAAGCCGGTGCCGCCCGCCGACGCGGCCGCGGCGATGGCGCCTCTCGAAGAGGCGATCGAGCTCTTCGAGAAGTCGCTGCACGAGGAGTGGAACCGCGAGGCGAACCGCATGCTCGCCGACGCGGTCCGGACCTGGTGCAAGCTGCGGCCTCTCGTGCCGCCGCCGCCGCCCCCCGCCGACGACGCGGCGAGGAAGAAGGCGGAGAAGGCCGCCGCGGCCGCCGAACTCGCGCGCAAGGCGGACCTCCGCGAGTTCGTCATGAGCTACGCGGCGGCGCGCCGGGCGACGAGCCTGTTCCGGTCCTGTCCGAAGTGCGAGGGGCGCGGGATGAACACGTCCCCGTTCGGCGACCGGCGCGACTGCGCGGCGTGCCAGAAGCGCGGCCGGCTCGTCGACCGCGAGGGGGTCCTCGCCGCGCGGTGGCTCCGGCATAGCCCCCTCTACCGCGCGCTGCCGCGGCGCGAGCAGGAGATCAACCGCCTGCTGCGCAGCGTCGCGCCCACCGGGGAGCGCGACTCGTTCGCACCCTACATCCGCGGCGTCGCGATCAAGGGCGTCGAGGACTGCGGGTTCTGGGCGCGCGTCACGGCGCAGGACCAGATCCAGCCGACGCTCACCTCGCAGAAGACCGAGAAGGCCGACACGACCTACGTGCTCTTCCGCGCGGGCAGGGTCTGGTACCTCCACGACGAGCAGGCGGACCGCGAGATCCTCGACCTCACGCAGGACGCGGCGGCGAGCCCGAAGGCGCCGCCCCGCTGAGACTGAGAGCTTGTGAAGGAATCCCGGCGTCGGCCCGAGGCCGAGCGAGGCGGCGTCAGGCGAGGAAGGCCGACGAGCCGTATCCGCGGAGCGCATGCCTATGCCTTTGCGTCAGTGGGCCGGGTTAGGGTGCGGCCATGCGCACCAACAGTCCCCCGACCCTTCTGGCCTTCCAGGAGCGGTTTCGCGACGAGAAGACGTGTGAGGAGTTCCTC
>Ga0187892_10006774_pt1 | contig 16783 bp, 13 predicted proteins | sample MA1701073metaG_FD_139345 | JGI IMG/M metagenome (GOLD analysis project Ga0187892, IMG submission 139345) | Bio-ooze microbial communities from a basaltic lava cave in the Kipuka Kanohina Cave System on the Island of Hawaii, USA - MA170107-3 metaG ... | reverse complement strand
CTTATATTCGGCCCAAGCAGGCTGGGCGATTTGGGCGCTTCCCTCGGCAAGGGGATAAAAGGGTTCAGAAAATCCATGAAGGACGACGAGATAGACATCACCCCGCCCAAGGACGAGTCAAAGCAGATAAACGACCCCAACCTCGAGACCACAGGCACTCATTCCGAGAGTAAAAAGAACGTTCAGTAGCTCCGTCTGCAATCGAATCCCAGAACCCGTATTCGTGTATTAAACTAAGGAGATGCCGCATCGCCCCGGATCTATAGGCGTGCCGCGGCGGCAGAGTAACTTCACCGGAAACGTACATGCACAGATTCTGTGCTAGACCCATTCCCCGAGGGTCTTCCTCTCGAACGGGCACTTGCCCAGGCGCACGTGGTCCTCGAACTCGTGACGGAATTTCCTGACTATCGAATCGATGGGCATGGCGCATCCGTCGGCGAGCGCGCAGATGGTCGTCCCCCTCATCTGGTAGCACGCGTCTAAGAGCGTGTCGATGTGCTCCATCCTCCCCTTCCCTTCCTCTATGTTCGTGAGCATCTTCTCAAGCCACCAAGTCCCTTCCCTGCACTGGACGCACTGTCCGCAGGACTCGTCCCTGTAGAAGTGGGCAAGGTTCTGGGCGACCCTCACCATGCACGTGGAGTCGTCCATCACCGTAACGCCCGCAGTCCCGAGCATCGATCCGACGGCTGCGAGCGAGTCGAAGTCCATAGTTATGTCGAGCTCGTCCGCCGAGAGGACGGCGGCCGATGAGCCTCCGGGTGATACCGCCTTCACGCTCCTTCCGCCCGGTATGCCTTCTCCGTACTCGTTGATGAGGTCGCGGAGAGTGATGCCGAGTGGGAGCTCGTAGAGTCCGGGCTTGTTAATATTGCCGCAGAGGCCGTATATCTTCGTGCCGGTGTTCTTGGGAATGCCGATGGACGAGAACCATTCGGAGCCCCTGTTAATAATATGCGGGACGCACGCAAGCGTCTCCACATTGTTTACGATGGTCGGGCATCCGAAGAGCCCTATCTGGGCGGGGAACGGCGGCTTGGGCCTTGGCTCTCCGTTCTTTCCTTCTATGGATTCGAGTAATCCCGTCTCCTCCCCGCAAATGTACGCCCCAGCCCCCCTGAATAGCACGACGTCCAAATCGAAGCCCGAGTTGAGGATGTTCTTCCCGAGGTAACCTTTTTCGTACGCCTCCCTGATCGCGCCCTCTATGATCCCGGCGCCGTAGGGCATCTCGCCCCTTATATATATGTAAGACTTGTGTGAATTGATCGTATAGCAGCCGATGATGATGCCTTCGAGCATCTGGTGAGGGTCGCGCTCGAGTATCTCCCTGTCCTTGAAGCTCCCGGGCTCGCTCTCGTCGGCGTTGCAGCAGAGGTATATCGGCTTCTTCGAGTCCCTCTGTATGAAACCCCACTTCACCCCTGTCGGAAACCCCGCGCCTCCCCTCCCCCTGAGACCCGCCTTCTTGACCTCTTCTATTATTTCCTCGGGCTTCATCCCGAGCGCCTTCGGGAGGGCCGTATAGCCGCCCCGGGATATGTATGAACCGATCGTGTGCGAATCGGGCACATCGACGTACGTGCGTAATATTCTCAATTCGGGCATTTCTTACCTCGGACACACATAGTGTGTTTTATAATTTCTTTGTGATCCCTCTGCAATCCCTAACATCGTCACCCTGAACCATGTCCTGAACTTGATTCAGGATCTCATCAGGGTTTCATCTTTAATCCAACCCCAAAGAACCCCAGTAATTTTATATGGCTTTTACGAAGCATCAAGTGCACACAATGTGTGCGCTTATTCGATCTATACGTGTCGTCTCCACTCATAAGAACACACGGTGCTAAATCCGTTCATCCTGAGTTTGTCGAAGGATGGGAGGATAAGATAAATGGGTAGATTTAAATGGAATCGCGGCTGGAAGCCGCTCCTACAAATGGAAAGAGTTTGTGTTGTAGGAGCGCCCTCCTTGGCGCGATTCTTAAAGGCTATCCCCGCATTTCACCTCAACCCAGGAGCGTATCGACCGTATACCTCGCGAATGCCATGGAGCAGGTGAAGGCGGGGGATATGGCGTTCAGAATGTGTATAGAGTCGCCTTCCCTGACGACGACGAAGTCGGTCACGAGCTCTTTCGTCCTCCAGTCGACTAGCTGTGGGCGTATGCCGCTCTTGGGCGTGTCCTCGACGTCGTCAATGCCGATCTCGGGAAGAAGCCCCCTCGCCTCTTTCAGGAGATTCCGCGCGGAATACTTCCTTATCTCGGTAAGGGCGGCGCCCCTGAAGGCATCGTTCGCGAAGAAGAGGACGCCGTCCCGGTAGAGTATCGATAGCGATTCGAGCGAGAGGTCGTCCATGAACCCGTATTCCTCCCTGCCGAGGACAGGGATCGCAGTCGGGCCTATGTACACGTCGTCCCGGACGCTCCTCGTGAAGTGCACGCCCAGGAAAGGGTTCCTCAAGTCGGGGACGGGATATATGTTCCCCCTGACGAGATACGACTTTTCCTTTTTAATCTTCTTATACGTGCCCTTGAACGGCAGCACCCGGTAGTTCCCGCCTATGCCGAAAGCCCCGGCAACCCTGTCTGCGAATGTGCCCGCGGCGTTTACGAGCTTCGCGAACTTTATATTCCCCGCGCTCGTCACAGCCGTGCCCGTACCCGATAGCGAAACGAAAGAGGTGCCGAAAAGGAACCTCACCCTGCCTCCCTCTTCGAGCTCCCTTTTCATTTCATCGAGGATCTGAACGGGGTCGACGACCGCCGTGTCCGGGGAATAGAGGGCTCTTTCTCTCCGCGCTGCGTGGGGCTCAATGTCGAGGAGCTCCTTCGTGTCGATGAGATACGACCTCGCCCCCGAGGAATCAGCCCTCCACTTGAGCTCGTCGAGCGCTTTTTCTTTCTCGTCCGTGTCGGGCACGATTACCTTGCCGGTCTCTTTTAACGTGAGGCCCCTCTCCCGGCAATACTCCTTCATGAGACGGTTCCCCTCGACGCAGAACCTCGCCTTGTTCGTGCCGGGGGAATAGTATATGCCCGCGTGAAGCACCCCGCTGTTCCTCCCGCTCGCGTGCGCCCCGAGCATCTCCTCTTTTTCCATGACGAGGATATCGTCAACTCCACGAGCAACGAGCTCCCGCGCCGCAGTGAGCCCCGTTATCCCCGCGCCTACGATGAGAATGTCGCAGCCCTGCTCACGATGTGCGCTCATAATCAATTTTCCCCTCAACTCCGCATCATACCTAATACTGTCATTGCTGTAGATGTCAAGTAATTCGAGGACAAAAGTTATCCCGTCGGAATACATAAAAAGCAATATATTATTCTTCTTTTCCTTGATGAAAAGAAGCAAAAATCATCCGACAGCACAGAATCCTGGCTAAAATATCTTATTACGGCGAAAATCTATCAATTCCGCTCCAACTAGCATAGTAACATAGTTATGTCCGGAGCTAATTAACTTCTTGCTGATAGGTAAGGGCGTCCGAATGCGCGCTCGCTTGCATTCGTTCCCTGATAGATTTATTGACGCCTAATAAGATATTTCTTAACGCCGATTCTGTGAATGTCGGGAAATACAAATACCCTTCATTACATGTTATCCAGGAGAATTCCAGCCCTGAATTATTTAACATTTACAATTTGCGAGGAAGCGTCTTTCGCGACCGCGGCAATCTCAACATTTTCTTTCCTGTCATTTAAAGATCTGGATTCCCGCTTTTAGAATTTGTTTCACCAACTTCCTAAAGTCAAATTGCAGTCAACTATCTTAGCAAGGACGTCCAATTGCTCTTTCATTCGCAATTGTTGCGGGAATGACAACAAAATGAGAGATCGCCACGCAACTTCGCTGCTCGCGATGACAGAAAAAGAGATTCCTACGCTCAATCCTTCTTCTTCCTCCCGCTTGCCGGCTTATTGATCCACTCGACGAGCGTATCCACCGTGAAGGACGGGTTTTCCATGCAGTCGTGCTTCGCTCCGGGAATGAACCTGAGCTCGGCCTTCCCGTTCCCCGCCTTCTTCAGTATTCCCAGCAGCTCGTTCACCTCGTCCGCTGCGACGACGTCGTCATGCTCGCCGTGTATGAAGAGCACCGGGACCTTCACTCCCGCGATTATCTCGTTCGTCTTCGCGTTCTGCGCCTCCGGGCTCCTCATATACCACCACGTCCTGTACGAGAACATCTCGCAGTCGGACGGGTCGAACGAAGGCCCCCACGCCCTGTACACGACGAATATCCTGTCGTTCTTCGTCTCGGACGGGTCGGGCTTGAGCACCTTCTTCGCGATCTCGTATATGTGCTCGTAGGACGGGATACTGCTCCACTTGTCTAGCCTCCTCTTGTGTGAGAGCGGGAGGGACGAAGAGCACCCTTCGAGTATGATCCCTTTTACGTTTTTGTGGGCGCCGCGGACGGCGTAATATACGGTGATGTTCGCCCCGAGGCTCCAGCCGAGGACGTAGATTTTTTTGAACCCTTCCTCAGCTAAGGCGTCGACGGCCGCGTCTATGTCGAGCACGGAGTCGTCGAAAATGCCTCCCCCGAATATCTGCCCCGTGAACGCGAGCCTCGTGTTGATCGATAGCGAGCTTATGCCCCGCTCGACGAGCGCGTTCGGGAGCAGCCTCGGCGTCCCCCTCGCCAGGAAGTGCCCGAGCACACCGTGGACGAGGAGCACTATGGGCGAGTTATAGAGTTCTTTTGTATTTTTGAATTCGCCCGAAACCAGGACGGCATTTATAAGGAAACCGTCCGGGGCGTTAAAGTTGTAGAGCTTTCTCTGTCGCGGAACCATGTCTGACTGTCCGTTCCTTTACCTGAATCTCTTGTCGAGCCACCTTACGATTATCTCCCCGAGCTCCTCCTCTTTGCCTTCGAACGTGTGCCCGGCGTTCACGTAAAAGGCGGAGACGTCCGGGTTACCCGACTGTATCGCGATATCGGCGAGGCTGTGCGTCTCTTCGGGCTTCACGACCTCGTCGTACCATCCCTGGATCAGCAGCAGCGGCAGCTTTATCCTCTCCATCTTGAGATACGCCTTCGCCGTATTCGCCTCGGGCCCCGCCAGGAACCACCATGTCTTGTACGTATATATTTCGGTGTGCCAGGGAAGATAAGTATTTCCGCGGGCTTTATAGATGAGGATCGTCCTGTCGTGCTGCGTGTTGTAGGGGTCGGGCTTGAGTATCTCTTTCGATTCCTCGTACACCTCGTCGTAGGAGGGCTCGCTCCCCCACCCGTTCCACCGCTTCCTTATCGATTCGGGCATGGAATAGGGAGTGGCGAGCGACATGACGCCTTTAATATGCGGGTAGCGCTCGGGGTCGTTCCTGAGGGAGGCGTATCTGAGCACGATGCATGTGCCGAGGCTGTATCCTGAAATGATAATGTTCTTATACCCGAGCCCGACGAGGTAATCGACGGCGCTGTCTATCTGCGGCATAACGTCGTCTATGATCCCGTAGCCGAAGAAGAGCCCGAAGTTAGCCATGCGCGTGTTTATGGCGAGCGAGGAATACCCGGCCTCGGCGAGTATCGGGGGGAGGAACCGCTGGCTCCCGTCGAGGAAATTACCCAGGAACCCGTGGACGTGCACTATCCCAACGTCCTTCTCCGGTATCCTGTCGTCCTTGACCGTGCTGTGATAGTAGAGGCCGTCGATCTTGCCCCCGCCCGAGGGTATGGAAACTAGCTCCTGCTCCATGTATTTCATTCGTTCGTCCGTGCGCACGCAGTAAGATCCACGATTTCCTGGTTACTCCTCACCAAATCCTAAACTGTCATTGCGAGGGAGCGAATTTTGCGACCGCGGCAATCTCAAGAAAAAAATAGAGACCGCCACGACCACTTTTATTCTGTATTAATCTTCTATGTTCCTTAGCATATAGGTGCGCAGTATTCAGCCAAAGTCGACCTGCTCTTCTTATTCATGAGAGCAGCTCTCGCGATGACAGGCACATAAAACCGGTCAGGCTCTATTTTAGCAGAGATTATGTTCGGAGAATAGCTAGATAATTGAAAGAGAAATAGTTCGACGGAGGGGCTCATGCGGGATCGGAAAAATAACCCCCGGGCTCGCTCATCACCCTATCGGCGAAACGCTTGGCCTCTTCCCACGTGGAGGACTCCCCGAGCCTGAGGACCTTTTTCGACATGGCTCCCTCGGCGAATACGGTTTTCGTCTTCGGGTCCCATATAATCTGCCAGTTGTCGCTGCCCTCTCCCCTGACCCAGCCGAAGGGGAACGTTCCGACCTCGCCCACAGGTTATGCTCCTCGGTTTCAGGATTCGCGTCCGGAAATGCCGGCCGCAAGAGTAAACTATTCCGAATCGGCTTTTTGTCAAGCGCCGCCTAGCGCACTTCCCTCACGACTTCCCTCGTGCCCATGGGGTTCGTGAACACTATCTCGGTGAAGCCGCACTGCTTCATCCGCTCCATGGCGGTCCTGCCGTCGGATACGGTCAGAAGGAAGGGTGCGATGAAGGACTTCTGGAACGGGCAGTTCAGGCAGGAAAAGACGATCACTTCGTTAAGCTCGCCCCTCGATGAAATCCGTATTGTCGGATAATGCTCCTGATATTCCTTACTCCAGTCGTTTATGCATACGAGCCTGTTCGGGTCGGGGAATACGCGCGGCACGTCCACCACTATCGCCTCGGTCCCCCTGAAACCCTTGAAGACGGCCTGAGTGAAGCCGCATTCGTGGAGTCTCATGAGGCCTGTCTTTCCCCTGTACTCGGACTCGAGGAACGGTTTCACGTAGTGCTCGTCCAGGCTGCAGTCGGGGCAGGTGAAAACGGCGATCTCGTTATATTGCCCGCGAGTCGTGACCTCGATGTCGGCCTTCTGCCCCTTATAGAGCATCGTCCACTGCTCGGCGCAGTAGAGCCGCTGGGGCTCGGGCTCGACATCCTCGATCTCCACTTCGAGGGCGTCTTCCATAGTCTCGACCTGGTCAGGGCTGACGGCGTCCGATTGCGTACGGGTATCGGCGGCAATAGATTCCGGCGGTCCCGAAATCCCGTAAACCGGAGCTATTGAAAAGATTAGAAACGCAATAAGGGTGAAGTACCTCATTCCGGTCATCCTCCTCTGTTTCACTTATTTTACAGCAATTCGAGGAGATATGGAATACCTTTAGTAATACATTAATTTCGTCATAAAAACTACGGGGGATATTGAGTAGTTGATTGGGCAAAAAAGTGGTTACGGGCCGGCCTGCTCAGCCCGCTCCCTCATTAAACTCCCCGAGGTCCCTGGCGATCTCTCCGGCTTCCGTTCTGAACTCCTCAAGCCCGCCAGTGAGCTGCGGGTGATCGTCCCCGCGTCTCTTCCCGAACAGAGGAAAATGTATAAGGCACACGCCCAAGCCGAGCCACGCGCCCCAGAAGACAGCCGCCAGCAACAGAGAGCCGAGAAAAACCATTATCACTGCGCCCAGGAACTCGCCCGACGATATTACCAGGGGAATGATTATCATACCCTTGAGAGTCGAGATGGTCCCGTTGAGAAGACCCCCGAACCTGCCCCCTCCGGGAGAGAGACCTCCGCCGAGACACGCCCCCACGAGTATGGATGCGAAGACAGGGAACATGGGCGAGATCAGGAGGTATATGAACCCCGAAACAAGCCCCGTTATCCCCGCCCGCGCGTACGACATGCCCCCCGGTCTTCCGGCGCTTGCAGCGACTGCTACCCCCGTAAGGAGCATAGGATAGAAGAACATGTATCCGAGCGGGACGTTATTCAGAAAGACATAGCCCAGGAGCAGCGTTACCGCTCCCCACGCGCCCGAGAGGAGCACCGGCACTATAAAAGATTTTATCGTGGTTTTCATTTCAGTCTCCTACAATTGTGTAATTCCGAGCGGCTGATATCTGAAGGGGAGCAGTCCAAATTCCGCTCCCCTTCTTCACACCCGGCGTCAGCGGTTGTTACTTCTGAGCCTCTCTCGCGCTCGCCTTCTGCTCCTTTATCAATGCCTTTCCCTCACCCGAATACGGTGCGGGGGCCGCGGGCGATGACAACACATCTAGCGCGTCCCTGAGCTCCGCCTCCTGCTCTACAGTCCTGGCGCTCTTATAAGGGCTCAGGTTGAGGTTGGATATGCTCTCGTAAGCCCTCTTGAGCTTGGTAACAGCGCTGTCCTTGTCTCCCTGCTCGTAAGCCGTCGTCGCCTGGTAGTAATCGCCCGAGGCGTCGACCGAAATCCACCTCGCCGTCACGTCCTTGTTCTCGTTCCTGGCGACCTTGTCGCCATCGTCGGTCACTTCGTAAAAGAGCGGGGAAATCAGGCCCGCGGGCTTCTCGTTATCGAGCAGGTCTTTGAAATCGAGCACGGCTTTGCCCAGGTCTTTTTGTCCCGCAGTCCCGGCCGGCACTTTCAGTTTTATGAGTATGTCCCTTTCCTGCCCGCCGAAAAAGTCGCCGAGCTTTATCTCGGTAACGCCGTCCAGAGTTCTCGTGAACGTGTATCCGTAAACCTCTTCGATCTCCACACCCGGCGCGAGACCGATCCTGATCACGGGGTCCTTTGCGACCGTGGCCGCGATCTGACCGAACTCCTTCTGGAAAATTCCCGAAAGCTGGGTCGGGGACTCTATGAAATAGTAGTTGCCCGCTCCGTGCTCGGCGAGGTTCATCATGAGGTTCTCGTCGTAATCGACGCCCAACCCCATGGTGGTTATGTGTATGCCCTTCTCGGACGCACGGCTTGCGACCCTTCCGAGCTCGCCGATGTCGGTTATACCCGCGTTAGCAAGCCCGTCCGAGAGAAGGATGACGCGGTTCACGTACCCGTCCCGCTTGACTGAATCGAGCTGCTCGATACCCGTTATAAGTCCGCCCGACAGGTTGGTCGAATCGGTCGGATAGAGCGCGCTCACGACTGACGAGGCCTTGTCCTTATCCGTGAGTAACTGTATCGGGTATAGAAGCTCGACCTCGGTCGAATAGGCTACGACCGCGAGCCTGTCTTCCTTGCCGAGTCCCGCGATTATCTGCTTCGCCGCCTCTCTCGCGTATTCGATCTTCCCCCTGTCGCCCATTGAGCCGCTCCTGTCTATCACGAGCACGAGGTTTACAGGGGTCCTCTCCTTCAATTGCGCCTCTTTCCCTTTTATCTTCATATTGAGCATAAGCTCCCTGAGAGAGCCCGTCTCGACGTAGGGGTGGCTCAACTTAATGTCCCACGTCACGGTATCCGTATTCGAATCCGTTTTCGTATTCATGTCTTTCTCCTTCGGCTTTGGTATTGTCGGGAACGCCGATATGTATTTGCCTCCCGCGAGCACAGCTATTATGAGAAGAAAAATTCCGATTATGACCTTGCTGTCCGACCTCTTCATTTCTTACCGCCTCCCTTGTTGAGATTCTTTTTAATGCTTTCCACTTCTTCCTGAATGAGCCGGGCCTCGCGCTCACGCTCCTCCCTCTCCTTTTCACCGTCGGAGGCGAAGAGCACGGTCTCTTCCGTGATTCGCTCCTCGACCTTCCTGAGAATATCGAAGGGTTCATCAATGCGAGAGCCCGCGCATCCCGTAACGTCCTCCTTCGAGGCGGGAGCGCCCTTCAAGACGCTGATTTCCTTCAGAAGGAGCGTCCTCTTCGTTTTCGCGGTCTCTACCCTCCGCTCGAGGTCAGCATAGCGCGCCTCATAGTCCGTGAGCTTCGCCCTGTCACCCGACTGCGCAAGGGAGAGCTTCCTCTCCTTCTCCTCGAGCATCCTCTTTTTTCTGACGGCCTCGACCGCGTTCTCGTCCATATTCCTCCTCACGTAGTCCTCGGCCCTCTCCTGCCAGTACTCCGCCTGGTCCCCGAGCCTCTTTAAGAGCTTCTCCTGCTCGTCTATCCTGAACCTGAGCGCGCCGATCTTCACCCTCGCCCTTTCGAGCCCCTCCTCCATCTCCTCCACGGCCTGGTTCAGGATCTTCTCGGGGTCCTCCGCCCTCGACACCCAGTCGTTCAACTGGGACCTCATGATAAGTCCGACTCGCTTCTTTAATCCCATAACTTTTCTCCTTACTGCGGATTTAAGGATTAGTACGAACGGGGGGTAGGAAAGTTTCAGAGGGTGAGAGAAAGGATGAGGGGGATACGAAGGTTTTTTATATTGTCATTCCCGACACCAACGGTTCTGAGCAACAATTCCGAGCAAGCAAGGAATTGGTCACTCATGGTTGAGTGCGCGAAAGTGAATACCTCTCCGCCCAGTTATTTCAGTAACCAAATTAGCAAGAACCGGTCGCCCTCCGCTGATTGCAAGTGAGTTTCTTTACTAATGCACATCGTCAGCACAAGCCAAAATTAACCGGGAATCTCGTCTTTTCTATCGCGGCTGGAAGCCGCTCCTACGGAGTTTAGGATCTAGTTCCGTAGGAGCGCCATCCTGGCGCGATCCTTTATACGTTAAATCCCCCTGAATTTGGTTTAACTTTCTGAGTCACTTCGATTAAGTAAATCCTTTGCTGCTTACCAACTCCGTCCAATTCCTCACTTGCTCGGAATTGTTCCCCTTTGTCAAAGGGGGAATATGATAATCCTCAACACTTGAAGCATATAATTCCCTCCTTTTGTAAAGGAGGGATAGGGAGGATTTTCTTTTGTTAATACCAGAAAGCTTTATAGTCCTCAGTCCACTGGCCCGGGCGTGGGGCTCGCGCTCCCGAGCTTGTGTACGGCTTTCTGCCTGATCTCAAGGATCTGAGTATCGGCGAACGAGCTCTCCTCTGGGGAAATCTGCCGGAGCTTCGTGTAGTTCGAGACGGCCAGGTCGAGCTTCCCCTGCTTCTCGTAGCACTCAGCGAGTGACCTGTAGGACCGGGCGCGCACGTAGCCGGGCGGCTCGGGCGTGGATTGCAGGAGCGTCTCGTTCGTTTTGATTGAAGCGTCGCAGTCCCCTTCCGTCTGCTGCCTGAGCGCTAGCAGGAGCTGGCCGCTGTAGTCGTTCGCCGTGCCGGCCGGTAACGATTCAGATTGCGGGAGAGGCCGTCCGGGAGCGGATTTTTTGGCCGCCGTTTCGGAGAGCGCTTCTTCCTTAACGTCCGAATCTTCTTCAGTTCCGGCGGACGCGCCTGGAGCTTCGTCGGAAAGGTAATACAACTCCGCCTGTGGCGGCGCGGGAGCCGCCGGCATACCCTCTTCAGCCGCCCCTCTCTCGCTCATTGCGGGTGAAGATTCGGCCTCAGCCGGATATTCCCTCCTCATCTCGGGCGCTGCCTGCCCTACCGTCTGCATATTAGTGTCCTGCTCCTTCATCTTCCTCGCCATTACGTCGCGGGACACCGTATCCATATAACCCCCGCCGCCCTGTCCGTAGTAGAACCAGACCATGAGCGCTACGGCGGTCGTGAGGGCGGGGATCAGTATCGGGGAAAGAGGAAGCCTCTTCCAGAAAGGGCGTCTCCCGCGGGAGACCTCATCCCTGGCTGCCCTGGACAGCCTGGCCATGACCTCGCGCGAAGGCTCGGGCAGCGGAGATTCCTCCGAAACGGCCCTCCTGATCTCTGCGTACTCCTCGAATTCACGCATGCACTCCTCGCAGCCGCCGATGTGTGCGGCTACGGCCTCCCTTTCCTCGAGGCTCAGCCCGCCGTGTATGTATTCGATCAATAATTCGCTGCATCTCTCGCAATTCATCTTATCCCTTCACACCCCTTTCGCTTTCTGTCTTTCCTCGAAATACCCCGACTCCGCGAACACCTGCCGGAGCCCTTTGTATGCGTACCTAAGGCGGCTCTTTACCGTTCCTAGCGGGGATTCCGTAACTACGGCAATCTCCTCGAACGATAGCCCCTCCACTTCTCTTAATAAAAATACTTCCCTGAACTCCTCTTTCAACCCTCTCACTCCTATGTCGATAAGCTCCTTCACCTCGAGGTCGAAGGCCCTCTCCTCCTGATCCCTGTCTCCGCTCCTGACGAGGTCGATGACGACCGCCCCGCCCTCTTCCTCAACCGATATGGGCGCGTCGAGCGAGCTGTGCCTCCTGTAGCTCTCCGTCCTGAGAAAATCTATACAGTGGTTCCGCGCTATGCTGTATAGCCAGGTCGAGAACTTCTGCCCGGGGTCGTACTTCTTCCTACGCTCTATAACCTTCATGAAGATTTCCTGGAGCAGGTCCTCGGCCTGCGCCTTCTCAGCGCCCGTCATCCTGATTATGAACCTGAGCACACCAGCCCCGTGCCGGCCCAAGAGGAGGTCGAAGCTCCCCTCGTCGCCATTTTGAAATTTCCGCATCGCCTCTTCGTCCGATAGTCCGCTTTTCGTATTTATTCCAAACACCGGATACCCGTCTCAGGTCACATGTGATATACCATTAATTATACGATGGAAAAGGGAGAAAGTTTTAATGTTTCGCCACGCTGACTCAGAATTAATATTTTGTGCAGTTTATTTTTGTAACTGTCGGAGCACCATCACTTCGGCCTCGCTCAGGAGAGGCTCCACGCGGCAATTCCTTATTCTTATCCTGTCATTCCCGAGTGCCTTTATCGGGAATCTCGTATTTTCGATTTAAATGATCGCAAGAGGATGGTGCTCCTGCATATAGTTACACCCCCATCCTTACCTTCCCCCCTCAAGGGGGAAGAAAGCTAAGGAATCGCGGCTGGCCTGTCCTGAACTTGATTCAGGAAAGCCGCTCCTACGGATGAAAAGTTCTGTTACGGTTGAATTACCACTCTCCTTAAAGTAGATTCGTTTATCTCAGCTTTCACGGAGAGGAATCACACTTGGCAACAAAACCGACCGACCTCATCTATTCGGTAAACGAGATGCCGCCGATCCAGAGGCTCATCCCGTTAGGCTTTCAGTTTACCGTATACATCTCGGTCACGCTCGTCTACATAGTGCTCATAGCGAGCTACGGCGACATACCGGAGAAAGTCACGGCGGACGCCATAAGCATGGCGATGATAGCGATCGGCATAGCTACCATACTCCAGTCCCTGTGGAAAGGGCCCATAGGGTCAGGCTACTTCGCGGCCCCGGTATATTCGGCCGTCTACCTCGCCCCTTCTGTGCTCGCGGTCAAGGCGGGCGGTCTCCCCGCCGTCTTCGCAATGACTATATTCGCCGGGGCCGTAGAGGTGCTGATGGCGCTCTTCCTCCGCCGACTGAAACCCGTGTTCCCGCCCGCCGTGTCCGGCTTCATCGTCCTCGTCATAGGCATCGAGCTCGGGCTTGTGGCGCTCGGCAACCTCCTCGACGTAAAGGGTTTCGGCAAACCCGACTACGCGGAGAACCTGCTCGCGGGAGTCATAGCGATCTCGATAATCATGGGCTTCAGCGTCTGGTTCAAGGGGATACTGAGGCTCCTGTGCTCGCTCTTCGGGATAGCTGCAGGGTTCGCAGTAGCCCTTATCCTGGGCATCGTGCCCGAGAGCTCGATCTCGCTGTTTAAAAGCTCGGCCCTGTTCGCGCTGCCCGACCCGGGCTACATATCTTACAGCTTCAACGCATCCCTCATCCCTGCCTTCCTCACGGCCGGCATTGCCGCGTCCTTAAGGACCATAGGCGTCGTGACGACGGCCGAGAAGATAAACGACACCGACTGGAAGAAGCCCGACTTCAAGCCGATAAAAAAGGGCATGCTGGCCGACGGGATAGGGTGCATGCTCGGAGGGCTGATGGGCGCGCCGGGCATGAACGCGACTCCCGGTATAGTGGGACTTTCCCAGGCCGCCGGCTCGACGAGCCGGTATATGGCGTTTCCGACCGGCATATTCCTGATTGTCCTCGCGTTTTTCCCGAAAGTGTCGGCCCTCTTCCTCATGCTCCCGCTCTCAGTGGTCGGAGCGTCGCTCGTCGTGAGCGGGGCGTTCATGATCTCTGGAGGGATAGAGATAATGACGACGAGGAACCTCGATTCGAGGATGACTTACGTAGTAGGCGTATCGCTCCTCCTCGGCATAGGGAGGAAGGTATTCCAGGGTTATTTCGACAGCTTCCCCGAATGGCTCAGGCTCATGACGGACACTACGCTCTCGCTCGCCCTCATATCGTCCGTCGTCCTCGTACTCATATTCCGTCTCGGGATCAGGAAGAGGGACATACTCCTCTACGATAAGGCGCTCCCCTCCTGCGAGCACCTGCGCGAGCACCTGAAATCCCGCGAGAGGGAATGGAGGCTCGACGACGATACGATAGACCACGCCGTCTCCTCGACCGAGCAGATAATCCACCATTTGACGGAAGCGAAGCTCACGCAGGGGCCTATAAAGCTCGAGGCGGACTACGACGAGGTGTACCTCGAAATAACGATCGAATACAAGGGGACGCTCCTAGCGCTCCCCGCCGTCGGGGCGAAGCACAGGCATTTCATGGAAGAAGACGCGTTCGTCCACGGGATAAAGGACTTCCTCACGGGCGTCTACCCCGACAGGATCGAGACCTCGGCGAAGCACGACGACGTGAAGATAAGGCTGTTCTTTAATGTGTGACACAACACAGAAAGTGTGCTCATATACGGTTCCTTCCAACTCCTCCGCTAAAATCTGCAGCGTGACCCAAGCCGATCATACTTCGGCACACAATGTGTGCTCATATACGATTCATCCTATCCTCCTCAGCTTAAACCAGCAACGAAGCCCAACCCGTTCGCCCCGAGCGAGTCGAAGGACGGAGTACTTTCCTTTCCCGACATTCACAGAATCGGCGTTAAGAAATCGGGCGTAAACGCACGAAAAAATGTTTTAGGGGTGTGGGTGGAATTAAAACATTTTTAGCGTTTACGAACGATTTTAGCCGAAATTCTGTGCTGTCGGATGATTTTTGCTTCTTTTCATCAAGGAAAAGAAGGATAAAAAGTAGCCTTTCTCCTTTCTTTGTCTTTTCGTGAAACACACTATGAGCGTTTCGCGGCTGGAAGCCGCTCCTACAATGAAATGCAGATCTGTCGCTCTCACCCTCCCCTCCAATAGAAAAATATCCCCGTTATGGCATAATTAATTCTCCCTAAACACAGAAGCCAAGGAGGAGTTTAATGGCCAGAAAATCTACGAGGACCGAGTACGATTCGATGGGGGAGATGGAAGTCCCGTCGAACGCATATTACGGCGCCCAGACCGCGAGGGCAATAGAGAATTTCCCCATTAGCGGCATACGGAAGCACAGCCTTCTGGTAAAGGCGATGGGGATGATTAAATTAGCCGCAGCCGAGTCGAACGTACAGTTAGGCCTCCTCAGCAAGAAGGCCGGGGCTGCAATAGTAAAGGCGGCGAAGGAGGTCATCGACGGGAAGCTCGACGACCATTTCGTGCTCGACGTCTTCCAGACGGGTTCGGGCACTTCGACGAACATGAACACGAACGAGGTCATAGCCAACCGCGCGAACGAAATAATCGGCGGCAAGAAAGGGGACAAGTCGGGTATCCATCCGAACGACCACGTGAACATGGGGCAGTCGAGTAACGACGTCTACCCGACGGCGATCCACGTCTCAGCAATTCTCGCGATAAACGACGTGCTTCTGCCCGCGTTGAGGAACCTCGAGAAAGCTCTCTCCGCGAAGGCGCGCGAGTTCGACAAGATAGTCAAGATCGGTCGCACGCACCTCCAGGACGCGACCCCTATAAGGCTGGGTCAGGAATTCAGCGGATACGCGAGCATGATAAAGCACGGGATCAAGAGGGTCGAGCACGCGAGGGAAGAGCTCTCGGAGCTCGCCATAGGCGGCACGGCGGTAGGGACGGGTATAAATACGCATCCCAAATTCGCCGGGCTCGTCGCCGGGAGGCTCAGCAAGATGACGGGCACCAGGCTCGTAGAAGCCGAGAATCATTTCGAGGCTCAGGGGTCTAAGGACGCGGTAGTCGAGGCGAGCGGCTCTCTCAAGACTCTCGCGGTGAGCCTGATGAAGATAGCGAACGACATAAGGTGGCTCGGGAGCGGCCCGCGCTGCGGCATAGGGGAGATAATGATACCGGCCGTCCAGCCGGGCTCGTCGATCATGCCGGGGAAGGTGAACCCCGTAATCCCCGAAGCCGTGTGCCAGGTCGCGGCCCAGGTCATCGGGAACGACCTCACTATAACGATCGGAGGGCAGTTCGGGAACTTCGAGCTTAACGTCATGATGCCCGTCAAGGGACACAACCTGCTCCAGTCGATTGAGCTCCTGGGCAAGGTGTCACAGGTATTCACCGACAAGTGCGTGAAGGGCATTAAGGCCGACAAGAAGCGGTGCGAGGAGATGATAGAGAAGAGCCTCGCCATGTGCACGAGCCTCGCCCCTGTCATCGGATACGACAGCGCCGCGAAGATAGCGAAGGAGGCTTACGAGACCGGGAAGACGGTGAGGCAGGTCGCGCTCGAGAAGAAGGTGCTCCCGGCCGAGAAGCTGAAACGGCTCTTGGACCCCTGGTCGATGACCGAGCCCGGGACGAAGAAGTAGGTTTGCAGGATCTCCCATCCGTAGGAGCGGCTTCCAGCCGCGAGATCTTACAATCCCCTCTCCACTTCGAGGGAAGCGATTCCGATGAATAAGAGGAATCGGTTATAGTTGCAACGAAGGTAAATAAGATGCTTAATTCCGACTCAACGTTGCCTGAGCCGGAATAGGTAGGGTGAGGGGGTACCTTGAAAATATAAGCCTGTCATTGCGAGCGAAACGAAACAATCTCTCTTTTTCCTGAGATTGCCGAGGATGCTGGATTAAGCAGAGGAGTCACGGAAGGATCGGATATGGGCGCACATTGTGTGCCGCAGGTTCTGTGAATGTCGGGAACGAGAAAGAAGAGGCAAAGGCTATTTATTTATCCTTCTTTTCCTT
>Ga0187892_10006773_pt1 | contig 16783 bp, 16 predicted proteins | sample MA1701073metaG_FD_139345 | JGI IMG/M metagenome (GOLD analysis project Ga0187892, IMG submission 139345) | Bio-ooze microbial communities from a basaltic lava cave in the Kipuka Kanohina Cave System on the Island of Hawaii, USA - MA170107-3 metaG ... | reverse complement strand
CCGTAGCATCACCAGGGTCTTCTTCCCATCATGCGCGACCGCGGCGCCACGGATCGGCGCAACCGTGCCGATCATGATCTGCCCGCCGCCGTCGATGAGGGCCTGAATGTGCAGCCAGCCCGCCGCGCTCGTCGGCTCGGCTGGCGAGGACGCGCCACCGGCTAGGCCGCCTGGCGGGCCGAGCTTGCCCGCTTACCCCGGCGAGGGGAAGACGGCCTTCAGATGACGCTTACGCTTGATCCCACCTTCCGCGATCAACAGCTGGATGAGCTTGAGTAACACGTATTCACCCACGTGCACCGACGCGACACTCGGGTCATATCTGCGGTCAGGAAAAGCGTAGTTGATTTCTAGACGAGCGGCGAAGTCCGCAAACCCTTGCTTGCGCAGGTGCATGATTGCAAGGAAGGCGTCCCGATCCACCGCCGGATGCAACGCGAGGCTCCCAGTCTTCGCGGGTATGAACGAAGTCGCCCGGCCTGAAGGACCGCGTCGCCGGACAGGTTTCCCTGCCTCCAGATCTCCCTCATTCTGTTTTCGCTGCCCGGAGAATAGTGACTTGCATTCAATGCAAGGTCGTCACCTATCTAGCGCCCGCCAGCCCGGCTGGTGACAAGCAAGGCGATACGCTCGAGGGTCTCGAAATTCTCCGCGACCAAGTCGTCGAGATCGAACTGGATCTGAAACTCGCTTTCTATAAACGCTATCAGCTGGGCAATGCTTAGAGAATCCACGAGCCCGCTCTTGATCAGCGACTCATCTTCGGGTATCTGGGAGTAATCACCGCGCAAGTCAACTTCGCGCAGCAGGAAAGTGTGAAGCTTGTCGAGGATCTGTGGATCAGTGTTCACGCGGTACCTTTCGCACGGTCAAAGTTATTGGAACTGCACCGCCCGCCTCACGCAGGGCGCTTGTGGTGATGGCGACGTCGAACACGCCACGCGGCCCGGACCAAGCTGCGGATCTGTTCGCTAGATCAAAAACGAATCTCAGTCCGACAAAATTAACAAACAGCAGCTTGCCGACTCTCAACAAGGCCATACGTGAATTCACGTGAAGAGAGTAGGGGTTGAACACGGAGATGCTGCTTAGCGACCACCGGAACCCGCGACCATGCAGCTCGTGCAAGGTGGCGTCCCACATCGCCGCGTAAGCTGGTGTAAGCCTGTACCTATTGGCCACAAAGCTGTTGTAGTCCCAACAGACCGAGCCGGGTTCTTCGAGAATGAATTCTGCCTTCACGCCTTCCGTCTCTTCCTCCCGGTACCGCTTGAACGCGACCCAAACACATCCAGCCAGCTCGCCCTTGTATTCCGCAACAACAGCCATGTCTCCGCGATTCAGTCGTCGCAATGCCTGAGGAGCTCTCCGGTAAAGTCGTTCGACAGTACTGCTCGTGTGCGCGTTGCATGTATCCTCTGGCCCGCCTGCAATGTGGATCTGAAGGCCTGCTGGGAGGCGATCGATCAGTCCCGGAGACTGCCGCAGCCGGCAAGCCATCAACTGATAGACGTCGAAGAACAGTAGCTGCTCAGGCAATACGTTGACGGTCCTCTGCAAGGCGACCAGCAACGCGCGCGTCACACCGCTTATGCGGATCACTCGCTTGAACGAGTGCCAACGAGACCTGAGTGTCTTCGCCATGCGCGTCGCCCTCACTGCATGCACTGGGTCGGTGGCCGATGACTGAGAAACAACGTCGGGCTGGCTGTATAGCCGTACGCTCCGGAATTGAGAATGGCCAGCACATCCCCTGCCGCAAGATCGGCAGGCAGTGGTACGTCGACACCCAGCACGTCGATCGGCGTGCACAGACATCCTGCCACCATAAGCGGCGCGACCGGCGCATGACGCTCCGCGGCAGAGAACAGATCGAAGAGGAAGTTGCGCCGCAAGACTTGCCCCATGCCTCCCGCGGCGATGGCGTTGTGGTGCATCCCTCCATCCACGATTGCGTATCTCTTGTGCAGGCCTTGCTTGAGGTACAATACGCGCGTCAGGTAAACGCCGCACTCGGCCACCAGAAAGCGCCCCAGCTCTACCACGGTCCGTGCATGCGCGAGCAATCGACGATGCCCCGATTCGCCGAATAGAGCGCGCAACCCTTCGCGCAGCGCATCGAGATCGAGCTCCGACTGCCCCGCGAAGCAGGGCGCGCCCCAGCCTCCTCCGAAATTGACGCACGGCAGCGGTGCAGAGAGCAATTCCTCGATGCGATGCGCAACCGCCAGTATGGTACGGAAGTTGTTGACGATGGCTTCGGGCTGCAGCAGTTGCGAGCCCAGGTGGGCGTGCAAGCCGCTGAAGCTGATGACGTCATGGCCGCCCCGCACGAGCCGTATGGCCTCCTCCAGATCGCGCTCGGCGATTCCGAACTGCGTGTCTCCTGTCATTCGTAATGCCGCCCCTCCCCCACCCGTCTGTGGATTTACACGTAATCCTAGACGTGCTCGCTCGCCGTGGCGACGACACAGGCGGATGACCGTCTCGAGCTCCTCGAGGCTTTCGACATTGATCGAGCCGATCGCCCAGCGAATCGCGCGCCGCAACTCGAGCTCGGTCTTGCTCGGGCCAGAGAACGCGACATCATCGGGCGAAAAGCCTGCCGCAAGCACAGCCCGCAGCTCTCCCAGTGAGGCTACGTCGGCTCCGGCCCCCAAACTACGGAACACATGCAGGACTGGAGCAAAGGGGTTGGCTTTGACCGCATAGTGGACGCGCGTCCCGTGTGGCAGCACTCCCAACGCACGTTGGTACTGACGCTCCATGATCCTGCGGAAATAGACATAGGCAGGCCGCCTTATCCGGGCCGCAAGGCGTGCTACCACGTCGCGATCCACGAGAGGGTAAAGCTCAGACGGTTGCACGGTGTTGTGCCTCGATCGCGGCGTAATCGAGCTTGCCGGTAAGGGTGCGCGGCAGCGCGTCTACCCAGATAATGTCACGCGGCACCATGTAACTTGGAAGCCGCTGTGCGACGAAGGCCTTCAGCTGATTGACCGATGGCCGATCGGAGCCATCAGCGACGAGATGCGCGACGATGGCTTGACTGACCCTGCTGTCGGAAGTTGCGAAGACAGCTGCGTCCCGGACCGCTTCGTGTGCACGAAGCACCTGCTCGATTTCGCTCGGATATACACGGAACCCGCTGCACTTGATCATGCGATCGCGGCGCCCGAGTATATGCAGAAAACCATCTTCGTCCAGAAAACCCAGATCTCCCGTGCGCACCACCTTCGATGCGCCCCCGCTCGCAGCCGACGCGCGCAGCTTCTCTAGCGTGGCTCGCTCGTCATCCAGATATTCCAGCATCGTGCCGGCGCCCGAATGGACGATTTCACCCACTTCGTGAGCCGCAGCGAGGTCGCCGCTCTCCCGCAGCACCGCAACCTCAGTTCCTTGGACTGCACGCCCAACGGACAGCATCTTCGCATCGAACTCGGATGGCCTGAGGATCGTACTGCGGAAGGTCTCGGTCTGCCCGTACGTGCGAAAGATTCCCGTGGTCCGTGGCAATAACGCTCGCAGCTGAAGCAGCTCCTCCTTAGCCATGCTGCCAGCGGATACCGTCACGTAACGCAGGCTGGAGAGCTTCTGGGTCACGCCGGAGTGTCTCTTGAGTCGCAAGAAGTCGGTCCAAATCGCCGGAACCGCTGCTATGCCCCCAACTCCGAGATGCTCGCAAGCTTGCGTGATATCCATTGGAAACCACGAATGGCAAATGACCAACTCCGCTCCGCTGAGGAGGCACGCCAGCAGCTGGTTCAATCCCACATCGAAGGAGAACGGCAGCAGCCCAAGGAGAACGTCGCTTGATGTCAGACTGAGATCGACAGCCTCCGTCTGCGAACGCTTCAGGAGGTCCTCGACGCCGATTAGCACTCCTTTCGGAACACCAGTCGACCCGGACGTGAATAGGCAGCACCCGGCATCGAGCATCGTCCGCGGGCGCTTGTCCACCTCCGGTCTTGCCTGCCCCCCGTTAATGATAGCCAAGCCCGTCGGGCTGACAACCGCCACTCGGGCCGATCCCAGTTCCAGAGCGCATTCCCGACCCAGCGCACCGAGTGTCCGTTCATCGACGAGAACCATTGGGGCTTTAGTCCGTGCGACCAGCGAGCCAACGTAGGCCGCGGGAGCCCGAGCATCCACAGGACAGAAGTAGCCGCCAGCCCGTAGCACCGCGATCGCCGAGGCAACTTGCTCCGCCGAGCGTGTCTGATAGAGCACTACCGCCTCACCTCGGTTGAGCGGCAGCCGTCGCAGCGCAGAAGCAATCGATCCAGAGAGCTCATTGAGATCTCCGTAAGTCATGACATCGGTTCGCTGACCAGCGCGAACTTCGCAGAGCGCCCTGTTAGACGCATAGCGATGGAGCGCAGACAACAAGTTCTCAACCATCTTGTTTATTCGGTACGTGTTAATAGGCGACTTCCCGGAACACGCTTCCTCCGACCCGCCCTCCACAAGGCGCGGTAGCAGCACATTCCCGTCTCGAACGGTCGGCACGCCAAGCGTCGAGGTGCGAGCCCGCAACCATGGTGACCCGCTGCCCTTCAGTAGCCTCTCGAGTCGCCTTTGCGAGGCGTACCTTCGGGTCGGGGGGCGGGGCCCTCCGCGCGCCCATGGGTCCGTCCGGAGCACCAGCTAGCTGCCCGCTCAGGCTACTCACGAGTGCCAGGTGAAGGAACCAGATAGCGTTCGTCTGGTCCCAGTAGGATATGCCAAACCAATTGAACAGGTGCACGCTGATCGTTACGCCCAAACCCCAAAGGATATACTCCTTTTCGCCACTGACTTCGCCGGAACGCACCGCCGCCAGAGCTTTACCGAGGCTCCGAAACCCCTGCGTGAGTAGAGCCAAGAGCAAGAGCAACGCTCCCAGTCCGGCCGTTATGGCGAACACCAGGAAGTGATTGGTCATGTCGACAGCTCCTGTATGTGTGTTCGTATACGGAAGCCACTGCGCAGTGTCAATCATAGGCATGCCATTGAGCCACCAGCGATCCAAGTTTCGAAAGGCTGCGTCAAGCAACGCTGACCTGTGGAATCCGTCGCCTCCGGTGATTGCGCTAATTCGCCCGAAGATGTACCAGATGGGTGCGTTCATGACGAGCGCCAGTCCCACCACCGCAACCACCGACCCCGTGCGTACGACAGCCATGCTCCGACGCATTGGCCAGAGCGCCCAACCGAGTGCGCCGGCAGCAACACAAGCCCATGGTCCGCCCGAGTTTGCCGCCCAGACGATAGCGAGGCACAAGGAGGCGCCAACCAATCCAAGCTTTCGACTGTGCCCGCAACACAGCAGCGAAACGTACAAGGGAACAAATGTGCCGCCGAAGGTCCCCAAAAGACTCGGGTGTCCGAAGGTGCCGGTAGCCCGTAGACGCCCTTCGCGCACCCACAAGTCGCCTGCCCTCACCAGCTCCACTCCGCCTATGCGCGCGAATGGGTTCTGAAACGTGATCGTCTCGACAACTACCAAAGAAACGTAAGGAATCAAGAGCAGAACCGTGCCTCGCAGTAGCCATTTATGGTCTTCGATGCCTGTCGCGAGGGTGCGAAATACGAAGTAGCACAAGAATGCATCTACAGCAGCCCCGATCTGGTAAGCGTATCCTTCGTTAGAGCGAGCGAGGTAGATCGCGACCGTGTACGCGTAAAGCACTACAAGCAACACGTCCAGCGCATTCCTCGGCGTTGGAAGATGCTCTCGACGAAACAGGATTCTGACGAACCCTGCAATCTCGAGAAGCCTGAAGGCGTATAGGTTGAATCCCGCGACGGTAACGCCCTGCGCCTGGGTCAGGTAAAGCACACCCGCGACCATCGCCAGGAGTGCCCAACGCTTGGGCCCAACCAGAATCGTCGCGACGAGTAGGAGCGTCGTGATGGCTCCGAGCGCATTCATTTGTGTGAGCCTGCAACTTCCTGGCGACCGTGCGCAGACTTCGCGCTGCTCACGAGTCCTGCAAGGGACGCAGCGGAATGCTATCAGTTCCCGTCTGTGAATAATCAAGTCTGCGGTAGTACCGACGACCGACGACTCTGCGCGCAGTCCCCACGACCGAACGAAGCTTGTGCTCGAACGGCAGTCGCATCCAGTTTCGGAACAGCGCGAAGCCCCGGAATCGCGGTGCGGGAAGGCCGAGTGCCCGCATGGTCACGACCCGACCCCAGATGGCTCCACGCTTGAGCTGCAGCTCCCGCTGCGACAGTGAAAGCGTCTTGGGATCTACCCGCGTGAGCTCGACATCGCCCGCAGCGATGGCTTGTCGGAGGATATTACGGCCCTTTTCGGTCCGGACAACGACCAGCGAGGTTCCCGGCTCGCCCGGTTCGATGTCCCGGTACCATGGATCTCCGCAGGAGATGTCCGCGAACTCGCCCGTCCCGTCCGGGCAGAGATGACAGCGGTAGGGTCGATAGGCTTGCAGGAAGCCCCACGCCTCCTCGTAGGTCGCTAAGTCCCTCCAGGCGGAGTCCCCTTTGAGTCGAACCGCGAAGCTTCCAGGCCATCCTCTGCCTCGGTAGCGCAACTCCTCGACTTCGTCGGGCTGGACGCCGTGTCGCTGCAGCAGATCCAAAGTTCCCTGGGTGCTGGGGGTGCCTGCGCAGAATATCGCAATCGCCACACCCAAGTTTTCGTCGAGTCTGGGGCGGATCGATTGCGCCTTGCGAAGCGCCTCTACATCACAGGGCTTTCCGATGAATACGCATTCGCCTTCAGCGTCTTCGATCGCTTGCAGTCGATCGCACGGCGAGGCCGGCGAGTAACGCGAGCCCGTTGCGGCGAGGAACTCTGCGCGCGTGCGGCTGAAGATCGACTTGTTTCTGTACGGCGACTGTTCGTCGGCCCCGATGTGCACAGCTCCCCGCATTCCCAGCTTCTCGATGCAAAAGATGGCGAGCGCGCTCGCCATGCCAGACGACGACCCGTTGAAGCGCATCTCCGGACCCACCGCAAACCCCTCCCACACTTCGAGCACCGGCCCCCAGTTTTGGACAACTTGCGTGAGTTGGCGGCTGCCCGCGGTCGGTTCGCCGTGGGACACGTCGATGCCCGGGCACACCGCAAGGCAGTCCGTGCATTGGCCGTCTCCGCATGGACCTGCCGGCAGGACGGGTCGTAGCCCCTGATCTACGAAGTCGACGAGCTTGACCCTTCCCTCGGGGCAGGCATAGGCACACGCTCCGCAACCGATGCAGAGGCGCCAGCTAGCGACGTCAGCGACATTCCGGAATGCGCGGTCTGCCCGCACCGTAGGCGCCATCACGCCACCTCGTCCAGCGACTCGAGCAGCGCCCGCTTGACGCTCCCCATGCTGTCACGCAGCTGCCCCTGCACGGCCTCCCGTTCCCGCAGGGTACGTGCGATAAGTTCCAGGATTTCGCCCGCGGTCTGACGCCTCGCGTCAGCCACGAGATGCCCCGCACCGACACTCTCGAACACGCCGAGGAACTTGCGGCTGTAGGCGATTCCGACCGTCGGGATCGATTGCGAAAGCGCGGCAATGCATGCGTGCATGCGCGCTCCGACGAAGAAATGGCACTGTCCAATCACGTATTTGATCTCGTTCTGATCGTAGGTGCAGCGAAGGTAGGAAAGCTGTCCTCGATATCGTTTCTCGAGCTCTTCGTGCAGTCTTGCGCAGGCGACCGAATCGCTTTCCTCTTGCTCTCCGAAGACGTGGGGAACAAGAACCACGTCCGCGTTCTCCCTCTCTAAGAGGAACTCTATAGTACGTTCGACGAGGTTCCTGTAGTCGACTTTTAAATCGAATGCGTTGTCCCGTCCGTACCCTCCCATCAGCAGCAACCCGCTAACGTTGAGGCCCATCAGCAGCCGCCCACTGCGAGTCAGTTCTGCCACCTCTTCCAGGCTACGTCCCTTCGGTTTGCGCGGCTCGAGAGCAAAGCCCAGGTCATAGCAGAAGCGCACCTTGTGCCCACCGTTCGCATGTCCGAGCAGGGCCTGCGTTTCGCGTACGCCCGGACGATCCCTCGAGTAGACCAGCGCCGCGCGCCTCAGGAGTTGTGTAGCGAGCGAACGCGCCACTGCCCCCTTGAACGGACCGATGGTCTGTGGCAGCAACACCAGCTTCTTACCCAGCAGAACGATCAGAAGTTGCGGCAGGTACACGTAGAAGAATCTGCCGAGGCCGTAGATGTCGCTGAAACTGTCTCCGCCTGAGACGGCTAGTGCGAGGTCGGCTTGGCAGATCGATCTCATCCAGCGGTTCGCTCCATCCGCCCTGTTCGGCAGGCGCAAACCCAAGGCTCTTCTCAGCCCGGCGAGGAGAAGAAGGTAAGCCACATTGTTTCCAAGAAGTATCTTCCAGGAGAACCGCAGGTTGATCAACGGGACTTGCACCGCTCTCCCGTCAACTTCCACGGTGGAGACCTTTGTATGCGCACCGTAATCGAGAAAGAAAATCTCTGCGTCGGGGCATCGCCTCGACAGGATAGTAATTGCGCCGGACGCGAGCGCGCCGACGCCCATGTTGTCGGTACCGAAAGTGGCGCCTAGAAGCAGGATGCGTTTCATGCGACGACAGGTCACGTGGCATCGCTTACCACCGCACCGGTATGCCTCGGCGCGGTAACACTGGCTTCAATTGGAGACGGATGGTCGCCTTCGATGAACTGACGGTGCCAGAGCTCCAGAGTGATCAGCGTGAAGAGCTCCGCCGAAAGATCGCAGCCGGAGTCGGAGCGTCTCAGGAGATCCTCGATGCCGCGATGTTCGAAGTATCCGCGATTTCGCGTACGCGACTCGGTCAACAGGTCATGCACGAAGGACCTGAGCTCTCCGCGGAACCACCCCTGGAACGGGACAGGAAACCCGGTTTTCGGACGCTTCAGAATCTCCTTCGGTACACGGTCGCCGAGGGCGCGCTTGAGGATATGCTTGGTTCGAAAGCCCCTGATCTTCAGCTGATGCGGCAACCCCGCGGCGAATTCCAGGACGCGATGATCCAGCAGGGGAACGCGCAGCTCCACCGAGTTGGCCATCGTCATCTTGTCGGCCTTGATCAAGAGATCGTCGGGTAGCCAGGTCTTGGTGTCAACGTAAAGCATCTGATTGAGGGGAGACTCGTTCCGTACTTCTTCGAACAGCTGGCGGATGAAGTCCTCGGAGGGCGCCGCCCGCAGCTCCGCCTGGAACGCCACGGTGTAGAGCGTGCGCTTCGCTTGGGCGAGGAAGCTGAACGGACCGGCCGTTCTCGACCAATAGTAGTCGGCCAAATCGCTGCGCATCACGTGGGCATACCGTTTCCACCGATCGTGCCCGGTTGCATGCCGCAGCAAGTCGAAGGCGCCAGCGGCGGCGTTGGCGGGATAGCGTCCCAAGGCCTTGAGCCTCTCCAACCAGATGAGGTTCCGGTAGTTTTGGTACCCGGCAAATCCCTCGTCACCGCCTTCTCCGGAGAGCAGAACTTTGACGTGCCCGCCCGCGAGCTCGGTCACGTAGTACAGTGCGACGGCTGGTGGCTCGCAAACAGGCTCTTCCATGTGCCATACGTATCTGGGCAGGAATGCAAGGAAGTCCCTTGCCGACACCGTGATTTCGTGGTGCTCGCTGCCGTAGCGCTTCGCCGCCAGCCTTGCGAAGGGACGTTCGTCGGTGACGTGTGGGTCGGTGAACCCGACGGTGAACGTCTTGACCGCCTGCCGCGTCTCCTCGACGGCAAAGCTGAGCATTGCGGTCGAGTCCACTCCGCCACTCAGCAGCACGCCGACGGGAACGTCGCTGATCATGTGCCCCCTGACCGTTTCCTTGAGCAGCGCCACCAGATCACCCGCGATCTGTTTCTCCGTAACGCGCCCAGTCGTTGGGTGAAAACGCAGATCCCAGTAACGAGTCAGAGACATGCACCCGTTGTGCAGCAGCAAGCTGTGCCCCGGAAGCAACCGGTGGATCCCAATGATCGCGGTATCGGACCCGGGACAGTACTGGTGCATCAGAAAGCTGTCGACGGCCCGAAGATTGACCCGCCGGTGAACGCCTGGGTACCTCAGCAGAGCTTTGATCTCGGAAGCGAACAGCAGCTGACCGTCGCAGACGGTGTAGTACAGCGGCTTGATGCCCACCCGGTCGCGGGCGAGAAACAGCGACTTCGCCCGCTCGTCCCAGATCGCAAACGCGAACATGCCTCGCAACCGTGAGACGCTCCCGGCGCCATATTCCTCGTACAGATGAACGATGACTTCGGTATCGCTGTTCGTCCTGAAACGATGGCCCTTTCCGATCAGCTCGGCGCGCAAATCGCGGAAATTGTAGATCTCCCCGTTGAAGACGATCCACAGGCTGCCGTCCTCGTTGCTGATCGGCTGTTTCCCGCCAGCGATATCGATGATCGACAAGCGTCGGTGCCCGAGGACCGCCTGGCCGCCGACGAACATCCCTTCGTCATCCGGACCACGATACCGAATGGAGTCTGACATCGCCATGACGATGCGCTGATCGACAGTGCGATCGCGGTCGAACGCGACAATTCCGCAAATCCCACACATGGCTTAATGCGATCTCGCTGCAGGGTTTCTGACCCACGGCTCGGCACCGACTGTCCATCGCAGCACCCTGCTCCATTTACGCAATCCCCGGCTGACCACTCCCGGTTTGTAGGATCCCAGGCTAACGACCCGCGCGAGCCAGAATGCAGCGATCCTCACGAGCGCCGAGAGTGCGAGCGCGACCCGGTATGCTCGGGCGTAACGGGGCCCACGGCGCAAGCGTAGGAACTCGGCGATCGACTCCCTCATCAGGACGTTGCCAAATTGACTCTCCTGACTGGCGCCTGAGCTCTGGCCGCCGTGATGAATCACCGACGCGTCCCCGAGATAGTAGTTGCACCGGCCGGCCTCTTGAAGCTTGAAACACAAGTCCATGTCCTCCGCGTACATGAAGTAAGCTTCGGTGAAGCGTCCAACCTCCAGAAACGCACCCCGCTCGACGAGTATGCAGGCACCCGAGAGCGCCTCGACCTGGGCCGGTTCGACGCGCTCCTGGAGGAACGCGTGTGTTCCCCAAAGGCGCAACCTCGGGAACGTCCACCTCAACACCTCGGCATCGAGCACTTGGTTCGCTATGGTGGGGAACGCCTGAACGCAGCTCGTTTGCAGCGACCCGTCCGAGTTCAGGAGCTTGCAGCCCACGGCCCCCGCCTCGGGGCGCTCGTCCAAGAAGCGCACCATGCGTTCGATCGCCGCGCCGATCACTTCGGTATCCGGGTTCAGAAAGAGGAAGTTGCGCCCGGTCGCTCGATCTGCTGCGGCATTGTTGGCGCGGGCGAATCCTAGGTTCTCGAGGCCTTGCACGAAGACCACCTGCGGGAAATCGTGCCGCACCAGCTCCTCGCTCCCGTCGTACGACCCGTTGTCGATAACAATGACCTCAAACTTGAGCGTGCCGCTGGTGGCAAAGATGCTGCGCAGGCACAGGGAGAGGAACTCGTGGGAGTTCCAGTTGACGATGATGACCGAGACGTCCGGGCGAGCGGGGTAACGTGCCGTCCTATGCATCGATAAATCTCCGATGCCAGAGTTCGAACGACATGAGCAGATAGATGTGCCGCAGATAGTTTCTCCTGCCGGACTCGTGCAGGGAGAGCAAGCCGCGTACGTAGTCGCGGTTGAAGTAGCGCCCGACCGCGGACCGTTCGTCCAACAGACAGTCCGCGGCGAAGGATTTCATCCGTTTCCTGAGCCACTGGTCGATCGGATTGTCGAAGCCCTTCTTCTTGCGATGGACTACGTGTACGGGAACCCACTTCTGCAATGCCTTCTTGTGCAGATACTTGCCCCTAAAGCCTCTGAGTTTGAGGTGGGGCGGCAGGGACTCGATGAATTCGACGATGCGGTAGTCGAGGTAAGGCACGCGGGCCTCAAGGGAGTTCGCCATGGCCGTCTTATCGCCCACCATCAACAGATCATCGGGAAGGTTGGCCCGGGTATCGATGTAGAGTATTTGCGACAGCGGGTCGAGGGCGGCAACGTCTCCCTGCAGCGTGCGGAGCGCATCCCGCGCCTCCGTACCGTCGACGGATATCGCCCCGCGCACCCAAGGTTGAAATAGTTGAGACTTCATGTCGGAGCTGAAGAAAGAGTAGACCTTGACCATTCGCGCCAGCACGTCTCTCTCCGACAGCGCTGCGACGCCGCGGCGCAAGCGTTCATTCTTGCTGGTGTACTCCACGATCGGACGCAGCAGCCCGTCCGTTAGAAGGGTGGGTAGCCGGCTATACAGCTGCGAGAGCTTGATGCCGACGTAGCGGTGGTAGCCGGCCCATGGCTCATCTGCCCCCTGGCCAGTGAGCGCTACCTTCACCTTTCGGCTTGCTATGTAGCTGACGAAGTAGAATGCAGCCGCGGTTTCATTACCCACGGGCTCCTCGAGATCCCACAGGTAACGATCGAAGTATCGTTCGTAATCTCCGGCGCTGACGATCATCTCGTCGTGGTCTGCGCCGAAGCTCTTGGCAAAGGCACGCGCGTCGTGCGTCTCGTTGAGTTTCTCACCTTCCTCGAACCCAATCGTGAAAGTGCGGACCGGACCTCCGGCATGCGTCCCCATCAGGGCCAGCAACGCAGCCGAATCGACACCCGAGCTCAAGAACAGCCCCACGGGCACGTCACTTCGCATCTGTAGCCGAACGGCATCCTCGACCAGATGGCGATAGCGTTCGATCAGTTCCTCTTCGGGTGCCATCGAGAGGGCGCCAGGTGTCCAGCGCCAGTAACGCTCGACGCGGATCCCGTTGGCATCGCCAACCATCCAATGTCCTGCGGGCAATTTCTGGATCCCGTCGAACAGCGTGTCCGGTGAGGGCACGAAGCGCAGCGTGAACAGGCGCCCCAGCGCGGGAAGATTTACTTTTCGAGGGCACTGCGGGTCTTCGAGTAGAGCCTTGATTTCGGAACCGAATACCAGACGATCGCCGATCCTGGTGTAGTACAGCGGCTTGATGCCCAGGTGATCGCGCGCCATGAACAGCCTCTGCCTACCTTGATCCCAGATAGCGAACGCGAACATGCCGTTGAGGCGATTCACGCAATCCACCCCCCACTGTTCGTAGCCATGCACGATGACTTCGGTATCGGAGCGGGTCTTGAAGCGATGACCCTTGCGCTCGAGCTCCTCGCGCAGCTCGACGAAGTTGTAGATCTCACCGTTGAAGACGATCTGGATGGTTTCATCTTCGTTCGAGATGGGCTGAGCCCCGCCGCTCAGGTCGATTATGCTCAGGCGACGATGGCCCAGTCCCACGCGGCCGCGGATGTAGAACCCTTCCCCGTCCGGCCCGCGGTGGCGAAGAGCAAATGCCATTCGATGCACGAGACTGGGCTCGACCGGGTTTCCCCCGAGGTCGAAAACTCCGCAGATGCCACACATCTAATACGACTCGAAGGAATTCAGCTCGGTGACCTCCGCGCCCCGCCCTAGCCGCAGCATCCGCTGGCTCAACAGCCGCCGATAATGCTGCGCTTCCGCGGGGGTGACCAGCCGCTCCCGCCCCGAGGCCCAGGACCGGACATAGCCGAACAGCATCGCCAGGCCGCCCACGACGAGCGGCACTCCGCAGGCGATCCGATGCGCGACTTTCAGCAACAGAAACAGAGGCCCGCCGCCGGACAGGAAGTAGGCCTCGCCGTGCATCACACTGGTCCGTACGCTTCCGATCCCCGAACCCTCTGGCTTGAGGTGCCGGAACCGGATGTCCGGGAAGTGCCGTGTCACCCACCCTTGGACCTGCGCACGCACTTCGTCGACGGTATCCCAACCGCGCTCACGGACGAAGCCACCGATGTCCTCGAAGCATCTAACCCGCATCATTTTGCTGGCCCCTGCCGCGTGATAAGCTGGCATTGCCACGGCACGCCATCCGCGGGACCGCTCCTCTAGGTAGATGCCGGACGCGATACCCAGCCGAGGGTGACGCTCGAAACGGTCCAGCAAGTTTTCGAAGTAGTCTCGCGGAAACTCGAGATCACAATCCAGCTTCACCAGGTAGTCGAAGGCAACGCCGTCAGCATGCTCCAGGCCGTGGTAGAAGGCATGAATCACGGCTGAACCAGGTTGTCGCGCCCCGCGGTTTTCGCGGGAGACGATCTGGATCCAGGGGTGCCTGCTTGCGTAGCGACGTAAGATCTCTGGAGTACCGTCCTTCGAGCCGTCGTCGACGATGATCCAACGGACGGGAAGCACAGTCTGATTCGTCATGGATCGCAACGTCCGCTCGACGTAGCGCTCTTCATCCTTGACGGGAGAGATGACGAGGTAATGCGCCCCGGTGGCAGCGAAAATCTTCACGGCAGCGCCCGCCGGACCGCCTTGGCCATGTGCTGCATGGTATGGAGCCAGTCGTAGCCGCCCTCGAGCTTCGCCCGGAGCAGCCTTTCATCGTCCAGCGTGTTCACGGGCAGACGCTTGGCGAACAAGCGATCGTCGCCCTCTTTCACACGCCCCAGGATGGTGCTGACTCCGTACGTGTACCCGCAACTCAGCAGAGTTTCGCGGAATCGGGCACGAAAACCTGCGTCGTGCTGTGGAAAAGCGTATGGATAGGAAAAAGCGTCGGCCACGGTTCCTACGCGGTCTTCGATCTCGAGCTTCGAGCGCCGCACCTCCTCGTATCGGCTCGCCTCCGGAAGCGAATAGAGCTGCGGATGGGTAACCGTGTGCGAGCCGAAGTGGACGCCGGCTGCGCTCAACTCCCGTACCTGACCCCACGTCAAGCAGCGCCTGCCCTTGAACTGCCGTGGGTGCTGCCCGATGTACTCGGTCGGCAGAAAGACCGAAGCCGGAAAGCCCCGCTGCTCAAGCACCGGGAACGCATTGGTCAGGAAGTCTTCGTAGCCATCGTCGAAGGTGATTGCGACGCACCGATGACCGACCAAGGCATCAGTTGCCAAGAGGTCGTCCAGCGCGACGACTTCCCAATCGGAAGCCTTGAGAAGATCGATCTGGAGCGCAAACTGCCGCGGCGTCGTATTCAAGCGGAAGTAGGGAGGCACCGCTTCTTCGGACGCCTCGCTGACGCTGTGGTACATCAGAATGGCGCGCGCGGCCTGATCGGCGCTCCCCAGCACACGGGCAACGGGATGAAACAACCCCAGCGTTGCGAGGCGATCAATTCTCATCTTTCAGTGACGCTCTCTTGCTCTGGCGCGTGGGGAGCGCAACGGTACCGGCTCGTGCTCGCGGCATCGCGCGATTGCACCTCTACCGAGAAGCCTGTCCACCAGCGCCAAGTAGCCGCCCAACTGTTGCGACGCGCGAAGGGCTTGCGCAGGTGCCGACGTGTGACCCCCAGCATCGATCGAACGAAGAATCGTGCGAGTCGCGACAGATACACGTATCGCGCTGTCTCGTTCTTTGTTCGCCCCTGGACGCGCAGGACCTTCAGGCCGTTGACGTCTTCCTCCGGTGGCTGTCGACCCTTTCCCAGAACGATGGCCTCGACCTCGGCGCGGGTACGTGAAAGCGCCTCCGCATACCGCATCACACGGCCATCGCTTTCGTAGAACGTATGGACCAACATGCAGACCCTCAACGGCCGACTCGTCGCACGTGGAGCGAGTTGGCTGGTACTTGTCGCTTCGTTGGTGATGCTCAGTGGGAGGTCTCGCACCATATTCGCGTAGCAATTCCACGGGCGTGGCCTTTCTTCGCCGTGGGGCACGGGTTGTCACGATACTAGTATTGAGGCCCGGTTGAGCGCAACAGGCGAGACTGCGGTTAACCAATTTTTGCATTTCACTTACACTACCGTGGGCGATGGCATCTCATCTGAAGGAACAGGAGGGGGGTGGAACCTCTAGCCTCAGTTCGATGGAAAGCATCGCGCGGATTGGGTTGTTCGTGCGGAAGATCTTCGGTCGAGTCGGCGCTTGACACGCAACACGATCGGCGCCAGAAATACGGTGATAATCAATACGTTATAATACATGAAAAGCGCGCGAGCGGCCTGGGAGTGATGGCAATACCATCCGAAACAATCATCTCGCTCAATTCTAAGTTGCTCTGCGAGCTGCGCCCAGAAGTCGAGTGCCCTTGGTCGCCGTGATTGAAGAGTGATTGAAGACAGTGGTCATCCTTGTGCGGTCAGAACTTAGGTGCTTGCGAAAGACTCGAAATCCTGCAAATAATCCGCTTTGCTGGCCGCTGCCGGAGGCTTGGAGAAAGCTGTGAGGTCAACGACTGTGCGAGAGCGCCTACCCGTCCTCACAACCCACCTGTCTACAGATGTGCTAAGGACAAGAGAAGAATTGGAGAGTCTCAGAAAGGACGGGAAGTCTTGTTCGAAGTGGCTGACCTGCGCCTAAGGCAAGATAGGAGATCCAACCGTGTCACACCTCCCCCCCGTGCTCAAATCCGAGTGTTGGATCGGTGTGCGGTGAGGTCAGCGCGCTGACACCCGAAGACTTGGCCGCAGTACAACAGCAGATGCGTCGACGGGTGCTGCGCTGGTTCGCTCGTGCCGGCCATCTCGACCCCGCCGATGCGCGCGACATGGCGAGCTGGGGCCATGGTGGAGGCTTCTCGCTGGATGCCTCGGTACGCATCGAGGGCACCGACCGCACCGGCTCGCCCGCCCAACCCGCCGCCGCGGGCTGGCCGTCGCGCGCAGCACCCCCAAGCGCCCGGCGGCCCGCTAGTGTCTCGTTCTCGAAGTCATGTTAACGCCCCCGGCGAACCGCTTTGCGGATGATCTCGGCGGGTTTCTTCGTCCACACGAACGGTGTGGGATGGGCGTTCCAGTGCTCGATGTAGTGG
>Ga0187892_10006772_pt1 | contig 16785 bp, 15 predicted proteins | sample MA1701073metaG_FD_139345 | JGI IMG/M metagenome (GOLD analysis project Ga0187892, IMG submission 139345) | Bio-ooze microbial communities from a basaltic lava cave in the Kipuka Kanohina Cave System on the Island of Hawaii, USA - MA170107-3 metaG ... | reverse complement strand
GGAACGCGTTGACCTCCCGCTCGCCCATCTCGCCGGGGTCGCCCCGGCCGTGGAACTCGACGTACCGGATGACCCAGGTCGTGTACGCCTGCTCGGTCCTCCGGCTGTAGTGACGGGCGCGAAATGTCGCCCAGATAGAAGCGATCCACACCCCAATATCCCAAGACTATCGAAAGTATCGGCGCTGTCGTTCTCTCCTTTGGCTTGATCTTGCGCAACTGGGTTAGCGCCTTGACGGCTTCCACCGCTTCCTCGGATCTTGGAAACTCTCTAGTGACTGCTTCAAACGCATCTACAGCCAGAATACGATAACCGTCGCCAATGCGACCGATTGCAAGGAGAAATCGAGCCCTGGGAGTCGAGCTCACATGCAATGACTCACTGAACCAATGCCGAGCGAGCTCGAATTGCGATGCGGCGAGATGAACGCGGCCCCTGGATAGATATGCAGTAGCGAGTACCGTGCCCGCACTGATCTGGCCCTTATCATCATGAACCACCAGAGCAGGTTGCTCCTCCCAAACCTTGCGTGCGAGCGCCGCCGCTTGATCCGCGTTTTTCGCAGCTCCGACCTTTTTGCCCCCACTGCAAGCGACGTCCTGGCCTTCAGCGCAAGCGACACTGCAAAGTCTTCCACGGAAGTTGCAGCGAGCGCATGCGAAGTGGTCCCGCTCTTTTTCTTTAGGCTCTCTAACTCTTCTCTGACCTCGCCAATAAGTGACCACGCAGCCCAGAGACTCATTTCCGCTTGACTATCCATCCGTCATCCCTCTCGGTGACGCAAGTCAATCCAAGATCTCGATGAACGTTGGAGGCATATTACTACACGCCTTTTCGAAGGATTTCCCAGACCGCGCATCATGATTGATGACGCAGAGCCAATTCTGAAGTTCGTAAACTGTCCCGAACGCCAACTTTTCGGCCGGACCGTCAAGACGACGAAGACAAGGCGACGGGCTTTGGCGAGTTCACTCAACTGTCATCTTCAAGTCGAAGAAGTGCCCACCTCCGGCCGTGCTCACGTGGACGGCAAGGGCGTTACTCCCCCGGATGAGGAATCTGGTGATATCCACTGGCGCGACGTCTGTGTTGATGGCGCAGATCCCGCGAGGGTTGTTGACGCACCCTCCTTGCTGGCAGCCGGGGCCCCATCGGCCCACAAGCGAGCCGTTTATCCAGATCTCGATGCTGTCGTCGCTCGCAAAGCGGATCGTCACCCTTCTGAAGCTTGTGAGAGTGAACTTCGATCGGTAGAAGCGGTCACACATGTCGCACGCCCACGTATTCTCGTCAGGCAACAAGGTCGTTAGCCATCCTGAGTCATCAAAGGGAGGTTCGTTCCACTGGCGGCCATTCGAATCGGAAGGACCGGAGCAGTCTAAAGCTGCGGGCACAGGTGACCCCTTCCACAACAGAACAACCGGGCCACTCGGTACGCTGGGCGTGGCAATGGCTTCCAGCCGGCTCAGCCACTGCCGAGCGATTCGCGCGTCCTCGCTCGCTGGCGCGAGCCGAATCACCGTTCGGAACGCTGCGATGGCATCCTGCTCGCGCCCGAGCCTCACGTAACATAGGCCAAGCCAAGCATAGGCACGGGCATATCGGCCATTGAGCGCGGTAGCCTTCCTCAACAACTCCACAGCCAGTGTGTAGTTGCCCCGGTTGTACTGCGCGATGGCTTGTTCCACATACTCCCGAGCCGACGTTGCGGGCTGCGACTGGGCTGTTGTTGACATGGAGACGATCGACACGAGAAGAACTGTTACGAGAACGCTGATCATTAAGGTTCGCAGGTTGTTTCTCATGGAATCCTCTTGGGGAGACAGGGTTGCCGTTTTGCCGCAAAGTTTGGCAGCACCCTTGACTTTACAACAGCACACTCCGGCGCGCCTTGGGTTGGTTGGTGTCCGTGACAAATGACTGGCCGGAAGCCGGAAGCGCACGTTCCCGCCCCCATGCGCGAATCGCATCGACCGCCTCAGGGTTTGTCTTCGAAAACGGTACGATGTTGGTGAAGACCTTATGCCAGTAGCCATCATCAACGGCACCGTCGCCCTTGAGTATCGCCTCTTTGGCTACGTCGGCGACCGCAGCGTCAATGTCGGCCCCGGCGAAACCGTCAGAAAGATCGACAAGCTCAGTGAGCATCTGAGGTGGCAGTTCGCGGTGCATGTAGCGCCGGGCGTACAAAGTGACGATTTCCTGTCGTTCGATAGTGCTCGGAAGATCGACAAAAAAAAGCTCATCGAACCGACCGCGTCGGAGCAACTCCGGCGGGAGTCTTTGGATATCATTAGCCGTGCTGACAACAAAGACCCTGGCTCGGCTCTCCTGTAGCCAATATAGGAAATGACCTACGAGGCGGGCAGAAGTGCCGCCGTCACTGCTTGACCCAGCGGCTCCCGCCAGCCCCTTCTCGATCTCGTCGATCCACAGTACACAAGGAGCAACACGGTCGGCCGTCCCCAGTGCGTCTTTTAAACGCGCCTCGGACTGGCCAAGATATTGCCCGTGGATGTTCGCGAGATCAAGTCGGTACAAGGGGAGGTTCCAACTAACCGCGATCGCCTTGGCGGATAGCGATTTGCCGCAACCCGGTACGCCCACGAGCAGGACCCCCCGCGGCGGGCGAAGACCGCGCTCGCGCAGATCCATGGTCAGCAGCGGTCGTTGCTTCTCTAGCCACGCTCTCAAGCCAGCCAGTCCTCCCACCGTCAGATCCTTGCCGGAGACATTCACCCGCTCGATGCCCGAGATGTCCGAAAAGATGCGGTCCTTGATCCTACTCAATTCCGCTAGGTCGGCCTTAAAAATCCATCCTTTCGCGAGAAACGTCGCGATGGCGTTTTCGGCCTCAATCCGGGTAACCCCGGCCAGTATCGTGGCGGCTTCGATGAGCTCTGCGTCACCCCATTCGATCCGAACGGATCCACGATAAGGTTCCAAGCACTCACTGATGATGGTCCGCATCTCGTCCTCACTAGGCGAACCCAGCGCGAGAGTAAACCCGTGGCGCTGTAGGCGGGGCCAGATGCTGGAGGCTGTGATCACCACGATCACACCGCCGTGCTCCGTCGCCGAGGAGACCACGTCAAGCATCTGCCGACTGACGGGAGTGTCGCTATCGAGATCCTGGACCTCGGTGAGCACAAAGGTCACGTTCTGCCGCTGAAGGATCTGCTGGCTGGCATGATCAAGCGCGCCGGCGACGGAACGGTCCTCGCTCACGACACGCTTGGTAGCGAAATCGCGAGTCCCCTGGGAGAGCGTGTGGTAGTAGACGGGAACGTTAAGCTCCGACGCCAGTTCCCTAAAGAGCTCCAAGCCGCGATCGCGCTCGTCGGTGCGTAGGCAGATGAACGGAATCCGGGCCTTCAGATACAGGAGCAGGGTCTGGCGGCAGGTGGCGAAATCCGGCATAGTCTCCTCCTGCTCTCAAAGTATGATCCGGCGCCCCCGAGCCAGCCCGTCGTGTCCGCGTTGCGTCTGGTGACCGGGCGACGTCGGGTGATCGGCGCATGCGGCCGTTAGAGGATTGTCCCGGATCGTCTTGAGCAGTTTCCCCTGGTCGTGACGAATCTGTGTCGCGCTCTTCTCAAGCGATTTCTGTGTCTCGGTGGCCCACCGGTCGAGTTCAGCCACGAGGTGGTTCCGGACGACATCGGGGAAACAGGGAAGGGACGCAAACGTCCGAAGAGCAGCGCTCCCCCGGCGCGCCGCTACCAGCGCGTTGGCGATGGTGAAGTGGTCGCCGCGAGCTCGATCTAGGCCTGTCTGGAGCTGGCCGGAGAGGGCACGCAGCCGAACCTCGAACACACCTGCCACCTGGTGGGTCCACCGCTCCGCCACGACGTTCGTCCATACGACGGAGCCGCCCTGCATAGCCTGGACGACTGAGTCGTCCCCGGCCCTGAACCGATCCAGCAAGACCAGCCATTCAGCGTAGGTAGACGGCCCGTTCATGTTTTCCCTGTGTTCCGAATCGGGCGCCGCCGCACCAACATCGTATGGGGCGGCAGCAGGTCCCACGCCGGAAGTTGACTGGCCAGCGGGGACTCGAACGAGTGCGGCTGAGAAGCCGCAGCCTCCGCGGGGTGCGCCGAATCGGCGGAACGATCTGTCCTACCCTGGTCGGGCGACATCGGCAGTGCTGGCATCTCTTGCCCTCCTCTCACGACCCCGCCGCGAGTACCGCGCGAGCCTGATCTGGTCCCTTCAAGACAAACTGGGGGGTACTCAGCGCCGACAGGAACTCAGTCACGTCATCGGCCCTGTCGTCTTCCCGGGCCGTCTCCCGCCGCAAGTCAGTGAGCTCCGCCAGGCACGCTCTGAGGATCCGCAAGGCATCGTCGCGCTCGCGCTCGAGCTCGTCCCTGACGCGCAGACGGGTGTTGTCCAGATCTCGATGCTGGAAGTAGAAGTACACGCTGGCACCAGCCATGATCAGCAGACCGATCAGAAGGGAACCTTGAGCGGCAATGACCAGCCCGAGCAGGCCCCCGATTGCCAAGACCGCCCAGGTGCGGCCTGTGATACCCACGGCCGCCACAGCTCGCTCGATGCGGCTGGCGTAGTGCTGGACTAATTCGGCGGCGAGTTCCTTCTCGTTCGCACCATCCCGGCTCGAGCCCTTCCATGAGTCGCTGGTGAGCTCTACATCGGCGGGCACCTGCGCCCGGTCGCGGGCGACTAGGTCTTGATGTGCCGCGATGATCCAGTGCCGACATCGGGACACCGCATACCGCTGCGTCGCCCGGGTCGCGCCGAGCCGCTCCGGGTACATCGCGGAACTGCTCAGCAGAGCGGCGAAATTGGTCTGCGCCTGCATAGCTTCCGCTTCCGTATCGAACCGGCGCGTGGCCGCCGCTTTGTCGCCACCTTCTTCCACAATCAGTTGGAGCAGACGCTCCTCACGGCGAAGAGGAATCTCCTCATCATCGAAGTTGGTCACCAACGACTCCAGGAGCCCATCGACGGCCGTTTCCAAAGTCCGCGGAACGTTAATCTCGCCGGCAAACAGGTGCTCGAAGAACGAGAGAACGACCTGATTTCTCCTGGCGGCCGCCAGGGCGGCTTCGAGCCTTGGCCAAGTGGGGCTGTACTTGCGAAGCGTCGGATATTCGTCGGGTCCCACCTTGGGCTTCAGGATATCGATGGCCTCGGCCCATCGCTTCCGCTGTTCCTCCGGAAACCCGGCCTGCTGTTCCAGCTCCCCCAGCCACTCGTCGATGATGCCGGAGCAAGCAGTCAGGGCCGCCCCGCCAAATACTCCGTTGGCCATTGCATCGAGCATCACGACAGTCTCGCGATCCAGATTCGTGGGATTCTGCGCCTGGAAGTATCGAGTCAGCCAGTGAGAGGAGGCTTCTATCCGGAGGGCGCGACGGCAGACCAAAGAGAAGAACAACGATGCCTTTGAGTCATCGCGCCTGAGCGCTTCCGCCAACCCCTTCTCCGCGAGAGCCCTGTTGTCTTGCACCCATGAGGTGAGTGCCACCAGCGCCGGAGCCAGCCAGTACCCCGGACAAGCAAGCATGAGTTCCTCACCAGCCGTTCGCATGGTCTCCTCGCGGACAATGGCAACATCGGTGGCCTGAAGGATGCCCGTCGCGGTTCGCCGCACCTGATCATGGTGACCGAACTTTTTCTCTAGCTCCTGGCGGGCCTCAATAACACGGGTAGCGGCAAACTGTCGCTCTTTCTGCTTGATGTCGGCGCCCACAAAGGCCACAAACTCATCATAGAGTTGTTGGATCTGCTGCTGGGCTTGCGCTTGTTGCTGTGCTACGACGTCCACCTGCCCGCTCACCGCGGCCACTTCTTGAGCGACTTGTCGAACGTTCTCGTTCACCACCTCCAGGTTATGGTCGATATGCTTGACGAGGGGCCCTAAGTCGATACTCATTCCTGCAGCCCTCCCCGAAACTATTGCTCGATGATCGACACCGAACCGTCTAAGGCCACGGCTCCAAGTGTGTCGAGGTAAATCTCGATATATGCGTACGAGCGGTGTAGCGCCAGCGCGCGCGCTCTTTCGTAGAGAGGCGGCATCGAACGGCGAATCTCGAAGTGCTCGATGATCTCTCCAGCGAGATCGCAGATGTGCACCTCGTACGGCGCCCCGAGGTAGCACCGGCTGACGATGCCCATCGGCCGCTGCTCGATACCAAGGTCCGGAAACTCGTTGGCGATGGTCTCAATCGTTGACTCGAGCGCGGTCCGGTCGGCGTGGTGCGTACCAGCGTCGAGGTGTCGCATCGCCTCCACATAGGCCAGGGAACGAGTCTGCCTAAGGCGCTGCCGAAGTTTCGCCCCCTGAAGGGGAATGTGAGCCGGTCCGCTAGGCACGGCGGTCGGGCCTGCGGTTTTCGACGTGTTTTGTGATGTGCCGAGGATCGGTCTACGCATGCATCACCCCCAGGACCAAATCTGGACTACAGAAGTGAATCGTCGAGTCAGCGGTTTCATGAGCTTGACGTCTCAGGCCCCTTCTCCTTCGCTGGCAAGACGCTGGCGCGCGGCATCGTCGGCGGGACTCGTGACCTCTCCGCCCGCGGGACCGCCAAACTCGCCAGCCCGACCTTCCAACTCCGCCTTCTTTTCTAGGATTCGAGCACTCATCTCTATCGCGAAAGGCTCTGCGTCATCGTCGTCGACGATCTTCTTGGCCTTCTCGGCTTCATCCGGATTGCGCGAGGCGTAATGGTCTAAGCCCCACTTGATCACTTTCGCGCGCTCGGCGTTGACCTCGTCTAGTCGGCCATCCTCAAATTTCTTCTTCTCCTCAATCTGTTCAACATGCCGATTCTCGTGTAGCGTGGTTTCGAGCGCATCCTGGGGATCGGGTTCCTGGAAGTAGCTCGCTTCGACTCTTATGGCCTGTCCATTGGAAGTAGTCTCACCATGCTCACTCTTGTCCTCCAACAATCCGGGAACAGGGGTGAGTGTCGGCATTCGATCCACATGATGAGCTTTCCGCACTCCCGCGCCGATCTCTTTCATCATCTCGACCCTGTCAGCGGGTTTCTCCTCCCACTCCTGCAGAATCTCCGCACTCCTGCTCACGAACTCGGCTTCTGCCACCCTATCGTCTGCATGCTCGCATTCGAAGATCCTCTGCTCGGCTGCCCGGTTGGCGTCGATTTGCTCTCCTCGACGGATGCCGGAGTCGGGCCGCGTCGCATCCACCCGCTCCCCTTCCCTGAAGCTGCTCATCGTGACCTCCCTTCAGCTTGTGGCAGTCAGACGATCTTTGAACCTCGCAGCCACCTCGTGCTGGTAGTACATGGAGAGTTCAAGGTCGCTTCGGCCTAGTTGCTGGATGGCGAAGCACAGGGCCGCACCCACCATCGACGCCCCATCCCGCGGCGAAAAACACTTGGCCGCCGCATGACGGCAGATTTGCAGCAATCGTTCCGTCGGCACCTTCGGGTTCAGGAACGCAGCGCGAAAGTCGTTTCGATACACCCCGTCAACCTGGGCCATGTCGAACCGATAGGCGCAGCGTGTGACGCAGTGGCGGCAGCCGGGATATGGAAGAATGTCGATACCGTAGAGGCGCTGGCACAACTGCTGAAACCCCGTTGTTTGGACCGCCAGGGCATCCGGATCGGCGGGTGTCTCCCCGTTGCTCGCGGCCTTCATGACCGTCCGCACGATGTCGCACGCCATGAAGATCGCGGCTTCGACATCCCGATACGCCCACCCGCGAAACTCTCCCCGCCGTTCCATTTCGGCCTCGGCCAACTCAACAAACGTACAGTAAGGCTCCCCGTGGATCCCGCGCTGCGCCGATCGGTGGGTCAGCTCGGCAAACTCAGCGTACGCCCCCGGGATCAGGGCGGGGTTGAGCCTCATAGCGTTGAGCAACCGACGAAACGCGTCGATGACTGCCGCGTCTTCCACCTCGGGCCGCCGGCCCAGGCACACCGAGCCCAGAGGGTCCGCCCGGCAGTGGGCGCATTCGGGGAACGGCAGATCCAACGGCGCATGGGCTCGGAAAGGGGCCATGGCCTCACGAAGTGCGTCGGGCGACAGCTCCCCGATGCGAGCCTTCTCCGCCGACAGAGGTACACGCAAGAGAACCGCCTTCCGTGTCTTCTCGGTCCACGCGACGGCCTCACCCTTCCCCAGGGTTGCCAGGTACCGCATCTGGCCACGGTCGAGATTCGTCGCACCGCCCACTAGGTCCCGGTCATCCCTGGACACCAACCGGTGGATTATCTTGAGGCTAGTGTTCTTGATCGCATCCGGGGTCAGCTTGACCGGCACCTGCTCGGCAATCAGAATCCCTTCGCCATATGCCCGAATCTCCGACAGGATGTTCGCGAAGACTTCGATGGCACGGCCCCTCGGATTCGCCGTAACCTCACTGCCCTGCTCTGTGGACACGTTGCGCAGGAGCCTGTGGGCCTCCTCGATGAGGGTGACGTGCACCAAGTTTCCGTCGCCCGCGGGTCTCGCCTCATGGTACTCGTGCAGGCGGATGAGCAGCAGACCCATGATGAATGCCTTTTCGTCGTCGCTCACGATCTGCTTGAGCTCCAGCAGGCACGGCGACTCGAACAACGCGGCGGCCCCGACCGATCTGCGGGTATTTAGCATCAACCCCTTGCCGCCCCCAAGTCGCAGCTGATCGATGCGCGCAAGGAGCCCGGCCTTGACATCCATGGTAATGCGCTGGTCGTAGCCCATACGGTCCACGACCACGCCGATCTTGGCCGCCAGATCCGATAGGGTGGGAAACAGGCGGTCAGAATCTGCGCCCCGGGCATTGCGGTTCCGCGCGACGTCCCATCCCCGATCCTCATAGACGTCCTGGATGCTCTGCTCCAACACATAGGGCATCGGAGGATACAAGACGAACGCGGCCGAAAACAGTGATTTGAGGAAGTCGATGTGCGTCTGAACCAGTGTCCCCGACGGGACTTGGAAGGGGTTCAGCCGAAGCGGGGAGACCGTTTCGTCACCGACCGTGAACACTTTGAGCCCTTGGAACCTAGGACTTCGCAGCAACTGGCGATATTCCGACTTCGCGGGCTCGATCACCAGGAAAGGCACACCGCGTCCGCCATCCCAGATCTGATCGAGTAGCCAGAAGCAGGTGTTGGTCTTGCCGCTCCCTGTCACGCCGGCGATCAGAGCATGCTGCGTCAGATCCCGGCGCGCGACGTTCAACCAGTTTCCCGTCGCGGCGCCTCGGTCGAGAACGTCCCCCACTCTGATAGCATCTGGGGCCGGCGGACATACCGGTTCCACTCCGAAGCGCGCATACTCGGTGACCTCATAGCCAGGATAGTCTTCCCATGGCGGCCTAGTCAGCACCGCCACCTCGGCGCTGTTCAGTGATTCGAGCTGGGGATGCTGACGGACGTGGGGTGCGCATGGCCGGACCCGTACGGGGTCAGGCAGCGAGCCTTCTCCCGAAAACGCCGCCTGCAACAGGTGCTGACCGCGCGCAAACGCGGAGGGACTGTCGGTCAGCAAGGTGACCCGGGTAGTCCACATGCCTGACACGCGCCCCAGTTCGAAGCGCTTCAGCTTCGCCTCCAGCAACTCCACGTAGCGCTGGGCCGTGCGATTCTGTTCGTCGGTGGGGCTGGCCTTCAAGAGGAAGTTCGCGTGCGCATCGCGGACGCGTTCGGAGATCTTGTTGATGGCGCGCACGCTCTCCATCGGGGCGACGGGCTCGCCGGACACCAGATAGAGCCAGTTCCCCCCGGCAAGGCCTCGGCAGAGCTTCTCGACCTGCTCCGCTGTGTGCTTCGTTGTCATCCCTGCTACCAGCTTGCCGCTGGGGGTGCCGGTCAGAACCTGCGCCGAGCGGAAACCGTCGAAGCGGTGGCCATCAAACTCCCCAGTGTCGCCAAAGCGTGCGTCAGGAAAAGCGCTGAGCAAGAGCGATCGGAGCGCATCGGAATCCAGCATCTCCTTGTCGGCCCCAAACCAGCACTCAACTCCGGTGGGCGACCCGCGGAGCAGGAACAGCCACGGGCAGTGTTGCCAGTAGAATCCTGTTACCAAGTCCTCCATGGCTTTCTGTAGCAGAAATGGATCTTCCACATCTCGCTGCTTCCAGAATCCTGCCAGGCGGGTGAGCCGCACCATGGACATTGCGCTCACGACCTGCGTCAGGCTCGGCCAGGAAAACGACGCGCTCTCGAGATCACCTCTCGTCAGATCAAAGATCTCACCCAGCAGCGTCGACACTGTCGTCATTGCGGCCTGACCTTGATGGCGGCTCGGATTCGCTTGTTATACCCTCGCCGGAAGATGAGCATGCCGTTGCGTTCCCACCCCTCGGCGACGATCTCATCACCAACCGTGACGCTTCCCGAAATCAGGTGACCCTTGAGCCGGACCAAATACTCCTCTCCCGACGCATCGCGCAGCCGCACATCCCTCACGGGGACACTTGCGAGTGGACCCATCAGCCTCCGCGTGAGCAGGAAGCTGACCACCTGAGTAGCCACGCCCGTGAAAAGACTCTGAGGCAGAATTCTTGAGATCAACCAGAAGAATCCAAGGACAAGAGCCAGCGTCACCAGTAGAGCGGGCCCGGAGTAATAGACGGCGGCTCCGAGAATCGCCAGCTTGAGGACGAAGCGGTCCCAGGCTGGATCTGGAGTGGCCAGGTAGGTGGGCTCGATGTGAATTGCCCTCCCGTCCAGTGTTTTCCACCCAAGGGCCCCTAACATAGAGGAGCCCGCAGAGCCGGGAACCGTAGCGGCTGGCACCGGTGAAGACGGTGCCGTGGGCGCGGCGGACGACGTCGTAGGCTGCGCGGGAGTAGTTGATGTGTGACGGGCCCCGGCATAGGCAGGAGTAGCCAAGGCGTGTGTCCCCGCTGCGGGCGCGCGCGCCGCTCCCGTCAGGCTCGCGCCGCACGCCATGCAAGTGGTGGTCCCCATGGGGTTCACTAACCCGCACCGCTGGCACTTGTACGGAGTCCTCAATCCGTTGCCCCCTAGCTCTCTGTGACCGCGAAGGTCAACGTCTTCATCAGGTACCCATCGATGCGGATCTCGACCTTCCAGTTCCCCGCCGGAAAAGCACTACCCGCAGGCGGCCGGATGCTCTGGTAGGCCGTAAATGGCTGATCCGGCTGCTGCTCCGGCGGAATCACCACGATCTCACGCGCATACTCGGAGCCATCTGGCCCGTACCATTTGAACTCAACCCTCTGTCCTGGTTTGGCCCCGGTACCGGAGATGTACGCATAGACGTACAGACCCGATGCCAGGAACGATGTGCCCGGTCCCACAGGCTGGGCACGGAATTCGGAATCCCTGGAGATGTTGCGCGCCAGGACCGCCTGCGTGAGCTGAAGGGTGAATTCGCCGGTCTGGCGGGCCCACGCGAACTGGACCTTTTGCGCAATCTCGACCGCCGCCCGGCGCGTGGCTTCGCGCAAGAGATCCTCGTCGCCCGGGAGTTGATAGGGCTGCTGCGCGCGCGCCCTCAGGCCGATGCGCGCCGAATCAGAAAGGACGCGCTCACCGCTGGCGACGTTGATGACCTGGAAGGAGGTGATGAGAGCCACGTCCTTGTAATAGGTGCGGCCAATGAGCTCGATCACGCCGCCCGCGACATGGAACATCTCAACGATCCCCACGACCGTGATGCTGGCGCCTGCCCTCTGGGCCACCTGGCGAGCGGCTCTCACATCCAGGGGGTCATAGCGCGCGCCTGCGAGCGCCTCAGCGAGCCGCTGCTGGGAAACGACGTCGATGCGCGCGAGTTTGAACAACTCCTGAATGATGGCGCCAGACACTCTGGTCCCGGCATTGCGCCCCGTACCTGAACTGTCGGCAAAGGGCATCACCAGCACCGCCGAGCGCGATGGTGTCGGCGTGCCTGCCACCGGGAGCGATGTGGGTTCGACTGCGGGCGGCACCGGGGCCGGAGACGGAAGAGCAGGCGCGCGGGTCGGAGGCAGTTGAGCGGCCACTGCACGCGAATCGATGTGAGGATCAGCCCACACGACCGTGGAATCGCGCGAGGCTCGATCCTGCCCACGCACGAACAACTCCAGCTGAAGCACACCTCGCACATCCAGGTCCAGGTTTTCAGGAACGTCCCCTGCACGTTTCCACGGACTTTCGTGCAGCGGTTTGCCATCGGCACGTACCTCGAACTTCGCCTGGAACTCCTGGGCTGCGCCATCTGCGACACCGGCGAGCGCGCGGAATCGGGCAAAGCGTCGCTGTAGATTGTACACCACGCGCCACTCCGGATTGTCGGGCCAGCGTCGAACTTCCACGATCGACTTCTTGTAGATCTGGCCGAACAACTGAACCTGTGACGGGCGATTGGCGTCTGCAATACCCGTCGCCGCTGGCATGGCAACCAGATAGGTGGGACTATCCGCCGACGGCTGCGCGGGTAGTTGGGCAACTGGCTGCGGCGTGGTCTGTTGCAACCGGGTGATCCACTGTTGAGCGATTTTAGCGTCCTCGCTCTTCGGGGCGAGCACGATCACCTGTTGGAAGGCGAGGGTCGCCTCCCGGTTGCGCCCCAGCTTCGCGTAACAGAGACCCAGCCACGAGTGTGCGCGCACGTAGCTGGGATTGAGCCCGATCGCTTTCTTCAGCAGGTCAACGGCCTTCGCATAGTCTCCCTTGTCATACAAGATGATGGCCTGGTCGACGTACGAGGAAGCCGTGGGGGCTGCCAGGGCGACGCCGGAACCGTGCCACGCGATCTGCCCGGGCGGGACGAGCAGGAGAAGTGCCATGAGCGCCCAGGCGCAGCGCATTGGTGTCAGCCCCATTGCTCCCTCCCTCGGGTCAGCCTCGTGACCCGGACTGGACCGGCCCGCTGCGGCTCCGAGAAGCATGCCCTCATTGACCGGGTGGCGGCGGTGGCGGCGGCTCCGGCGCCTGAGGTGGTGGAGGCGGCGGGGCTCGCGGCGTTCGTACCTGCGGGGGCGGAGGCGCCGGCGTCATCGTAATATCGAGCACCACCACTTGTCCCTCTTCCATCAGGATTTCCCGTATGACGGTTCGGTAGCCGGCCTTGCTGATCCTGATCATGTGCGTTCCGGGTTTCACATCCTTCAGTGTCAGTTCGGTGGTTCCCACGGGGACGCCGTCAACATCTACTTGCGCTCCGGACGGCGCCGACGCGATCTTCAGAGAAGGCAGGGGGGGCGGCGGCGCCACCGCCGGCGCAGGGGGAACCGGAGTACTGTCAACCTGGGGCGTCGGGGCAAGTGGTGGCTGCGTTGCCGGTGTGGGCTGCGGAGGAGCTGTCGGCTGCGGCGTCGCCGACACCTGTGTCGTTGGGCCGGCCTGCAACGCGGCAATGCGCTCCCTCGCCGCCGGCACAAGCATGATTCCAAACCCCATAACGATGACGATCGCTGCCCCCCACATGACCATGGTCGCGGGGGCCCGCAGGGTGGGCGAAGCCGGACGAGCCGCAGTCGCCGCTGCGACCGGGCCGGCCGCGGCAATCTCACTCTCCCGGGGCGCACGCAGACTGCCGTCGGCCTGGACGGTTTCCCTATCCATTTGGACACCGCTCTCAGGCCCTTCAGAAACCTGCGGACGCTCCCCGGCCTTTGCTTGCACGGCGGCCTCAGGCGGTCGCGCGGGAGATGGCAGTTCGGCGGCCGGGGTGGGAAGAATAAGGGGCGGTGGCGAGGCCTGCAACGCCGGAATGTTCTCGTCAGCAGCAGGCGCGGCTGTCTGATTCTCGACGACTAAAGGTGCCTGCGGGCTACTGGCTGCCTCTGTCGCCGGGCGAACATCGAGGGATCTCCCGCAGTGTTTGCAAAAGCGCGCCGCTGGTCTCAGCCCGCCCTGTCCGCAGTGAGGGCACACCCGTCCCGCCAGAGGTTGATTGCACTTCTGACAAGACTGAACCCCCGGGGGGTTCTTCTCTCCGCACGCCGGGCACCGTACGTCCGCAGCCATGACCGGAGACCCTCACGTCACTGCTGTAAGCAAGCCTGCCGGACAGCCCCTGCCCCTGGCCCCGTACCGCGCTGCAAAGTATGCAGTTCCTGGAACTTAGGAGTGAGCAATTCGCCCCGGGTGCCTGAGATTCCTCCCTTCGACGGTGCTAGGGACACGGCAGCACGAGCGCCACAAGGCCGATAAGCCCTTGTGAGGGCAACAACATACTTGACTCACCAGACCCGACCTGCGAAGATGAGTGCATGGCGTGGGTCGAACCCAAATACACGAGGCCAGAGGTCAATCGGGCCGGTCGCGTTTTGATTTCCGTGACGGCTTCGGAAAATGAACGGGAAGAGGCCCTACAGATCATCAATAATTGGCGGGCCTCGCATAGTTTCCCGCTGAATACCTTTCGACAGACGTTGCGGAACAAGGCGCGGAAGGTTGATGCGGAATGTTTGGTTGCGCAGCGAATCAAGCGACTGTCTTCAATCGCGTATAAGTTGAGGCGCTTCCCCACCATGAACCTTGCCCAGATGCAAGACATCGGTGGTTGCCGAGTCGTGGTCTCCAACGTCAGTCGTGTCAGGGCTCTTCGTCGCCTCTACGACGATAGTGATTTGAAGCATCACCTTGCACGGATAGATGACTACATCGCCCAACCGAAACCCTCTGGCTACCGGAGCATCCACCTCATATATCGGTATAGGAGTGATAGGAAAGAAACCTACAACGGGTTACAGATCGAGATGCAACTCCGATCACAACTTCAGCATGCGTGGGCAACGGCAGTGGAAACGGTTGGTACTTTCCTTGAGCAGCCGCTCAAGGCGAGCCGCGGCCCCGGTGACTGGCTTCGATTCCTTACGCTGATGGGTTCGGCAATCGCCCTTCGCGAACGTACACCAATTGTCCCAGCGACGCCCACATCAAAGGCCGGGTTAGTGCAGGAGATTCGAGAGTATGCTACGCGTCTTGATGTGGAGAAGATGTTGCGGGGATATGGTACAACGCTTCAAGCGTTGGAGATGCCAAAATTCAAGACGGCACGCTACTTTCTACTTGACCTTCGACCGAGCGAGGGAAAACTTACGGTTACCGGATTCAATGGTGCCGACCTGGACCAAGCCACAACAGCATATCTGGACGTTGAAAAATCCCTGCAGGGTCCCGGGTCAGAAGCCGTGTTGGTTTCCGTCGAGTCGGTCGAATCGTTGCGCCGCGCCTATCCAAACTACTTCCTGGACACGGAAGTCTTCCTTGACGCAATGCGGAGGGCGATTTCTTGACCATGCCCTTGATTACTCCGTCAGGTTCTGTGTGTGTCCCCGACGTTTCTTCCGTCGTTGGTAGTCGCGTTCTTTTTTCTCTAGTTCAGCTCTCGGCACGGCAACGACGCGACGCACGAACTCCGCTAGTCGCCCAAATGGGGTCTGTTGCAGATCAGTTTCCGATGCGCTTTCTTTTCCCTCGTCCTTGCCGTGCGTCACGTTTGAACCTCCGCACCGACAAGGCTCTGGTAGGTTAGGCGCTTGCCGATGATGCCATGAAGTGCACTCAGGAATCGCACCCCATCGTCCACTTTACGAGTGTTGAACCGATACGCCTGCTCATCGAGATAGCGAAAGAGATGGAATGGCTCGACGCTGATGTAAGTGCCTTTGATGCCACGTTTCAGGAGACTCCAGAAGTTCTCCAGGCCGTTGGTGTGAACCTTGCCCTCGGCGTAGGTTTCGGCATGGTCAATGACCTTGGTGAATATAGTCGGCCCCAAGTCCCTTGTACGAGTGAAGCGCGTCGGTGAAGACTTCTGCGCCAGACGCAACACTCTCGCGAACCTCGGGCAGCAGTGCCTTTCGCCGCACATTGGGCACCATCTTAACCTTGACCACGCTGTGCCCGTCAGGGCCGTGCCTCTCCAGCAGGCCCATGACGGCAGCTTTTCCAATGGTGCCGGTGCCCTTGATCTTCCTGATGCGCTTCCCTTTGTGCATGAACCGTGCGCGGCCGCCGATGAAGGTTTCGTCTACTTCAACTTCGCCCGACAGCCTCTTGAAAGTGCCGGTCTGCATCGCCAATCGAATCCTATGCGCCATGAACCACGCAGACTTTTGGGTGATACCGAGAGAACGGGCGATCTCGTAGGAACTGACGCCGTTCTTGCAATTGACGACCATCCACAGTGCTGGCAGCCACTTGTCCAGGCCGATGGCGCTATCTTCGAAGATGGTGCCGACCTTGACCGAGAATTGTTTTTTGCAGGCCCGGCACTTCCACAGTCGGCGGGTCTTCAGGAACGAGGGTTCTACTCCCCTGCACTCTGGGCAGATAGGGCCAAAGGGCCAGCGAAGATTCGCTACGAAGGACAGGCACACGTCGGGATCAGTAAAGTAGCGGATTGCGTCAACCAGAGTCTTGGGCAGGGCCGCCTCGGTCTTCATGGTCTAAGCCTACCATGAAAACACAGGTGAGTCAAGTATATTGTTGCCCTTGTGAGCGACCTCGCAAAAGAGGGGGTCGGACAGCAACGCCTTCCATACCGCTAGGTAGTGTAGCGCCTTCAGACACCGATGATAGAGCGCAGGTGTTGGATGAACTCCTCCCGCGCGGCGTGTGCGGCTACTGCTTGCCCAACGCGATCCACGAAGTGATCCCGAGAAGCCGCGTGACATCCCAAACAGCGAAGCCCGCTCGAATTTGAGCGGGCTTCGCCCTCAACAACCTCATAGTGGCAAGGAGTTCCCGCCAGGTACTCGGACGCGAGACCGCGCCCACGACCGAGCCCTTTCGTTCTCCCTAGAAAGGAGGTGATCCAGCCGCACGTTCCCGTACGGCTACCTTGTTCGCGTTGGTCCTCCAGTCGCCTGGAGGCGCGGACTAT
>Ga0187892_10006770_pt1 | contig 16786 bp, 15 predicted proteins | sample MA1701073metaG_FD_139345 | JGI IMG/M metagenome (GOLD analysis project Ga0187892, IMG submission 139345) | Bio-ooze microbial communities from a basaltic lava cave in the Kipuka Kanohina Cave System on the Island of Hawaii, USA - MA170107-3 metaG ... | reverse complement strand
TCGGCCGCAACCCGGCACCGATTCTACGCGGCAAGGCGATCGATCAGCTCGCTTCTCCTGGAATTCCAAGCGGCCTGCCCTCGAGCCTGCTTGATCGCCGGCCGGACATCCGCGCCACTGAGCAGGATCTCATTGCGGCGAACGCTCAGATCGGTGTCGCCCGCTCGCTTTATTTTCCGACGATCTCCCTCACCAGTTTGGTGGGAACTGCCAGCGTAGCGCTTTCGAGCTTGTTCACCGGGCCGGCGGGCGTGTGGGCACTGAGCGCTGCGGCGACGGTGCCGGTGTTCACGTTTGGCAATATCGAGGGCCAGGTGCAGGCGGCCGAGGCGGTGAAACGGCAGGCGCTTGAGCGGTACCGGCAAACGATCCTAGGCGCGTTTCGGGAAGTGAACGATGCGCTCATCAGCACGCAGAAGAGCCGCGAGGAGCTCATAGCGCGCGGCCTACGTGTTGCCGCACTCAAGGATTTTGCGCGGCTCTCCCAACAGCGGTTCGACGAGGGCGTGACGAGCTACCTGGAGGTTCTCGTTGCACAGAACGAGCTGTTCGGCGCCGAGCTGGCCCATGCGCAGAACCAGGCGGATAGCCTGACCCAGCTCGTCAATGTCTACAAGGCTATGGGCGGGGGTTGGGTGATCGAGGCGGAGACCATCGCTCCGAACCCCACCTCGGACAGGCGCTTGAACGTTTCTAAGGGTGAATGAGCGTCAGAAGGGATAACGCAGTATTACGGCGAGACTGCCGCCACCGGGAATGTCCGCGCGCCGTACGCCTAGTACCCGCGCACCGGCCATCAGCGCACGACCGGCGATCTCGTCGACCACGCCATGGGTCGACGCGGAGGGCTCTTCGCTGAACAGGACGCGGCCATCGTCCTCGTCGACCCATCCAGGGATGACTTCGTCGATATCTACCAGCAGCACCGCGACCGCCCCGAAAGTCGCAGCACGTGCAGCTTGCGCGGTATCGGTCGTAGTTCGCCCTTGAGCCGCGCGCGTCTCGAACAGCCGATGGAGTTCCTCGAGATCCGCCCGATGCAGGCGATCGAGGATTGCTCGTGAGGCCTGAGCGAGATCGGCGTCGCTGACCTTTTCGGGGTTGCCGGCAATGACCTCATCGTCGGCAAGCGGAACGTCACCGTCGCCTCAGGTGTCGCGAACACGGCCAGGCTGTTTGCCTGGAATCGCCAGAAGCCGTCGACGTCGTCGAGATGCACAACCTGCTGGCCGAAACGGTCGCGATCCCGGAAGGGAAGAAGTGGATCCTCGACAACCAGGTCGTGCCGAACCAGGTGGGCCTCGGACTGGTCGACGAGATCCGGGGCTACCTCGAAGGCCTCCAGCCCCGCGATCTCGCGGAGACGCTGATCGGCGGCCTGTCGACCGAGGAGTTCCCGGAGACCCACGGCGGCGACATGCTCAAGCTCGTCAAGGATGCTGCCGGCGTCACCGAGTACCTGCTGCCGCCGCTTCCCAACACGCTGTACACGCGGGACACGACCTGCTGGATCTACGGCGGCTGCACGGTCAACCCGCTCTTCTGGCCGGCGCGGCACGAGGAGACGATCCTCACCACGTCGATCTACAAGTTCCACCCGGACTTCGCCGGCAAGGTCAAGGTCTGGTGGGGCGATCCGACCCAGGACTACGGTCTCGCGACGGTCGAGGGCGGCGACGTGATGCCGATCGGCAAGGGCATCGTGCTGATCGGCATGAGCGAGCGCACCTCGCGCCAGGGGATCAGCCAGCTTGCGGCGACGCTGTTCAAGCAGAAGGCGGCCGAGCGCGTGATCGTCGCGGCGATGCCGAAGCTGCGCGCGGCCATGCACCTTGACACCGTATTCACCTTCGCCGACCGCGACTGCGTGCTCCTCTACCCGGACATCGTCAACAACATCCACGCCTATTCCTACCGCCCCGGTAGCGCACCGAGCGGCGTCGAGCTGCGCAAGGACCCGAAGCCGTTCGTGGAGACGGTGGCCGATGCGCTCGGCCTCAAGAAACTGCGCGTTGTCGAGACCGGCGGCACTGCGTACCAACGTGAGCGGACACAGTGGGACAGCGGCGCCAACCTCGTCTGCGCGTCGCCGGGCGTGGTCTACGCCTATGACCGCAACACCTACACGAATACGCTGCTGCGCAAGGAAGGCATCGAGGTCATCTCGATCGTCGGGGCCGAACTGGGGCGCGGCCGCGGCGGCGGTCACTGCATGACTTGCCCGATCATCCGCGACCCGGTTGACTTCTAGCTGCGGGCGGCGCCCTGCCGTCCCGTTGGCGCAATGGCCGACGGCGGCATCGACCCTGCTGGCCTGCCGGAGGCAACCAGCAGAACAGGAGAACCAAGACCTCCCGAACAGATACGCAGCCCCAGGGTTGATATCGATGAGCATCGGATTGTCCTACCAGCGACTCCGGCGCGGGTGGCTCGCGCCGCTCGTCGCCGCCATGATCGTGGTGTGATCGGCAGGGGTTGCGACCTCATCGAATCGTCAAACCACTTACTGGAAAGCCGTGTCGACGTGCTCGTTATCGCGCTTTACGACCCGGAGGACGGGGAACGAAGATGTTGAGACGGGCGCAGCAGATGTCGCTTTCATCGTTTCCTGACCTTCTAAAGTTGCCGGGGATGCTCTGCACGACCCGATTGCTCATCGCGGTTGACATATGGCCGTACGGCTAATATGGTTTTCCGTATGAAAACGACGCTCAACATCGACGATACGGTCGTGGCGCAACTCAAGCGCGAGGCGGCACGTCAGGGACGGACCATGTCCGATCTTGTGGAGACGGCGTTGCGTGGCCTGTTCCGGTCCCAGAAGAGGCGGACAGACCTCCCGCCCCTGCCGACCTTCCACAGCGGCGGCACTCTGGTCGATATCGCAGACCGGGATGCTCTGTATCAGGCGATGGAAGGGAGATAGTGCTGGTCGTTGACACCAACATACTGGTCTACGCCGGCGATGCAGACTCGCCGTTTCATGCGGTCTCGCACGACTGGCTGGAGCGCCAGCGAGGACGCGCAGATGCCTCGTACACCACCTGGGCGATCCTGTATGAATTCCTGCGGGTGACGACCCATCCGCGGGTGATGCGATGACCATGGAGCGCGCCGGAGGCCTGGGGATTCGTCTCGGCGCTTCTTGCCTCGCCCGGCCTCGGCGTCCTGGTTCCCACGCAGCGACACGCCGAGGTTGCCGAGCAGGTCATCGCCGAGCTTCCTCACCTGGCAGGCAACCTGCTCCACGACGCGCACACAGCGGTCCTCATGCGTGAGCACGGGATCCGACGGATCTGCACACGAGATGCAGATTTCCACCGGTTCTCCTTTCTCGAAGTCGTTGACCCTCTCTAGCCCGGACACAGGCGATCGAGCAGAATCCTGACAACCGATGACCCTTTTGTGAACGACAGGTCGATACTCGAAGCATTTCACTTCCCGAAGATCATTTTGAGTCCGGCGAAGAGGGTCCATTCGGGAAAACCGACGCCATCGTGGTGGAACGACCCATTGTCGAGTGCCGTTGTGACTATCGCGCCGGGCCGTGTAATATCCGGTGCACGATTGAGAACCTCCGGAGTTTCGCATGGCCCATCCCGCTAACCGCTACAGCGCACGCATCACCCAACCGAAATCCCAGGGCGCGTCGCAAGCGATGCTCTACGGTACGGGGCTCACCGAGGCGGACATGCACAAACCGCAAGTCGGGATCGCCAGTGTCTGGTACGAGGGCAATACCTGCAACATGCATCTCTTGCGCCTCGCGGACAAGATCAAGGAGGGGGTGGTCGCCGCGGGTTTGGTGGGAATGCGTTTCAACACCATCGGTGTGAGCGACGGGATCTCGATGGGCACGGAAGGCATGAGTTATTCGCTGCAATCGCGCGATCTCATCGCCGATTCTATCGAGACGGTGATGTGCGCCCAATGGTATGACGCCAATATTTCGATCCCGGGCTGTGATAAAAACATGCCCGGTTGCCTCATGGCCATGGGCCGTCTGAACCGGCCGGCGCTCATGATCTACGGGGGCACCATCCGGCCGGGCTACCGTGGCGATAAAAAGCTCGACATCATCTCGGCGTTTCAGAGCTACGGCGAGTATCTCGCGGGCGCCATCGACGAGGCGACACGTACCGACATCGTGAAGAAATCCTGTCCGGGTGCGGGGGCTTGCGGCGGCATGTACACCGCCAACACGATGGCGGTCGCGATCGAAGCGCTCGGGATGTCGTTGCCCTACAGCTCATCGACGCCGGCGGTCGATCCGGCGAAGCTCGACGAATGCCTGCGGGCGGGCGCGGCGATCCGCCATTTACTCGCAGAGGACATCAAACCGCGCGACATCATGAATCGCGAGGCGTTTGAAAACGCCATGGTCCTGGTCACGGTGCTGGGGGGCTCGACCAACGCCGTGCTGCACCTCATCGCCATGGCGCGCGCGGTCGGAGTCAAACTCGATCTCGACGATTTTCAAGTGGTCAGTGATCGCACCCCCTACCTCGGCGATCTCAAACCGAGCGGCAGTTACGTCATGGAGGATCTGCATCAGATCGGCGGAACACCGGCCGTGATGAAATACCTGTTGGAAAATGGGCTCTTGCGGGGGGATTGTCTGACGGTGACCGGGAAGACCATGGCCCAGAATCTAGCCGCCGTCGCGGGGCTCGCGCCGGGCCAGGATCTGGTGCGGCCGCTCGCGCGCCCCATCAAGCGGAGCGGTCATATTCAAATCCTCAAAGGGAATCTGGCGCCCGGCGGCGCCGTGGCCAAGATCACGGGGAAGGAAGGATTGCGGTTTTGCGGGCCGGCCCGGGTCTATGATTGCGAGGAGGCCATGCTCGCCGCGCTGGAAAAAAACCAGATCCAAAAAGGCGATGTCGTCGTGATCCGCTACGAGGGTCCGAAAGGCGGACCGGGGATGCCGGAGATGTTGACCCCGACCTCGGCGATCATGGGCGCGGGGCTCGGCGCGGATGTGGCCTTGATCACCGATGGGCGGTTTTCGGGCGGGTCCCACGGCTTCATAGTCGGGCACGTGGTCCCCGAGGCTCAGGAAGGCGGACCGATCGCGCTCATTCACGATGGCGATCGGATCGCCATCGATACAGCCGAACGTTGTTTGAGCGTCGAGCTAGAGGATGAAGAGCTCGCCCGCCGCAGAGCCCGGTGGATACCCCCGCCCTACAAGGCGGCGCGCGGAACCCTCTACAAGTATATTAAAAACGTGAAATCGGCATCGGAAGGCTGTGTGACGGACGAGTGAGAGTTTGTGAAAAAACCTACTGCGCACCCCGATCGCGGCGTCGCGTTGCACCTGCCGAGTTGATATGTCTCATCGCTCCTCGGCTCTTTGCGCTCGGGGTGCTCGCTGCGATTTATTCACAACCGCTGACGATCCGAATCACCCGCTCATCGAAAGCTGGTATTGCTTATAGTATTGCAGCACGCGCCGCACGTAGGTTTGGGTTTCTGGATAGGGCGGGATCTTGCGGCCATAGCGGATCACGGCATTTTCCCCCGCGTTATAGGCCGCGAGCGCGAGCACCAGGTTATTCTTGAACATGCCCATGAGATCGCGCAGGTAACGCGACCCGCCGCTCAAATTCGCGATGGGATCTTTACGGTTGATGACGCCGTAGCGTAGCGCGGTACCGGGCATGAGCTGCATGAGCCCCACCGCGCCCGCGCGCGAGACCGCTATTGGATTGTAAGCCGATTCGGCCTTAATCACGGCATGCAACAAGGCGTGAGGAAGCTTATACCTGAGTGCGGCCTGGGCGATGGCCGGGCCATAGAGGCTACGATTCTTCCCGCTATTGGCATATCCCTTTCCCGAGGGCAGCGTCCAGCCCTTCAAGGTCCGGACAATGCGTTTATAGCCGGAATGGTTTGGTCGGTCGGTGAGGTAGACGCGGCCGAATTTATCGACGTATTTGTAGACATCGGCGTGCGCTTGAGGTGCAAAAAACAGCACCGCCATAATCGCAATAAAAGAAACCGAGCTGAGATGGTAATGCGCCATAGGATCTAGTTCTCGTATTAAAGCAGATGCGCTGGCTCAGTGCGTCAAATATCCGGTCACCTGCATGATTAAAAAGGCGTAAAGCCCCGCGGCGGCATCATCAAGCATTATCCCCATTCCCCCCGAAACGCGCGTATCGATGGTTCGAATCGGCCAGGGCTTGAAAATATCAAAGGCTCTAAACAGCACGAACCCAAGCAGCATCCAAGCCCAACCGTCCGGCGCTGCCGTCATGGCCACCAGGTAACCGACCACTTCATCCCAAACGATCGCGGGATGGTCGTGCGACCCCAGGGCCTCGGCCGCGCGGTGGCATACGAGCACACCGACACCGAACAGAACCACCGTCGCCACTAAATACCACAGCACCGGGACGGCTTGCAACGCCAGGTACACCAGAACCCCAAAAACCGTTCCGGCGGTACCCGGTGCTATAGGGGCACATCCTGTGCCAAACCCCAATGCTAGAAAATGGGCAGGATGACGTAAAAACCCCGGCGGGATCGGGCGGGCGGTGGACACATAGGGTTTTTTCACGCTCCGGGTTATAGCTTATCGCGAACATGGTGCGCCACCAGCCGCCGCAAAGCTAAGGAAGCTCTGCAAAAGTTACTGCGCAGCCCATCTGCTTTGTCGCGTGCTCGCTCGTCGCTCGCCTATCTACCTGTGATATGTCTCGCGACTCGCTCCGCGGCTTCGCGCATCTGGGCTTGCTCGCGACACTTTTGCAGAGCTTCCCTAATCGAACGCTGACGCGCTTAAATCGATGTGGTCGGTACGAACAGGTTTGGCGACGGGCGGCAGACTCGGTCCGAGGATCCTAAGCACCTTCACCGCCGTGGCGCGGTAGGCGGTGAGCTTGCCGCCATAGATTGCCACCAGGCGCGGCCGGGCCGGGTCGTCGTAAAGGAGGACGGTTTCCCGCGATCGGCGCTGGGGTGAAGCCTCCTGCTTGGGCAGGACGCGCAACCCTGCCATTGCTTCCAGGCGTTTCCCGAGATAACGCGGAAAATAATGGCGGAGCGTCTCTTCCAGGTACTCAATCTCTTCGAGAAGCGGCCGCACCGACTCCGGATCGCTTCGAAACACGGTCTCGGTCGTCCCGACCAAGGTCGCGCCGCGCCAAGGCATCACGAATACGGGACGCCGGTCGCGCGGTGACTCGACATAGAACACCCGATCGGTCACCGGCCGGTCGAGGTGGATATGGGTCCCCTGCACTAGATCGATCGCCAGCGAGGGCGCCTGCGCCCGTTCCTGGATGTCATTGACCCAGGGGCCACCGGCGTTGATCAAAACCGTCGCCACACAAGTGCGCACTTGCCCTTGCGCGTGATAGCGAACGCGATAGGCATCGCCGTCGCGCACGGCGCCCTCGAACATCGCCGGATAAATCACCTCGGCCCCGTAAGCCCCGGCGGAGCTCAATACCGCGCGCGTCAAGGCGGCATCGTCGGTTTGCGCATCCCAATACTCGAAGACTGCGCGCAGCCCGTCGGTCCGCAATCCGCCGAGCGCATTCCAGGCGTTGCGCCCGAGCGACCGAAACCGAGTACCGCGCTGGCCGCCCCCGAGCAGGGCGTAGACCGACAAGCCCAAGCGGATCTTCCACGGCGGACGGGCCGAGTCTTGATACACCGGGATGAGGAATGGAACGCGGCGGACGAGACCCGGCGCGATGCGCAGCAGAATCTCGCGCTCCCGCAGCGATTCGCGCACCAGACCGATCTGGCCGCTCTCGAGATAGCGGAGCCCGCCGTGGATCAACTTGCTCGATCGGGACGAGGTCCCCGCCCCCGGCAAGCTCTTTTCGATCACCAAGGTGCGGTAGCCGGCCGCGGCCTGGGCCACACCGGCCCCGTGAATTCCTGCGCCCACGATGGCGATATCGTAACGGTCTTCGGTCACGGCCGCGGATCGCGAACGTCACAAAGCTCTCCAAACAATTCCCCGACCGCAAAGGTCTCGATGAGATCTACGCCGCGTTCCCAGAGCGCCAGCGCTACGGCGGCATGACGGACCTCGAACACCACCAGCTTCGCGCCTTGGTCTCGAAGCTCGCCCGTGGGCGGTAACCCATCAAGATCGCAAAAAACATAGTGCGGGTGCAACAAGCGTACGCTATCGAGATCCTCCCAACGGTCGATCACCGCACCGATGGCGTAACCCTGCACATGGTGAATAAACTCCCCCGAATACGAAATCAAAACAACCTGGCGCGCGTAACGGGAAAGCGCTGCATCGACGCGGTCGAACACCAACTCTACGCCGAACTGCTCGATGGACTCGGTCTTGATTTCGATGAAACCCACGACCTCCGGGTTGGATTTCAGAATGCAGCCAATATCCTCCAGCGAAGCGATGGGTTCGCCCCGGAAGCGCTCACCGAAGCGCCCGGGTTCGTAGGCCGACAGCGGAGCTAACTCGGCGAACTTGAATTCATGGATTCTGCCGGGTACGCCGCAGATGCGATCCAAGGTCTGGTCATGAAACAAGATGGGTACGCGGTCCGCGGTGAGTTGGACATCGCATTCGAAATACTTGGCGCCAGCCGCGATCGCCGCGCGAATAGCAGCGCGGGTATTCTCCGGATAATGAAGCGCATATCCGCGATGCGCTACCAGATCCGGTGTCGGTCTCACAGTGTTTTCAAGTACTCGAGGACCGCCCGTCGCTCGCCCTCGTTCAAATGATCGCCAAAGGTATGTCCGCTATTGGTAGCGCCGGGCAGCGTGGTGTCATAAACCCATTTCCTCGCGTTAGGATCTGTTCCCTTCTTGCCTTCCGCAAGCTCGGTATATCGCCAGCCGAGCCGTTCTTGATCATAGTCCTTGGAATCGAACGATCTGCGCCAATACCTGGGACGTTTACCGCTCTGCAACAAGGCGTCTATCGTCGGCACCGAGCCATTGTGCAGGTAAGGCGCCGTGGCCCAGACGCCATCCAAGGGTGGCGCGATATAACCGCGGGCCGGGGCGAGGCGCGCGAACTCCCCGTAAAACGACTCACCGAGCCAGCGCAGAAACCGGTCTTCGCTCCCGCCGGTGGCGGCCAGAGCCACGGCCGGATCGGTACCGATCCGTGCCAGATCGATGACCAGATTCGGGTAGGTCCAGTTCTCTCCATAGGTCCCATGGCATTGCGTGCAGTTGGCTTCGAACACCGCATGGCCGCTCGCCGCAAGCGCTTGATCGGTTGCAAACGGATAAGCGGGCGGCTGCAAGGACTCGATAAAGGCGCGTATATCGGGCGCGTAGGCATCGATGGCCCGCGCCTTCTCGACGCTATCCGTGCACAAGGTCGAGGCGAGGATCATGAGGCGCGCGTGGTCGCCGCGCCCGGCAGCCGTATCGAACATCGCATGCTTTTTCTTCATGCGCCACCAAGGCGGTACGGTGGCGGGTAACGGACGGGTGGGCGGCGGTGCTATGAGCGCTGTCGGCGACCAGGCGAGCGTCTTCGGATCGCGGTGCGCGAAGAGCGCCCAGGTGATGCTGATCGCCGGGTTTGAACCCACCGTCTCGGTGGTGCTGTAGGGACCGATGGCCTCGAGCCGGTCCGCCCATTTACGCCATTCACGCGCCGCTTTCTCGTCTTGGACGTAGGCGCCCAGTCCCTCAATGTAGGGTACGCGGTCTTCGGTAAAATCCAGCGCTTCGTTGCCGAGTCCGACGATGAGCCGCCCATCGAAAAATCCCGCATGGCAGGTCAGGCAATTCGATACCACCAGCTCGACCCCGTCCTTGGTCGTATGTGCCGTGAAATTGTAAGGCAACTCCGCGTTGCGCCCCTCCCGGCCCGGTAAGCGATGCGAGGGCGGGGGCGGGTCGGCGCTCTCCCGGTAAGCCGCGTAGGGAATGCCGCAGCTCACATAGGGCTCGGTGACGAGGGCCCGATAGCCGCGTTCGGGATCGCCGGGCCGTTGCGGCTCGGCCGGCACCGGACCGACCGGAGAACGGGGCGCGCTGATGCCGGCCCGCTCACCCGCCTCGCAACCGGCCAGTAGCAAGTACCCGTAGATAAAAGCTGATAATAACGCTCGGCGCATGATTGGAACCGGACAATGCATAATGGCTCGCCAGCGGAATCGGCGGGCGTCCCATCGAGGGTGGCGTAAGCGGCGTTTACGACCTTCGTGGTCTCGAGCGGTAGTCCGTGCTGAGGATTGCCGTTTGACGACCGCTCTCGGCGAGCTTGCGGATCTCGCGGAAAGCGGAGTTTACAAGGTACATGCGCATTTAGGGGGCGATTTCAGCTTTCAGGGGCTTGTGGCACGGGAGGATTAGTAGTGAATCCGTGCGCTCTGTTGCTAAGAAGCGGCCGGGTCGCGGCAGATTCATCGGTGCCGCTCCCGGCCGCCCGGGTTCCTTTTTTTATTAGCTATTAATAACTCTTTTTGGAATTACGCTTACGGACTTCAATCGCTCCTGCCCCAGCGGTAGAGAGCTAATCCTATAAGTGCAACTATTACAGGAATTATCATTAAAGCTTCACCACCCATAACCGGACCTCCTTATAAAAAGTAACATACTTTATATTAGTGATATTAGTGCCCCGTCTTTCGATTTACAAAAGACGTATTTTAAATATAGCCTATTTCCGGAACCTAGCAAAGCCGCAATCCGGGGCATGGAATGAGCGTTAGCCAGTGATTACGTGCCTTCGTACTTCGCATTCCCCAGGGGCTCGCTCAGCTCTTGGCCCTCCAACACCGCGTCAACGCGGCAGCGCAGGCGTCCCCGGGCGAGGCGCGTATCGATCTCGCAACCGGGCGCGACCCGCGCAGCGTCGCGAACGATCTCACCTCCGGGCAGCCGGGTGACGATGGCATAACCGCGTTCGAGGGTCGCGAGCGGGCTCACGGCTTGCAAAGCGCGGCTTAAATTTACGAGTTTCCCGGTCGTCTTTGCCAGCGACTGATCGATCCCGTGCCGCAGTCGCCTCAAATAGTGATCACACTCGGTCAGGCGGAGCGCGATTAACGCGGACGGCGCCAGGCTCCAAAGCCTGGCCGATAGGGTTTCGAGCCGGGTGTGCTTGACCGCGATCCCGCTACGCGCGGCGCGCTCCAAGCGCAGTGATAGCTCATCGGCGCGCTGGGCGAGATCCAGTACGCGCCGGCCAGGATGGAGCAGGCGTTTTTGCAGGTGTTCCAGTAGCATCTGCACGCGTGCAAACGATCCGCGGAATAGATGGGCCAGCCGCCGTTCCAGAATCGCGAGCTGTGCGCTGAGTTGGCCACGGTCAGGGCTCACCAACTCGGCGCTCGCCGAGGGCGTCGGGGCGCGGCGGTCGGCGACCAGATCCGCAATGGTAAAATCGATCTCGTGGCCGATCCCGGTCACGACCGGAAGCTTACACGCGTAGATGGCCCGCGCGACCGTCTCTTCGTTGAACGCCCAGAGGTCCTCCAAGGATCCGCCGCCGCGCGCTACGATCAGCACGTCGCACTCGGCACGGCCGTCGGCTAGCGCGATCATCCGGCCGATCGCCTCGGCGGCGCCCGCTCCCTGCACCGGTACGGGATAGATCACGATCGGGATCGATGGGAAGCGCCGTCCCAAGACGCTCAGAATGTCGCGGATCGCGGCCCCGGTGGGCGAGGTCACGACGCCGATTGAACGCGCGAGCGCCGGTATCGGGATCTTATGCGCCTCGCTGAATAGTCCCTCGGCCGCGAGCCTTTGTTTAAGCGCCTCGAACGCCAAGCGCAAGCGGCCTTCGCCCGCGGGCTCGAGGTGCTCGACGATAAGCTGGAACTCCCCCCGGCCCTCATACAGGCTCACCTGAGCGTAGGCGATGATCTGCATTCCGTTGTGCGGATTGAAATTGACGAGTAAGTTCCGCGACCGGAACATGGCGCAGCGGACCTGACACTGCGCATCCTTCAGCGAGAAATACAGGTGCCCCGAGGCCGGGCGGGCGAGGTTCGACACCTCGCCTTCGATCCATAGCGGTGGAAAATGTCCCTCGAGAAGGGTACGGGCCTCGCGATTTAGGCGCGTGATGCTATAAATGCCTTCCGCGTTCAATGCGGTGAGGATAGGTTCTGATATCATCGGACCGGCGGCGATGCTTGGACTAGGCGTTTACCCACGGTGCGCCACCCCTTTATAATGCAGGATCCGAATCTTTACTACGGCCATGATCATGCGTCTTGCCGGTGAAGCCCTGACTTTCGATGATGTTCTGCTGGTCCCAGCCTATTCGCAGGTTCTGCCTCGGAACGTCAGCGTGGAGACGCGGCTTACCCGCGAGATCCGCCTCAGCATACCGATCATTTCGGCGGCCATGGACACGGTCACCGATGCACGGTTCGCGATCGCGTTGGCCCAGCAGGGGGGCATCGGTGTTATTCATAAAAACCTCAGCGCCGAGCGGCAAGCGGGCGAGGTGCGGTTGGTCAAGAAATATGAAAGCGGGGTCGTCAAGGACCCGATTACGGTGTCGCCGGAAACCAGTATCCGTGAGGTATTGAGCTTGACCCGCGCTCACAAAATTTCCGGCGTGCCGGTGGTCGATGGGGAAGCGCTGGTCGGGATCGTGACGAGCCGTGATCTCCGCTTCGAAACTCACTTCGAAAACCCGGTGCGAAGCATCATGACCCCGAGGGACCGGCTGGTGACGGCGGAGGAAGGGGCTACGCGTGAGGATGTCATCGCCCTGCTACACGAACATCGCATCGAAAAGGTGTTGGTCGTCAACGATCGGTTTCAATTGCGGGGCCTGATCACCGTCAAGGATATTCAGAAATCGCAAGAGTTTCCGAACGCCTGCAAGGACCAACACCAGCGCCTGCGTGTCGGGGCGGCCGTGGGCGCCGGTCCCGGCGCCTATGAGCGGGTGGAAGCCTTGGTGCATGCGGGCGTCGATGTGATCGTGGTCGACACCGCCCACGGCCATTCCCGCGGGGTCCTGGAGACGGTACGGTGGGTGAAGAAGAACTACACCGCGACCCAGGTCGTCGCGGGCAACATTGCGACCGCGGAAGCCGCAAAGGCATTGACTGAAGCTGGTGTCGATGCGGTCAAGGTCGGGATCGGCCCCGGATCGATCTGTACCACCCGGGTCGTGACGGGCGTCGGTGTACCGCAAATCACCGCGGTGTCGGAGGTGACCGCCGCCATTCGAGATTCCGGCGTGCCGATCATATCTGATGGGGGGATCCGTTACTCCGGTGACATCGCGAAGGCGATCGCGGCCGGCGCCCACGCGGTGATGATCGGGGGGCTCTTCGCCGGCACCGAGGAGGCACCCGGGGAGGTTGAGCTGTATCAAGGGCGTTCCTATAAAACCTATCGCGGCATGGGATCGCTCGGTGCCATGGCCCAACCGCATGGTTCCTCGGACCGTTATTTTCAAGAAGCCGACGACATCGAGAAAATGGTGCCCGAGGGGATCGAAGGCCGCGTACCGTATAAAGGGAGCGTCACGGCAATCGTCTACCAACTGCTCGGGGGTATTCGCGCGGCCATGGGCTATACCGGTTGCGCGACCGTGGAAGAACTGCGCACCCAATCGAAGTTCGTGCGCGTCACCTACGCTGGGATGCGGGAGAGTCATGTACACGACGTGGCGATCACCAAAGAAGCGCCGAATTACCGCATGGAATAAACGGAGAGCCCGCATCCGGCGACGAGCTTAGATTCTCACGCCGCCAATGTTATACAGACTGACTTCGACGAATCTGGAATTCCCTTCCCCTCCGGGAGAAGGTTAGGATGAGGGGAATCAAATTATACACATGCGTCGATTATTCTGATCCCCTCACCCCAACCCTCTCCCTGTGGGAGAGGGAGACAAGACGGTGCTTCTCCCGGAGGGAGAGGGAGAATAGACGATGTCTGTCCCGGAAGTACAGGCAGTTGGAGGGTGTACCGGAATTTCGAATATGTTTGGCTAGTTTTCATATCGACCCTTCCCGGAATACGGGCACGCCATGGCAGATATCTATCGCGATCGCATCCTCATCCTCGACTTCGGCTCTCAAACTACCCAGCTCATTGCCCGGCGCATACGGGACGCCGGTGTCTACTGCGAGATCCATCCCTATGATCTCGCCGACGAGCGCATCCGGAGCTTTGAGCCACGCGGCATCGTGCTCTCGGGCGGCCCAGAATCCGTCACCCTGGCGCCTAAGGCCGCAGCGCCCGCGCCGGTGTTTGCGCTCGGTGTGCCGGTGCTGGGTATCTGTTATGGGATGCAGACGATGGCGGCGCAGCTCGGCGGCACGGTCGAATCCGCGCGCGTTCGGGAGTTCGGTTTCGCCCAGGTCTCGGTGTTCGGCCATTCCCTCCTGCTCAAGGATATCGAGGATCATCTGGGCCCGGATGGCCACGGGTTACTGGATGCCTGGATGAGCCACGGCGATCGCGTGACCGAGTTACCGCCCGGATTTATCCGCATCGCCGCAACCGAGGGAGCACCGATCGCCGCCATGGTCGACGAGGCGCGTCGGTATTACGGTCTGCAGTTCCATCCCGAGGTCACTCACACCCGGCAAGGGCAGCGTATCCTTGCCCGGTTTATCCATGAGATCTGCGGCTGCGGCAGCTCCTGGACCACCGCGAGCATCATCGCGGACAGCATGGGGCGCGTGGGCGAGCGGGTCGGGCAGGATCGGGTCCTGCTGGCGCTCTCCGGGGGCGTCGATTCCTCGGTCGTCGCCGCGCTTTTGCAGCGCGCGATCGGGGATCAATTGACCTGCGTCTTTGTCGATAACGGCTTGCTGCGACTGAACGAGGCTGATCAAGTCATGGCGACATTCACGCGCCACTTTCGTGTCCACGTGCTGCGCGTGAACGCCGCCGATCGCTTCCTCAGTGCCTTGGCAGGCCGGTACGATCCCGAAGAGAAACGTAAGGCTGTCGGCCGGGAATTCATACAGGTATTCGAGGAGGCGGCGCGGACACTACCCGACGTAGCCTGGCTGGCTCAGGGCACTATTTACCCCGATGTCATCGAATCGGCGCATGCGGCGACCGGCAAGGCCCACGTCATCAAGTCCCACCATAACGTGGGCGGCCTGCCGGAACGCATGCGGCTGAAGCTGATCGAACCTTTGCGGGAGCTTTTCAAGGACGAGGTCCGCAAGATCGGTGTCGATCTCGGCCTGCCCTACGATATGGTCTACCGCCATCCTTTCCCCGGCCCGGGGCTCGCGGTCAGGATTTTAGGGGAAGTCACCGCGGCGCGCGCCGAGACCTTGCGACGGGCGGATGCGATTTTTATCGACGAGCTGCACCGGCAGGAGCTGTACGAGAAAGTCAGCCAGGCCTTCGCGGTGTTGCTGCCGGTCAACTCGGTCGGTGTCACCGGCGATGCGCGCCACTACGCGCCGGTCGTCGCCTTGCGCGCCGTCGAGACCTTGGATTTCATGACCGCCCGCTGGGCGCCGCTCGCGCACGAATTCCTGGATCAGGTGGCGCGGCGAATTCTCAACGAGGTTCCCGGCGTCTCAAGAGTCGTGTATGACATCTCCGGAAAACCGCCAGCGACCATCGAGTGGGAATGAACGGCAAGGAATCGGCGTTTCGAGCAGGGCACCTAACGGGAGCCAATGATGAGCGCTGGATGCGGCGGGCGCTCGCTCTCGCCCGCCGCGCCGAAGAACAGGGCGAAGTCCCCGTCGGCGCCGTGGTGGTGCTGAATGATGAGATCATTGGCGAAGGGTGGAATCAACCCATCGGCTGCAACGATCCCACCGCCCATGCCGAGATCATAGCCCTGCGGCGTGCGGCGGAGCAGATTGGAAATTACCGCTTGGCCGGTTGCTCTCTGATCGTGACCTTGGAACCTTGCGTCATGTGCGCGGGCGCCAGCGGGCATGCCCGGATCGCCCGGGTGCTCTACGGTGCGCGTGATCCCAAGGCCGGGGCCGCGGGCAGCGTCTTCGAGATCCTAGGCAGCGGCCGCCTTAATCATTACGCGGAAGTACGGGGCGGGATCCTCGAGGCCGAATGTTGTAGTTTGCTTAAACGATTCTTTGAGCGGCGTCGCGCCGAAGACAGCTTGGCCGCGGCGGTGTCCCGGTGCAGCGGCTAGCGCGAGAGCTCGGGCGGCGTTTGCAGCATCGGGGCTACCGGCTCGCCACCGCCGAGTCCTGCACCGGCGGTTGGGTGGCCCAGGTGGTGACCTCGATCGCGGGCAGCTCCGCGTGGTTCGAGCGCGGTTTCGTGACCTATTCGAATGCGGCCAAGGAGGAGATGTTGGGCCTCAAAGCCGAGACGATCGCACGCTTCGGCGCCGTGAGCGGGGAGAGCGCTATCGAGATGGCCAAAGGCGCGCTCATGCATAGCCGCAGTGATATAAGCGTTGCCGTAACAGGGATCGCGGGGCCGGAGGGCGGCTCCGAGGACAAACCGGTTGGGACCGTATGGTTCGCCTGGGCCGGCGGCGGCCACCCGCCGGTCACGGCGTGCGAGCATTTCGAGGGCCATCGGGGCGCCGTGCGCCGGCAGGCCGTCGAGACGGCGTTGCGCGGTCTCATCGAGCGTCTGCAATGAATACGTTGTGCGTTCCTCGGATTGATGTGCCGACCTCAGGTATCTCCTCATTTTTCCCCTTCCCCCTTGCAGGGGGAAGGTGGGGATGGGGGTAGAAGGTCTGGTAGGGCACTTTGCCTGGGCACTCGGGAACATTTAGTTTCAACCCCCGCCCTAACCCTCCCCCTACCAGGGGGAGGAAATTAGCCTCCAGATCAAGGAGATGTCAGAAATGAGGGGATATATTAGGGCACCAACCCAACGCTTGTTCTTT
>Ga0187892_10006768_pt1 | contig 16793 bp, 19 predicted proteins | sample MA1701073metaG_FD_139345 | JGI IMG/M metagenome (GOLD analysis project Ga0187892, IMG submission 139345) | Bio-ooze microbial communities from a basaltic lava cave in the Kipuka Kanohina Cave System on the Island of Hawaii, USA - MA170107-3 metaG ... | reverse complement strand
GCTGGAATTGTTGCAGCGATGGCTCCCGCGCGTTACACGCCAATCAGGGTATTCCCTTACGGGCAGCGCGCGGGCATGCATCCTGCGCCACTCAGGGTATCTCGTGAAAGGAGAAACCATGAGACTGACCAAGTCATTGCTATGCGGTATTGCGGCGCTCACCCTCGGTACCGCGACGGCATACGCGGATCTGATGAGCGAAGCCATGAACGAAGGCGAAAGGCTCGAGCACCAGCAGGAGCTGTTCGCGCTGGAAGAGTCGGACGCCTACATCGTGGAGTACGAAGTGATCACAATCACCCCGGTGGAGATCACCGAGACCTGGGTGTTCGTGCCCAGCGCCGACAGCGAGATGCCTAGAGGGTAACCTACAGGGTAGGTGGTGCCGCCTTCTTCGGGCGCCCCGGCCGGTAGCTGCTGAAGATCTTGAGCGGCGGCACGGCCGGCGGCTTCTCGAGGAAGCGGCAGTCGGACTCGGTCGGCACGCTGACCGTCGCGCCGATGCGCTTGCCGGCGACGAACACGGTGTAGCGCAGCATGTGCGCGGAGAAGGGAATCGGGTTGGCGATGATGTCGTACTTGCCGACCTTGAAGCGCTTGCCCTCGACGGTCGGGATGCTCATGCCGCCGCCGGGCGCTTGGCTTTCGCGCCGCCTCCCCTGGGGCGCGTCTTCAGCACCTCGTCGCACAAGCCGACGATCTGAGCCTCGCTCAGGCGCTGCGCGTTGTCGCGCAGCTGGCGCACCTCGGGCGTGGTGAGGGCTTCGATCCTGTCCTTGGTCCATGCAGCGGAACGGCCGGGCTTGACGAGCCTCATCGCGACCTTGAGGTTTCTGCGGGTATGCCCGCAGACTAACACATCTAATCGAGCAGCCGGGTAACCGGCAGGATGCCGGGCTGGCTGGGCGTCGCGCCGGTCTGAACCAGCGCGTTTTTCGCGTTGCAGTTCAGGCAGCGGCAATACGGCGTGCCGTCGGCTGCGTGCTGGAACGTCTCGATGGTCACCAGGGACCGGCACTTCTTGCAGATGAACTGCTGGGAGGTCGGCACGCCCGCAATGCTACCTGCCGCGAGAGGCGGGTCAATGACAAACTGCCTGCGCTGCGTGCCTACGCCGCGCGGCGGTCGAACCCTTCGTAGGCCTTCTGCAGGCGCCGGCGCTCGGGCCCGAGATACTCGCGCACGCGGGGATCGGGGTAGATCCGGCCCGCGCCGCCGGGATATTCGCCGAACACGTAGGGATAGCGCTCGATCCGCACGCGGTCCTCGGGCGCGCAGATGCGCCCGCTCCAGCCCTGCCGCCGCCAGCCCGCGGCGCAGGCCTCGATGTCCACCGCGCCGTGCTGGTTCATGATGAGCGCGGCCTGCTCGGCTTCCATCTCATCGTCGGCGCGCACCGCGACGGTCGCGCCGCCGCGGCGGATGCCCTCGGCGAAGACCTGCGCCTCGCCGTCGGGAACGCCGAGCGCCCTCAGCCCGCTGACCGGGCCTCCGGCCATGTCGATCTCGTCCCGCTCGAACGCCGCGTCGGCCAGCGCGCGCACCAGGCCGCGCGCCTGGTGGGCATCCTTGACTAGTCCCGCAACGACATATGCCATGGCATCACCTCTCACCCCCTGGGAGCAAGGGACATGCCTGACTCGTCGTCGACGTCGAACACGTCGTCCGCCAGGAACCCGCCCGACTGGTGGCGCCACAGCTTCTCGTAGAGCCCGCCCAGGCGCAGCAGCTGCTCGTGGGTGCCGGTCTCCACGATCCTGCCCTGCTCGAGGACGACCAGCCGGTCCATGCGCGCGATGGTCGAGAGCCGGTGCGCGATCGCGATCACGGTCTTGCCCTCCATCAGGCCGAGGAGCTGCTCCTGGATCGCGAGCTCGACCTCGCTGTCGAGCGCGGACGTCGCCTCGTCGAGCACCAGGATGGGGGCGTCCTTCAGGATCACTCTCGCCAGCGCGACCCGCTGCCGCTGGCCGCCCGAGAGCTTGACCCCGCGCTCGCCGACGTGCGCGTCGTAGCCGGTGTGGTGGCGCCAGTCGCGCAGCCCGACGATGAAGTCGTGCGCCTGCGCCTTGCGCGCCGCGGCCTCGATCATCTCGGCGCTCGCGTGCGGCCGGCCGTAGCGGATGTTGGCGGCGATCGAGCGGTGCAGGAGCGAAGTGTCCTGGGTCACCATGCCGATCGCCGCGCGCAGGCTTTCCTGCGTCACGCCGGCGATGTCCTGCCCGTCGATCACGATCCTTCCTTCCTCGACGTCGTGGAACCGCAGCAGGAGGTTGACGAGCGTCGACTTTCCCGCGCCCGAGCGCCCGACGAGGCCGACGCGTTCGCCGGGTTTCACCACAAGAGTCAAGTCCTGCAAGATCGGAGGCGTATCTGTCCTGCCATACCCGAAGCTCACGCCATCGAAGCGGATCTCGCCGCGCGAGACTTCCAGCGGCCGCGCGCCCGGCCGGTCGACGCCGGCGTGCGGCACCGCGATCGACTGCATCCCTTCCTGCACCACGCCGACGTTCTCGAAAATCCCGGTGACCTCCCAGCTCACCCAGCCGGCGACGTTGGCGAGCTGCCAGGCGAGCGGCAGCGCGGCGGCGACGATGCCCGCGCCCACCGCGCCGTGCGCCCAGAGCCAGATCCCGATCGCCGCGGTGCCCACGAGCAGCAGCGCGTTCATCGCCGTGAGCGAGAAGTGGAAGCGCGTGATGAGCTTCATGTGCCGGCCGATCGCCGCCTGGTGCCAGTCGATCGACTCGCGCACGTAGGCGTCCTCGTCGGCCATGCGCGCGAACAGCTTCACCGTCAGGATGTTGGTGTAGCTGTCGACCACGCGCGCCATCACCAGCGAGCGCGCCTCCGAGCTGGCGCGCGCGAGGTCGCGCATGCGCGGCACGAAGTACCAGAGGAACACGACGAACACCGCGAACCACGCGAGCAGCGGCATGCCCAGGCGCCAGTCCGCGACCGCCATCAGCGTGTAGGCGAACACGCCGTACGCGCCGACGTACCACACCGCGCGGATGCTCGCCATCACGCTCTCGCGCAGCGCATGCGCGGTGGTCATCACGCGGTTCGCGATGCGGCCGGCGAAATCGTTCTGGAAGAACGGCCAGCTCTGCCGGATCACGTGCCAGTGGCTCTGCCAGCGGATCAGGCTGGTCGCGCCCGGGATCAGGATCATGTGGCGGATCGCGATGTCCGCGAGCAGCGCGAGCGGCCGCACCACCAGCACGAGCACCACCATCGCCGCGAGCATCGGCCACTGCTCGCGCAGCGCGGCCATCCGGTCGGTCGCCTCCATCAGCGACACCAGGCGCCCGATGAACAGCGGGATCACCGTGTCGAGCGCCGCCACCGCCAGGCTGGCGGCGAACATCGCGGCATACCAGCCCTTGGTCTGGCTTGCGAAATGCCAGTAGAACGCCAGCAGCCCGGGCGGCGGCGCAGCCGGCCCCGGGCTGGCCGTGCCTCGGATTTTTGATTGGAAAAGCCTCAGATGTCCTTTGGAAGATATCATTGTTTTCTGCGTTTACCGCCTAAAGGAGGAGCGATGACGACGATCACCCAGGTAGAGATCGACCAGCGGGTCTACGACCTTTACGACGAGTACTGCCACGGCCGGATCGACCGGCGGGAGTTCCTGAAGCGGGCGGGGGCATTGGGGACGGCGGCGCTCGTGATGGCGCACGGGCTTCTGCCGAACTACGCGCTGGCGCAGACGATTTCCTTTACCGACACGCGGATCAAGGCGAGCTACGTGACGTATCCGTCGCCGGGCGGCAACGCCGACAAGATCCGCGGCTACCTGGTGCAGCCGGCGGGGAACGGGCCGTGGCCGGCGGTGCTGGTGATCCACGAGAACCGCGGGCTCAACCCGTACATCGAGGACGTGGCGCGGCGCGCGGCGGTGGACGGGTTCCTGGCGCTCGCGCCCGATGGGCTCTCGCCTCTCGGTGGCTATCCGGGCAACGACGACGAAGGGCGGGCGCTGCAGGCGAAGCTCGATCAGCCGAAGCTGCGCCAGGACATGCTGAACGGCGCCAAGTGGGTGAAGAACCACCAGCTCTCGACGAAGAAGCTCGGCGCGACCGGTTTCTGCTGGGGCGGCGGCACGACGAACTTCCTCGCGGCGGCGATGGGCCCTGATCTCCAGGCGGGCGTGCCGTACTACGGCGCGGCGGCGGACACCGCGTCGGTGTCGAAGATCAAGGCGCCGCTGCTCGTACACCTGGCCGAACAGGACCCTCGCATCAACGAGATGTACCCGACCTACGAGCAGGAGCTGAAGAAGGCCGGCGTGCGCTACGAGATCCACAGCTATCCCGGCACCCAGCACGGCTTCCACAACAACTCGACCCCGCGCTACGACGAGAAGGCGGCGAAGCTGTCCTGGGAGCGCACGGTTGCGTTCTTCAAGAAGAACCTGGCTTAAAGCCGGTCTTCTGGGAGCGGTCGCTTGGCCGCTCCCCGGTTTTGCACAGACCTATCCTGCAAGGCCGGTGAAGATCGTGGCCCCCGCCCAGCCGGGCGGGGGCCTCGACCTGATCGCGCGCACCATCGGCGAGCAGCTCGGGCGCCAGCTCGAGCAGTCGTTCGTGGTCGAGAACATCGCGGGCGCCGGCGGCACCGTCGCCTGCCAGACGGTGGCGCGCGCGGCGCCCGACGGCTACACGCTGATGATCGGCTACGTGGCGACGCACGCCACGGCGCCCGCCGTGCGCAAGGTGCCGTACGACGCGGTGCGCGATTTCACGCCGATCGCGATGGTCGGCGGCACGCGCAACATGCTCGTGGTCCACCCCTCGGTGCCGGTCGCCGACCTGAAAGGCTTCGTCGCCTACGCGAAAGGAAAGGCGGGCGGCCTGAAGTACGGCTCGGGAGGAATCGGCACGCTGAACCACCTGCTGATGGAGCAGATCGAGGCGATGACGCCGGGGCTCGCCGCCGCGCTGCCGCACCTGCGCTCGAAGAGGGTGAAGCCGATCGCCGTCACCGGGCTCGCGCGCCACGCGCTGCTGCCCGAGGTGCCGACCTTCGAGGAAGCCGGCTTCAAGGGCTTCGACAACGTGCAGTGGTACGGCGTCGTCGGCCCGGCGAAGATGCAGCCCGACGTGGTGCGCCGGCTCAACGCCGAGATCGGGAAGGCGCTCGCGTCGGCCGCGTTCCAGCAGCGGCTCGCCAACGAGGCGATCGACCCGATGCCGATGACCCCCAGGAGCTCGGCACCTACATCCAGTCCGAGCTCGCGCGCTATAGCGCGCTGGTCAAGGAGCGCGGTATCAGCGTCGAAGAGTAGGGCAATTTGCTACAGGCTTTTCAGTGAAGTCCTGACATACCCTCGGCACCCGCTTGGGTGTAAAAGGAAGGCGGGTACCGGGGAGGTTGTCATGCGTACACCGATCGCAGCGGGTTGGATCATTTCCATCGCCCTGACGGGCGCGCTTGCCACCGAAACAACGTTTGCCCAGCGGCGCGCCGCCACGGAAGCGCAGGCTCGCGCTTATATCCAGTCGGCGTTCATCACCCAGGCGGACCCGGGCGTGATGAAGGGCGGCGTCACCCTCGGCCCCGAGTTGCAGAAGCAGCTCGGCCTGCCGCCTGAGGCCGACGGCGCGGGGATCTACAGCGCGCTGATCGCTCTCGCGGGCAACCAGCCCGTCGGCGTGCGCGGAGCGACGCCGGCGGAGGTCGCGGAATACGGCGCGCGCCGCGGCTTCGATCCGCGCTCGGGGCACGCGCTCTTCACGCTCCTCCTAGGCGAGCTGAGGTTCCTGCTGCAATACGATCTGCAGGCTACGAACATCCCGTTCGTCGGCCGGCTCGGCGTGGCGGACCCCGACCCGCGGCCCGTAGTCGCAGCCAAGACCGAGCCCGTCAACGTCAAGGCCGCGAGCGCGGAGCCCAGGAAGCCGGCGCTCGTGAACCTGGTCTGGACCGGGCAGTTCGAGTACAACAGCGCGACGCTGACGCCCGAAGCGCAGGTCCGCCTCGACCGCGAGATCCTTCCCAAGCTGATGGGCCCCGCCGGCATCCGCTATCTCCAGCTGAGCGGCCACACCGACCGGCTGGGCACCCCGGAGTACAACCAGCAGCTCTCCGAGAAGCGCGCCGAGGCGGTGCGCGCCTACCTCGTCGCCAAAGGCGTCGATGCGGAGAAGATCGAGGTTTTGGGCTACGGCAAGACGCTGCCGGTGAAGTCCTGCCGCGAGGAAAAGAGGCGCGAGCTCATCGAGTGCCTGGCGCCGAACCGCCGGGTCGTGGTGGAGATCCAGCACTCGCAATAGCGAGCGTCACTCCATCTTGATGTTGGCCGCCTTGAAGACCGCGCGGTAGGTCTCGATCTCGGTCTTCAGGAGCCTGCCGAGCTCGGCCGAGCCCGCGGCGTGGGACTCGAGGCCCTGCTTTTCCATCAGGTCCTTCACCTCCGCCGACTGGGCGATCTGCACCAGTTCCGACTCGAGGCGCTTGAGGACGGGCGCGGGCGTGCCGTTCGGCGCGAAGAAGCCGAGCCACAGCGTGATGTCGAAGCCGGGATAGCCGGATTCGGCGACCGTGGGGACGTTGGGCACCGAAGGCGAGCGCTTCGCCGAGCTGATCGCGAGCGCGCGCAGCCGGCCGGTGGCGACGTGCGGCAGCAGCGGCGGCAGGCCGCCGAACAGGATCTCGACCTGGTTGGCGAGCACCGCGGTGGTGGCGGGCGCGCCGCCCTTGAACGGCACGTGCACCATGTCGAGCCCGGCGCGCTGCGCGAAGGTCGCCATCACGAGGTGCGTGGTCGTCGCCTGCCCGGCCGAGCCGTAGTTGAGCTTGCCCGGCTGCGATTTCACCAGCGCGACGAGCTCCGCCAGGTTGCGCGCCGGCATGCTCGAATGCACGACCAGGAGGTAGGGCGCGTTCGCGACCAGCGCGATCGGGTCGAAGTCGGCGACCGGATCGTAGGTGAGGCCCTTGTACGCCGAGACCGCGATCGCGTGGGTAGTGGTCGTGCCCATCGTCAGGGTGTAGCCGTCGGGAGCCGCGCGCGCGACATCCGCGGTGCCGATGGTGCCGCCGGCGCCGGCGCGGTTGTCGATCACCACCTGCTGCCCGAGGCGCTCGCCGAGCTTCTGCCCGACGACGCGCGCGACCGTATCGGTGTTGCCGCCCGGAGCGAACCCGACCACCAGGCGGATGGGCTTGTTCGGATAGGTCTGTGCCTGGACGTGGAATGCCAGCAGGGCCACCCCCAGGAACGCCAGTCGAAGCGCTTTCATGGATCCTCCTCGGCCTTATTATTAACCCAATGCGCATCGCTTTCATCGGCTTCGGCGAGGCTGCCGCGGTGTTCGCCGCGGCGCTGGCGGGCCGCGGCGCCGAGATCGCCGCCTACGACGTGCTGCTCTCCGGGGACATCGAGCGGCTGAAGGCCCGGGCCGGCGGCACGAAGGTCGCTTTCTGCGCCCTGGCGGAAGCGCTGCGCGGCGCGCGCTACGTGCTCTCCACCGTGACCACCAGCGTCGCGCGGGAAGCGGCGCAGCAATGCGCTCCGCACCTCGGCGCGGAGCACACCTACGTCGATCTCAACGCCACAGAGCCCGCGGTCAAGCGAGAGGTCGGGCGCATCGTCGCGGCAAGCGGCGCCGCCTTCGTCGAGGGCGCCGTGCTTGGCGCGGTCGGGGTGAGCGGCGCGAAAACCGAAATCCTGCTCGGCGGGCCGCATGCGCGGCGCGCCGAGCGCGATCTCGCGGGCGAGCTCGGGCTGAACGCCAGGTTCTACAGCGAGGAGGTCGGCAAGGCCTCGATGTTCAAGATGTTGCGCAGCGTGTTCTCCAAGGGCATGGAGGCGCTGCTCATCGAGTTCCTGGTCGCCGGCGAGCGCGCCGGGATCCGCGCCGACCTGTGGGCGGAGGTCACCGGGCTGATGGCGAGCCACCCGTTCGAGAAGACCGCGGCGAACTGGGTGCGCACGCATTCGACGGCGCACGAGCGCCGCTACCACGAGGTGAAGCAGGTCGCCGGGGTGCTGCGCGAGCTGGGCATCGAGCCGACGATCACCGCCGCCACCGAGGCCTTCTTCCGGCGCTCGGGCCGCCTCGGCCTCGCGCCGGCCCGCAGCGAGGAGGACGTGATCCGCTTCTTCAACGAGCGCCTGTGAAGAAAAACCGCATGAAGGAGAAGCTGCGCGCCGGCGAGCCGGTGTTCGGTGTCTCGGTGATGATCCCTTCGCCGCAGGTGGTCGAGATGGTCGGCGCCGCCGGCTTCGACTGGGTGCTGCTCGACTGCGAGCACGGCACGCTAACGCTCGAGAGCGTCGAGCTGATGGCGATGGCCGCGGAGGCGAGCGGCATCACCGCGATCGCGCGGCCGGCCAGCCGCAGCCCCGAGCACATCCTGCGGGTCCTCGACCGCGGCGTGATGGGCGTGCAGGTGCCGCACGTCAACACCGCCGCGGACGCGCGCGAGGTGATCGCCGCGGTCAAGTTCCATCCGCTCGGCCGGCGCAGCATCGCCGCCGGCACCCGGGCCGCGGCGTACGACGCGCACGGCTCGCTCGCCGACTACGTCAAGGCGGCCAACGATACGACGCTGATCGCGGTGCAGCTCGAGGACCGCGAAGCGATCCAGAACATCGACGAGCTGCTCAAGGTGGAAAACATCGACGTGTTCTTCATCGGCCCGTCCGACCTGTCGCAGTCGATGGGCCACCCGGGCAACCCGAAGGCGCCGCCGGTGGCGCAGGCGATCGACGCGAGCTTCAGGAAAATGCTGGCCGCGGGCCGCACGCCCGGCACGCCGGCAACCGCGGAAAACGTGCGCGAGGCGCTCGACAAGGGCGTGCGCTACATCTACACGCACCTGCCGCGGCTCCTGTCCGCGAGCGCGAAAGCCTATCTCGCCAACGTCAGGCGGTAACCATCATCACCGGCGCGTGGTCGCTCGTGCCGACCTCCGCCAGCACCTTGCAGCTTTCGGCGCGCGCGGCGATGCCGGGAGAGGCGAGCACGTAGTCGAGGCGCCAGCCGATGTTCCGCTGCCGCATGTTCCGCCACGGCGCCCACCACGTGAACAGGTTCGCGTTGTCCGGGTCGAGCTTGCGGCCGACATCGATCAGGCCTTCCTTCAGGAGATCCGAAAGCAGCTCGCGCTCCTCGGGGCGTTGTCCCACGAGGCCGGGCTTGCGCTCCTTCGGATGCACGTCGATTTCGCCGCGCGTGATGTTGATGTCGCCGCACAGCACGAGCTCGCGCCCCTGCCCGGCAAGCTCGCGCGTCCACGCGGCCAGGCGCTTCATGAACCCGATCTTCGCCGCGTAGTCCTTGTTGCCGTTCGGCACGTAGACCGAGGCGAGCACCAGGTTGCCGAGCGCGGCCTGCACAATACGCGCTTCCATGTCGAAGTCGGGGTGGCTGAAAACAGGCTTTCCCGCAAAAGCGTCTTTTCTGACGTGGAGCGAAACCCCGGAATACGCACGCATGCCGTGCCAGAACGTGTCGTAGTCGGCGGCGTTGCACTGCTCGGGGATCTGGGCGGGCTCGGCCTTCAGCTCCTGCAGGCACACGACGTCCGGCCGGTCGCGCGCCAGCCACTCGCAGAACTGCGCCTGGCGCGCGCGGATGCCGTTGACGTTCCAAGTGGCGATCTTCACTGCCTGATGTTAGCTTGAGGTCATGGACAGACTGCGTCGAATCCAGGATCTACCCGGCCCGCCCGGGCTGCCCTTCCTCGGCAACCTGCTGCAGATCGAGACTTCGCGCCTGCACCTCGTCGCCGAGCGCTGGAGCCGCGCCTACGGCGACTACTTCCGCTTCCGCATCGGCCCGCGCGAGATCGTGGCGCTGGCGAACCCGGAGGCGATCGCCGCGGCGCTGCGCGAGCGCCCCGACGGCTTCCGCCGCACTTCGCGCCTGAGCGCCATCGCGAAGGACATGGGCTTCGACGGCCTGTTCTCCGCTAACGGCGACGCGTGGCGGCGGCAGCGGCCGATGGTGATGTCGAGCTTCGACCCCGGCCACATCAGGACCTACTTCCCGGCGCTGGTGAAGGTCACGCAGCGCTTCGCGCGGCGCTGGCGGCGCGCCGCCGCGGCGGGCGAGACGATCGACCTGCAGGCGGATCTCATGCGCTACACGGTCGACGTCACCGCCGGCCTCGCGTTCGGCGCCGACATCAACACCCTCGAGTCCGACACCGAGGTGATCCAGAGCCACCTCGACAAGATCTTCCCGGCGCTCTTCAGGCGCCTGATGGCGCCGTTTCCGTTCTGGCGCTGGTTCGGCGAGCGCGGGCTCACCAGGCACCTCGAGGCGCTGCAGGCCGCGGTGGCGGGGTTCATCGCGCAGGCGCGCGCGCGGATGCAGGCCGATCCCGGGCTGCGCACCCGGCCGGCCAACCTGATCGAGGCGATGATCGCCGCGCGCGACACCGAGGGCAGCGGGCTCACCGATGCGGACGTCGCCGGCAACGTGCTGACGATGCTGCTCGCGGGCGAGGACACTACCGCCAACACGCTCGCGTGGATGATCTACCTGCTGCAGCGCCATCCGGAGGCGCTGGCGCGCGCGCGCGCCGAAGCCTCGAGCATCGATCTGGAGAAGTACGAGGAAGTGTCGGCGCTGCCGTTCGTCGACGCGTGCATCAACGAAACCATGCGCCTGAAGCCGGTGGCGCCGATCATCATGCTCGAGCCGGTGCGCGACACGGTGGTCGGCGGCATCGAGATGCCGGCGGGAACGCTGGTGATGTGCCTGATGCGCGCGGGCGCCACCGACGCCCGCCACTTTCCGGACCCTTGGGCGTTCGATCCGGCACGCTGGCTATCCAATCCTTCGAAGAAAGTTTCGATGCCTTTCGGCGCCGGGCCGCGGCTCTGCCCGGGTCGCTACCTCGCGATTCTCGAGATGAAGATGGTGATGGCGATGCTGCTCGGCGGCTTCGACATCGAGAGCGTCGCCACGCCCGACGGCGGGGAAGCGCAGGAGCATCTCGCCTTCACCATGGCGCCGGCGGGTCTGCGAATTAGGTTGAAAGAAAGGGAAAAATAGGGACAGACCCTATTTTTCTTGTTTGAGGAGCGAAGGGGAGGGCTTGAGCTCGCCGCGCTCGATGCGCGTGACGATGCCGGCGAGCTTGACGTGGCTCGGCGCCGGCACGCCCACCTCGGCGCCCTTGCGCGCGATGAAGCCGTTCATCGCGTCGATCTCGGTGCGCCGGCCCTTCAGGATGTCCTGCGCCATCGACGGGCGCTGGATGTCGCCGCGCGGGTTCGAGCCGGCCTTGGGCACGATCAGGCTTTCAATTTCTGCCATGGCCTGCGCGTCGCCCTCGGCGGCGCGCGCGACCTTCTCCGGGTCGGCGCCGCGGATCTTCTCGAGCTGGTAGCCGAGCGCCTGGCCGACGCGGATGCCCTCGCCCGCGAGGGCGATCTGGAAGCGGCGGATCGCCGGATCGCGCAGGCAGTCGCCGGAGGTGAGGCCGGTCGCCGCGGTCACGCCGTTGCCCATCGCGTTCTGCACCAGCTTCGACCAGCGCTCGCCCCACAGGTTGGTCGTCGCCTTGGTGCTGTCGATGCCGCTGAACCACTCGACCAGCTCGTGGATGCGCGGCGTGATGCTGCCGTGCGGCTCGCCGATGCGGAACACCGTGTGCTTGTCGCCGCCCTTCGCCGCCGTCTTGCGGATGCGCCCGGCCTCGTACAGGTCGACCGAGATCATCGACGCGATCGCGCCGACGGTGCGCCCCCAGCCGACCACGCCGGCGATCGTCTCCTCGTTCATGCAGTTCTGCAGCGACACCACGTAGCCGCGCTCCGAGAGGTAGGGCGCGATGAGCGCGGTGGCCCAGAGCGTGTCGTAGGACTTGACCGCCACCATCGCCACGTCGACCGGCGTCTTCATCAGCGACTGCACCTCCATCAGGTGCAGGATCTTCGGCCGCGCGGTGAACTTTTCCTCTGGCGTGAGCCCGTCGAGCTCCAGGCCCCGGGCGCGGATGGTCTCGACGTGCTGCGGCCAGGGGTCGATCAGCGTGATGTCGTGGCCGAGGTGCGCGAGCGAGCCGCCGACGTAGCCGCCCAGGGCTCCCGCGCCGACGATGGCGATGCGTTTTGGCATAAACTTGCGCGATGATAATCGAGCCGCTGGCCGGAGCGCTCGGCGCCGAGGTTCGCGGTGTGAGCCTGAAGGGGGACGCGCCCTGGGAGGAGATCCACAAGGCATTCCTCCGGTACTCGGTGCTCGCGATCCGCGACCAGGCGCTCGAGCCCGCCGACCTGATGCGCGTCGGCGCGCACTTCGGCGAGCCGTGTTACTACCCGTTCGTCACCGGGATCGAGGGCTACCCGTTCATCTTCGAGGTGGTGAAGGAAGAGTCCGAGACGCTGAACTTCGGCGGCAACTGGCATTCGGATACCACGTACCTGTCGCAGCCGCCGCTCGCGACGCTGCTTTACGCGCTCGAGACACCCACGCATGGCGGGGATACGCTGTTCACCAATACCCGCGCCGCCTACGATGCGCTCTCCGAAGGCATGCGCGCGCTGGTGGACAAGCTGGTCGGCGTCAACAGCGCGAGCCTCAAGGTCACCGGCGGGCGCCGCAAGCTGCACGCGCGCGAGAACGTCGGCGGCATGAAGATCCACGACACCGAGAAGGCTGACGAGCTCGAGGCCGAGCATCCGGTGGCGCGGACCCACCCCGACACCGGCCGCAAGGCCCTGTACCTGAGCCGCAGCCACACCATCCGCTTCCGCGACATGAGCGAGGAGGAAAGCCGCCCGCTCATCGACTTCCTGCAGGCGCACCAGACCCGGCCCGAGTTCACCTGCCGGGTGCGCTGGACGCCGGGGACGCTGACGGTCTGGGACAACCGCTGCACGCAGCACAACGCGGTGAACGACTACCACGGCCAGCGCCGCCGGATGCGGCGGCTGACTGTGGGTGCCCAGACACCGCGCTAGGCGGCTATTCGATGGTGCTGACGACCCGCCTTGGCGGGGCGCAGGTCGCCCAGTACTCCTCGCCGCGCTTCTCCACGCGGAGGCTGAGCACCGTTTCGGCATCCACCGGGCCGGCGCTTGTGCCGTCGTCCCCGGGCGGCGCACCCGCTGCGCGCTTGCCGTGGATCAGCAACCCTTCCGCGGCGCCGCGCTCGAGCGCGATGCGGCAATGTTCCAGGCGTTCCTTCCCGCCGGGCGTGTCCGACCAGGGCCGTGAATCGCCGATGTTGGGCGCCCAGAGCAGGTAGTGGTCGGTGCCCCCAGACTTCTGCACCTGGTCGGCCACCACGGTCAGGAACACCGCGCCGTCCTTGCGCACTCCGCCGCGGCTCCAGACCCGGTGGCGCACGGCTACGCCGTGCATCTCGAAGGCCTTGCCGCGCGCGACGAGCTGGCGCGGCGCACCCGCCTGCTTCTCGCGCCGCGCCGCAGGATGGCCCCGCGGACGGGCATCGAGCAGCTCGTTGCACAGCGCGGCGACCTCGGGCTCGTTCAGGCGCTCCGCGTTGTCGAGCAGCGCCCGCAACTCGGGGGTGCTCAGCTTGTCGATCTGCTCCCTGCTCCACGTCGCGATCCGGCCGCGGGGCAGGATGCGAACGCTGCGCGGCTGCTTCAAGCTAGACCGGCTTGATGTTGGTGGCACGAGGCCCCTTGGGGCTTTGCTCGACCTCGTACTGCACCTTGTCGTTTTCCTTGAGCGTCTTGAAGCCGCTCGCCTGGATGGCCGAGAAATGCACGAACAGATCCTTGCTGCCGTCGTCGGGGGTGATGAAGCCGAAGCCCTTGGCGTCGTTGAACCACTTTACGGTACCTGTGCTCATTTGCGTTTCCTTGATGTCGGTTGAGGAGAGGGCGAAGGACCCTGCGGACGGTCAAGGACGGAACGGACGGATGCGGACGGTACGTGCGCGGCTTGAAATCCTGCGCCTATGGTTATACAGGCTTTTTCCCTGGAGCGGGGTGAATGTTGTCCACCCAGTGGACTTCCTCAGGCTTCTCGACCACCGGCAGGTCCGGCAGGTTCACCACCACCGGCTCCTGGCCGCTGCGGCATAGCACGCACGAGAGCGGCTCGGTGTCGCTCGCGTTGATCTCCTGGTGCGGGACGTAGGGAGGCACGTAGATGAAGTCGCCGGGGCCGGCCTCGGCGACGAACTCGAGCCGCTCGCCCCAGCGCATGCGGGCTTTTCCGCTTACTACATATATGACGCTTTCCACCGGGCCGTGGTGGTGGGCGCCGGTCTTGGCCTTGGGGTGGATGACCACGGTGCCGGCCCAGAGCTTCTCAGCGCCGGCGCGCGCTCGGGTGATGGCGGCGGCGCGGTTCATGCCCGGGGTCTGCGGGGTGTTGAGGTCGAGCTCGTCCGAGCGCACCACCCGGACGCCGTCGTGCTTCCACCTGGGCCTAGCCATGCCGGACATTTAACCCGAAATCCCGGTGCCTGCGTTTGTGAACAGAAAAAGGGGTCAGGACCCTTTTTGCGAAAAAGGGTCCTGACCCCTTTTCTATTTGTTCCAGGAGTCCCGCAGCGTCACGGTGCGGTTGAAGGTGAGCTCGTCGTAGTCGGCGATGAAGTAGCCGTGGCGCTCGAACTGGTAGGCCTGGCGCGAGTGCGTCTCCCTCAGGCCGGGCTCCACCTGCGCGTCGACGAGCCGGCGCGATGCCGGGTTCAGGTCCCGGATGAAGTCGCCCTCCTTGCCGGGCTCGGGCACCTTGAACAGGCGATCGTAGAGCTTCACCTTCGCGGCGTACGCGTGTCTCGCGCTCACCCAGTGGATGTTGCCCTTCACCTTGTACTTCTCGGCGCCGGGCGAGCCTGAGCGCGACTCCGGGTGGTAGGTGCAGCGCACCGCGCCGTCCTTCATGCCGATGCACTTCACCACGTAGCCGTAGCGCAGCCGCACTTCATTGCCCGGGAAGAGACGGAAGTAGCCCTTCTCGGGTTTCTCCTGGTAGTCGTCCCGCTCGACCCAGAGCTCCCTGGAAAAAGGCACCTGCCGCTTGCCCCAGAAGGGCTTCTGCGGGTGGTTGGGCACGTCCATCAGCTCTTCTTTTCCCTCGGGATAGTTCTCGATCACGAGCTTCACCGGGTCCAGCACCGCCATGCGCCGCGGCGCGACGTCGTTCAGGTGCTCGCGCATGCAGTCCTCGAGCACCGCGAAATCGATGAGCTGGTTGGCCTTCGACACGCCGATGCGCTCGGCGAGCAGGCGGAAGCCTTCGGGCGTGTAGCCGCGCCGGCGCGCGCCGGCGAGCGTCGGCAAGCGCGGGTCGTCCCAGCCGTCGACATAGCCTTCGTCGACCAATTGAATGAGTTTCCTTTTGCTCAGAACAACAAATGTGAGATTCAGCCGCGCGAACTCGATCTGCTTCGATAGGGGCTGCCCGGGCAGCAGCCCGGCGTCGGCGACCTGCTCGTTGAACCAGTCGTACAGCGGCCGGTGGTCCTCGAACTCGAGCGTGCAGAGCGAGTGCGTGACGCCCTCGATGCAGTCCGACAGGCCGTGCGCCCAGTCGTAGGTCGGGTAGATGCACCACTTGTCCCCGGAGCGATGGTGGCGGGCGTGGCGGATGCGGTACATCACCGGGTCGCGCAGGTTGAGGTTCGGCGAGCGCATGTCGATCTTCGCCCGCAGCACGTGCGCGCCGTCCTTGAACTGGCCGTCGCGCATGGCGCGGAGCAGGGCGAGGTTCTCTTCGACTCCGCGGCTGCGCCACGGCGAGTCCTTGCCCGGCTCGGTGAACGTGCCGCGGCTGGCGCTGATCTCTTCGGCGCTCTGGCTGTCGACGTACGCCTTGCCGGCCCTGATCAGCGCCTCGGCGAACTCGTACAGCCGGCCGAAGTAGTCCGAGGCATAGAGGTCCTTCTCTCCCCAGTCGAAGCCGAGCCACTTCACGCCTTCCTTGATGGCGTCGACGTACTCCTGCTCCTCCTTCTCCGGGTTGGTGTCGTCGAAGCGCAGGTTGCACTGCCCGCCGTACTGCGCGGCGAGCCCGAAGTTGAGGCAGATCGACTTGACGTGGCCGAAGTGCAGGTAGCCGTTCGGCTCCGGGGGAAAGCGCGTGCGCAGGCCCGCGTAAGTGCCCGCGGCCAGGTCGGCGTCGACGATCTGGCGGATGAAATTGCTGGAGGAGGGCGGCAAGCGCGACATTGTGCGTTAACCCGGTGGGCGACGAGAGCCGTTTAAGCCATGGAGGTGCCGCGCCAGGTGAGACTTATGTCGTTGACGGAGCGGGACTTTCGGGACTATGTTCGCTTACCGAAACTAAAAAGGGGTCAGCCATGAGGATACCTGCTTCGTTTGCGCTTCTTGCCGTTGCCGCCGCCCTCGCGGGCTGCGCGACCAGCGATTCCCCGCAAAGCACGACCAGCGCCACGCCATCGTCCAGCAGCAGCAGCCAGTCCACGACCGGAACCCAGACCGGTCCCGGCAGCAGGAGCCAGGTCGACAGCAAGACCGGCGGTACCGACGCCACCCGCACCGGGAGCCAGTCGCCCGACCTCAAGCGCAGCGTCTACTTCGAGTTCGACAAGTACGACGTCAAGCCCGAGTACCGCGCGCTCATCGAGACCCATGCGCGCTGGCTGAAGGCGAATCCCAAGGCCCGCCTGACGATCGAGGGCAACACCGACGAGCGCGGCAGCCGCGAGTACAACGTGGCGCTCGGCCAGCGGCGCGCCGAAGCGGTCGGCAAGATGATGGTGCTGCTGGGCGCGCGGCCCGAGCAGATCGAGGCGGTGAGCTGGGGCGAGGAAAAGCCCCGCGGCGCCGGGCACGACGAATCCTCCTGGGCGGAGAACCGCCGCAGCGACTTCGCGCAGCG
>Ga0187892_10006765_pt1 | contig 16801 bp, 23 predicted proteins | sample MA1701073metaG_FD_139345 | JGI IMG/M metagenome (GOLD analysis project Ga0187892, IMG submission 139345) | Bio-ooze microbial communities from a basaltic lava cave in the Kipuka Kanohina Cave System on the Island of Hawaii, USA - MA170107-3 metaG ... | reverse complement strand
AGACGAGGAGTAAAATAATTCTCTAGAAACTAATCCCCAGCAGCCTCAGGTTGACCCAGATTATAATAAGCACGAATCCTGCGGATAGGAAGCCTCCGCTCATCTTTCCAACGCCTGATACTAGAGGGCTCCTGGATTCCTTCACGCCTTTGTGCCTTAGCCACACTGCCACGCGGCCTTCCATCACGCCTGAGAACGAGTTTAGCAGCGCATCACCTACAATAGTGCCGAATACGGCGCCCCAGACACCGCCGGTTATCGCGCCTAAGCTGGCGAGGATTACCGTGCCGCCCACGTCGAATATGCCGTAGACTATGTCGGCAAGCATGCCTTCTACGTCGCCGCCTTTGTGCCAGTATATCAGCGGCGAGAGCACGGATAGGCCTAAAAGCGCAATGCCTATCACGAGCTGCTCTGTTGTGGCCAGGAAGAGTATGAGCAGTACGAAAGACGCAGGCAGGACGTATTTTATCCCGTCAAACAGCGAGTCGCCTTCCTCAAGCTCGTTATTCCCGGCATTTCTCCTCTCGGAGTGCCTTGGCATAAAAATGTTTCTTTCGGGGCGGTTTAAATGAAATTTCTGGTTCTTAACTTTGCATTTCAAAGATTCTGCTATGCTTGAGCGCTTCACTCGCGTGATGAAAAAGAGGTCAAGGCCACTTTTCCAGGCGGCAAAGTCCAAGAAGACGATGGAAAAAGTTCTCGAGGAAGCCGAAAGTTATTCGAAAGGCTGCGAGTTTTGCGTGGAGCGCTGCGGAGCAGTGCTGCCGAAGCCGAAAGTCCTGTGCGCGAAAAACTGGGGCAAGGAAAAGCTCGCAGCTCCCGCGTTAGAGCTGTATTTCAGCGACCGCACGCTGTCGGACGTAATAGATTCGAAGCCTGCTGAAGCCGCGGAGCTTTCAACGCCTGGCGCAGTCGCCGCGTGGATAGACAGGAACGCGAAGTCGCACAAAGCAATCGTGATAAGCGGAGACCCTTCACACTACATACCTTTCATAGTTTCAGTCTTGCAGAAGGTGAAGGCGCAGCTGCCGGTGGTGGTGAAGGCTAATCCGTATTTTTCCGAGGTTGCAGTGAAAATACTCAAGCACTTTGTCGACCTTTACATATTCACTTTCGCTTTCTCGGACCCGGGATGCGCATCGCATCTGATTTCTGCGGAGAATTATCCGCAGGCTGCGAGGCGCGTCTGCGCGGACGCGGAGAAAGCCGGCGACGTCATAGTCCACATTCCGGTGCTGCCTTCTCATCTTGAGTGCGATGCGAAAGAAACTATCAGGTGGATTGCGGCGAACCTCGGGGACTGCGCGGTGCGCATCCTTCAGGACTGGGAGCCGCAGCTCGCTTCTCCTGAGCTGGCGAGGCGGCCGTCAATAACAGAGCTTCACGACGTTGCAGAGACGGCTTACAGGCTTGACCTGAACGTGCTTGAGAATTAGGCCTTGAGCCTGCTTACGTATGACCATGGCTTTTTCAGGCCGAGCCATTTGTCGAATATTTTCTTGCAGTCTTCCACATCGGACGGGTTCCTTCCGCGGGAAACAAGGTCTTTGGAAATTGTAGTTGTGGAGGCGCCGCCGTTCCACTTGACAAGAAATTCTTCAAGTATCTCCTGCTTCTCAAAGTCGTCCATGATAGCTATAGAAATCTAAATTTCTTATAGTGATGAGAAATTTTTGGAAAGAAAAAGGTTCTTATTCTTAAGCTGCAACGCCCTTCTTCTCCTGCTTCGGCTTGCCCTCGACTACGCTTGGGAAATGTATCGGCGGCGGCAGTCTGAGCTCGTCCGCGAGCTCGACTGTCTTGGTGAGGCATCGCCTGAATATCCCGTTGAGTATCGGAGCCGCAATCTTGACGTTCAGCTTCTTGTCAGCCTTCCATGAGCTGAGGATTTCCTTGGAGTTCGAGTCGCGCCAGAGCACGTTGCCGTCGATTTCCACCTTACCGATGTCGGGCTTGTATTCTGTCACGAATTCAAACTTGACCTTGACTATGTCTTTCATGTCGCCCACGTTGAATTCCTCGACATCGACTATTCGCGGAGCGCTGTTTACGTCGACCTTCGGAACAACCTGGTCCTTTGTGTATGCCTTTACTGAAGTGAAATTTACTCCAACGATCATTTTCATCAACCTCTTCAAACTCGATTCCTTAATAGGATAGGGGAAACCTTTTATACCAAAGAATGTTTTGTCATTCTTTGGAAAAAACGATTCCTGGTAATTTAATGTAATCATAGTCAAGGAATCGTTTTTATAGGTTCCATCAATTCTAAATAGGTTGCTTTGCGAAGGTAAAGAAAATAGCCCCTTCGTCTAGCGGTCAAGGATACCAGCCTCTGGATTTCCAGAGATTTGAGAGACATTTTAGGTCTCTGTGAAAGAAGTCAGCTGGTGACGGCAGTTCGAATCTGCCAGGGGCTACTATATGAAAAAGCAAACAAAGATGACGATACTGGTCTTGTTCCTTGTCATAACTATGTTCGGCAGCACGTTTGCGTTTCTGATAATCAGCGGGCTGACGAGCCCCGAGACGCAGAAGCAGGAAGAGCGGCAAACAGCGCCTACACAGTATGTGGTGGACGGATATGTCGATTTCCAGTCGAGCCAGAACTTCTTGGCTCGCGGCTACACGCTGCTTGAGTTCCACAGGCCGGAGGGCTGCTGCCCTGAATTCTCGGCAGTAGTAGACTCTGCGCCAGCAGAGCTGGGCTACCAGCTCATAGTGCAGAGGATTCCTGACTCGAGGAACTTTTTCCTCGCGGAAAGCTTCAGGAACAGGAAGACATTCAACGCGACTGAGCCGCTGCAGCTGATACTTGAGCTGTGCGATGTGCTGGCTTCGCCGCCGCTGGACTGCGCCTTCAACCAGCTCGATGCGAACGCAACGCAGCAGAATTCAACCCAGTGAGCGCTCCATATCTTCTATTTCCTTCTTGAAGCGGGCGAGCGCCTTTGGAACGTCATCTGCCTTAGTTCCGAGAGCTTCGGAAAGCTTCCTCAGTATTATCCTGTCATTTTTATTTTGCATTCTTCTTCACCAATTCCTCTGCAATATACGCAGCTTTCTCGGTCAAGGCGCCTACGCCCTGGCCCAGAGAAGTCGAGCCTCCGCCCTTGCCGCCGAGGTCTGCGCATATTTCTGAGGCAAGCTTGCCTGCGTTGACCGAAGTGTTTGCACCGGACGATACGAAAACAAAAGCCTTTCCTTCTTTTGTCCCGATGAGGGCAAGGACCCTGTCGTCCTTGGAAAGCTGCCTGGAAATTTCCTGCAGCAGCTTCATGTCCGCATCAGCAATAGCCGCGGCGAGGAAGCCTTTCTGTATTTTCGCCTCGAGCTTCCTTGCGATTTTTTCGGAATGCTTCTCCGCCGAGGCTTCGACTTTTTTCCGCAAGGCCTTCCACTTCTCGAAAACCTTCTCGCCTTCGCCGAGGATTTTTTCCCTCGGGACGCCGAGTATGGATTCGCACTCCTTGAGCAGCGAGCTTATCCTCTTCTTTTCTTTTTCCGCGGCAGGGCCAGCGACGTACGTGAGCCTTACTATGCCGTCCTGTATGCGCTCCGCGCGAAGTATCATTATCTCCCCGATTTCCGAAGTGTCATCCTCATGCGTCCCGCCGCAGGCTTCGGTGTCAAAGCCAGGTATCTCGAGTATGCGCAGCTCGGCGTTGGGAATGGCCCCGCCCTGGTAGATTCGGAAGCCAAACCTCCTCTCAGCTTCGGTGCGCGGAAGTATGTGCTTCTTTGCCTTGATGCCCTTCTTCACGATGCCGTTCGCCATGTCTTCTATCCTTTCTATCTCCTCTTCCGTGAGCGCAGCGTAGTGGGTTATGTCGATATGTGCCTTGTCGATGTCCTTGAACGCGCCGTGCTGCCACACGTGCTCGCCAAGGACGTGCCGTGACGAGCCGTTGATTATGTGCGTTGCCGAATGGTGGCGCATTATCTGCTCGCGCCTGGGCCAGTCTATCCTGCCTTTGACTATGTCTCCGCTCTTGAACGTCGGGTTCTCGACTTCGTGGACAATCACTCCGGCAATCTTCTCAACGTTGTATACTTTGCAGCCGTCGATGGTGCCGTGGTCCGGCTCCTGGCCGCCTGCGCGCCCATAGAAGCATGTCTGGTCGAGAACGACGAACTTGCTGTCGATGATTTTCAGCACACGGGCGGAAAATTCTTTCATGAACCTGTCTTCGTAGAAGAAGAGCTTAGTAGCGGGCATGTCGCTGACGTCCGCGCCTTTCGACGAAGCTTCCTTCTCAAGCACGTGCTTCTCCGTCACTTTGACGTAGAACTCTCCCGGGATTTCCACCTTTACGTTCTTCGCCGCAGCAACTTCCCTTACGAGCTCGGGAGTAACTCCGTTGCTTTCGTAGAGCTCCGTGAGCTTTTCTGTGTTGAGAGGGACCTTGCGCTCGACAAGCCCTTCGATAATTCTTACAGCCCGCCCGCGCGTTTCCTTGAACCGCCTCTCCTCGACTTCGAGTATCTCCTCTACGTTGTCCAGGTTCTTTGTGAGCCGTGGCTCATGCTTTCTCAGGTACTTTGCATGCGCTTTGCACGTCTCGAAAAGCGAAATGGGGAACTTGTATTCGTCTATGAACGACTGTGCCCTGCGCAGGATGACGCGCAAGTTGTATCCGCCGCCTACGTTTGAAGGAAGCTGGCCGTCTGTGATTGCGTAGAGCAGCGTTTTAGTATGGTCCGCTATGGCGTATAGAGCTTCAAGTTGCTCGGTTGAACTCTTCAGTTTCTCCAGGGGCACGCCCAATTCTTTTGCCACAGCACGCTTCGCGTTCTCGTAATCCTTTACTTCATCCATGTTGAGCACGCCTGCGAGCTTCGAATATCTAAGGAAAAGTTTCGGGTCGTATTCGGCGTGCTTCTTCAGCGACTTCATCACAGGGCCGTAAGAGCAGTCGTAAAGCGTTGGAGTAGCGTTGCTGAGCCACACAAACCTTTCGTGGCCAGCTCCCATGTCTATGAGCGGGGGCGACATCTGGCTGTGCTTCTCCGGAGTTCCTACGAACTCCGTGAATACCGCGTTTCCTAGCTCAAGACCGCGCACGAAAAACTCCAGTGAATATCCGAAGGCTGAAGGACCGACCCACACGTCCTCGACGAAGGAGATTTCCTCCTTCGGTATCTTGAAGACTTTTGTCATGAGCCTCCAGTCGATGCCCATGCATTCGTCCTTCCAGTAGCCTTTCTTCTCTCTGGGATTGTGCTGCGCAAGCTGGCCCAGCATGATGAAGCTAGTCGTATGGCGGCCGCTCACGCCGACGTTGGGAATGTCGTTGAAGCGCAGGCACGTTTGCGGGACGTACATGGGGTTAGATGGAAGCTCGAAGACCGTCTTGCCTGCAACGGAACGCTGCACATCTATCACGCTGGCAATGGTGAAATACAATCCCGGGAACCACCTGCACACCGTGGGGTAGGAAGGATACGCAGTGTGCCCCTCCTTGACGAAGAATTTTTCTATCAGCTTGAGCGCCTTGAGGTAGTCGACTTTCTTCAGGCCTGCTGGAGAGCTCCCGATGAAGCCGTAGGACGTGCACGGCGGGTCGGGGCAGACTTTTTTGCTCGTCAGTGTCCAGAAGAACTTCCCGCAGCTTTCGCACTTCTTCCGCTTGAAGCCTTCTTCCTCGAACAGCTTGACCTTGTAATATCTGTCGGGCTCAGCGTTGAACTTAGCCCTTATAACATCCTTTGAGATTACCATGGCTATCCCTAAACCTAGTCCTAATTAGAAGGATGTTGAAATAAAAACCAAATCTTCTACATAGTTAGCCGAACAGTGCACCAAGTCCTTCAACAGCTTCCTCGGCCTTCTTCTTTGCTTCCTCTTCGTTCTTCTCTTCCTTCTTTTCTCCGGCCGCTGGTGCTGCTGCAGGTGCCGCTGCCGCTACTGGCATTGCCGCCTTTGCGATTGCCTCGTCTATGTTGACTCCCTCAAGGGCAGACACCAAAGCTTTCACTTTGGCTTCGTCTGCGCTCTCTCCGGTAGCCGAGACAACCTGCTTGACGTGCTTGTCGTCAATAGGCTTGCCAGCGCTGTGCAACAGCAGTGCCGCATATACGTAATTCATGTCTCGCACCTCATCTTATTTCAGGACCTTCTCCTGGAGGGCTTTCGCCTGAGCGGCAGCCTTCGCGAGTACGTCCCCAATCATTTCCTTCTCGAATATGTTTGCTTCCATCACAAGCGCGCGTGCGTCCCAGAACGCCTTCTGGATTGCAAGCGGCGCAGTAAACTTGGTTATGAATCCTGTGTTGAGTGAGAGGTTGACTCCAGCCTGGACGGCAGCTCCTATCATCCTGACGTACGCTTCTGCGTCGACGTCGAGTATCTCCTTCGAATAAATCGTGCCGTCGTCCCAGGCGCTTACCATGTTCATTACTATTTCCATCGGCTCGAGCTTGAGCATGCTCAGCACGACTGCCGCGTCTTCAGTGACTGCCGCACCTGCCTTGACTATGACCTTGTCGTCTGCGATTGCAATCTTCCCGCCTTCCACTCGCGTCTTCAGCCCTACCTTTCCGAGCGTTGAGATTGCGGGTCCGGGCGCGATTCCGGTAGGCCCTTTCTTTGCGACAACGTCCTTTCCGACGACGTCGCCCGCCTTTGCCGGGCTGGTCGACTTGTTCTTCTTGATGAGCTGGAATAGCTTGAACGCGTCTATGTCTGCGAATATCAGTGCCGGCGAGCCCTTGAGCAGAGGCTCAAGGTCCTTGAAGTTCTTGCCTGCTTCCTCGAGCGACTTAGCTATTACTCCCTTGCGCGCCATGCGGATGGAAACACCGTGCTTCTTGAGCTCGTTCTTTATGCTAAGCTGCGCCTTGCCGGGAAGCTTGGAGAAGTCTATCACTCCGACAGTCTTGGACTTCTGCGTGAGCTCCTTCAGTTCCTTTGCTTTCTGGATCTTTTCCTGGCGAACCATAATTATCCCTTAATCTCGACCTTCGCGGCCTTGCCCATGGTCAGCTTGATGTAGCCGTTCCTTACCTGCGCCTTTCCAGGAAGGCTCTTCTTGATTTCTTCTATGACTCTTGCCGCATTGTCGCGTATCTGCTCGTCGCTCATGTCCTCGCGTCCGACGGGAGCATGGATAACAGGAGAGTCCTTCATTTTGAGACGGACAGAATTTTTCATGCCCTCCGCTATCTTGTTGGGGTCTGCATTGGGCGGAAGCAGCTTTGGCATCTTGCCCTTTGGAGCGAGATATTTTCCAAGAACCTTGCCGACCAGGGGCATGAGAGGCGCTTCGGCAAGGTAAAAGTCATAACTGCGGCAGAATAGCTTGGCGCCCTTCTTGTCGGCTTCCATCGAATTGATATCGGTCTTTCCGACGACCGGCTCGAAGTTCTTGACGCTGTCGGAAATCACGCACACTTTCGCTTCGGCGCCCGTTCCGTGGGGAAGCACGACTTCCTTGGTTATCTTGCTGTCGGGCTTCTTCATGTCGATGTTCTTGATGTTGACTGAAAGGTCGAAGGTCTGTACGAATTTCTTCTTCTCAGAATTAGCCCTCGCCCACTTAATCGCTTCTTCGAGGGGCATCGCTTTTCGCGGTACGGATTCCGTTGTTCCCGGCATATGTGAATCCTCCTGCTACCACCCAACCCTTTTGCTCAGTCGGAAACTTCACAAAAGCGTTGACGGAAAACGTCTCGGGTGCTTGCAGTAGTAACTCTATCACGCACCGGCAAACTATAAAAGCTTAGAAAATTTGCTCCTCGGCAGGCTTGCGTTCCTCGACGCTGTGCCTTACTTCTCCTATCTTGTTTTCTATGGAAATAAGCTTCTCTATCAGGTGCTGGTATTTCGTTTCCATCTCTCCTACCCTGCCGAGCCTGGCCTCTATTGAGAAGAGTCCGCGGTTGATCATCCCTTTCGTGCTCTCGATTTCATTCGAGAAGAAAAGCAGCTGCTGCCCGACTTTTTCGGAGAGTTCCCTGTGGCGCGTTTCCATTGTCTGTTCCACTGCCGCTATCTTCTTCGTCACGCGCGACCTGTTGTAGATAGTGATGACCATGATAACGAGAATCGCGCCGACTATTGCGGCGGCTAGGCTCCAGAATTGAAATAGCGCCAGCCCTGCCAGGGCTATTATGTAGAGCACTGCAAGGGTAGCAGACTTGGACATGCAATTAATGGGTAACAAAACTATTAGAGAACTACAGCTTGACTGCACCTGATTCTATCTCTTTTATTACTTCCTTCGGGTCCTTGCCGTCGACGGTCACGCCGCAGCTCACGCACGTGCCCAGTATCATCTTCACTTTCTGGACGGATGTGTCGCCTTTTTCCTTGGCTATGTCCTGTATGTCCTTTAGCTTGAGGTTTCCTGCAATGGTGCGGCCGCCCCCTTCCTGTGGCTTGCTCAAAGTTTCAGTCTTCAGCTTCTTCTTTATCAGTTCAGGTACTGTTGGCATAGCAATCACTTCTTTTTCTCGTATAGCCTTACTGCCGTGTTGGGCAGGGTAAGCGGGATCGGTATGACGGCCTCGAGGAGTTCTATGGTAATTTCGCCCTTGACATCGTCGACCCTGGTTATCTTGGCTTTCTCGCCCTTGAACGCGGGGCCGCCCGTCACTTCGACAATGTCGCCGACATCGAGCTTGATCTGGCGCTTTTCGGGAACTAGGAACTTCTCGACTTCCTCGACTTTTACGTCGCTGGCTACGATGCCGCGTATGTGCGGAAGGCCCTTGACAGCGTTTTCTATGTCGGCTATCTCCCCTTCCATGAAAATGTAGCCGCGCAGGTCCTCTGTCTGGAACACGGATTTCACCGGTATCTTCTTCGTCTGGACTCTGGAGACTATGCTGTCTATCACCACGCCTTCGCGGCCTGTTGTGGTCCTCAGGGTTACTATGGGCATATTATCACTATATTCCGCCAACCGCGGGTCCGAGGAATGCGAAAAACAGGAATATCGCAAAACCTATCAGGCCTATTATGGCAATTCCAAGACCAGTTATCTTGGAAGCTATCTTGAATTCCTCCGGGTCGGGCTTGCTGCTAACGAGGAGGACTCTTCGGCTTTCCCTTATGAGCCTCTTGAGTCTTTCCGTTACGTTAAGCATGGCTAATTACAAATAGCAAAACTTAAAAGGCGCCGTTTTAGATAAAAGGATTTCGGTTCTATAGTTTGCATGAAGTGGTACGTTGAGAGCGTGGCGCATTACAATGGCTTTCCCGGGCCGCTCTCGCTGAAGACAGGCTACATAGGAGGCTCCAGAAGATTCTTTATAGACAGGAGGGCAGCAACGTTCACATTCAAGATGAGCGATGCTACGGGGACTTACAGGATAGGCGGAGGGTCTATGCCGGTAGAGGTTTCAGGTGCCCTAACTAGGGCTATGTCCGCTAAGGAAAGGAAGAGGGTGCGCACCGCCTTCGTAAAGGCGCTCACATCTCCTGAGATCGTCATTGGCGCGCACGAAACAGAAGTTTGGACTGTATCGGGAAAAGAAAAAACCCCCGACTATGCAAAAATCAGGGAATTGGTATATTCTGTAGCCAGCCCTAGAGAACTGAGGAAAGAACTGGAACGGGCATTTGACTACACTATTTGAGGAAATCGATGCCGAGGACGTTCTCGACTTCCTTGCCGCTCTTCGAAGCCAGAAGCTGGGCGTAGGGGCTCGTCACGCCCGTGACTATTACCATCGCGCGGATGGTTTCGCCTAGCTCCTTCAATATCTGGGCACCCCAGATTATCTTTGCATCAGGGTTGAGCCTGGTGGCAACAGCCTCCACGATGTCCCTGCACTCTTTCGTTGTTATGTCGGTGCCGCCAGTCACGTTGATGAGAGCTCCGCGGGCGCCGTCAATCTCGACGTTGAGAAGCGGGTTGTTCAGAGCGCGCTCAACAGCCTCAAGTGCGCGGTTCTCCCCATCGGAGTCTCCCATGCCTATCATTGCAAAGCCGGCATCGCGCATAACCGCGCGCACGTCTGCAAAGTCAAGGTTGACAAGTCCGGGCCTTGTTATCAGCTCAGTTATTCCCTTGACCGCGTTGACCAGGACTTCGTCGGCAATCTTGAAAGCCGTCTGTATCGAAACGTCTGGGACGATGTCCAGCAACCGGTCGTTGGGTATTACTATCAGCGTATCTACTGCATTTCGCATCCTTTCGAGGCCGCCTTTCGCGTTCTCCATCCTCTGCTTTCCTTCCATTGTGAAGGGCAAAGTGACTATTCCTACAGTCAATGCCCCGGACTTCTTTGCGAGGTCGGCAATAATCGGGGCTGAGCCTGTTCCTGTCCCGCCTCCCATTCCGCATGTGACGAAAATAAGGTCGGAGCCCTCTATGCGCTTCTTGAGCTCGTTCTTGGTCTCCTTCGCGGCTTCCTCGCCTATCTTCGGGTCGGCGCCTGCGCCGAGGCCTTGTGTGAGTTCTTTTCCTATGAGGACTTTGACGTCTGCATCAGAATAGAGAAGGTCCTGGGCGTCCGTGTTGACAGCAACAGTCTCTGCGCCCACGACTCCTACTTGCACGAGCCTTGTTATGGTATTGTTTCCGGAGCCTCCGCATCCGATTATCTTTATGCTTGCTTTTTTCGACTCGAGAAGTTTTCTCAGTTCATCGTCGGCTGAGTTTCTGCCGACTTTTTCCGTAGAAAGGACGCCCATTTCAATCACCACAACGAAATTCTCAGCAATTTCGCATTTCTTACTGAGTTATAGTAAATTGTTTCGTAATTATTTAAGTTTGCGGACGGATTTCGCGATTTTCTTTAAGAACTTTCCCTTTAGAATGGAAAGATTCTCAGGTGAAAATTGATGCAGAAAGGGGACTTCGTAAGGATCAACTACATCGGAAGGCTCGAGTCGGGCGAAATTTTTGACCTGACCGACGCGGAAACCGCCAAAAAGGAGAAGATATTCAACCCAAAGGCGCGCTACGGGCCGGCGCCGATAATAGTGGGCGCAGGCTTCGTCATACCAGGCATAGAGAAAGCCCTTTCTGAAATGAAGGTCGGCGAGAAAAAGGCGGTTGTAGTCAAGCCGGAAGAAGGCTTCGGGGTAAGGGACCCGAAGCTGGTCAGGACCGTGCCGCAGAAAGTCTTCCGCAACCCTCCCGAGCCTGGCATGGTGGTGGACTTTGGCGAAGCCAGGGGCCGCGTCCAGTCAGTTTCTGCAGGCAGGGTGCGCATCGACTTCAACCATCCGCTTGCGGGAAAAGCCCTGAAATACGACCTGGAAGTCGTCCAGAAGATAGACGGCCAGGAAGCCCAGGTTAAGGCGGTCCTGGAATTCTTCGGTGCGGACAAAGCCGGGGTCAAGATAGAGAAAGACTCTGCAGAGGTTTCGGCACCAATGCCGCAGCAGATAAAGCAGCGGATAAGCGCGCTCGTTCTTGAATACGTGAAGGGCATTTCGAAGGTAAATTTCGTCGAATCCTACCAGAAAACCCCCGAAGGCAAGCCAGCGTCTAAAGAGACGGGCTCCCATGAGCCGCCAAAGAAGACCTAAAGGGACCGAACCGAAACCTTTATAAGCTTTGTGCTACCTAGTGGTAGTTAAGTGATGACAATGTTGTTCAAATCAACTAGGGATTGGAAAACTCTGCTCACCCCTGAGGACGAAAAGCGCCTTAACGAGGTAATAGAGCGTGCAGCCAAGCACCGCGGAGCCTACTTCAACGCTGAAGAGGTCAAGAACGCGCAGCTTTGGTGTGCCCTCCTTGAAGCAAGGAAGGAAAATGCGCAGCTCGAGGCCCGCGTAAAGCGCTTGGAATACCTTCTCGGCGGAATACTGAGCAGGAACAAGCGCCTCGCAGACGCCAGGGGAGACCTCCTGGAGAGCGTAGGCAGGTTTTAGATTTCCTTTTAATAATCATCTATAGCAACCAAATTCATAGCTGACTGGTTTCGGCCGGTCGGCGAAGATGGTGTAGTAATAGTGGAAGTAGAAAAGTTCGGCTGTTTCTAGCTTAGAACAATTCGATTTTCGCGCAAACTACATTCACAAGCTAGGTGAAATAAAAATGGCATTCGGAAAAGGCGGCTTCGGCGGACCTCGCGAGATGCACAAGGCAACTTGCAGCGACTGTGGAGCTGAGACTGAGGTTCCATTCAAGCCTCAGGAAGGACGCCCTGTATATTGCAGGGACTGCTACCAGAAGCACAAGCCTCAGAGGATGTAAGTTCTCTGTAGTTTGAGCTAAGGTAGAAACTGATTTTCTTCTTTCTTTTCTAATTTCATTTGCTTTGCTACGCAAAGTTATCTTATCTATTCTATCAGGATTCCGAGCCTGTCGGACCTTGCCTTGTCCGCCTTGGGATTGTCCGATTTGTTCCCGTCCGCCACTTCTATCAGCGTGTGGAGCTCCCGGCCTATGAAATCTTTTGCTTCGCCGAGGATGGAAAGCTGGTCTTTCTTCTCCTTGGCGTTCTTGAAGTGCTCGTCCTTTGCGATGAAAAGCGTTACTTTCCGCGGGTTTGGGATTTTCGCAAGCTTTTTCACGCTCTGGATGTCTTCCATAGCCTTGCGTATCATGGTTTCCTGGGCTTCGAGCTTGGGGTATATTTCCTTTTCGCTGGACTTCGGCCAGCCTTCAGTATGAATGAACTTCTTGTGCCCGAGGATGCTCCATAGCTCTTCGCATGCGTGGGGAGTTAGGGGAGCAAGCATCCTTGCTATTTCCTCCAGCGCCCACTTGAGCACTTTCTTGTTGGCTTTCTCAACGCCTCCGGTGCGCTTGATGTACCACTTGAGCGCATTGTAGGTGTTGAACAGTGCCGACTGGACGCCGCTCCTGAACTTCAGCCTGTCGAACTCGTAAGTTGCGTCTCTGATCGACTTGTTGACCTCGCCGATGAGCCACTTGTCTACAGAACTGCTCTTGCCTTTCGCGTCTTTGAGACCGTGCGAAAGGTCGTGCAAAAACTGGTAGCGCCCGCGGTAAGCCTGGAGGTTTTCATGCCTCCAGTCGGGGTCTTCCAAGCCTTCCGACGAAGCGACGGCGTTTATCCTTGTCAGGTCTGCGCCGAACTTTTCCACCGTGTCCTTCAAGCTGAGCACATTGCCTTTTGACTTGGACATCTTCTGCCCCTCGACTATTATCATCCCGTTTATTCCGAGCGCGCGCGGCCAGAGCTTCTGGGGGAAAAGCGCAGTGTGGTGGAAAAGGAAGAATGTCAGGTGGTTTGGAATGTGCTCTTTTGCGGTGATTCTCAAGTCCACGGGATACCATGACTCGAACTCCTTCCTCATCTCTTTCAGCGCAGCCGGAGCTATGCCGGTGGCTTTGCATATCTTCTTGGAATCGCCCTTGCCCAGGAAAATGTGGTCAAAGACCACCTCAGTCATCTGTTCCCTGCGGATGTCGTGCTTCCTGATGGCTTTCGATATTGTGTAGAATGCCATGTAGATGGTGCTGTCGCTGAGCGTCTCTACAATCCACGACGGATCCCAAGGAAGCGGCGTGCCTAAGCCGGATTTTCGCGCGCAAGCCTTCTCGTGCAGCGCGTCGATGGTCTGGTCAAAGTAAGTCCTAGCCTCGTCGGGCATAACGCTCATCGATGAGAGCAGCTTGCGCACCTTTGCCTTCCAGTCCGGGTCCGAGTACTTGAGGAACCACTGGTTCTCCAGTATCTTGATGTGGCACTTTGTGGTGCACCTGCACACGACAGTGGCGGTGGGCTCCCACATAGAGCTTGCAATAGCTCGCTTCTTGAACGACGCTATCAGTTCGTCCTTCGCAGCAGAAACCATCTTGCCGGCGAATTCGCCGCAGGCTGCCTTGAGCTTGCCCAGATGGAATTCCTTTTTGTAAATTATCTGCGTGGCTTCGTCTAGCTCCTTGCGCTGATTCGCTGAGCCTATCTTCATCTGGTTTACCAGCTCTTTCGCAGGCACTTCATGGAGGCCTGGGGTTTCAATGATAGGCACAGGCTCAAGCTCGGTGGACTGCACATGGAACCTCTCGAGCTCGGCTGGATTCTTGAGGAGCTCCTGCACGCCCGCATAGTCGTAAGGCGCGTGTGCAGGCACCGACATCACTATGCCTGTCGCGATTTCAGTGTCAACGAAGTGAGCCGGAAGTATGGGAAGGTCGGCGCCACCAAGCGGGTCTTCCACTCGCTTCCCGAGAAGCTGCTCGGCCGGGACATGGCCAATCTGCCTGATGTCATGCAGCTGGTCGGCCAGTTTCGTGACAGCTTGTGTGGAAACTACCCAGAGCTCGTTGCCTGCCATAGCAAGAGCGTATTCCGTATCGGGGCTCGCCCACAGGTTCGTAACGCCATAGAGCGTTTCGGGCCTGAGAGTAGCACAAACAAGGTATATGGGAGCGCGGTATTCCGAGGAAAGCGCATCCTTCAGCTTGAATTTGATGAGCGTGTATTCCATCGGGCTCTCCCCTTCGCCCTCAAGCCTGTCGTGGTCGCCGGTCGGGCTCTGGTCGTGGGGGCACCATATCACCGGATGGGTTCCCTGGACGACGTAGCCTTGCTTCCTCAGGGTCTTGTACTGCCATTCGATGAAGGAATTGTAAGTAGGCGTTATCGCCGTGAAGAATTTCCTGCTCCAGTCGATGCTCATTCCGGCTAGCTTGTAGTCGTCTTCGAAGCGCTTTGCCCAGAACTCCGCCACGAACTGCGGGTCCTTTTTCATGCGCTCTATCTCCGCTTCGGTTGCGCCCGAGTTCTTGAAGGTGTTGAGCTGGACAGGGTCGCCGAGGTTGAGGCGCTCAACAGCCCCGAGTATGGGCTCGCCGGTTGCATGGAAAGCCATGGGGAATAGAACATTGAAGCCCTGAGCGCGCTTGAACCGCGCATACACGTCTGCCCTGAGAGTCGAGTAGGCATGGCCGATATGAGGCGCGCCGTTGACGTAGGGGTAAGGAACAGTGACGAAGACTTTCTTTTCCTTCGGTTCAGGCTCAAATGCCTTCTTCGCTTCCCAGGCAGCCTGCCATTTCTTGTCTAGCTCTCGGAAGCTGAGTTCGGGCATAGTCTCATCAGTCAATTAGTAGAACAACTATTTATCCCGTTCGTTTGTCTAACTAATAGAATGCCCTCGTAGCTCAGTTTGGACAGAGCACTTGCCTTCTATCTTTGATAGAAGATTTGACCGAAAGGGATGACAGGAAGAAAGCAAGGGGTCGCGGGTTCAAATCCCGTCGGGGGCATCCAGAAGGATTTGTACCTTGGTTCACACGAGAGACCAAAGGTCTCTGGTGCCCCAAAGAGCTTTCGCTCTTTGAGGAATCCCGTCGGGGGCATTTATGCGAGTCAACCCGCAGAACTATTTCGACCAGATGAATGCTGACAGGACAGGCTTGCAGACAGCAGGCAAGCTGCGCTACCTGATCGCGGACGTCTTCAAGGCGATGGGAGCGAAAGTAGAATATGGCACCGAAAAGGGCGGCTACAAGCCTGACATAATAGCTACAGAAGGAAAGAAGAAATATTTCGTCTTTGTCCGCGAAGACCCCTCGTCTTCCGAGATAGCAAAGCTTGCCGAGGCCAAGAAAGCGCTGAAGGCGACGCCAGTCTTAGTGACAGATTCGCTCAACTACAGGACCCTTCTGGCAAAAACAGGCATGAAGGAAGCTATGGGAAAGGGCCTGGAGATCATGCTGGTGAGCCAGAAAGGCGCCTACGTCTGGTTCCCTACGTTCGAGAGCATGACCCAGTTAGTCGAAGTCCGTGAGTAATACTTATTATATAAGGCATGGGCAAATTGTATCAGGCAGTTTCAGGAAACGACTATAAAAAACACCGCCGGAATATAGATTTAGGGGATTTTCTTGACGCGTGTCATTGCATGTCTGGGAGGCAAAGGAGGCGTAGGGAAGACTACGCTCGTTGCGAACTTGGGAACGGCCATGACAGAGCTGGGAGCAAACGTCCTGGTAGTAGATTCGAACCTTACGACTCCCAATCTCGGGATACACCTTGGAATACCGCTCTATCCAAAGACTTTGCACGATGTTCTCAAAGGAAAAGCCCACATCAACGAGGCTATTTACAGGCATCCGACGGGGCTTCGAGTCATCCCGGCAAGCCTTGCGCTTTCTGACTTGCGTGGAGTCAACCCGAAGGACCTTCCGAATGCTCTGCTGGACATACTTGGCATAGTTGATATTGTTCTGATAGACGGCGCCGCAGGCCTGGGAAATGAGGCTCTGGCGGCGATAGAAGCTGCAGACGAGCTTCTTCTGGTGAGCACTGCAGACCTTCCGGCAGTCACGGACGCGCTGAAGGCGGTAAAGCTTGCGCAGCAGGTTGGGACAAAGCCGACAGGAATAGTAGTCAACAGAATACTTGGAAAGAAGCATGAGATGACCCGCGAGGAGATACGCAGTATGCTTGACGTTCCGATACTTGCGGAGATACCGGAGGACCATTCCGTAGGGGAAGCTATAGCGAATCGCGTGCCTGTAGTTAAGCACAAGCCGAGAAGCCACGCATCGCGCGAGATGAAGAAGCTCGCAGCCACGCTTCTGGGCTACGAAGTCAAGGAGCCCTGGTGGAAGAGAGTTTTGGGTGTCTAAGTTGGAGTGCCCTGAATGCGAGAAGCCGATGAGGCAGATTGAGGCAGACACGGGGCTTGGGATTTCTGTCGAGTCCCATTACTGTCACAAATGCGACGTTTCCCTGACTGAAAGGGAAGCCCTTGAGAAAATGGTTGACAAGATTTCTTCGAAGAAAAACTTCGTTGTAAGCCAGCTTCGCTACAAGGGAGCTGCGTCCTGATGGACGACGCGCTTGAGCGCCTGCGAAAGAAAAAGAAGAAGCGGAAGCTCGAGGAGGAAGCCGAGAGAGACATGACGCCGGT
>Ga0187892_10006764_pt1 | contig 16802 bp, 13 predicted proteins | sample MA1701073metaG_FD_139345 | JGI IMG/M metagenome (GOLD analysis project Ga0187892, IMG submission 139345) | Bio-ooze microbial communities from a basaltic lava cave in the Kipuka Kanohina Cave System on the Island of Hawaii, USA - MA170107-3 metaG ... | reverse complement strand
GGATGGAAAGATTCATGTCAACAAATGGATGCTGGGCCATCTCTCCCATTGGAACCAATATTCCATTCTGATGGAAGAAAGGCGCCATCTCGAATATCGTCATAGAAACAAAATAGCTCCAGATTTACAACGATCGCCGCTTTCGCTTTATTGGGAAGAATTGGTTATCAACGTTGGGTATGCCATTCAAGAAGTCCTTCTTTTTCTTGGAGAGGCATTTTTTCGAGGAATTGCCGATCTAGAGGGGGAGGAATGGGAAAATAAGAAGGAATTCGAGGACAGGGCAGAAACCATCTCACCACTGGTATGGGTTGCATTGATTGGGATCATTTCGCTTGTCATCCTGGGAATCGTGGTATGGTTTTTTATGTCCAACACAAAAACAGTTGGGTTTCGTGGTTCGCACCCCGTTCTTCTTATGGGTGCCGTGGGAGCTCTTGTGGGAGGCATTTTGGCTGAAACAATTCGAATAAGTGATTTTGACCTTGCGCAACAGCCTTCTTCAGCCAAAACCCGCTGGCATTTGTTTAGCCCCAAAAACAAAGGCGTTTCTCTCCGCCACCGAGGTGGTGGCAAAGCACTTCTGCTTTCAATAGAAGAGAATCCAGACCAAGTGAACCTGTTGAATTTAGTGGCAGACAGTTCAAACCTCAAAAACAGCCGCCTGGCAACAAAGATCCGGTCAGGATTGTTGGGCTTATCCCTTGATAGGCTGGATATTGAACAAGAAATAAGTGAAGGGGTTTTTGATTTGGAATTGAAGGGGCTTCTTTCCCTCGATATTAATAACGAGAACAAACCTGATCTTGTGAGATTGCATCAATGGCTCCGCATTTTAAATTTGATTCCGATTGCAGCGACCCAAGAAAAAGTGCAAGTCCTGTGGGCTGTTTTCCAAAATTCAACTCAGGTAGACCCAGAAAAAATCGACGTGCTGCAATATTTCAAACTTCTCAATGATGAGGAGGAACTTTCCCCAGAGAAGGTGTTGGAATTTCGGACTCAATTCCTTTATGAGTTTCTTTATCGTTTGGTGGCGAAATTGGCGGATCAAACAATTCAGTTGGTTGCAGAAGAGATCGCTCAGGAGAAAGGACTTGATATCAAACGCTCGTCGGAGTTTGTTGTCAATGTGGAAGCAGATATCACTCGTCTTAAGAGGATGCCAGTAGGACAATTCTGGCGGCATGTACAAGATTTGTCCCTGCTGGGTCAAAATATTTCTGTTGTTGTACCTTTTCTGACTGAGCAGACGTTTGAAGAAATCAAGAAATTCAACAATTCCGTTAGAAGAATGAACGAATGGGGCATTGCCCCGAGTTTTAGCGACTTTATTTGGCCCAATGACTATGTTGCGGCTCTTCTTGCTTGGCTTGAAGGTTTGGAATCTTTGATAGAAAATAGCGAGGGAAAGGCCGCCACTGAGGAAGACAAGGCGAGAAGGCATGAAATCTTAGCCGATTCAATAACAAGAAAATCTAAGTCTGTCACGCGCTTAAATCCCGGTAATTTTGATGGCTTAGCCATGCAAGTCAATGTGCTTATTGACAATAGAGTTCAGGCGTTACAGAAGCTTCTTGCTAAATCGGGTTCGATTGGAGAAACACCTTCCGTTCTGCCAAGAGACTCTCTTCCCTTATTTTTGTTTGCAACCCAACCTATTAGATGGGATGACCCAAATCTGGCAACAACTTTGGCGGATGAAGTTGAGGAGTTGGAAAAATTGAAAGACAGAATCGGGCCGGCCTTCATAAAGATCTTCTACGAAATTTTCGATTATATTTTCTTGGAGAGAGATGAATTGTCCTCCGGACTTGAAGACGTGTTCGGAAATGACTTTGTTGCAATGGTAAAACAAGCAAGAAAACGAGTTAGAAAATTTGCTGATATGGCTGATAAAACAAAGCCTCTTCAACGGCTTCAGATTGATGGGAACACAATATCTCCTTTCACAGGCGCATATGTGGTGGTGGGTTTAACGGAGGAAGGACAAAGAGAGTTAGATCAAAATTTAGAGGAAGGCAGAATTCCTCGTCGATATACCAAGGCGTCCCAAGAAAGACGAGAGTTCGCCCACGGGGTTAGATTGTCTGCCAATCCAGCACACACGCCTTTTCTTTCTGTTGACTTTGATACAGACCAAGTTCGTCCTGTCTCCAATATAGACAGCCCCTTTCCAGGGGGAAAAAGTGGGACGACGAAAACGGCCATCGAGGTTCTCAGGATAGCCAATGATCTCCTGAGATTGGAAGAAATGGGGACACCACAAAATATTCGGAAACTCATGGCTCCGGGAGAACGAATTTCGCTTCGCCATTTTTCCAACGCGATACATGTTCAAAATACCATAGACTCCGCTATTGCCCAACGAAACGCATATGAGATCCTCGCAAAAAGAATTACGGAAATAGAAAAACAGATGGAGAGCGACCATATCCAAATTCAAATCCCAACTGATCCGGATGCAGAGATGTTAGCGATTCGAGATGCACCAATTTCACCGGCGCGCGAGGGAAGACCCTCACCCCCTGAGGTGGGATCTCTGCCGGGAACTTCTCATGAGTGGGATTTGGATGATCTGCATAGCAGTCACAGTTTATTGAACCGGATTGGTTTAGCCTTACCTTTTTGGATTCTTTTTGTTTTGGAGTTGGTTTTTTTGCCTTTTTCTCAATGGGCCAACGTGGGGGTCCTTGCCATAACCGCGTTCTCAGGGGGAAGGTTCTTTTGGCAATCAATTCGTACTGCCAAAGCCAAATTGAACAAAGGGAATCGCTATGGCTTAATTGAAGAAGCCCAAGGTTTTTCAAATTTGGAAAATCCACAAGGACGAATTGCCTCTATTGTTAACGGCAGAATCCATGTGGATAAAGAGGCTCTGGCTTTTCTCACGTTTGAAGAACAACGGTCCATATTATTAGAAGAAAAACGTCATTTGCGTTATCAATCTTATTTCGGACTTCTTGGGAGCAAAGGCCGTTTTTGGGGTTCTATTTATCTGGAAGAACTCGTCGTGAACATCTGGTTTCCTGGTTGGGACTTTCTGCTTCATTGGCGCGCCTCCCCCCTCGCACGCCAATCGGTTCGGCTTCAAAAGCATCTTAAAACAGCAACCACCGCCACCGCTTTGGTTGCGGCTCTGGCTGCGGTGGTTCCCAGTGGGCCTGTGTTTGGTTCAACATCCACTGAGGCGCTCAAGAATCACCCAGAAATGCTCACCCGCGCAGGGGGAATTCGTTCTGCTCATGATCAAGAGAACGAGCACTTGGCCGCGGCGTATCTCATTGCTTATCTTAAGCGAAAAGAGCACAATCAAACTTTGGATGAGATTCTGCGTCAAGTTCCCACTAACCCAAGCGCAAGAACCGTGGTGTCCCAATTCTCCATTGGGGAATTACCAGGAAAAGGCGAGGAAGACATCAAAGGATTAGAAACGTTGTTATCCAGGTTAAGTGGCCAAGAAACTGTAGCTGAACACAATGTTGTGGTTCTTTTGCATGCCAATGTCTCTCAAGAAGAAAAGACCCGTGTGGCGGACTTGATTAAGGGCTCCTCTGGAAAAGTCGCGATACTGGATTTAGCCAATGTGTCAGACCCGACCTTTTTTGTCAGTGGACAATATGATGTGGGTCAGATTCTGGAATTGGCTTTGGCTCAGTCTGGCTCGGGTCATCTTCTTGCGGTAGAAAAGATTTTGCGTAACAAGGCAGAAAGGCCCTCACTCCAACTTTTCACCCGTGTTCCTCAGGCATTCCGAACGCCTGAACAGTATTTGGCTTATGTAACTCTCTTCACCCATTTGGGTTTGGGTTGGCAAGCCTTTGGACCGGGAGAACTTCAGAATATCCTCAACGCCGCTGAACTCGCCAATCAAATGGCCTAATTTGAAATTTATTTTTGGACCGTGGGTTCTGGTGGTGGGGGTGCAATGAGCTTGTGGTAGCGGCAAAACCAATAAACAAAAAGATAATCCAAGCCAGGATAATCCTTCACAAAATCTCCTTTTAAGCGACGCGGGTTTCGCTGCCACAAAAAGGAATCTTTGGGTCGTTGAGAGACCGGTAGTGGTTCATAAGAATAGTCTCTGCGATACCCTCCTCCATATGTTTCTGCTATCTTTCGCCCGTTTTCCTTCCAATAAGCCTCGCCAAATCCTGTTTGGTTACGGGGATAAGAATCAAGAGCCTTTAAGACCGATTCAATTTGACCCTCTCTTATCGGATTTTGTTTTGTCCCTTCTTTTAGGGATGCGCAAAAAAGGGCGGCAGCCAAGGGATTGTCTTCATGTTTGTTGCTATCCCACCACCGATTTAACAACTCTGAATATTTTTCTTTTACAGTCGGATTTTTTTCAAGTTGGATCAAGTTATACAAAGAAATCACACTCAAATACCCGCGTCTGTGCCGGTCTGCGGCTGGATTGCCGGACGTCAAACGAATCAGATCTTCCTCGATATTAAACCACTCCAAAGCGGTTTGAAGAAGAGCATCTTGGGTATAGAGGTTCGACCTATAATATTCCTCGAATTGCGGTTCTTTCGAATAGACTTGGGCCGTTTTTACCATGTGCAGCACAATTAAGGCGTTGGACGCCAATACCCGCAAGTCATTCAATCTCTTAAAACGCGTGTCCTCTCCGAAAACGCGGTTCACCTTTTTTGGGAATTTACCCAAGCATTGAGCCAACAAACCTTCAAGTCTAATGCCTGGATAATCTTGGTTTCGTTGTCTGCGTGGAAAAAGATCATTTCGATACTGTTCCCGTAATACCACGCGTACCCGATCTAATAAATTCGCGACACCATTGACCGTGGGGAGGATTTGCTTAAACAGCTCGTTTTCGTTTTTCCTCTTTAAGGCGTCTTTGGTTTTTTCTATGCCTGGCCAAAATTCAGTGAAAGGGAGATAAGATTTAGCCTTTTTAAGCCCGGACAATATCTGTTTGGTTCCGTCTTTTTCCTCAAACAGTTTTCGAATTCCGGAGCGAATTTCTTCTTCTGTGAAATAAGGGGCCAGGCTTATGATGACTTTGTTCCCCTGCTTGATAGTGAGTCCGTGTGTTAGAAACCGACTGGTGAGAAGAGTCAGATCTTGCCTCATTTGTGCTTTTAAGAATCGATTGTCTATGTGTGGGTAAGCGGCGGCGTAGGCCAGATAAAACGCAGTGTAAGGATCTTTGCTAGGCGACTTCGGATAAGGCGTTCCATCAGGAAATACATACCGAGCCAAGAAGGGTTCCTCTTTTGTCCCTTTGATGGCGGAATGAAGAGTTTGAATTTCATTTTCTAACGCCTGGGCAACCAGTGGATCCTTGGTTGCCCCGTATCTCCAAGCCAAAGAGGCCACATAAAAGCTCGTGTAAGTTAACGCATCCCCAAGTTCATCTGGGGTCATATCAGGAAGGCGGGATACCACAAAACCATTCTCAAGGTGATTTGTTTCCAGCCGGTGACCCAGTTGCAGAGCCTTATCTTCCAAGAATTTTAATGAGACATTACGGAATTTCTCTATGTGGATGCTTTCCAATTCTCCATTGGCCAATCCAATCCAATAGACACGGGGTTCAATCGCATGGCCCTCCCGACCGGTCATAGAGAATTCCAGCCAGCGTTCTTCGTGTTTTCCGGCCTCGGGAAGATCTGCAATCTGAAGCTCCCGGCTATTCATAAGCTCATTGCGATTTAGGTCCCATATTTCGAGTCTAAACAGGCCATATGTTTTGTAGAGGAGACCTTTTTTGGGATAATTACCCCGTTTGAGGTGAAACGTCATACGATATAGGCCAGGCTCTAGCTGCAAAGGATCATGAAGACCCGCGAGGGCATAACCGGGCTTGTGTTTTCGGTAGTCACACTCCCAGCCTTTTCCTCCCTTTTTTCCAACGCCAAGTTGAAAATCTTTTTGGGGATCTAATTTCAAAATAGGATTTTTTTTGAATTCGAGCGAATAGAGTGCGGTTTGGCCCGGCTTAGAAATCAGGTTGATTCCTAAGATCAAAATGAGGGAATATGTGAACTTTCTCGGCAGGATGACCACGTGCACCCCCTAAAAGGGTACCCCCAGTTAGGGGGATGTCAAGGGAAGGAAATGCCTCATAAAGTCGGGTTGTTTTGGTATAATCCTTAGCCTTAAAGATGCCCTCGCTCTTAACTCTGAAAGAAAAAATCCATCAGATTTGGGACCGTATCAAAAACGCCGCCGAGCGCTCAGGCCGTTCCAGAGAAGAGATTCGCCTTGTTGCTGTCACAAAAACGGTGCCTCCTTCCTATATTAATGAAGCCATCGAGCTGGGAATAAAGGAATTGGGTGAAAGTCGGATTCAAGAAGCGATTGAAAAAAGACAGGAAATAAAAGATGGGAATCAAAAGGCGATCATCCATCATTTTATTGGTTCGCTTCAAACAAACAAAGTAAGGAAAGCAGTTGAACTGTTTCATCTCATACAAAGTGTAGATCGGCCTCGGCTGGCCGAGGTGCTAAACCGGGTTGTAAGAGAGATGGGCAAAATTCAGGATTGTTTAATTGAGGTAAAAATTTCTCCGGAGCCAACCAAGCGAGGGTTTCAACAATTGGAGGCGGAGGCTTTTATTAAGAATTTCAGGACATATTCGAATTTGCGTTTGTGTGGTCTCATGACCATTGCGCCTTTGGGGTTAAGTCACGGAGAAACCAAAAATTGCTTTCGTTCCTTTTATCGGTTCTTTGACAAGCAGAAAGACTTTTTTATTGACCGCCCTATTCTCTCCATGGGGATGAGCGATGATTTTGAAGCGGCGATTGAAGAAGGGTCCAATATGGTACGAATCGGGCGAGGCCTCTTCGGCGAACGGATGGGTCTATGAGACTTCCAATTACTGTGGGATTTATTGGTTTTGGCAAGATGGGACGTGCGCTGGCCCAGGGTGCTGTTTCGGCAGGCGTTCTAAGCTCCTCCCGTGTGATGGGCTTTGATGTTGAAGCCAATGCGAAACGCATTTTAAAGAAGTATAAATTTCGCCTGGCAAAAAATCTTGGTGAGCTCATAAAAACTGTCCAGCTTGTTTTTTTATGTGTGAAGCCCCAACAAATGGCTGAGGTGTTGGAGAAGTTGAAAATTTTATTGGCTTATCAAAAAGGGAAGAGACCTTGTTTTGTTTCCATTGCAGCAGGAGTTCCAATGCAGCGCCTCCAGCTGTCTTTGGGATTTAAAACTCCCGTGATTCGTGTCATGCCTAATACGCCCGCTCTTTTAAGGACAGGAATGAGCGCCATGAGTTGGGCCAAAGGAGCCCAGAAGAAACACAAGAGTTGGGTTAAGGCCATTTTTTCTTCTGTGGGAGAAACAATTATGATTTCGGAAAGGCACATGGATGCTGTGACCGCGCTCTCGGGCTCAGGGCCGGCTTATGGATTTTATTTGGCGGAAAGCATGATTGAAGCTGGAACCCGCCTTGGACTTAAAAAAAAAGTGGCAGAGACGTTGGTCCATCAAACTTTATTTGGCGCAGGAAATATGTTGGTTCATACTAAAGAGAAGGCAAACGTGTTGAGACAGAATGTGACCTCGCCGGGCGGCACAACCGAAGCCGCGATCAAAGAATTTGAAAGGAAAAATTTGAAAAGAATTGTAATTGAAGGAATAAAAAAAGCCGCAAAAAAGTCAAAGGAATTAAGTAAAAAATAAAGATGTCATCGCGAGGCCGCATTAAGCGACCCAAGAAATCTCATAATCTATGAGGTCATTTCGTCGCTTCGCTCCTCGTGACGACATAAGGATTTATGATTATACGCGTTCGGGTTATTCCCAATGCCAAACATTCGGAAATTATGGGCCGCGTGGGCTCCATTGTGCGCGTTCGTGTGGCTGCCGTGGCTGTTGACGGGAAAGCCAATCAAGAGCTTATGGATTTTTTAGCAGAATTTTTTGATGTTCGACCAAATCAAGTGGCCATCCTAAGAGGAGAAAAAGGGAAAGAAAAGATGATCGAAATCAAAGGACGGCCTGAGCTCGAGCTAGAGGACATCATGGAATCGATTCCATAAAATTCAACTTAAGGGAGGAAATCATGAAATATTTTGCCGGCTCTGTTGCTAGCCTACTGGTGGTACCGTTGGTTCTATCTGGTTGTGTGGGTATGAAAAAATACAGAACACTCGAGTCAAAATCCGATACGTTACAGCAAGAAGTTGATCTCTTAAGAGCGGAGAAAGCAGCCCTTCAGAAGAAGGGGGAGGAGTCCAAATCTCAATATGAAGACTTGGTAGGACAACTACAACAAGAAGTGCAGGAAGGCCAACTGAAAGTGACTCAATACAAAGACATGCTGTCGGTGGATGTGGCAGAAAAAATTTTCTTTGCTTCCGGGAAGGCCGCCTTGAAAGAAACCGGCAAAAAGGTTTTACAAAAAGTGGGCGAGGTGATCGCGCCGATGCAAGACAAGTATATCCGGGTGGTTGGTCATACAGACACTATTCCCGTGGCCAAAAGTCTTCAAAGGGTTTTTCCTACCAACTGGGAGCTGTCTGTGGCTCGGGCTACCAATGTTGTCCGCTTTTTACAAGATCAAGTTGGGATCGCGCCGGAGCGATTGATTGCCACAGGGCGCGGCCAATATGATCCGATCGCTCTTAATGACACACCCGAGGGCCGACAACAGAACCGCCGGATCGAAATCATGCTCCTTGACAAAACCATTCTCGAAGGCATGGGAGAGAGCCGAATACAGCAGGTTGAGTCGGAACCACTGGTAGAAGAAAATTTAAAAGGAGAATGAAAATGCCAAAATCAAAACATGACATTGATTCAGATCTTCCCTTGGATGCGTTGATCCTTCAATGTGAGAAAGACCGATATAAAATGGGTTATGCCGCTCTTCGATGGGCTAAGGAAATCAAGCAAAAGGAGAATTTGCCTGACCCCGTTCCCTCATTGGTACCGCGCTCTCTGCGAGAGTTACTGACGGGAAAAGTGGCCATTAAAGAAGTTGAGAAATTGCCTATGATGGTGAAAGTGGTGGTTACTGCTCAGCCTGCTGCCCCGGTAGTTCCCACACCTACTATCACAATCAAAGCCGACGCAGAAGATGAAGTGAAAGAAAAAAAGGAAGACTAATTTTGAGGATGTCATTGCGAGCCCGAAGGGCAAAGCAATCTTATAAATGAGATTGCTTCGGCGCTTTGCTCCTCGCGATGACAAGGTATAGGTATGCCAGGGAAAAAGGGTCATATACTTTTGGGAGTTACCGGCAGCATCGCCGCGGTGAAGGCTCCTATTTTGGTGCGCCTTCTGTTGGATCGCGGTTATGAGGTGGATTGTGTTCTTACGCCCTCGGCAGAAAGATTTGTCACACCTCTTTCCCTCGCCACTCTCATAAGAAAAAAAGTCTATACCGATCTTTTCGGGGAAGAAGCTTATCAGATGCCCCATTTAGATCTAGCAAAAAAAACAAATCTATTGGTGATTGCTCCGGCCACGGCCACAATGCTCGGTCGCCTTGCTCGGGGCCTGGGTGAAGATCTTATCTCGTTAACTTATCTCACCACCACCTCGCCCACATTTATTGCCCCCGCTATGCATGACACGATGTGGCTTCATCCCGCCAACCAAGAAAACGTGGAAATACTTAAAAAGCGGGGCGTGAGCTTCTTGGGCCCCGTAGAAGGAAAATTAGCTGATCAAAACCAAGCCATAGGGCGCATGGCCGAGCCAGAAGAGATTGTAAAGGCGATAGAGAATCTCCTTGCGAGAAGCAAAGCGACGAAGCAATCTCATTTATAAGATTGCTTTGCCCTTCGGGCTCGCCATGACAACTTCTTTTAAATTTCGTGTACTTGTCACTGCAGGGCCTACACAAGAATTTATTGATCCCGTTCGTTATCTCACCAATCTCTCTTCAGGTCAACTGGGATACGGCATCGCCGCCGAATTAAAGAAAATCGGCGCCCGAGTTATTCTCATATCCGGCCCAACCTCACTTAAAGCGCCTACCGGGGTTCGCCTTCATCATATTCGTACCGCTCTTCAAATGGCCCGAATGGTTCAACGCTATCGCAATAAGATTGATGCTTTTATCTCCACGGCGGCGGTATCTGATTACCGAGTGGGGAAAATCGTTAAAAGAAAAATAAAGAAGAACCATTCTTCCCTTGTGATCCGATTGATACCAAATCCAGATATATTGAAAGATATGGGGAAATGGAAGAAAAAGAGAAAGAAGCCTCTGCTTGTCGGATTTGCTTTAGAAACCCATCGCCTCATGCAATATGCTAAAAGAAAATTAAAAGAGAAGAATTTGGATTTGATTATCGGAAATTCTCCCAGGTCATTTGGCTCAAAATCGATTCAGCCGGTTTGGATTGAGAAAGGAATGCGCCCTCAGGCACTCTCCGTCATCCCTAAAAACACATTGGCAAAGAAATTGGGAAGATGGTTGGTTCATAAATTAGGCAACACATATGAATAACATAACAGATTTGGTGAAATCTCTTAAAGCCTATCTTGAAGAAAATGAAGGGGAATTTGGCTATTGGGGAGAAGCCATCGTTTCCAAGTTGCAAACCCCAAAGTCCAAAATCCAAATTCTGCAAGAATTTCACCAAGACAACATCGGAGACTGCCACCGCTGCCCCCTCGGTGATACACGAATCAAGCTTGTTTTTGGTGTTGGCAATCCTGAGGCTCAAGTTATGTTTATTGGAGAAGGACCTGGATATGACGAAGATCGTCAGGGTGAACCGTTTGTGGGAAAGGCAGGGCAGCTTTTGGACCGTATTTTGGCAGCCATTGGATTGGATCGCACCCAAGTCTATATCGCCAATGTGGTGAAATGCCATCCCATGGTAGATCCAAAAAAACAAGAGCAAAGAGGCAATGACCGGCCCCCCAACGCGGCAGAAATAGAAAAATGTTTGCCGTTTTTAAAAGAACAAATTCGAATTATTGCCCCGCGCATTATTGTCACCTTAGGCAGTACGGCCACGCAAGCTCTCTTGCAAAGACAAGAAGGCATTTCCAAGCTCCGCGGAAAATTAATTCCCTTAATAATCGCTCAAGATCAAGCCCCGATCGACGTGTTGCCCACCTATCATCCGGCGGCCCTTTTACGGGATGAAAGCTTAAAGAGGGTGGTGTGGGAAGACATGAAACTCCTTAAAAGGATATTGGCGAATGCCGGATAACCAATATGATTGCAGAAGTTTTCCTTCCTGTTCCAATCGATAAACCATTCGATTACTGCATCCCTCATCAATATGCTGGTCTCCTCAAAGATGAGCTTATTGGCCGTCGTGTAAAGCTTGTTTTTGGACGTAGACTCGCAGTCGGCGTTATCGCGAGTTTAAAAGATCAATCTGAAACCCCTTCTAATAAACTAAAACACTTCCTTGAACTGTTGGATCCCGAGCCCATTTTAACCTCCGAGGCACTCAGGCTTGGGAATTGGCTCGCGGACCGGTATTTATGCCCCCGCGGAGAGGCGTTATTTTCGTTGATGCCACCGGGACGGAGCGGTCGTATTTCGTTCCGAGATCCTGAACCCGTTTCCGATTTTGAACCTGGCTTCCCTTTATCTCAAGAGTTAACCCTCACCTCGGACCAAAAAAAAGCGGCGGACCTCATTCATGAATGCCTCCATCAACATGAATCTAAAAAAATTCTTTTGATGGGCGGCGCGGCGACAGGAAAAACAGAGGTTTATATAGCAGCCATCGAAGATGCGGTTAAACAAGGGAAGGGCGCGCTTATTTTGGCGCCCGAAATTGGATTAGCAAATCAAATTGTTGATCTTTTAAAAAATCGTTTTGGGGAAGCATCCGTTCTTTTATGGGTTAGCGATGAGAAGGTAAAGAAACGGGTCGATGATTGGTGGAGAATCAAAAAGGGGGAGTTTCCTATTGTGGTTGGAGCGCGTTCTGCGGTGTTGGCGCCATTGCCTCACATTGGCCTCATTATTGTAGATGAAGAGCAAGATTCGGCTTACAAAGAAGATCGCAAACCCCGGTTTCATGCCCGTGATGTGGCCTCTTTCCGTGCCGATGAGCATCATGCCACAGTTTTGTTCGGGACAGCCACGCCAAGCTTAGAAATGATGGAAAACGTACAAAAGGGTGATGTACTTTTTTTGGAATTGACGGAACGTGCGGTTGCTGCCTCGGCTCCTTTGGTGCGCTTAATTGATCTTTCTAAGGAAAAGAAGAGGGGTGTGATTTCCGATCCGCTCCATCGAGAAATGGACATGCGCCTAAAGAAAGGGGAACAAACGATTTTATTTCTGAACAAACGGGGGTTTCACAGGTTTTTGAAATGTCCTGAGTGTGATTGGGTGGCTCGCTGTCCCAATTGCTCCATTGCGCTTGTATATCACAAGGCGGATCTTCATAAAGGATATGTATGTCATTACTGCTCATACCTGACTCAAATGCCATCTCAATGTCCGGAATGCGGGCACAAAAAGCTCTTCGCAGGAGGATTTGGAACACAACGCGTGGCTGAAGAGGTGAGTGCCATGTTTCCTTGGGCTCGTATTTTGCGTTGGGATCGTGATAGCGCATTAAAGAAGGGGACACATAGAAAAAATTATGAGGCCTTTCAAAAAGGGGAATTCGACATTTTGATCGGAACCCAATTGGTGACGCAAGGATTTCATTTTCCCAAAGTGACGTTGGTTGGGGTGGTAGATGCCGATAGCCCGCTTTTTTTATCTGATTTCCGCGCCGCGGAGAAAACGTTTCAACATCTGACTCAAGTGGCGGGTCGCGCCGGGCGCGCTATGGTGGCAGGAGAGGTTTTGCTGCAAACACGCCATCCCGAGCACTATGTGTTAAAGAAGGCAGCCATAATGGATTATAAAGGGTTTGTTGAGGAAGAGATGAAATTAAGGCATGAATTCCACTATCCACCTGCTACTCATCTTATTCGCATTTTGACGTCTTCCAAATCCAAAGATGCTGAAAAAAATATGGAGAATTTGACCAACTGGATTGAGAAAGAAAATTTCTCAGGGCTTTTCCTTCTGGGGCCCAATCCTCTTAAGAAAACAGAGAAAGGAAAAGCGCAATTCCAAATTTTGGTGAAAGTGCCTGGCGTTCTATTGTCTCAATTTCTTGAAAAAATAAGGCCCCTTATCTTAGATCCCCGCTTCAAATTTATGACTTACGTCGACTGATGGGGTTTGAGTGGAGGGAAGGGGAACATGGGCCATGCCTCCAGGGCCGTAGAATTCTTTACCTTTCCAAATTCCATTACCGTATGATTTTGATTGACAGGATTTGTGTTTCTGACTGAATGGTCATCCGGAAAAATCTTCAACCGTCGCCGTATTCCACCAACAATGACTCATGTGATGCTGATACCACTGATCGTGTGTTGTTAACTTGCTTTATTTTCATTGCATCCTCAAATTTTTTGGCGCGGCTGGAAGTGTGGTGTCCGGCGGGTTGACACTCCCTTGTTTATGTTTGTAGAGCCAGACAGAGGAGCTGTCTCCGGCATACTTGATATACATGATAAGGCCATAACTTGAGATGGGAATTACCACCGCGCCGCTGGCCGCATGGGGAACCCCGCTGGTGATGCTCGCAGGGACGTTTGTGGCCACCTGGCTCCATTTATTGGTATCCCCATCATATTCATAAATTTTCCCATCATGGTTTAACTGAATAAAATTGCCGGTGACAGGATCGGTGGTATGGATTCCTCCTTCAGTGCTAAAATCGTCGGGCGTTTTAATGCCCCGCAGGGGGTTGGCCAAACGAGTAACTATATTGTTGGTTCGGTCAAGCCTGTAAAATTCATACTGTGCCGGTCCTCCTCCGCCTCCGAAATAAAGGACCTTTCTGAGAGTATCGTATTCTCCAGTATGGTTGTAGTCTGGGCGATAATTTGAGGTGGTAATAATTTCCCAAGTTGGGGCTCCCGTTTTAAGGGAATAAATATTGCCATTCGTTGTGACTGGGTTGACATGGATGAGGGCGTCCCGTTCGACATCAAATTCCAGCACATAGGTGGCAGCCCTGTCAGAGCTAGGGAGAGGGACATCAGGCAATCGAGCCCATGCGAGGGTTGCGGGATTAAAGCTAAAAACCATGGTGCCATTCCTTGGAGTGTAATAAAAAATCCCACGGGTTGGATCAAGAGCATTATGGTCGTAAGCGTGCCCGATGTATCCAGCGTAAGGATTGTTAGGATCAACGCCACCTGTATTGACTGGTCCGTTTGGAGAAAAATCAGTGATTCCGCTCCATTGGTTTGATAACTCATCGTAAATCACCAGCTTTGATATGCCGATGTGGCCGCCTCCCATAAATACGACTTTTCGATGAATTGGATCCCATGTCCCCGAGTCAGCGTATTGGAGGATATTATTTCCTCCAATAAAGAAATTGTATCCACCCCCTGGAAAATTCGAGGGAAGTTGTTTCCAAGTCCCAGGATTCATGCTATTGGCCAAATCTGAAAGGGCAGTTGCCGTTAGATTGGCCTTAAGGATGAAAACGGTGAAAGCGAGGGCAACCCATCTAATTTTGTTCATTTGATCTAATCCCCTTCTAATAGTGTCTAAGCATCATTTGTGCCCTTTATAATAATTATACTGCCACGTATGATTGTGCATAGATATGAGGGCTTCCAATCCCTCAATATCTTCAAACGTTGAGTCGAATTGGTCATAGCGATCTCGAGGCATGATCCTGGTCGCATATTGGCCGCAGCATCACTTAAAAACGAGGCATCCAATGGCACCGTTAAAATTTGGAACACGACCAAAATGAGCACCAGTTTTCTCATAACATTTCTCCTCATTTCACTTTCAAACTTTTGGGGGCAGCCGGGGGTGTGGTGTCAGATGGAATTGCTTGAATTCCTTTGAAACCTTCTGTGATTTGCCAACCGGGATTCGAAGAGTTGCCTTCCGTTTCATAAGCACCCACATCCATCGGTGCTATGCGTGCTGTCCTATTGAAATCAATTAAGGGAACATGAGCGGCGTTGGCTGTGCCAATCAAGGGGGAGCCGGAAGCCGGCCAGAAATTCCGATTATTGGAATCCACAAATACGCCCGTTGTGCCTGAGGCAAATTGACGGTTTGCGACAACGGTCGCAGCCGCAGGCGGTGTAGACATGGATCCGCCATAGATCACATTGTTGGCAACAATAAGGCTTTGCGGTTGACTGCTCCCACCCCAACCACTCATCGGCATACTCCCTATCACGGTGTTATTTACAATTGTGACGTTACGCATCACCGGAACTTGCGCATGGGATTGGGTTTCAATTGTACCCATAACAATGTTGTTTCTAACTATAGCGTCGGCCACAATGTCAATGTCTTGATTGCAATTCCAGACCACATTGCCTTCAATGATATTGGGGCTGCCCACGTTGGCGTTGGTGACGCCATAAACCAAAATACCAGGATAGGGCGTATTGTAGATCACGTTATCTCGAATGATATTGCCCCAAGAACCATATTTTACTTCAATCCCATCCCCCTGACTTCCGCCGGTGTCATGGACCCAATTTTGTTCTATGAGAGAGTTCGAGACGGCACAAGAGGCGTTGTTGCATCCAACGTACATGCCTTCGCCTGTGCCATTGGTGTTATAAATGTGGTTCCTGCGCACCGTGATGGAATCCATGGAACTACGAAAGTTCACCCCAACTTCAACGTTATGAATGACATTGTCTTCAATGGTGATGTTGTTTGGCCCTCCACTCATATTGATTCCATCGCCTCCGGCTGAAGTAATCTCAAGGCCACGGATCGTCACATATGTCGCTCCCTCAATATTGATGGTATTTTGCGCACTTCCTCCCGTGCCCGTATGGGTGATTAATGGCGTGGCCTCGCCCTCAGCGCCTTTGACAATAATAGGCTGTGACGCAGTGGCTTTGGCGCTGATTCGAGTTCGGGCTCCGCTTTCAGCGTAGGTGCCGGCATGAATGACCAAGGTGTCGCCAGGTTGCAGTGATTCGAATGCGGTTTTGAAGCTCTGCCCTGGGAAAATTTCAATCTCTCTGCTCCATCCATCGGCGCAAAGTAATAAAAGCCATAAAGCCGAGACGGAGTATAAAAAAGCTTTTTTGTTCATTTATTTCACCCTCAAATTCTTTGGCGCCGCGGGAGATGTGGTGTCAGGGGACGGCGGCGAGCCAGTTGATGAGTATTTGTATAACCACATGCGGGGTTTTTTTAGTTTGCCGCTATCCGTCAAAAAAAGGATCACCCCTTTATTCCAGATGGGAGCCCCAATTCGCCACTGTTCCTGCCCCACGTAATTCATAAGAGGATGGGTTCCGATATCTCTCCAGTCGCTATTGGTCTGGACATCGTATTCATACATTCGTCCATTATCATGAAAGGCCACATAGCGGCCTGACGCAGAAGCGCCAGAAGCAGGATCCGCAAACACCATCCCGTGCGAGGGGCCCATCTCAACAGGCAAATTTTTTATTTGGCTTACATTGCCTGACACGTCAATTTTGTAGACATTGATGTTTCCGTTGCCACTTCCAAAAATGATTGTTTTGTGGGTTGGATTGTAGGCGGAAAAAGCATGATAAGGACCAATACCAATTTGTCCCCCACTGCCGCCTGTCGCCAATGGGCTCCATTGATCAGAACTCTCGTTAAAAAACCACACCCCCGCGACACTATCCATATAAATCAGACCCCCTTTCTCTGGAAAATACTCGATGGTACTGCCCACTTGGGTGGATGGATTGCCGGTTACCAAGGGCAGGGGAATAAAATTGCTGAAATCGGAAGCCGCGGTGTTACCAAACACACGTTTCTTAATGGTGTTGCTGTTATACATCCGATAATACT